>Ga0210085_1000074_pt1 | contig 45525 bp, 42 predicted proteins | sample China_Galinas_PW_5_FD_184866 | JGI IMG/M metagenome (GOLD analysis project Ga0210085, IMG submission 184866) | Wetland microbial communities from San Francisco Bay, California, USA, that impact long-term carbon sequestration - China_Galinas_PWC_D1... | ecosystem: Environmental > Aquatic > Marine...
GGGCGATCTGCTCACCGACGCATTATTCAAAATCAATGAAAACAAACGCCCAAACCTTGAATATTACAAAAACAACTGTATCTCCTTTTTCGTTCCGGCAGCTATTGCCGCTCTTTCCATACTCGTTAAGGATGCTTTCCAGTTTTCAGCGTCTGATCTGCACGACGACTACAATTTTCTTCAGTATCTCTTTAAATATGAGTTCGCATATGACGTCGACAAAACACCTGAATATTTCGTGCGAAAAAACCTCAAGGCTTTTATTGACGAAGCCATTTTAATGCCGCATCCCAAACTGCCTGACACTTACAACCTGACGTCTTTCGGTTTTAGAAAACTTCAACTTTTTTCAAGATTTCTGAAACCTTATTTTGAATCATACTGGATTGTCTTGAACTATTTTATGAAATATCCTCAAAATCCCATTAAAGCCAAAGAACGATTGAAAAAAATCGAAACCATCGGAAATCATATGTACAAAAAGAAGGAAATCGAACGAAAGGAAGCGCTTTCCATAATTAATTACAACAACGGGATAGAATTTTTTACCTACAATGGCGTAAAGGGATCGGATGATAACGAAAAAATATTATTCTATGCCGACGGAATTCATAAATACCTGAACTGCCTTTGATGTGGCAGACTAAAAAATTGGGTGCGAAACTCGAGTAGTTCCCCTTAAATCTTTACTGTTCACTGTTTACTATTTACTATTTACTGTTCACTATTTGCTAATCACCGTATACCATCTAATATGAAGGCACTCATCCTGGCCGCGGGTCTTGCTTCAAGACTTAGACCCTATTCTGAAAACACCCCCAAACCGCTGTTTACCATTTCGAACCGTCCACTGCTGGATATCATGATTTCCAATCTGATAGATGCTGACTGTAATGCAATTATCGTCAACACACATCATCTTCATCAAAAGATAGATGCTTACCTGGCCGGAAAAAAATATCCGGTTCCGGTCACAACCCGTTATGAACCCGACATTCTCGGAACAGGAGGTGCCATAAAGAACGTCGCCGATTTCTGGGATAATACCCCTTTTATGGTCATAAACAGTGACATTGTTACAGATATAGATTTAAAAAGTGTTTATGAATTTCACTTAAATCATGATCATTCCGTAACGCTGGTTCTGCACAACGACCCGGAGTTTAACACCGTAACTTTAGATAAAGACAATTTTATTCAAGATTTTGATGGGCGTTTATCAATCACCGACGCTTACGATTCTGCACTCAATGGTTCAAAATCATTTGGGTTCGAAGAATATAAAAGGCTCACTTTTACCGGAATACAGGTTCTGAACCCGGAAGTGCTCGAGTTAATCCCTGATAATGCCTTTTTTAGCATTATCGATGGTTATAAAAAACTTCTATCGCAAAACAAAAAAATATGCGCATATACTACAAAACAACACTACTGGAAAGATCTCGGGACCCCCGAAAGATACAAACGGGCAGTTTTCGATAAAATGGCTCCCGAAGCTTTCAAACAGGCTTTTCCCGGAATAGTGGGCGACAACATTGTCCGAACCGAGCTTTACGGGGACGGATCAGACAGAAAATGGTACCGCGTAACCGGTGAAAATCAATCCCTGGTAATGGCGGATCACGGCATCAGGCAAGATGATTCAACCAATGAAACAGACGCTTTTGTTGCCATCGGTCTTCACCTGCACAACCGCGGTATACCCGTACCGCAAATTTATAGTTATGATACGTTTTCCGGCCATGTGTTCATGGAAGACTTAGGAGATATAAGCCTCCAGACACTCGTAAAAAACACTGACGATCAGGACAACATCATCACCCTTTATAAATTGCTCATAGAGCACATCGGAAAACTCTCCATGGATGGAGGCAAGGATTTTGATCCGGCCTGGACCTATCAGACCGCCTATTATACCCAGGACCTCATCATCGAAAAGGAATGCCGTTATTTTGTCGATGCTTTTTTAAAGGGCTATTTGGGAATGGATATACGTTTTATGGATATTGAAGATGAATTCAGATCTCTCGCAGACAAGGCATTAAAATTTTCCATTAATGGGTTCATGCATCGTGACCTGCAATCCAGAAACATCATGGTAAAAAACCATGGTTTTTATTTTATTGACTTTCAGGGTGGACGTCTGGGTCCGATTCAATACGATCTTGCTTCTTTACTCATAGATCCCTATGTTAATTTATCCCGGCCTGTTCAAGAAATCCTGTTGAAATTCGGCGTCAAAACGCTTTCATCGGCTATCCGTATCGACCCGGACAAGTTTCTTTCCTGTTATCAATACTGCGCCATCACCCGCAATCTGCAAATTTTGGGGGCCTTTGGTTTTCTGAGCCGAATAAAGAAAAAAACTTACTTTGAAAAATATATCCCAAATGCTATAAAATCATTAAAGCATAATCTTTCTTCTTTTGGAGATACGGAATTTCCAAATCTAACATCGATTGTAAAGGAAATAGGAGGTGCGCGATGAACCGTATAAAACTCATGGTAAACGGATTGCCCGGAAATATGGCCGCCAATGTTGCTAAACACGCCCTTGAAAATAACCGGTTTGAATTGATTACACAATCGCTGACCGGGCCGGAAATCACTGACAACGAAACCATCATCGATTCTGTTTCCTTTGATCTGATTCAGCCCCAAGACAGGGATCAATCTGTTTTAGCCATAAAGGATAAAGAAGGTCTGTTTTTGAGCGTGGACTATACCCATCCTTCGGCAGTCAACAGCAACGCTGAATTTTATTGCCGACATGGACTTCCTTTTGTCATGGGTACAACGGGCGGAGATCGTCAGGACCTTGAGGAGACGGTCCGAAAATCTTCAATCCCCGGGGTCATTGCTCCGAATATGGCCAAGCAGATTGTTGGTTTTCAAGCCATGATGGAATATGCAGCCAACACGTTTCCTGATCTTTTCAAAGGATATTCTCTCGAGATCAAAGAAAGTCATCAGAAAGGAAAAGCAGACACCAGTGGAACCGCAAAGGCGATGGTCCGGTATTTTACCAGCCTGGGATTGGTGTTTGCTGAAAAAGATATTAAAAAAGAACGGGATCCCGATATACAGAAAACCCTCTTGGGTATCCCCGAAAGATACCTTGAGGGCCATGGATGGCATACTTACCGTCTCGATTCAGAGGACAAAACGGTCCGATTCGAATTTACACACAATGTCAACGGTCGAGATGTCTATGCCCAGGGTACCCTTGACGCACTGATTTATCTTGACAAAAAAGTGGCTGAAGGTGCACAGGGAAAAGTTTTTTCAATGATTGATGTACTAAAAGGTACTTAGCCCTGCCCCACAATCTCATATACTTTTTCAAGGGCTGCATCCAGTTTCTCCGGTTTGCTTCCACCGGCCTGGGCCATATCCGGTCTGCCGCCGCCACCGCCGCCGACAACGGCCGCAACCTGCTTGACGATCTTTCCGGCATGAAACCGGTCGGTCAGGTCTTTGGACACGATGACGATCAGCATGGCTTTATTGCCGGCGGCACTTCCCAGGACTACGATGCCCGACTGAATTTTGTCCTTGAACCTGTCGGCCAGATCCCTCAAAGCCGCCGGCTGATCCACCGCAACCTTTTTGGCCAGTACCTTGACCTTGTTTATGGTTTTGACGTCCGCCTCGATGTCATCAACCGCTTCGGAGGCGACCTTTGCTTTCAAACCATCGATTTCCTTTTCAAGGGATTTCTGATGGGCCAGCAATTTTTCAACCCTTTGAGGTACGATGTCAGATCGCTCTTTGAGCATGCGGGCGGTTTCGTTCAGAAGCCCCTCGGTTTTTTGGATGTGCGCCAAGGCTGCCTCGCCGGTCAAAGCTTCGATTCTACGAATGCCGGAAGCCACGCTCGATTCCTCGACAATTTTGAAAAGACCGATGTTCCCGGTGGCCCCTGTATGGGTTCCGCCGCACAGTTCCCTGCTGAATTCTTCTAAAGAAACCAGCCGGACACGATCGCCGTATTTTTCTTCAAAAAGGGCGGTGGCACCGGATTTGAAAGCTTCTTCGGCCTCCATCTCCACGGTCTCAACCGGTACGTTGGCACGTATCCGCTCATTAACGATGGTTTCAATCTCTGCCAGCTCTTTAGCTGTGGTCTGGGAAAAGTGGGTGAAGTCGAAACGGAACCTGTCCGACGCCACCAAAGAACCGGCTTGCTTGACATGGTCACCCAGAACTTTTCGCAGGGCAAAATGAAGCAAATGGGTGGCCGTATGATTGCACTCGGTTGCGCGACGCGTCGTCTTGTCGACCGTCAGGGTCACATTCTGTCCTTTTTGAATGCTTCCTGAAACCATGCTGCCTTTGTGTATAATAATTCCGGTGGGATCTTTGATCGTGTCATCAACTTTCATTTCAAAATCCGGGCCGGCAATTTTACCGCTGTCACCGACCTGACCGCCGGCTTCACCATAAAAGGGTGTTGCTTCAGTGACGACTTCAACGCTCTGGCCGCTAACCGCTTCTTCAACTTCCAGACCCTCTTGAACCAGAAGAAGAACCTTGGAATCACAGGTTGTCGTATCATAACCGACAAACTCGGGCATGATGCCTTCTGCCGAAATATTTTTGTATGCCTCGCTGATTTCGGTGAACGCCGCCACCGTTCTGGACTTGGCACGCTGCGCCTTCATGGCCTGATCATAGCCGTCCATATCCAGATCAAGGTTCTCATCCCTGACCACATCCTGGACAATATCCACCGGAAACCCGTAAGTGTCGTATAGTTTGAATATCAGTTCGCCCGGCACCCGTTTCCGGCCTTTGGCTTTCAGATTTGCCAAACCGTCGTTCAGGATTTTAAGACCGTGATCCAGGGTTTCTGAAAATCGGACTTCTTCGTTTTGGATAACATTGGTGATAAAGGCTTTGGCATCAATAAGATCGGGATAGGCAGGCCGCATAATGTCAAATACGACTTCTGCGGTTTTATGTAAAAACGGATCGGTTAGACCGATGTTGCGGCCATAACGGATGGCCCGGCGCATGATCCGTCGCAGCACATAGCCCCGTCCCTCGTTGGCAGGCAGGATGCCGTCTCCGATCAAAAAGGCAGCCGCCCGGCTGTGATCGGCAATGACCTTCATTGCCACATCCGACTCCAACGCTTTGCCCAGTTTCGTTTCGGCAAGTTCTTCGACCCGTTGCATGATGGGCCGGATCAGGTCGATGTCATAATTGGTGGGCACATCCTGAATCAGGGCAACCAGCCGTTCCAAACCCATACCGGTGTCGATGCTCGGTTTGGGGAGCGGGTCCATCTTGCCGGAGGCTTCGCGATTGAACTGCATAAATACCAGATTCCAAATCTCTAAAAAGCGGTCGCATTCGCAGCCGACGCCACAATCCGGCCGGTCGCAACCGTATTCCTCTCCGCGATCCATGTGAATTTCGCTACAAGGTCCGCACGGACCGGTATCACCCATGGCCCAGAAATTGTCCTCTTCACCAAAGCGCAAAATCTTTTCTTCCGGTACCCCGATGTTTTTGTGCCAGAGCTCATGAGCCTCGTCATCGTCAAGATAAATGGAAACCCACAATTTTTCTTCGGGCAGTCCATAGCCGTTCGTCAGCAGATCCCATCCGAAATCGATGGCCTTTTCCTTAAAATAATCCCCAAAGGAAAAATTGCCCAGCATCTCGAAAAACGTATGGTGTCTGGCAGTATAACCAACGTTTTCCAAATCGTTATGTTTTCCTCCTGCCCGGACACACTTCTGGGATGTCGCCGCCCTGACATAATTTCTTTTCTCTTCCCCTAAAAAAGCGCGCTTAAATTGAACCATACCGGCATTAACGAATAAAAGCGTCGGATCGTCAGAAGGAACGAGAGATGAACTCCTTACGATCTGATGGGTATGTTTTTCAAAATAATCAAGAAATTTTTTTCGAACTTCGTTGCCCGTCATGCTTTACTCCGTTTCAGAATTGTAATAAACGTTTCGATTCACGAATCACCTTCAGTGCCTTCATGTTTTTTTTTCGAGAAACCCAATGCTTCATTGACTTTGTCTAATACTGAATTGTAAATATCCGGATTGTCTTTGAGAAAATTTTGTGCGTTCCGACGGCCCTGCCCCACCCTTTCTCCATCGTACGAATACCATGAACCGCTTTTCTCGATGATACCGGCCATAACGCCGGTGTCGATGAGATCAGCCGTCTGTGATATTCCCTCTCCATACAGGATGTCAAATTCAGCCTCAGTGAAAGGTGGCGCCATTTTATTCTTTACGACACGTACTCGGGTTCGGTTACCCACAATCTCCTGACCATCCTTTATCGATCCGATGCGGCGGATATCGAGTCTGACTGAAGCATAGAATTTCAGGGCATTACCGCCGGTCGTTGTCTCAGGATTTCCGAATACAACACCGATTTTCATGCGAATCTGATTAATAAAAATCACTGAGGTTTTCGTCTTGCTGATGGTACCGGTTAATTTCCTCAACGCCTGAGACATGAGCCTGGCCTGAAGTCCCATGTGGGAATCTCCCATTTCGCCTTCTATCTCAGCCCTGGGAACAAGTGCTGCAACAGAGTCAATCACGATGATATCCAATGCTCCGCTCCGGACAAGCATATCCGCAATTTCGAGTGCCTGTTCCCCTGTATCCGGTTGAGCCACCAACAAATCGTCGCAATTGACCCCGAGTTTTCTGGCATAGGACGTATCTAAAGCGTGTTCAGCATCAATAAAAGCGACAACACCACCCTGCCTCTGGGCTTCTGAAACCGCGTGAAGCGCAAGTGTGGTTTTTCCTGAAGATTCAGGACCATAAATTTCAATTACCCTGCCTCTGGGAAGTCCACCGATACCCAGTGCTTTATTTAACGCGAGAGATCCGGTTGATATGACCGGCACTTCGACAACCGTGCTGCTGCCAAGCTTCATAATAGAACCCTTGCCGAACTGCCGTTCTATTTGAACCATGGCGGCATTTACTGCTTTTTCTTTGTCCGGTGAAATGCTCATTGTTCCCTCCGATGTTCACCACAGTGTTTATTAATTAACCCAAAGATGCACTCGCCATTTCTGTATAAACTGCTCCTGACGGCTTCAATTCGCTTTTGTACAAGACAAGTTGGCCGGCAGTAAATGTTTCGGATTCAAAGCGTCTAAATGCCATCAGTGCATCACCGAACTTTTTCACATCGATTCTTTCTTTGATACGTCCCATGGTGAGGTGGCTCTTGAAAGGCCTTTTCTCCCCGGGGAAACCAAGCAGTTTTAAATTTTCATCCAGTGTTTTTTGCAGCCTCACCAGGACTTCGAGTTGACCTGTAAGCCCAACCCATAAGACGCGGGGACGTTTTATACCCGGAAAAACACCAATACCTTTTGCCTTGAGAGATATCGGTGTATATCCTTTCACGGTTTCAGATATGGCCTCGGCAATCTCACCGATTTTAACCGCTTCAACGTCTCCTAAAAATTTTAAGGTCAGATGAATGTTTTCGGACCGGACCCATCTAATTTTAAGGCCATAAACTTTTATGCCTTCCTGAAGTTCACGGATTTTGAAAATAATGTTCCCCGGAATTTCAATGGCAATGAACGTTCGGATGGTCTTTGACATAAGAAAAACCAGGTTAGAGGTCATGGGTTATGGGTAATAGGTAATGGATTAACAGAATAAGATGCCCCAGGAATCAACATCTTTTACCTATAAGCTATCACCTATAACCTATAACCTATTACCTGTTCTATTACCTATCATCGGATAGGCAATGTAAACTGCGGTTCTCCGATTAAAAATTTACCCTTTAAAATCCACCCTTTCAACATTTCGGCAATTTCACGTGCTCTTACGATGCTGGACAGAGGAGCCGTTGGTATTTCTTCTCCTCTAAATTTAATATGGCCGCTCTTAAGTTCCGCGTAGCTGACCTGACCGTAGCTTTTTGAAATGCCGTTTGCATAATCATGCCCGTAGTCGACAATCTGGGTAAATAGTTCCTCGTCCGATACCGCGGTGTATTGTACAATCTCTTCGTTAAGTATGGGAATAGGAATGCCCAGCCCTATAGCAAGTGAACATCCGTAACCTTGGAGACTCACACCCATGAGCCATTTTGGTTTCATTTTTTTGAGATCTCCCATAACCCACAGCGTACCGGCAGGTGTCTTGGGAGCCCCCTCTTTTGTTCTCTCAACCCGTGGGTTGTGTTGCGTGCCGGACCAGGTGACATATCCTTCTGCGCCACCGAGGAAAATTCTAGTACCCAGTCCGATGGTCTTATAATAGGGATCATTAAAAAGCGGGCTGAGTTGTCCGGCCGAGCAATAATTTGCATTGGCAGCTCTGGGTTTTAATGCGCCCATGTAAGTGTAGACCGTTTTATTCGTAAGATTCACGGCACAGTTATAGTTTTGATATCCGTTTCGAGGGTTACAGAGAACGGCGTTGGGAAGTTTTCTCAATGAAATTTCTTTTTCAACCATCCTTCCCGGATAGCAGTCTGTTCCGTAGGCTTCGGCCTTTAAATAGACCTTCTTTCCTGCCACCAGATCTTGAATAACATGTCCTCCGCCATAGTTAAACTCACCCGGATAGACCTTGTTCAACGGATCATCCTCACAAGGCTCCGTAGCGCCAATATAGCAATCTACCGCAGCAATGCCGGCATATGCCGACACATTGTTTAACCAAACTTTTGATGCTTTTATCCTCGGAACAGAGTGGCCGAAGTTTAAAAATGCACCCGATGAACACATTGGCGCAAATGTGCCGGTCGTAACAACGTCTACACGTCTTGCCGCCTCAACCGGTCCTTCTTCTTTGACAATATCTATGATTTCCTCGGCGGTTACAACCACAACCTTCCCGGCTCTGATCCTTTCATTAATTTCCTGGTATGACTTATTTATTTTATGTTTTTTCATTTTAATATAAAGATTTTACGGTTTCTATTTTTGTTGAAATATTGTTCTTTATCCAAGTCGCATCCCACCATTCAACGGGATTCACAAAGGTATTATGAACCATTATTCCAAAATGAAGGTGATCTCCGCCTGCAAGTCCCGTACTTCCGGTACGGCCGATAGTTTTACCTTTCGATACCATCTGTCCCTTTTTGACGCTAAAAGCACTTAAATGTGAATACGTACTGAACACGCCAAAGCCATGATCTATGACCACTGTTTTTCCGTAAATACCGAGATGTCCGGTGAAAATAACCTTCCCGCTGTTTGAGGCCGGAACCGGTGAGTGTGCAACCGAGGCCAGATCAATGCCCAGGTGGACCTGTTGATCGATGACGTGATCTTTGTATTGATAACTACGATGATCGGCGAAATTGGCTTTTCTTGCTGAATGGGGAAGCCTCAAGAATCCACCCTTCCAATATAACTTCTTGTCTGTTTCGCTAACAATCTCTAACAGTTGTTTTCCATTGGAATTCCGAAGCTCACGATTAACCTTAAGAAATTTGTCGGCCATGGGTGTTTCGGAATCAGGAGCAGCATCAATATTAAATTCCGGCATCTTCCAATTCAGAAATTTATCTGAAATTTTAATGACAACCTTTTTGAAAACTCTTTTTCTAATATAATATGGAAACCCCGCCTTGGCGTTATTACCGGCAAAATCGGTTGCCCTGACAAAGATATGGGTGCCCGGTCCCTGCTTGTAATTCAGCGCGAAAAAAGCCATAAACACATTCTTATTCTTGAAATATCCCGGATATCCAGGGAAAAAATTCTCTCCCACAATTACACCGCTATTCAAACATGGCTCAGACAGTCTGTAAATAACCAGGCCGGCCCCCCCCTGACTGACATTATGGATTTTGGTGAGAACATCCAGATCAGGAGGCTTTGTGTCGATGATGACTTCCTTTTCCAAATATGTTGTGTTTCCGCGAAGCCAACTCCGCCAGGAAAAATCCGTTGCAACCATTCTCAACATCGCCTTACCGTCGGTAATCCCCAGACTCTCAGGCTCGATTTTGATGTTAAAGGATGCCTCGTGCTTTTCTCCACCACTAATAATTCCTGCAGAGGGCAAATGCTTCTGAAACAAAACCGTTTCTTTGCCGTCTTTAACAAGTCCGATCCATAGTTTCCGTACACCGCTTTGAGGGTCAGATACGGTAACAGAAAGTGTTTGGGTCCTGCCAATATACTCCAATGGAGGCTCTATAAGGATAGAAGGCTTTTTACCTTCAAGCTTTCCCGCAACGATCCATGCAGCAGGCAATAAGACCATGGCACAGACGATCAGGACAAACCTTGACTTTATGCTTTTTTTAATAGTTTTCAATAGGTTAAAGACATCCTTTCTTTTTATAAATTTTTGATAATAACAGTAAAAAAGACAGTAATCAAGGACTGTTTTCCTTTTTTCGTTTCTTGACTTTTACCCATATGCACGATAAATATTAATAGATTAGCGTACAAAATGACAAAGATTGACAATTTTAATTAAATCAACATACGATTTGAGTATAACACTTCCAGGTTAACTCGTGTCCAGCCATAAATGAGGATTTTTAAAGGGATATAAAAACGATGGGTAATATTGTTAAAACAGGTAATATCTCGATCGGACAAGGATCTCAACTGGTTTTGATTTCAGGGCCTTGTGTTATAGAAAATTATGAAACGACGTTTCAAACAGCATCATTTCTAAAAGAGTTAACCGCCCGATTGAATATCCCTTTTATCTTTAAAGCATCTTATGACAAAGCGAACCGAACATCCATTAATTCCTTCCGGGGACCCGGATTATCGGATGGGCTCGAAATCTTGGGCCGGATCAAATCGGAACTTGATCTGGCAATTATTTCGGATGTTCACAGGATATCCGAAATCGCCGATGCGGCAAGTGTTTTGGATGTGATTCAGATTCCTGCTTTTTTGTGCAGACAAACTGACTTTATCAAAGAAGTTGCCAAAACAGGAAAGCCGCTTAATATCAAAAAAGGGCAATTTCTTGCCCCTTGGGATATGAAAAATGTTGTGGAAAAGGTGACTGCTACCGGAAACAACCAGATTCTGCTGACTGAACGGGGAACAATGTTTGGATATAACAACCTGGTGGTCGATTTTCGCGGCATAAAAATAATGCAGGATATTGGTTGGCCGGTGATATTTGATGCAACGCACAGCATCCAGCTTCCCGGCGGGGCCGGCGAAAGTTCCGGGGGACAACGTGAATTTGCATCGACGCTCGCCAATGCGGCCGTGGCTGCCGGTGTAGACGGCGTATTTATGGAAGTTCACCCCGACCCCGACAAAGCATTGTGTGACGGCCCGAACTCATTGAAGCTTGATACCTTATATGAACTGCTTTCTCAGCTTCAAGGGATTCGAAAGGCGTTGTTTGTCTAAATTATGTGCGGTTTAGGACGCAACTTAAAAGTAGACTAAAGTTTATCCCTAAAAATTACGATAAGTCTACTAGAAGCCATCTCAAAATATGGCGCAACGGAATGATGGGTTTGAAAGATTTTTTAATTAAATGGTTTTAAGCAAACTTAAAAAGATCAAGCTCCTTCTCCTTGATGTTGACGGCGTTCTCACCGACGGCAAAATAATTTACAATGATAACGGTGCAGAGACAAAAGTCTTTAACGTAAAGGACGGCCTCGGCATAAGACTTCTTATGGAGGCGGGAATTCATCTGGGTATCGTGACCGGCAGACGCTCAAACGCGCTTTATAGTCGATGTAAAGATCTGGGTATTGACCTTATTTATGATGGTATCGGCAATAAAGTCGATGTGCTTGGTGCACTGTTGGATCAAACCGGCGCGTCTGCTGAAGAAGTTGCCTTTATCGGCGATGATCTGCCGGATCTTGCATTGATGAAAATGATAGGGCTTTCAATTGCCGTCGGAGATGCGCATCATTCGATCATTGACAATGCGGATATGGTAACATCTGCAAAAGGTGGGGACGGGGCTGTAAGAGAAGCTTGTGAGGCGATATTAAAGGCTAAAGGTCTATGGGAAGATATTCTGGAACATTTTTAGCATGAAATTTATAAAAAACACGTATCAGAAAAAGTTGAAATTTTTTCTGACTTCTCTGATTTTTCTAATATTTGCTGTCATTCTGGTCGTTTTTTTGCAATATCGTCATTTTTTAGAAAAAAGCGACACGTCTGTCTCCATCAGTGAAAGCAAAGCAAATATTTCTATTGGCAAGGCGCATCAAACTGCTACCCGAAATGGCAGAAAGGAATGGAGTATGGATGCCGCCTCTGCAGAATATATGGATAAAGACAGGCAGGCAATTTTCAAAGATATTTCTATTACATTTTATCTGAAAGATGAAACCAAGGTTTATATAACAGCAAATCAAGGAATTTTGAATACAGATTCCAACGACATGGGAATACAGGGTAATGTTGTTGTAAGAAATAAGGATTACAAACTAAGATGTGAGAATCTATATTACAAACATGACCAGCAAATCATTTTTTCAAAAGTTCCGGTTAACATTACAGGAGACTCATTTGAGCTTGTTGCCGATTCCATGTCATTAAATTTAAACACCAATAAGGCGTTGTTTGAAGGAAAAGTCAAAGGAACTTTTAGTGAACACTTCATACTTTAATCAACATTATTTCAAAGCATTACGATATTGGGCTGTATTGTGTTCAATCATCTTTTGCTTGTTAATACACATGGCGTATGCCAACGATGCAGTGCGTAATCCGAAACAAAAGGGTCCCGACAAAAACGAAGCCATTCATATTACATCAGACAGGCTGATCTCTGACAACAAAGCCGGATATGCCGAATTTATCGGGAATGTTAAGGCGACCCAGGCCGACACCGTTATAACTTCAGATAAGCTTAAAATTTTTTATAAAAAAAACATTGCCAACAAAGGACCTCTTTCGGTAAGTGAAGAATCAATACATAAAATCGTCGCCAATGGGAACGTTGAAATAAAATTTGACAACAGGGTTGCAACTGCTCATCAGGCCGTATACAATACAGAAACCATGGTACTTGTATTGTCCGGAAACGATTCAAAGATTATAAGTGAAAATGATTCTATTTCCGGTGAAAAAATAACATTTTACAGAACAGATGGACGCATTAACGTTGAAAGTGGAAATAAAAAACGAGTGGAAGCAGTGTTTTATTCGGGGAAAAAGGGTAAAAAATAATTGGCAACATTGTCTCTTGAAAATTTGGTCAAAATATATAATGGGAGACAGGTTGTAAATTCCGTTAACATGAAAATAAAAAACAACAGCGTTGTCGGCCTCCTCGGCCCGAACGGCGCGGGCAAAACCACGACTTTTTATATGACCATTGGAATGATAAAGCCCGATAAAGGACACGTATTTCTTGATGAAGAAGACATAACGATGTATCCTATGTATCTGAGAGCACGCAAGGGCGTAGGCTATCTTCCCCAAGAGACGTCGGTATTTAAAAAATTGACTGTCCAACAAAATATCATGGCAATTCTTGAAACCTTGTCTATTTCAAAGTTAGAGCAGAAAGAACGGGCAGATATGCTCCTTGATGAACTCGGAATAAAACATCTGATGAACCAAAAAGCCAATCAACTCTCGGGTGGGGAAAGGCGGCGGCTTGAAATTACACGCGCACTGGCCACAAATCCTTCATTTATTCTTCTTGATGAACCTTTTGCAGGCATAGACCCATTGGCGGTCATCGACATCAAAAACATCATCGAACATCTTAAAAACAGAGGGATTGGTATTCTTATATCGGATCATAATGTGAGAGAGACACTTCAAGCCTGTGACAAGGCATATATATTAAATGATGGCAAGATTATCGAATCCGGGTCTCCGGAAAAGATTGTATCAAGCAAAACCGCCCGGCGGATATACTTAGGAAACGAGTTTAAATTATAAAATGGCCCTTGAATTACGACAACAGTTAAAATTAACGCAGCAGCTGATCATGACCCCTCAGCTTCAGATGGCGATCAAGCTTTTGCAGCTGTCAAGAATTGAGCTTTTGAATACGATTCGAAAAGAGCTCGAGGATAATCCGACACTTGAAGAGGAAATTCATGAAGTTGCTGTTGAAAAATCGCCTGATGAACAGTCTGATAAAGCATCTATCGATTCATCCTCAACAGAAGAGGTCACGATAGAGGAAAAAATCCGTGATGATATCGACTGGGACAATTATATCAATGAATTCAGTTCCTCGGGTAAAACCCATTTCGAGATCGAAAGAAAAGATTCACCGGATTTCGAATCTTTTATCGCCCACAAGGAATCTTTGCGTGATCATTTGCTTTGGCAGCTTCTTATGACATCTCCGACCCCGGAGGAAGAAAAAATCGGAAGTCTTATCGTCGGCAATCTAAATGAAGATGGTTATCTGGATGCGTCCATCGAAAATCTCGCCGCTATGAGCGGTTCTGATCCTGAAAAAATTGAAGAAATTTTAGCCCTGATGCAAACCTTTGATCCCACGGGTGTGTGCGCAAGAGACTTAAGAGAATGTCTGCTCATACAGGCACGTTATTTTAATCTTGACGATTCCATCGTGATCAAAATTATCGAAAATCACCTCAATCATCTGGAAAATAAAAACTATAGGGCCATCGCAAAATCTCTAAAAATAAGCATCGAAGATATCATTACGGCCGTAAAAGTGATCAAAGGCTTAGAACCGAGACCCGGCAGGGAATTTTCCGAAGAAGAAGCCCAATATATTAATCCCGATGTTTTTGTTTACAAACTGGAAAATGAGTTTGTCATACTGGTCAACGATGATGGGATGCCAAGACTGCACGTTAACAATTTTTATAAAAACGCCTTCAAGGATGGCGGAACCTTTTCCGACGATGCAAAGGAATATATCCAGGAAAAGATGAGGTCTGCCACATGGCTCATCCGAAGCATTCATCAACGGCAAAAAACCATTTATAAAGTGATGGAAAGTATACTGACGTTTCAGCGAAGTTTTTTTGAAAAAGGCATCGCCCACTTGAAACCCATGGTATTGAGAGATGTTGCGGAAGACATCGGAATGCACGAATCGACCATCAGCAGGGTAACAACCAACAAATATGTCCATACACCGCGAGGTATTTTTGAATTGAAATATTTTTTCAACAGTTCTATCCAGCGGGTTCAAGGCGAAGCGATTGCATCTGCCAGTGTTCAAGAAAAAATAAGACAGATTATCGAAAGTGAAAATCCAAAAAAACCGTACAGCGATGATAAAATATCGAGACTTCTAAAAGAGTCAAATATTAGTATTGCTCGAAGAACCGTAGCCAAATATCGTGAAATGATGAGAGTATTACCATCGAACAAACGCAAAGAATTTTAGGGAGGTTTTACGCATGCAGACATCGGTGACATTTAAGAATATTGATCCCTCTGAAAACTTGAAATCATATGTCGGAGAAAAACTGGATCGCTTTGACAAATATTTATACAACCCTGCTGAAGCAAATGTTGTCCTTTCAGTGGAAAAATTTCGTCATATGGCTGAGATCAACATCATCGGTGACCGGCTGAACATTTATGGCAAAGAAGTAACCGGCGATATGTATTCAGCCATAGATATTGCCCTGGATAAGCTTGAAAAACAAATAAAGAAAAATAAAGAGAAAATAAGGAAACATAGAAGCGGATCAAAATCCAATACAAAAGAAAATATTGTTGAAGACACACCCTTTATTGAAGATGAGTCCACTCGACATGTCATCGTTAGAAATATCGAATATAAGCCTATGGATGTGGAAGAAGCGATTATGCAAATGAGCCTTGTAAACGATAATTTTCTTGTTTTTACAGATGCCAGAAGCAATCGGGTCAATGTTCTTTATCGGCGTAAAGACGGTAACTACGGTCTGATTCAACCCAGAAGCTAATACCTGAATCTCGAATATCGATTTTTCTTTATTGCCCATCCAAACATCTTATATTGGGCACAACCTTGGTCTCCAAAACAAAATTTAGATGATCTATTATCGGTGTCAATAAAATGAAGATTCTTGATGTTTTGCCCAAAGAAGCAATTCTTGCTGATTTGAAAGCCGTTGATAAAAAAGGAGTCCTCGAAGAACTTGTCCTTCCTGTGGCTGAGATTTCAGGCGTAAACCATGAAGAACTCGTAAAAGTACTGATGGAAAGGGAACGGCTTGGCAGCACCGGAATCGGTGAAGGTATTGGAATTCCTCACGGCAAAGTGAAAGATCTAGATTCACTGATTCTCGGTTTTGGCCTCAGCCGAAAAGGCGTTGATTTTGATTCTATGGACGGCCTGCCCGCCCATATTTTTTTTCTTCTAATCACTCCGGAAAATTCAACCGGCCTTCATTTAAAACTTCTCGCACGAATATCGAGAATTTTAAAAAATGACCCTTTCAAAGAAAAACTGCTTCATGCAAACACCAGAGATGAGATTTACTCAATTATTAAAGAAGAGGAGGAAGAAGAGTTTTAAACCCCACCCTTAATTAAACGTGAAAAAATTAACCATATTCATTATTACGGGACTTTCCGGATCGGGGAAGAGCTGTGCAATTGCAGCATTGGAAGACACGGGTTTCTATTGTGTCGATAACATGCCGGTAGCCCTTCTCCCAAAATTTGTGGAACTACCGATTCAAAATGACTCGGAATTCGCGGGGCTGGGATTTGTGATGGATGTTCGGGAGAAAGGTTTTCTTTCCATGTATCCATTAATCTTTGAGTCACTCAAGGAAAAAGGGTTTATACTTAAAATTCTTTTTCTCGAAGCCGACGAAAACATTCTATTAGAGCGCTACAGCCAGACACGTAGACATCACCCCCTGTCCCAAGACAGAAGCCTTTTAGAGGGAATTCGTACAGAACAGGAACAGTTAAAAAATCTTAAAATCGCTGCCGATAAAATTATTAACACGTCCCATTACAATGTTCACAAACTGAAATCTGTTATTCGGAATATCGCTCTACAGAGTAAAGATTTTGCTCCGATGAGTATCAATATATTGTCATTCGGTTTTAAGTATGGCGTCCCTTCGGATGCCAGCCTCATCATGGATGTTCGTTTTCTTTCAAATCCATATTTTGTTCCTGATCTCAAAGCGTTAGACGGAAAAGCCGAAAAAGTTCAGAACTATGTCTTAAATAACGACGACACCCGAACGTTTTTAAAAAAATATCTGGATTTTCTTGACTATTTAATTCCATTGTACGAAAAAGAAGGCAAAGCCTATTTAACCATTGGCGTCGGTTGTACAGGAGGCAGACATCGATCGGTGGTCATTGCCGAAGCCATATCAACACATATAAAGAAACCAGACAGAAAGATCATGGTCACACATCGTGACATCGATCTTTAGAAGGAGCATTATGATAGGTATCGTTATTGTAACACACAGTCAGCTTGGAGATGCCCTTATTGATGCCGCTGAATTCATCCTCGGAACTCGACCCGATACCATGGTCTCTGTTTCCATCAATTTGAAAGAAAATGTAGATAAACTGCGTAAAAAAATTTCTCAAGGAATTAAAGAAGTTGACCGTAATAAAGGGATTCTGATCCTCACAGATATGTTTGGCGGCACACCTTCCAACTTGAGTTATTCATTTCTTGAAGAAGGAAAGGTGGAAGTCATATCCGGCGTTAATCTTCCTATTTTGATTAAAGCCGCAGATTTTCAAAAAAAGGAAATGGATCTTTGCGAACTCGCTGAACATCTCGAAGCGTTTGGGAAAAAAAGTATTTCACTTGCCAGCGGAATTTTAAAAGGAAATAAACGGGAATAAGCCGGTAATCTTGGACTTGGAGGAGACAATATGAGCGTAAAAGTAGCTATAAACGGTTTTGGTAGAATAGGACGCCTTGTTTTCAGGGCTTCACTCAATCACGCTGAACTTGAGGTTGTGGCCATTAATGATCTTATGGATTCAGCCACAATGGCCCATCTTCTTGCTTACGATTCTGTTCACGGTCGTCTGGGGACGGAAGTGGTTGCAAAGGAAGACGCAATAGAAGTTGGTGGAAGGTCGGTTGCAGTGACATCAATAAAAGATCCCGCTGCCCTCGCCTGGAAAGATCATAATGTGGACATTGTTGCGGAATGCACCGGTCTTTTCAGAGACCATGAAACCGCTTCAAAACATCTTACCGCCGGCGCACGGAAGGTGATCATATCGGCACCTGCACAGAAACCGGATATTACCATTGTCATGGGTGTCAACTCAAACCAGTATGATCCTAAAAATCATAATATTATATCAAACGCCTCTTGTACGACCAACTGTCTTGCTCCGATGGCCAAGGTGCTCTTGGAAAATTTCGGGATTAAAAGCGGCTTAATGACAACCATCCATTCTTACACGGGCGATCAGCGATTGCTCGATTTCCCCCACAAGGATCTTCGGAGAGCCCGAGCCGCTGCCATGAACATGATTCCGACGACCACAGGCGCAGCCAAGGCTGTGGCCCTGGTGCTGCCCGAACTTTCCGGAAAACTCAATGGCCTCGCCATTCGCGTCCCCACACCGAATGTGTCCATTGTCGACTTCGTTGCAACTTTAGAGAAAACAGGGGTCTCGGTTACTGATGTAAATTCAGCGCTGAAAGAGGCTTCGGAAAAATCACTTGCCGGTATTCTTGGATATAGTGATCTTCCGCTGGTATCCTCCGATTATAATGGATCAACTTTATCCTCAATTGTCGATGGACCGACAACGTATGTCGTTGACAACATGGTCAAGGTCCTGTCCTGGTATGACAATGAGACCGGATATTCAAACAGGATGGTGGATCTGGCGGCCATGATTGCGGCACAATTGTAAGACCTTTTAAAACATTACCGCATCATGTATAATTAAATTTTTGCTGAAAGAACTCGTGACTAAGGACTCGTTTAGTCTTCGCTTTCAGCTACGACTAACAAGAATGAAAGAACCTGCCCGGACTATTTATAAAGATCTCTGCTTTAAAAGGGGATTTTATCCATAACGTCAAAAAACCGGTGGTTCTTTCAAAACGATCCCTAAATCACTCAAACAGCTTCCAGTCAAAAATTAAATCATACATGAAGCTCTTTTGAGATCGATTTGTTTCAAAGGCCTTAATTATTAGAATATTTTCTATTAAAATAGTGTCTGGCTATAAATAAGGCCTCAACAGGAGATTATTAAATGGACAACCGCAGACCCTTGATCGCCGGTAACTGGAAGATGTTTAAAACATGCTCCGAGGCTGTTGAAACGGCAAAACATCTTGTAAAGCTTGTATCGACGTCCGTCGATGTTGATGTCATGATTGCACCGCCGTTTACTGCACTGGCGCAGGTTTCAGATGTGGTGAAAGGGACCTGTATATCTCTGGGCGCACAAAATCTTTATTGGGAGAGCGAAGGTGCCTATACCGGTGAGATATCTTCATCCATGCTTGTTTCAGCCGGTTGCCGGTATGTCATCATCGGACATTCCGAGCGACGTCAATATTTCGGAGAAACCGACGAATCCGTTAATAAGAAAGTAAAATCATCTGTCCATTACGGGTTAATACCGGTGATGTGTGTGGGAGAATCTGAAAAAGAGCGGGAATTAAACGAAACTTTTTCAGTGCTTGACAAACAGGTAAAAAATGGGTTAGAAGGCTTTTCTCACGATGATCTGAAAACACTGGTCATTGCATATGAACCGGTATGGGCTATTGGGACCGGAAAAACGGCAACCACTGATCAAGCCCAGGAAGTTCATAATTTCTTGCGCACGACGCTTGAAACAAATTTCGGAAATATGCTTGCCAAATCTATAAGAATCCTATACGGAGGTAGCGTTAAACCGAATAATATCGAGGAACTTATGTCAATGCCTGATGTTGATGGGGCACTGGTAGGCGGTGCAAGCCTTGACCCGGAAACATTCAGCAAAATCGTTCTATTTTAGAATAGAACTTAATAAAACCAAATTTGAAATTCTTAGTTTCGTAAAACATAAGCTGAGCGTCTCAAATTATTGCCATTCAAAATGTCAGAATACCTTAAAAATATTGTTAAATTAACCATTTTAAAAATTTGAAACGCGCAGCTTATGTCAACATTTTTAGTTATCATACACACGATTGTTTGCATCGCCCTTATTTTGATTATTCTGCTTCAGACCGGAAAAGGGGCAGATATGGGGGCTGCTTTTGGCGGGGGCTCCAGTCAGACGCTTTTCGGCAGTACCGGCTCTTCAACGTTTTTGGGAAAATTAACAACGGCGGCAGCCGTTATTTTTATGTTAACTTCCCTGAGCCTGGCTTACTTATCAGGCCATCGCAACACAAATTCCATAATGCTGGATAAAAAGGCACCCATAGAGCAGCAGGCCGCGCCGGCAACACCGGAGAAAATCCCTCAACCGAGCCAGGAAGCGTCGCAGCCCGCAAAACCTGCTCAAGCAAAATAAGGCCTCAAAACTTTCTGAACTCATTCTTTATGAGTTCTCCATGATGCATGTGCCGAAGTGGTGGAATTTGGTAGACACGCTATCTTGAGGGGGTAGTGGAGAGATCCGTGCCGGTTCAAGTCCGGCCTTCGGCACCATCAAGACTTAACTTATTGATAATAATTTAGATAACTTAGAGATAGCCTCTGAGTGTACCACATGGCACATTACTGGTACACAAAGGAATCCATTCGGATTCTCAAGGAGGTTATTTTGTTTAAAGAATCTAAAAAGTACACTTACATCTTCCGTAGAAACACAACCTATTATACCAGAGTTAAAATCCCTCCAGACTTACAATCAAGATTCGGTTTGACGGAGTTCAGGTTCTCCCTTTATACTCCACGCCTAACTCAAGCCAAGCATCTCTCACGATCCATTAATGAGTTTATTCAACAGGTTTGTTCTAACATCATAAAGAGAGGTAAAATGTCAACAAAACTTTTGGATACCCATACTGGCTCTCTATACTGGTTGTCGTATGGAGGAAATGTGTCAGCTCTATGTTGACCAAGTTGTTGAAATTGATGGTATCTGGTGCTTAGAGATTGATGAGAAATACCCTGACCAGTCCGTAAAGACCTCAGAAAAGAGGCTCGTTCCTCTGCATCCTTTTTTGATCGAAGATCTTAAATTCCATGAATTTGTTAAAAGCCAGCGTAGCAACCAGCCAGAAGGTAGGCTCTGGAGCAACCTTATCCGTATCAATAGCCGTTATGGTCACGGGTTTGGTAGATGGTTTAGTGACTTTAAGAAACGCTCAGGCATTACCTCAATTTGATGCACAATATCTAATAAATGCTCTATTTATGTTTGGAACGTGGATATCTAAATACGATTTGGCCTCTAAGTATTAAATAGATCAATACCACCAAAACCAACCCCCACGCTCCATAATCCTTTAGAATGTTTACTAATAGTTCCATTTCAATCCTCTTTAACCATCAGATATATAAGGCGATATTGTTATTCTTAAATCCACAGTTTTATTGGTATATATCTTGCAACTAAATTATTATATATTTTAATAAAGGGGGAAATATGAAAACAATTATGAAAATTTTATTGTGGGTTTTTATTCTATTCTTCTTTTTCGGCATAAGCATTGTTTCTGCTGATTCGTCATGTATGCGTTGTAAAGAAGGGGATGAAATGGTTTGTATTGGACTTCCCGCATCTACCGTTTTAGCAAGGTGTGGTGCCCCTCTTGCAATCAATGAAATAGGTACTAAAACAAAAACGCATAGTCGTGGAACTATTTATGAAAGACAAGAATCAAAAAAGGATAACTCTGTTTATAGTACACGCCAAAATAAGTCATCAACAAGCATGAAACTTGAGGAATGGACGTATTGTATTGGTAGTGAATATGGGAATGATTGTTATTTATATATTTTAAGATTTAAAGGGGATTCTTTGAGCAAGATCACATCTACTATGCAAAAAGGTAATTAATTCGATTAATATCATTAGTGTAATAGATTTCGGTAGCGGAATGCGTTTCAGGAGCGAAGCTCTTTACAGTTCTGATAAAAAAACAGAGAAACTGGCTGTTCAGATTTAGCCAGCTTCCCTGTAGTGGAAAAGCAAAGGTATTGTTTAAGGGTTTATTTCTGGAATTTTTAATTCTTCATGTCACATTCGATCTTGACAGGCTTCCGCTTAGGCTTACCCTTACTGTCAGACATCAAGCGACCAAGGTCATCGTACTGCTTGGTTGAAGGCTTTACCTTAGCTGAATACTGAGTATCGTTTCCACTGTGAGCATCTCCTTTTAACCTCTGTCAGCATTTTGTCGTTAAATCTCGTTAAAATGGCACAATTTGCAGTCAATTTGCAGTAACTTATTTTACCGTCATCAAACTCAATTTTTATACGCTTTAAACAGAATTTTTAAATATGATTTTATCGGGTTGCTTTTTTCTTGGCATGCTACATATAATGTGAACGTATTAAAATTTATACAAAGGGAGACAACCGATGGCATTTGTAAAGTTTGAAAGACCCCCAAAAAAAGAAGGTACTGAAATAAGCATCTGTAAAACCGGGGAAATCAAGATCAACCGCGCTGCTTCTAAGATGTATAATGTATTTAAATTTAAGCATGTCATATTTCATTTTGATCCAGATGAGGAAAAGGTGGGAATTGAGCTTACGTATGACGAACTCGATTCCGGAGCCGTTAAAATTATTAAAAAGAAGGACGGGTCTTGTGCCATGAAGGCGGAGGCATTTCTCAATCACTTTGATATAAAATATTATGAAACCAAAATTTATGCACCCGAGTTCGATAAGAGCGCGAAAATGATTATCTTCGACCTAAATAAAGAGAGGTAGGTCGGTGTAAACCTGCCTATGGAATGAACCCAATCCCCTATAGCGCCTTGGGAGTTCCGGCACGGTAACACTAAAAGCTCATAATCCAATTGTTAAAAAGAATAGCCTCTATAAATAATACTAACAGGGATTTTTATTGCATTTCTTTTTGTTGTAATTTAATAAAATTATTATGAAACCAAATCATCTTATTTGCTTTTCCTTGGTTTTATCAATACTTATGAGCTGTGCTACAAATTCTTTTCGCAATCACCGGAGTACTCCCTCTCCTCGACACCCTGAGTTTACCTCTAAAAATGCATTTGATTTAAGACCTGGAATAACCCAAAAAGAAATTGAGGCTATATTTGGTTCGCCTGATAGGACTTCAATAATAACTTTGGGAACGAAAACACCAGATCCCTGGCTAAGTCTAATATATTATTACGATATGAGAAAGGATGGGATAGGTAAACATAAATATAATGTCTATACCAATACATTTTATTTTGTTATGGATGTTCAACCACCTCTTTTACGTTCTTGGGAATTAGAATTAATTTACCCTGATGGAAAATAGGAGATGATTTTACAATTGCAAAAATAGGATTTATGACACTTGACTCCTGAAAAAGATGATACCTGAATAGCAAGTGTTGTTGAGAATGGTTGATAGATTGGCAAGTAATCTGTAATTTTGTTTGGCTTGTTTACATTAAACAGGTAATATTCAGATGAATGATACGATAGAACTTCTCACTCGCGTTCTCTGTGATCTACAGCCAAAGAATCCAACCGACGGGGCATATCTTTATTGTCAGACAAAAAGTAATCAACAATCTATTTTTCAGGCAGCTCACTTTCTTCTCAACAATACTCTCACTCATAGAATTTTGATCCTTAATACAAAAGCAAAAAGTGGCTATCCAGGATTTGTCGAATGGAAGCAACAGTTGCATCAATTAGGAATTTATGGAAAGCAGATAGAAGGGGTATTAAGCAAAGAAACGCTAATGCTTAATACGCTTATAGAGTCAGAAGCGATCATCCGATTCGCAAAGCAACATAGTTACCATTCATTGGTTATAGTGGCGCCACCATTTCAGCAGTTGAGGGCTTTCATGACCGCAGTAACGGTAACGTTAAGGGAGTATCCGGAGTTATTGATTTATAGTTATCCTGGTGTAGCGATGCCATGGCAAGAAGAGGTTATACACTCCCAGGGAACCCTAATGGCAAAGAGACGTGATTTGATCCAAGAGGAATTAGAAAGAATAGAAAAATACCAAAGCAAAGGAGATTTAGCACCACCTGAGCAGGTTTTGAGCTATCTTAACAAACGCGAAACAGTTTTCTAACAATGCCACAGGATCTGCTCTTTTCGTTTTGATGATATATATAATCAGTATAGATTCACTTAGGGTTGCACTTTTTGGCAAGGTATCTGTATTTAACTGTATGATTCAAGCGACCATAAATTAAGGTTGTTTACCCATATTTTTAGGACACATAATATTCATTATGTATGTTGATGAATGAAATTAAATACAGACTGGGCGATTTTATTATCATAGAGCATAGTGGAGTTTTGCTAACTTGGGTGACTCATATTGCACTGGGAGCCCAAAGAAGCGGAAGATGCTTTATTGTTGGAAATATCCTTTTAATTGGATCTTTGGACCGGGAGGGGGATGGCTTCTTAAAATTGGAGTTCAATGAACATTTAAAAAAATTGCCAACATGGGACAAGACACGTTATTATTGTTTTGCTTCCAGTCTTCGGAAAGTTGGAACTGAGCAAAACCTTGAAAGTTATTTAAAAGAGCAGTTATCTATCGACAAAATTGGAATGGAATCTGTCAACATCACTGGATTAAGCACATTCCGACTTTATCGATACAAAATTAATGTCGGAGAAAACAGCATCATTTCATGGCAAACCATAGGAGAATTGGACAGAACGATAGGCGGAAGATGTTTTATTGAATCAGGAATCCTTTTTATAGGCCCTAAGGAAAATGAATTAGAAGGAGCACAGAGCAGAAAAATATTTTTAAACGAGTTAAAACTGCTGCCGCAATGGGATAAAACTTTTGCATGGGGACACTATAGAACTCTAAGGATTTGCGAGGAATCAAAGGAACGAAAATCATATAAGGCTATTTGGAAACCGGAGTATGTGAAAACTTATATAACTAACAATGTCCCATTTCTTCATCGTCAAGAATTTCGAAATGAAAGGAACTCAGAACTCAAAGCTTCCGTCTTCGATTGGATAAAAACGACATGGCATCATATTGTTGATTGGAAAGGTTGGGGGCGTTTAGCAAGTTTAATTATAGCAGGTACTTTTTTTGGATTTCGTATTTTTATGTTCATTATTGAAAAAATTGTGTTTTTATTCCAAAGAATAATAGAACGTTTTCGCAAAGTTCACTGAGCCGTTCCTCAGCAGTTTTTCGCTCCCATTTCTGCATTTTTTCATAATCAGATCGACGGAAGTCTCCATAAGCAGCCCCCCATTCACCGTACTTTTTTAGAACATAAAGAACGTGAACCTCACACTGAAACTTCTCAGAAAACAATGTGACAAAGGGTAAAGCCTAGGTCGCATTTTTTGAAAAGTCTGTTGGCCATAGAATTCTTTTTATTTCCATTTTGACTCCTATTTTTTTAAACTAAATGTTAGATAATTGTATTTTTTTATGCTTTTTCAAGTCTTAAATAATAATAAACATCAAAGACATCGCATCTAATTCTAATGTTCAGCTTCTTTCGGAGCATATCTGTTTAACACCACAAATAGAATCAGGGCCATCGCCGCCATTACAATGAAGACCGAAAACCCTTGAGAGTAACCGGGTTGACCGTTTACTTTAACAAAAAGTCCCATCAAAAGCGGTATGACAAAACCGCCAAACGCACCCAGACCACCGACGATTCCAGCGGCACCACCCACCGCTGCCGGACTGTATTTAGGCACCAGTTTGAACACGGCCGCATTGGCAAACCCCATTCCCAGGGCAAGAAGCATCTCACCGGTAAATGCCAAGCCACCCGACCGTGATGCCAAGACCATTGCAAACGCACCGACACCGAGAACTAAGAACGACATATACACGACTTTTTCACCTCCCATTCGATCGGAAGCATAGCCGCCCAGAACTCTCAGTAAACTTGATGAAAGCGAGAAAGAAGCGGTGAGTAAACCGGCACGCACGAGATTCATTTCAAACAATTCGACCCAGTAGGTGGGAAGCCATACCGTTAATGCAATAAAACCACCGAACGTAACAAAGTAGAAGTAGGTCAAAACCCATGTACGCCAGTCCGAGCCAGCTTTTTTGATCGATTCCATGGCGGTTCCGGAAGGGACCAGTTCTTCACCACAGGCCAGCAACAGAGCATCCGGATCAATTTCGATGCCCATTTCACGGTATTGAAAATAAGGGGCGTCTTTCATGTATATGTAAATGAGGACGACGAGGACCAGGAGCATGCCGAACCAGAATACATAGGAAACGGTTAATCCCAACGAGACAACCATATACGGCAAAATAAAGGCGAATAATCCCGGCGCCAGATTGCCCAAACCCGCATAAATGGCCAGTGCCGATCCTTGTGTTTTTTGTGGATACCAGTAGGACACAGCGGGTATGCCTACAGAAAACACAGCGATGCCGCAACCACATAGGATTCCGAACAGCAGGAAAAATGGATACTGAGCAGGGCGTGGCATTGGGAAAAACCAAAACATCACAGTGATACCCGTCACACCCAGGGCGGCCAATCCTAACAGAATCAGGATCGGTTTCTTTCCCCCCATTCGATCGACCATCGCGCCGAATGGAATCCTTAAAAGCGAACCGGTGAGTGCTGGACAGGCTGCCAGCAAGCCCACCAGAAATGGGCTCATGGTCATCGTAACCTTTAGTTTACTCACAATGGGGCCAAAAGCAGAGACACCGGCAAAGCCCCCGAAAAAAGCCAGGGTTGTCCAGAACAGGGCTGCGCCGCGACTGGATTGTGCGTGACAGACAGCTTCTTCGGTCATATCAACCTCCTTTTTGCGGAATGGCTGATTGTTAAAAATATCAATCGACATATGGGACAGAGGCATCAGCTACCCTGCGTCGAAAGACAATGTATCGTCTTAGCGGATATGTAAACGGTGCACTCCAAATATGGACCAGTCGACTAAACGGTGAAAAGCCCAGCAATGCAAAAGCACTTAAAATATGGATCTTGTAGCTTAGAGGTACTTTCAACATCAGTTCCGGATTCGGTTGAAAAAATACAATGCCTCTTATCCATGGCGCTACGGTGTCCAAAACATAAAAATGGCCGAACACCACGTTATAAAACCCTAAACCTGTAACAATAACCAGACCCGTTATGGTTACATAGTCGTTGAGAGTCGTGGTCACCTGGATGCGCTTTACGGTTACCCTTCTCCAGAGCAGCCATATCGATCCGACAAAGGCCGCCGCACCGGCCACGAGCCCCGCCCAATAAGCAATTTGCGTATGCGTCTGGCCGTTAATACCCGCCATATCAAAAAGCCGTTGAGGGATTAAAAGCCCTCCGGCATGACCAAACAGTGTCAGCAGAATTCCCCAGTGAAAAAGAGTGATACCGGGATAAAGATTTTTCTTTTCGAGAAATTCGCTCGATTTTGCATTCCAGAAGAACGAATCCACGATGTAGCGATAGCCATGACCGACAACGAATGTTGTCAGTGCCAGATAGGGAAAAACCAGAAAAGCCAGCATGTTTGTTAAATTCATTTTTATTTACTCCGTTGTTTTCGAAAAATCTCAATGAATAGAGGCGAAAGCTTGATTAAAACATCACTTTAAAGTTCGTTAGAGTTCATTGCGCTCGCCCGAGAGTTATCGGCAGTATCTGGTACTGATAGACCGAAAATGTCTATCAGTTGTTCAAACAAAAGCGAATACGGATTCCCTTCGTGTCCAAGCCTCTCGGCCAGTGCTTGCACGACCGTTCCATAAAGCGGAATAATTATTGAGTTTGCGACATGAGGTTGTTCAGATATAAACTCTAGTATCAGCGGCAGAAAATCCGGCAGTTCGCCACTGATACGCTCAAAACCTGACTTCAAATAGATTTCTTCCAGATGCGCCAATGCCGGTCCTCTTTTTTCCGTGTCTCCCCAGCGGTGATAGGTTAGATTCATACAGTTGGAAGGATTGAGATCAAATGTTTCCGTGTACTGCTCCTGAAGCTGAATTAAGGGAGTTTGTTCGAAATAGGATAAAATTTTGTCGTATCTATTGCTGGCGCTAACACTTTTTATCTCGTTAAGAGCCTGTCGGAGTGCGGGCAGCCATTTCAGTAAAGATTCATCAGGGTATTGGAGTAAACAGGAGATCAGTTTAATCTGAACGTTCATTTTTTTCACCGTCTTTAAGTTATATTTTTAAATTTAATTTGAATATAATTTACTCGAAACCACAACACCCCTGATCTTTGTAAAGTCCTTCCCCGTCGGATCGGCTGAGGTTTGGAACAACAAAACGCTCATCATATTTGGCGATGGCCAGCAAGCGATAAATGGCCTGCGCCGTCTCAACGGTTAATCCGACGCTGTCCAGCACTTCAGAGTCAATGGACTCCTCAACACGAACGGATCGCATGTACTGACGGACAGCTGCCAAGCGTTTTAGCGCCAGTCGTATCGGTTTTTCATCTCCGGCGCTCAACAAATTCGCCAGATAGGTGATGGGTATCCGCAGCGAATCAATCAAGGTATCCAGGTTCGTTGACGTTGAATGTTCGGCTACCGGGCTCAACGGCGGAATATACCATACCATGGGCAGGGTTCTGTATTCCGGATGCAAAGGGAGCGCCAGCCTCCAGGCTTTGGCCAGCCTGTAAATCGGTGAGCGTTTCGCTGCTTCGATAAAATTGTCTGGAATTCCCTGCTGTTTAGCAGAGGTTATCACCTCGGGATCTTCGGGATCAGCCAGTATGTCCAGATGGGCAGGATATACGTCTTGAGCGTTTTGGGCGGATGCCGCCCATTGAATTTTATCGACATCGTATAACACCACGCCGACATACCGAATCCTTCCGACACAAGTGTGGGCACAGAGAGTGGGCAGCCCCGCTTCGATGCGCGGATAACAAAAAATACATTTTTCAGATCGGCCGGTATGCCAGTTGAAGTAGACTTTTTTATAAGGACAGCCGGATACACAGTACCGCCATCCGCGGCATCTTTCCTGATCCACAAGAACAATGCCGTCTTCTTCACGCTTATAAAGGGCTCCGGACGGACATGAGGCCACACAGGCAGGATTCAGGCAATGCTCGCATAAACGGGGAAGGTAAAATAAAAAAACCTTTTTAAATGCCAGGTAAATCGAATGATCCAGGTTCGTAAAATTGACATCTTCAGTGCCGGTTTCACAGACGCCTGCCAAGTCGTCCTCCCAGTTGGGACCCCATTTAATTCGGAGTTTTTCCCCTGTGATCTGAGACTTCGGCTGGATGGAGGGTTGATGCTTTTTCTTCGGACTGGATATCAATTTGTCGTAATCATAGGTCCAGGGTTCATAATATTCGTCAATGGTCGGCAAATCGGGATTATGGAAAAGGTTGAGTAATTTGTGCGCGCGGCCACCGGCTTTGAGAGACAGGCGACCGTTTTCCAATTCCCATCCGCCTTGGTGAATGTTCTGGTTCTCCCACTTGCGTGGATAGCCGATTCCGGGCTTGCTTTCCACATTATTAAACCACATATATTCGGCGCCCTTTCGGTTGGTCCATACATTTTTGCACGGAATACTGCATGTGTGACAGCCGAGGCATTTATCCAGGTTTAAAACCATTGCATATTGGGCTTTAATCTTCATACCAGTCCACCTCCTTTGCCTTGCAAACAACGATGATCTCGTCCCGCTGGGACCCGACCGGTCCGTAATAATTAAAGCCGTAGCTTAGCTGTGCATAACCGCCGATCATGTGGGTGGGTTTGACCATGATGCGAGTAACGCTGTTGTGGGTCCCCCCCCGTTGCCCTGACAAACCGGACCCGGGTGTATTGATCAGACGTTCCTGTGCATGGTACATGAAGGCTTTGCCCGGTGGAATGCGATGACTGACCACCGCTTTGGCCATGACCACGCCGTTTACATTGAAGCATTCCAGCCAGTCATTGTCCTTTACATCCAGTTTCGCAGCATCGTCATTGTTGATCCAAATCGCCTCGCCGCCGCGAAACAGCGTCAGCATGGTCAGTGTATCCGAATAGGTGCTGTGAATGGACCATTTGGAATGGGGTGTCAGGTAGTTGAGCACCAACGCCTTCCGATCATCACGCTGAACCCCGGTAGAACCGAGGGCATGCATATCCACAGGCGGGCGAAAAAGGGGTAGGTTTTCCCCGAAATCCCGCATCCATTGGTGATCTATGTAAAACTGTGCTCTACCGGTCAAGGTTCGAAAAGGCACTTTTTCTTCGATGTTGATGACAAACGGCGAATACCGTCTATCTTCGGATTCTATGCCGCTCCATGTGGGTGATGTGATAATCTTTCGCGGTTGAACGCTGATATCGCTAAAAGAGAATTTTTCACCTTCTCTTTCACGGCTCAGATGGGTCAGTTTCAGGCCGGTTTTTTCTTCGAGTCCCTTCCAGGATTTGACGGCAGTCGCTCCATTCGTCTCCGGTGCAAGGGCCAAAATCGTTTCAGCCACCTGTTTTCCGGTCTCGAGAGACGGCATTCCATGGCTGATACCCTTTTCTGAAACCGTTCCAAGCTTTTCTTTAAGCAGCGTATACTCCTCATCACTTGCCCAAGCCACTCCCTTAGACCCGATGCCGACCTTGTCCGCCAGCGGTCCCAGTGCGGTCATCATCTTGTATGTATTGGGAAAATCGCGATTGGCCACCATCAGATTGGGAAGCGTTTTACCGGGTATGGCATCGGTTTCTCCTTTTTTCCAATCCATGACTTCGGGCTGGGCGATTTCTCCCGGTGAGTCATGCATCAACGGCGTGGCCACCAGATCTTTCATTTCCCCCAGGTGAATGGCGGCCAGTTCGGAAAACTTTTTGGCAATGGCCTTGAATTGCTCCCAATTGGTTCGGGACTCCCAGGGGGGATCGATGGCGGGATTGAACGGATGAATAAAAGGGTGCATATCCGTGGTGCTCAAATCATGCATTTCATACCATCCCGCGGCTGGCAATGCCACGTCAGCATACATTGCGCTGGTTGACATTCGCAGTTCCAGGGTGACGAGAAGATCGAGCTTACCCTCCGGCGCCGGATCACGCCATTTGATTTCTTCAGGCCGATGATCCGCATCTGTATTAAAAACCGCATTCTCGGCACCAAGCAGGTGTTTAAGAAAATATTCGTGTCCTTTACCGCTTGCACCCAGCAGGTTGGCCCGCCACAGGAAAAGCACCCGGGGGAAATTCAGCGGATCGTCGGGATCTTCTATGGAAAATTTTATGTCACCTTTTTTGAGTTTATCAACCGCGTAAGCGATAATTTCCTCATCAGATGAAATACCCTTTTCCACAGCCTCCCGGCAAATATCTATGGGATTCATATCGAACTGCGGATAGGAGGGAAGCCAGCCCAGCCTGGCGGCGACAGCATTATAATCGGCCATGTGTTTACACGCCTTTGATTCTGCAACGGGCGAATAAAGCTGCTGCGGATTCATCGTGTCGTAACGCCACTGACCGGTTGCAAAGTAGTAAAACGACGTTCCGTTTTGGAGACGTGGTGGACGCCGCCAGTCCAGACCAAAAGCAACCTGTGACCAGGCCGACTGAGGACGAACTTTCTCCTGACCGACATAATGTGCCCATCCACCGCCGTTAATTCCCTGACACCCGCAAAGCGTCGTCAGACTGACGATGGTTCGGTAAATCATGTCACTGTGGTACCAGTGGTTGGTTCCGGCGCCAAGGAAGATCATTGATTTGCCGCGTGTTCGTTCAGCATTTTCGGCAAACTCCCTTGCCACACGAATGACATCCTCCTTTGGCACACCGGTTATCGCCTCCTGCCAGGCCGGGGTGTAGGGACGCGGATCATTGTAATCCTCAGGATAGTCGGCTTGATGAGTGCTCTCCGGGTGCCGAACCCCCAAATGTGCGGCCATAAGATCGAAAACAGTCGTCACCCATTGTTCTCCTTTTGTTGTGAGGACTTTTTTCACCGGTACAACACCGGATTTTGACTGCGGTCCCTTGAAATCAAACAAAGGGAAATTGACTGTTATCCAGGTATCATTGTCTTTTGCAAAGCTGAGCGCAGGATCGACTTCCTTGTCGTTTATGGCATCCTTGAGATGAAGATTCCATTTGCCGGATTCATTCCAGCGAAATCCGATGCTGCCGTTGGGAATACAAAATTCGCGTTGTGTTTTGTCATATAAAATCGTCTTCCACTGTGCATTGTTCATCTCTTTTCCCAGGTCCGATGCCCGTAAAAAGCGTCCGGGAATATAGGAATCTTCTTTTTTATCGATCACCACAATAAACGGCAGATCCGTGTAATTCTTGGCGTACTCAAAAAAGTAATCCGTTCGGCGATCAATATAAAATTCTTTGAAAATCACATGAGTCATGGCCATGGCCAGGGCCGCATCCGTTCCCGCTTTTGCGGGGAGCCACGTGTCTGCAAACTTGACGTACTCGGCATAATCAGGTGCTACGGCAGCAACCCGCGCACCTCGGTATCGCGCTTCGGTGAAAAAATGAGCATCCGGTGTCCGGGTCATGGGAATATTGGTACCCCAGACAATCATGTACGTTGATTCATACCAGTCGGCACTTTCCGGAACATCGGTCTGTTCTCCCCAGATCTGCGGTGAGGAAGGAGGGAGATCACAATACCAGTCATAAAAGCTGATCATGGAGCCCCCGATTAATGACAGGAATCGGGCTCCGGAAGCGTAACAGACCATGGACATCGCCGGAATGGGGGTAAATCCGAATATCCTGTCCGGGCCGAATTTTTGTATGGTATGGATCAACGCAGCGGATATTAATGTTGTCGCTTCATCCCAGGATACGCGCACAAAACCGCCTTTGCCCCGATCCTTTTGGAACATTTTTTTCCTTTTCGGATCTTCGACGATACTACGCCAGGCAGACACCGGATCGTTGTGCGCTTCCAGAGCGGTCCGGAACATTTGCAACAGTGATGAGCGCATCAACGGATATTTAAGCCTTACCGGACTATACGTATACCAGGAATAGGTGGCACCGCGCGGACATCCCCTGGGTTCATGATTTGGAAATCCCTTTCCACAGTCCGGATAATCTGTTCGCTGTGTTTCCCAAACCAGGATGCCGTTTTTAACGTACACATCCCAGGAGCAGGAGCCGGTGCAATTCACACCGTGGGTGGAACGAACTTTTTTGTCGTATTGCCAGCGTTTCCGATAGAAGTCTTCCCAGGCTCTCTGACCGCAACGAATTTCTCCCCAGTCTTCGGCGGTTTTTTCCTCCTTACAACCATACTTTTCACCTTTGGGGCGGAAAAATCGCAGGGTGGATAGAAAGGATCGATCGGACATAGGCCACCTCCTGAGTTGAGTGTTATAGGTTGCTACATCAAATTCAAATTTTACCTGTTTTGGTGCTCTAAGAGAATGAACTGGAATATGAAACCGAAAACAAAATAAACTAAAACGACAGTAAAAGAGAGTGAATTGTAAAACAATTCAGCAATATAAAACTGTTTGACAGTTGGCAATAAATTAAGCCATGTTTTTTATTATAATAATTTTCGATGAAATAAATTGATTTAAGTCAAAGTTATCAAAAGAATCTGTTTAAGTTCGTTAAAGAAAATATTGGAAACAGGAAACTTCTATTCGTCGAAATGTTTTTTCAGTGTCGCTACATTTTCTTCATGCTGCACCTTAATCGCATCCATGAATAAGTAAGCAGATCCGGTTGGAAGATGGCTTTGGAACTCCCGGATTTTACGCGCAACCCATGCTTGACCGCGGATCAGAAGCTGTATCTTTTCATCAAGGTTGTCCAGTGCGCGTATTTTATCCACGAAGGCTCCTGTTTTGTCGCTGGGCTCGGCATTGAGATCATGAATAAGGCTTACCAGGATGCGACAGTTGACGCCTTCATCCCGTAAAAACTTTTTCAAGACAGGCTTTAATCGTTGATCCTCAACTTGTTTGTTCATTTCACTCAGGACAGTCACACCGGCACGTTCCGCCTCGAGCAGCAAGTTGTAAAAATCTAAAAGTGTTTTTTTGTCGGTTTTGTTCATCATGATTCTCCTTTATGGTCTACAACCTTTTCATAGTGTATCCGGGACGAACACCTGTCCGCTATTAAAGGTTAAGCGTTTTTTTCAACAGCCAACTAAATTCTTTTACGCTCATCCATAAGAGGTTTATGTACCGTCCCCTCTAAAAAGTTAATCTGAAATATCTGCGGCAAACTTTTTCCCGTATTCAGTACATTTGGTGGTGCTTTCATTGTCAGGATTCCACAATACCTTTATTCCATCATTCACTATTTCAAAGCCCGCTGATTTTAAACTTTCAGATATAATTTTAGCCGACTCACCACTCCATCCATAGCAACCAAAAGCGGCTGCTTTCTTGTTTTTAAACTTTAGCCCTTTTATCTCTTCAAGGATGCCCGCAACGGATACCAAAATGCCTCTATTGATTGTGGGTGATCCCACAAGGATGGCCTTTGATTTAAAGATCTCGGTAATCACATCATTTTTATCGGTTTTAGCCAGATTAAAAAGTTTCACATTAACTTCTTTGTCAGTTTCTCTAATGCCATTGGCAATGTTCTCAGCCATGACACGAGTGCCGTTCCACATCGTATCATAGATAATCGTTATCTGATTTTCCTGATAGCTATCTGCCCATTGCAAGTATTGTTCAACGATCTGCTCAGGCTTGTCGCGCCAGATGATACCGTGACTTGTACAAATGATATCCAGAGGCAGATTAAAAGACAATACTTCTTTTATTTTCTTGGTAACCATCGGACTGAAGGGAGTTAATATGTTCGCATAATATTTAATGCATTCAGTAAACAGTTCGTTCTGGTCAACAAGATCATTGAACATATACTCCGATGCATAATGCTGTCCAAAGGCGTCATTGCTGAACAACACACTGTCATCGGTCAAGTAACAAAACATGCTGTCCGGCCAATGGAGCATGGGAGCTTCGACAAATATGAGTTCCTTTTTACCCAGACTGAGTCGGTCACCGGTTTTAACGACCTGAAAATTCCAGTCTTGATGGTAATGTCCCTTTAATGATTTGACGCCGTTTTTAGTGCAATAGATGGGAGTGTCGGGTATTAAGCGCATCAATTCGGGCAATGCACCGCTATGATCGCTTTCGGCGTGATTGGCGATGATGTAATCGATTTTGTTCAGGTCGATCTCATTGGCCAGGTTTTCCACAAACTCCTTGGCAAATGGTTTCCAGACCGTATCGATTAAGGCCACTTTATCTTCTTTAATCAAATAGGAATTATAAGAAGACCCGCGATGGGTGGAGTATTCGTCACCGTGAAACTTTCTAAGTTCCCAATCGATTTTACCCACCCAATAGATATTATTTTTTATTCTAATACTCATTTTTTCCTCCTGATTTACCATTATTTATCTATTCGTCCCTTAAGACCGCTCGCTAATACTCATGATGTTCTGATGCACTTTTGATCTTAGAATGCAACCCTTCTACATAATGAGTAAAAACGACATAGGTTTTGACAAATTCACGACCGGCGGCAACATTTTCTTCGGCATGCTTTTTGGCTTCCAGAGCCCGATAAAAACGTTCACGGATACCCTTGGCTGTGGCATCGGTAAGGATATTGACAAGATGATCAACCGAACCGCTTTCCAATAAAGCAAGCGCTTTTCCTGCATCGGCTATCACCTGTCCGTTCAGGGTGTCAAAGTGGGCATAAACTTTGTTCGCCATCAAAAAAAACTCTATGAAAATAGATAAAATAACTACAATTGTTGTTGTTTTTTTGGGATTTCTCATGGTTCTATCTCTTTTTAACCCTTAACCAGCTGTTTTTATGAGTCTTTAAGGTAAACACCTTCCAATATATCCAGCATTCGATGAAACTCTTCATGTTTTCCGGTTCCAATTTTGTCTGTCTCAATCTTATCAAAACCTTTTTTCAATTCCGCCAATTTGTTTTCAGATAGATGTTTTATAGCCATGGGGAAAAGTACATTATTTTCCTTGTCGATATGGTGATTCAACAACGCGATATATGCATCAGCAGATCCTTTCAATTTTTGAGCGGAACCGGCATCTTTATTTAAATATTGAGACAAAGCACGCTTCATTTTGACAACAAGATCGCGACCCTGCTGGTGCTCATTGAGCATCACGCCAATGGGGCCGCCTTCACGGCTGATTCCCACCGCCTCCAAGGCCGGAAAAAGCAGTACTTCTTCTTTGCCATGATGGCATTTATCTACGAAAACACTGAAAAATTCAAAGAGCTGTTCCAGGTGTTTTGGATGGGAGATGTTAGCTGTTTTTTCAATTTCCCCGGTGATGCGATTGAGAATTTTAAGGGTCATCCTGACTGCTTCATGTTCTGTTATGAGTTCTTTTATAGCGTTCATGGGATTTCTCCTTTCATATTTTTGTTTGTCAAAATTGAGTTTTATCCAGATATGTCCATGTTTACAATGTTATTCAGCAAACAGCGTGCCAATATTTTTATAAATATATTCCAACAAGTTATCTTTTATGTTGTTAATGTGACAACAAAAAGAAAGTTGCTATTTTTACAACAATGTTATAAATAATATAACTATGGACATACTGGATACTTTAGTCTCCATGACGGTTGACCTTACGGCCGCACTGAGTGCCAAAGACCGCTATCAGCGGCTGCTCAAGGCGTTAAATCGCGTCATTCCATATGATGCCGCTGCTTTGCTGCGTTTGGAAGGCGACATGCTGGTGCCCATTGCAGCTCGCGGCCTTTCACCGAATGCCATGGGCCGGCACTATGCTCGCAGCGATCATCCGCGACTGGATATTATCTGTAACTCAAAGGAACCCGTACGCTTTCCCTCAGACACTGAACTCCCGGATCCTTTTGACGGATTGCTGATCATTGACGCCAATGCCTTGCACCACATTCATGCCTGTCTGGGATGCCCGCTCTATTTGGATAAAAAACTTGTTGGCGCACTCACTGCCGATTCGCTTGATCCCCATGCTTTTGATCATCTCGAACAGCGTTTTCTTATGGCTGTCGGTGCTTTGGCAGGGGCTCAAATGCAGACCACTGAATTGATAGAAGCCCTGGAGTTCAGTGCCGAACGCCAGGGACAAATTGCCAGTGATCTGATGCGAGACATCCGCATGCGCCAGGGTACGGAAATTATCGGCAACAGTCCTTTAATAGAGCACCTGCGACGAGAAATTGAACTTGTCGCCCGTTCTGATTTTACGGTGTTGGTGTTAGGTGAGACCGGTGTGGGAAAGGAATTGGTGGTGCGAGCCATTCACGCTGCCTCCGAGCGGAGAGACGGACCTATGCTTTACCTGAACTGCGCTGCGTTGCCTGAAACCCTGGCCGACAGCGAGCTTTTTGGTCACACAAAGGGGGCGTTTACCGGAGCCGGCAGAGATAGGGCAGGGAAATTCGAACTGGCCGACGGAGGGACGCTTTTTTTAGATGAGGTGGGTGAACTGTCGTTATCCATCCAAGCCAAACTTTTAAGAGCCATCCAGGAAGGCGAGATCCAACGGATCGGATCGGAAAAGGCAATTTACGTCGATGTGCGTTTGCTTTCGGCGACAAACAGGAACCTGGAAGAAGCGATTAAAAATGGCAGATTTAGAGCCGATCTGTTTCATCGTTTGAATACATATCCCTTAAAAGTGCCGTCTTTAAATGAGCGCAAAGAAGATATCCCGCTGTTAGCCGGGTATTTTTGTGAGCGGATACAACGCCGTCTGGGTTTAGGGCCGGTTAGAATCAGTGTCGATGCCGTCGAGGTTTTGAGCAGATACCATTGGCCCGGAAACGTTAGAGAATTGGAAAACATTCTCTCAAGAGCGATTCTCAAGGCATCACATGGGATTCCAAAGGGAGAGTCGGTCATTGTTTATCCAACACATTTGGATGTAGATGTTGAATTTTCTCCGAAAAACATCCCATCACAGGGTCAAGAAGAAATTCTGCCGTCACCGGACATTCAAACGCTTCGTGAAGCAGTCAATGAATACCAAAAATTATTAATTCAACGCGCCATCGCAAAGCGCAACGGCAACTGGTCGGCTGCGGCACGCGATTTGGGTATGCACAGAAGTAATCTCCACAATCTTGCAATCCGCCTGGGTCTTCGTAAAACCAACAGGTGATATGCCTATTTGAATAGGGGTTTTGTATATGTCTGATTCCAAAGAAATCGACGTTGTCCTTCTGGATGCAGATTTGTCAGGTTGCACGGCTTTGACAGAAGCGCACGGGAATGTTTCGGCAGCTAAAGTCGTTAACCGGTACATTGAAATCGCCGAGGAATCTCTTTGTGAGGGTACAGGGATAATTAGAACGAGTGGGTGACGAAATCTTAATCATCGGGGCTGATGCTGCCGGCATCATTAAAACAGCGCTCATGTTGGTCCACAAAATAGAGACAGAGCCTTTGTTCCCGACCGTTTATTCAGGTATCCATGCTGGCAAAGTCCTTGAACAGAATGGACATCATTAAATAATTCGAATAAAATGTGATACCTTGCAATAAGTGCAACTATCTTAATTTATGGAAATATTAATGATACCTTAATAATATCTTAGTGATGCTGAGGCGATAAACGGAAAAAATATTCATGGTTAGCTAAATAGAACCAGTTTAAAATGGCTATAAAGATTCAAGCATCTCTTTAACAAGGGACTTCCATTCCTCTTCAAGTGGAATGCTCGGTCGTTTCCTGCCTGCACGGGAATACCAGTAGTCGGCATTCCATAAAACACCCTCTTCCCGATGGAGATAGGCGTGCACTGCACTTCCCTCCACAGTGGGAATCTTCTGAGCAATTGAGTGCGCCATATTCCAGTCCCCCTTTTTGTCCCACCAAAGAGATGTCAGCGTCTCAGAAAGCTGAAGGGGTGGTCGGTCATCATCAATACTGGTTAGGAATTCATCAAAGTTCATAATGCTGCCCTTTAAACTAGAACTCATACTATATGTTATCTCTTGTAAAAGGATTTATACGTCAATGTAATACTATATTGAGCTATTGTCCAGGAAGGCAAAACGAGGATGTTAGATGGAAGCATATAACTGCCGCGCCAGCGATTTACTTTACGTTTTGAATATGCGAAAATATGCGATTATGCAACCAGAGCTGTACAAAAACTCGTTTAATGTTAATAAAACTCACCTTAATCTTAATAACTTGTCGGTATTGTTATGCTTTTTACATATCCGGCCTCCGGCACCATTTCGAAGAATTAGCCGTAATCTTAACCGGTTGCGGCTTTTTTTATTGCTTCGTAAATCCCCTTTAATATCCCCGGGGGTATTGGTAGGCTAGCCCCCGGGGTATTCTATTCCCGGTTCTATCCTTTAAATTCATAGAAAACAATTGGTATTATGTATTTTTTTTCATAAAAGTTATATAGTTTATCTCATAATTTCAGACACCTTGATGTGAACACGCGCAGCCGGCTATAATTTTTAATTGACATAACCAATTAATATTATTGCAAAATAAAATAATATGTGCCGTATGTAGCTAATTTAGCACAATTTTTGCATTATGTTTTGCCGGTAGTTAAAAAATGGATTCTCTTATGCGCGTGCATCTTAGTTGTCGGTCGGATATATAAAATTATATAACTTGACAAACATCGAGCTAATAACGGCATTCAGGGAAAATTTTTTATCAGGGGTTTTACGAGCTGCTTCCCCTGTGCTGCCAACACCCGCAATAGCCCCTGGTCAAATGGATACCAGGGGCTATGTTTTTCTTTATTTTCTAGTGGTTATATAAATTATTGATATAGGTATTATTCCCATTTCTAAACATTAATTAGTGCCCATCCGCGAATCGTGGAGGTATCATTAAGTGTCCAATTCAGAAATGAGCAATTTTTGTTCTGATCAAGGCCGCACAAGGGTTTGCGGTCCCTGCACGCGGGACAGGAAGGCGTACGTCTGTACGCCGCAGCCGGAAACCCGCGGCCTCCGGCTCGTAAAGCCTACGCCTTGGAGAGAGAACGCCGGGCAGGACAAAAATGGCCATTTATGGATGGGCACTAATTAGGGATTGACTCTTTTTAAATAACTATTGTAGTTTATTTCATCCTTAAAAAATGGTTCGGAATTAGCTTTCGGCAAACATACAAGGGATTCAATAATGAAACAGCCGCAAAAAGCTTCGGTTGATTCCATATATGATGTGTCCATCAACATTGTCGGCAATAATATGCTTCAAAATGATCTGTTGCTTTCTTTTCTTAACAATTCAACGGGTCTGAAGGGAAAATGTCTGTCAATACCGGAACTAAAAGCTATTGCCGTCAAGAATGACTCCGTATCGTCTAAATTTATCCTGATTGATTGCAATAGTATTGATACGAAACATTTTTCAAAAGAGATCAACACGCTGAAGAAGTCCATTGGTCCCGGACACCTGGTGGCGCTTTGCAACGTCGAATCCAATGCAAAAATCGAAAAAACGGCCATGAATAACGGCATTGCAGGCGTTTTTTATGATAGCGATCCTCCACAAACGATTTCCAAAGGTATTGTCGCAATCTTAAATGGCGATTTATGGTATACCAGAAAAGCAATGGCAAAGCATTTATCGGAGCCTAAGCCTTTCGTTAATTCAATGGAACCCATATCTGCCACAGAATCATTGACATCGAGAGAAAGAGAGGTTCTCGCTTTAATCGCTTCAGGTCATACCAGTAAAGATATTTCTGATAAACTTTGTGTCAGCTCCCATACTGTCAAAAATCATATCTATAGCATTTACAACAAACTAAATGTGACAAATCGCCTGCAAGCGACCCTATGGGCCGATCAGCACCTGTAACTGTAGTTCAGATTTGCTCACTTTCATTCGCTTTTAGGCACTATATTATGTACGAAAACTTCTACGGTTTAAAAGAAAAACCATTTCAGATTGTCCCAAATCCGAACTATCTCTACATGAGCTCCGTTCATGAGAACGCGTTAACCTATCTGGAATACGGGCTCATGGAAAATGTGGGATTCATCCTTCTCACGGGTAAAGTGGGAACAGGAAAAACCACCCTGATCCGGTACATCATCAACCAATTCGAGTCTACAAAAGACATCGCCGTAATATTTAATACCAATGTCTCTGCCAATGAGTTGATTTATCTGATTTTACAATCCTTTGAATTGAAACCGGACCCTGACAGCAAATCGAAAAACATCGAAATGTTTTATGAATTTCTCATCAGCAGGTACGCCCAAAACAGACCGGTTCTTTTGATCATTGATGAAGCCCAGAATCTTTCCGATGCCGTCATAGAGGAAATACGGATGCTCTCCAATCTTCAAAGCGAGGATCAAAGTCTAATACAAATTATGCTCGTCGGACAGCCCGAATTGAAAGACCGGCTGCAAAAGTCTGCCCACACTCCCTTTGCCCAGCGAATCGCCGTTAACTTTTTTCTCTCCGAACTGACTTATACGGAAACGGAATCTTACATCGCGTATCGTTTAGAAAAAGCCGGTGGAAATCTCAACATTTTCAGCCCCGAAGCCATTGCGTTGATCTATAACATATCAAATGGCATTCCCAGAATTATTAATCTGATCTGTGATACGGCCCTGGTTTATGGTTTTGGGTATGAATTTGAAACCATTGATGCCCCGGTGATCGAACAAGTCATCAAGGATAAGGGAGGGTTGGGAATACAAAACGAAAAGGAAAACACGGCCAATTTGTTGCCGTCCGACGGCAACAATGAAATTTCAGAAATGTATGAGGATCGATTACGACGACTGGAAGATGTTGTTATGCAGATGAAGGGACGGATGAATGATATCATCGAACAGGTAAAAAAACTGGAAGGCAATGCAAGATGGCTGCAAAAAAGCCTTAACCAAAATCTGGAAAATCTTCTTGTCCGGGAACGTAAGGAACATAACCGGCTGCTGGAGGCTTACTCGAAACTCAAAGTAAAGTATGACAGCCTAATTGGAAAGATAAGTAAAGGAAATACAAAAAAGGATGAAATGAAAGGGACGAAGAAGGGGTAAGGGCAAGAACAAGAAGATCAGAAGGTTAGAAGATCAGAAGATCAGGAAGCAAGGAGGGCAAGAACAAGAAGATAAGAAGGTTAGAAGATCAGAAGACAGATGGCAGACGGCGGAGGACGGATGACAGAGGGCACAAAGTGAAGGAAAGAGGAAATAGAAAAGAGGGAGAAAGAAAGCTGTTAAATTTGTTTTAATAGACCAAACAACAGACTAAACCAATAAAACGAATGCAACCAATCGAACCAATGGAACCAATTTAACCAATTAAATTTATCCAGTGAAATTCACGATAGTGAAGTGCATTGCCCATTTCACCGGGGCCAATACAACCAATTAAATTTATCCAGTGAAATTCACGATAGTGAAGGGCATTGCCCATTTCACCGGGACCAATAGAACTAATAATACCCCCTAATCGGTGCCTTCCTGCGGTTCAGCACATACCCCATAATTTTTTCAGCAGGTATCATATCCATGGCACTCTTGATATCCTTCATGGATGTTCGCCCTTCTTCCACCACAACGACAATACAATCCACCAATGGTGAAAAGGCAATTGCGTCCGCTCCGCTTAAAATCGGCGGAACGTCAAAAATGATATACCGGTCTTCATACCGGTGTTTGATCTCCTTAATCAAGGATTTCATCTTTGGAGACCCCAGCAGTTCCGTGCTGTTTGAGATGGTTCTACCCCCGGAAATAACGGTCAGCTTCTCGACATTGGGCCAGACAATGAGATCCTTGAGAGCGCAACCGTTCATCAGATAATCAACAATCCCTTTATCAAACGAATATCCCAGATACTTGTGGACGTTCTGACGTCTCAAATCACAATCCACTAAGAGCACCGTCTGATTAAATTCTTTGGCAAAGGCTCCGGCCAGGTTGATGGAGGTGAGGGTCTTTCCCTCGTTAGGCATCACGCTGGTCACCATGATGGTATTCCAGTTCTTGCCATTGGCACGCTGCTGGAGGTTGGTCTGCAAAATCTTATAATATTCTGCTTCCGGAGAATTGGGAAGCATGGAGACACATCGGTTTTGTGCCAACAGATCGAAATCGAGGCGAATAGAGCAGCTTTCACAATAGACCGGCGGCTGCCAGTCATTGGAAAACGATGTTTTTTCAGATACGGATTCCTCGGTCTTATCCGGTGAAATCTCCGGCGCTGCTGTTTTCTGCTCCAACTCTTTGCGCAGCTGTTTTGCCTTTTCAATGGATTTTTTAAGTTTCATCTGCTCTCCTTTTTAAATTAACCACCCCGGAAGAAATAGGCTGGGCATTCCACAGGGCAGACACACACACAGACACGCTTCCTGCGGACTCCGCAGATAAAAAGTGTGGAAATGCGAAGCCCATTCCTCTGGGGTGGCTATTTATTATCATTTAAATACCAAGATTTCGCATCAATTTGGCCCAGAAGATATTCAGGTCCATAACCAAAAAGTGAAACACGAGCACCGCCACCACCACGATGACAATGAATGAAACAATCAATGTTTTACGTTTCTTCCTCTCACGCTCTGAATCTTCTCTGGTTTTAATTTCCGGGATACTGGCCAGTACGGGAAAAGACGTGGCCTCAAACAGGCTCTCTGAATTGCGGACGGACGGGTCGGTAAATTCTCTAAAAGACGCCCAGCCCACGCCGGCGCCGATGCCGAGAACCATGCCGATGAGTATAATGGCCAGACGATTCGGTTTGTCGGGCAATTCCGGCAGCCGAGCCGGATCTATTATCGTAAAGCGCTCCCCTTTCTGCTCTTTTTCGAGCCCCTGGGCCACCTCGGCCTCCATATGTTTTCTCATGAGATCGTCATATTTTGCCTGGGTGTTGTTTCGCTCATTAAGGAGGCTTTTGTAAACTTCTTCAACCTTCGGGGAGTTGGTGATTCGTCGGCGGTATTTATCCGCCGATTTCTCGGCTTCTTTGATTTGCTTTTTGATTGACGTAATTTCAGCCTGGGTGCTGGATAGCTGGGAGTCCAGAGTGATGTATGCCGGATTGTCCGACGGATTATCCTCATTGGTTTTGAGAACCGACTTGGAGACTTTCAAACGGTTTTCAAGCTCGGCGATCTCCGCCTGTGTTTTGATCACGTCCGGATACTTATCGGAATAGCGGGCTTGAAGATGTACCAGTTGAACCTTGAGTTCGTCCAGCCGCTGCTTGTCTGCTTTTTCGTCGGTTCGGGGAATGCTGGCCAGTTGGGTCTGAAGATACCCTTCCCTTTCCTTCATACTGCGAAGCTGCTCCCAAAGGCGCTGAATATTGCTTTCGATATTGTTCAGACTCTGCATATTGACCTGAATCAATTCCGGCAGCTCATTGACATGGGCCTCCTTGAATTCCGCCAGGCTTGAATCCAATTCCGCCAGTGTCTTCTTGACCTTTTCCGTCTCCTGTTCCAAAAAATCAGTGGTTTCCGTGGCCAGCCTCTCCCGAACCTGATAGTTTTCCTCCAGAAACAAAGAGGCAAGGGTATTTGAAACCCGCTGAACGGTCTGGGGATCTTTTCCTTCATACGAAAGGTTAAACGCAATGGTGGCAACACTGGGCCGTCCGGTCCGGCGATCCACAACATCGGTGCTGATGGGTTCAAGAGTGATGTCATCTTTCATTTCAGCCATAATCTCTTCGGTGGTATACTTGTTCTTGAGTTCAGGGTAGAGATTGAAACGATTGATCAGCTCCATCAGCCGTGAAAAACTCAAGATCCGCTGATAAATCGACTGGAGTCGCTGATCGACATAGCTCGTCACACTGGTTTTGACATAATCCATGGGAATGTCCTGCTCTTCAATAAGAATCGTGGATGTGGACTTGTAGATGGACGGCAGGGCCAGGGCAACAATCGCTGCCGTGATGAAAATAATCACTGCCGGGAGAATAAAACTCCATTTTCTCCGCTTTACGATCGCCTGATAATCGTTAAGTGTCATTGTGTTTTGTTCCATTTGTTTCCTCTACTCTGGTTGTATGGTTCTATTAAATAATTATATCGGTTAAATAGTTAAATAGTTAAATTGGTTCGATTGGTTTTATTGGTTTTATTGGTTCGATTGGTTTTATTGGTTCGATTGGTTAAATTGGTTTTGTTGGTTCGATGGGTCCCGGTGAAATGGGCAATGCCCTTCACTATCGTGAATTTCACCGGATAAATTTAATTGGTTCCATTGGTTAAATTGGTTGTATTGGTTAAATTAGTTAAATTGGTTCGATGAGCTTAGCTTTGAACTTTGAGCTCTGATCCTTCTCCTGACTCTTGTCTTCTGACCTTCTGATCTTCTGACCTTCTTATCTTCTGACCTTCTTATCTTCTCACCTTCTTATCTTCTGATCTTCTGACCTTCTGATCTTCTAACCTTCTGATCTTCTTATCTTCTGATCTTCTAACCTTCTGATCTTCTTATCTTCTGATCTTCTAACCTTCTAACCTTCTGATCTTCTAACCTTCTTATCTTCTAACCTTCTTATCTTCTAACCTTCTTCTT
>Ga0210085_1000076_pt1 | contig 44528 bp, 51 predicted proteins | sample China_Galinas_PW_5_FD_184866 | JGI IMG/M metagenome (GOLD analysis project Ga0210085, IMG submission 184866) | Wetland microbial communities from San Francisco Bay, California, USA, that impact long-term carbon sequestration - China_Galinas_PWC_D1... | ecosystem: Environmental > Aquatic > Marine...
AGGAAGACGATGTTGCCGCGGTCGGCGTAGATGTTCATCTGCTCCGGGTAGAGGGCGAGGACGCGCAGCTCCATCAGGCGGGCCTTTCGAGCAGGACGACGGACGAGCCGACATGGTCGGCGGTGGGGGGGACGGCGCGGCGGCCGGCCGGCGCCAGCCCGGCCGTGGCCGCCTCGCGCTCCAGGGTCTGCGCGTCAAGCATCGCCAGGAGGATCTCGTCGAGCTCCTCGCTCAGCTCGCCCCCGGGGGAGACCGTCTGCCGCAGCCGCCGGGCGCGCAGGCCGTCGGCGTCGACGCCGGCCTCGATCGGCAGGCTCGAGTAGACCCAACCGTCGACCTCGCGCGTGTCGGGCAGGGGAGGGGGCCCGGCGACGGGCGCCGGCACCCGCTCGACGATCGCGAACGCGGCCAGCCCGCCAGGCCTCAGATGTGCGGCAATGCAGCGCAGGCAGTCGACGCGCTCGGCTGCATCGGCGAGCAACTGGATTAGCTGCATCGGGGCCAATACGAGGTCAAAGATCGAGTCGAGCGAGAAGCTGCGCGCATCGCCGCGAATCGCAAGCGCCGGAAGCTGCGCGGTGCGCTCGTTCAACGCATCGACGAACGCCTGCTCTGCGTCGAGCCCGATCACCGCGTGTCCTCGGCGCGCCAGGTGCAACGCAACCCGACCGGTACCGCAGCCCAGATCCAGCACCCCACCTCCCGCCAGCTCCTCCCACAGGGTCAGGTCGGCCTCGTAGCCACCGCACTCAGTGTCATGCCAGATGACAGACGCGCCATTCATCGCCAGAACTCCTGCGTAAGGCCTCGACCCGACAGCAACCGGTGCAGCTCGAGCAGCGCCGTATAGGTCGGCAGGGCGAACAGTCGCCCGGGCGCCCCCGCAACGGCTCGGTCCAGCGAGTCCTCGATATCGGCCTCCACGGCGATTGCGCTCTCGGGCCAGCCGGCGTACTTGAGTCGCAGTGCCATCTCCGGCGCGCGGGTGCCGGCGCAGGTGACCCGCCGCACGGCGCCCGCCAGCAGCTCGAAGTCGGCGTCCCAGATCCAGGAGACGTCGCGGCCGTCGGCGATGCCGTCGTTGAGCGCGATCCAGAGGTCGATCTCATTCGCCCCGGCCTCGAGTCGCAGCGTGCGTAGGACCTCGTTGGCCCCGGCCGGATTCTTGATCAGCAGGATCGAGACCGGCGTCTCGCCGACCGCGACCGTCTCGACCCGGCCGAAGGCGCCGCGCAGCTCGCCGAGCGCGGAGGCGATCAGCCCCGGCTCGATCGCCAGCTCCAATGCCGCGGCGATCGCCGCGAGCGCGTTGTAGACGTTGTAGAGGCCCGGCACCGGCAGCTCAATCTCGAGCTCGCCGGCGGGGGTGCGGACCGTGAGCGAGGAGCCGCGCATTCCATGCAGTTCGATCCGCGTCGCGGCCACGTCCGGCGCCGGCCGGTCGGCGCCACACTCGGGGCAGCTGTAGTGGCCGAGGTGGCCGACGAAGGCGCGTTCATAGGCATACGGATGGCCGCAACGGCGGCAGTGCTTGGCGTCGAAGGCGTGCTGCAGCTCGGGCAGCGCCTGGCTCGCGTCCTCGATGCCGAAGTAGACGACGCCCTCACGGCGCCCGCCGTCCCCGACCCGGCCGAGGTCGGCGATCAGCGGGTCGTCGGCGTTGAGCGCGAAGCGCGTGCGGCCGGTTCGCGCAGCGACGGTCTTCGCCCACTCGTCGGCGAGGAGCTCGGTCTCGCCATAGCGGTCGAGCTGGTCGCGGAAGAGGTTGCCGAGCACGACCAGCGAGGGGTTGAGCTCGGTCGCGACGCGTGGCAGCCAGGCCTCGTCGACCTCGAACAGGCCCTCGCTGCCTTCCTGGTCGAGCAGTGCCGTGGCGATCCCCCAGGTCATGTTTGAGCCCGCCCGGTTGTGCACCGGCTCGCGCCCGGCGGCGCCGAGCAGCGCCGCGACCATTCCGGCTGTCGTCGTCTTGCCGTTGGTGGCGCTGATCAGGGTGACGCCACGGTCGAGCCCCGCGCCGAGTCGTTCGATCGCATGCGGGTCGAGCCGCAGCAGCAGACGCCCCGGCAGGGTCGTGCCGCCGCCGCGGCCGCTGGCCCGGCTGGCGGCGCCGACCCCGCGGGCGGCGAGGCGCTTGGCGCCGAAGAGCGCGCCGCGGCGGCGCGTCCTCACTCCCCGGCCCGCGGCGGAACGATCACGCTCAGCGCCCGTGGCAGCACCCGCAGCGAGGCGGGCGCGTCGGTCAGGTGCTCGCCGTCGGCGTAGACCGGGAAGGGTCGGCTGGCGCTCAGCTCAAGCCGCGGGGCGCGGAACACGCGCACCTCGTCCTTGTTGACGTGGGTGCCCCTGAACACCCTGGGCAGGTTACTCAGGAAGCGCAGCTTGCCGACCTCGGAGATGGTCACGACGTCGAACTTACCGTCGCTCAGATCGGCGTCGGGGGCGATGAACATGCCGCCGCCGAAGGCGCTGCTGTTGGCGACCGACACCGAGTAGCCGCTGAAACGCTCGCTCTCCTCGCCGACGCGGATCGTGAACCGGGCGGGCTTCCAGCCGAGCAGCGTGCGCACTCCGGCGTAGGCGTAGACGAGATTGCCGCGCAGCCACCTTGTCTGGTTGGCGCGCTCGTTGGCGACGGAGTCGAAGCCGACGCTGACGATGCCGAGGAAGCGCTTGCCGTTGACCTCTCCCACGTCGATCCGCCTGGTTTGCGCGGACGCGAGCATCGCCACAATCTCCTCCGGCTTCCTCGGGATGCCGAGCACGCGCGCCAGGTCGTTGCCGCGGCCACCTGGGACGATGCCCAGTGGGGTCTCGGAGCCAGCCAGCGCGCCCCCGATCGCGCCGATCAGGCCGTCGCCGCTGATCACGACGGGGGTCTCGCCCGTCTCAGCGGCGCGCAGCGCCCGTTCGACCCCGTCCCCGAGCCCCTGCGTGCGCTCGACCCGAAACGAGATCCGCCGCTCGTCGAGCGCCTGCTCGAGCCGCGGCAGCAGCTTCAGGGCGCCCCCGTGGGCCGAGGCCGGATTGACCAGCAGCGCCAGCGGCATCGCATCGGCTCCCATCGCGAGCGGCAGCCTATTCCGCGCCGCCGTCGACGGCTTCGAGGCGGTAGATGTGGAAAGTCTCGCCCGCGGCCTCGCCGTGTCGGCCGGCGACGAAGCCGCGCTTGCCGAGCCGCCAGTCGAGCCGGCGCCACTCGCCGACCAGGACCAGGTGGCCCCCGGGCGTGGTCACCCGCGCCAGCTCGGCCGGGCGCAGCCGGCCTCCCACCTGCGCGACGAGGTCGAAGAAGCCGCCTGGGTAGGGGAGAAGGCGGCCGCCGCCCCGCTTGAACGCGACCCTGCCCTCGGGGTCGAGCCCGACCCGCTTGACCGCGGCGGCGATCGCCGGCTCGGAGGGATCGACGCCGCGGATGCGGGCGGCGGGGTACTCGCGGGCGAGGAAGAGCACGCCGTCGCCGTCGCCGCATCCGACCTCGAGCACTCGCTCGGGGGGTTTCGGCACGTGCAGCACAGCGGCGGCGAGCGCGGTGAGCGAAGGCGAGGGCATCCTCCGATCATCTAGGATTCCGCGCCTGTGGAGGGCACCCAGGATCGAACCAAGTGGATCGCGCTCGCCGTCTTCGCACTGATCGCGGCAGGCGTCGTCGCCGCGATCCTGATCTCGCGCGGCGGTGGGGACGACGACTCGACCACGGCTGCGAGCGCCGCCGGCTGCGAGCGGGTCGCGGCGCCGAAGCCGAAGCAGGTCAGCTACGGCAAGCCGAAGCAGACGCTGAAGAACGGTGAGGAAGTGACCGCTGTGGTCGAAACGAGCTGTGGCAGCTTTGAGATCGCCCTCGATGCGCAGCGGGCGCCGAAGACGGTTAATTCCTTCGTCTTCCTCGCCGAAGAAGGCTTCTACGATGGCCTCGGCTTTCACCGCGTCGCACCCGGCTTCGTGATCCAGGGCGGCGACCCGCTCGGAACCGGCACCGGCGGACCCGGCTACAGCGTCGACGAGAAGCCACCCGCCAACCTCGCCTACACCAAGGGCGTGGTCGCGATGGCGAAGAGCCCAGCCGAGCCACCTGGGCGCTCCGGCAGCCAGTTCTTCGTCGTGCTCAGCGCCGACGCCGGCCTGCCGCCCGAATACGCCCTCGTCGGCAGGGTCGACCAGGGTTTCGACGTGGTCGAACGGATCGGCAGCCTCGGCACGCCGGCGCAAAAACCGAAACAGACCGTGCTGATCGAAAAGCTTTCGATCGAACGCGGCTAGGGGCCCGCAGCGAAGAACTCGCGGGCGCGCTCGGCGACCAGCTCCGGCATCTCGTCGGCGATGAAGTGTCCGCAGTCCTCGACCAGCTCGACCTCCATCGCGTCGGCGTGGCGCTCGTAGCCCTCGAGCAGCTCGGGGCGCAGAGCCGGGTCGTCGACGCCGAATACGACCGTGGTCGGCACCGTGAGCCGGGTCCCTGCGTAGCGGCCGCGCACGATCGGCCAGAGCTCCTTGAGCTGGAAGGTGCGGTACATCTGCACCGCGGCGCGGGCGCGATCGGGCTCGGTCAGTTTCGCGGTGAATATGCCCAGGGTCTGCTCATCCCAGACGTCGCGCCGGGTTGCGGCGGAGAAGAAGGCCCTGGGAACGACCGCACCGCGACGGTGCAGCTGGTATCCGAGCAGCGGCGTCGCGATGACCACCTGGTAGCCGAAGCGCCAGGCATAGGGCAGCACCTCGAGCGGGCCGCCGGGCGGCCAGGGGTGGAGGATGTTGAGCGCCAGGTAGCGCTCGAAGCGCTGCGGCGCCTTGAGCGCGAGCAGGAAGCCGATCCAGCCGCCCCAGTCGTGGCCGACGAGCTTCACCCGCTCCAGCCCGAGCGCGTCGAGCACGGCGAGCACGTCGTCGGCGAGGTTCTCCTTCTCGTAGCCACGGCGGGGCGCATCCGACCAGCCGAAGCCGCGCAGGTCGAGGGCGAGCACGCGGTGGCGGTCGGCGAGCGCCGGCATCAGGTGGCGCCACTCGTACCAGTGCTGCGGCCAACCGTGCAGGCAGAGGACGACATCGTCGCCCGCGCCCGCTTCGGCGAGGTGGAACTCGAGCCCGCGCGCCCGCACCCGGCGGTGCGTGACCCCGTCGACGTGAGGCATGTCCGCGTCCATCGGCCACAACCTACCGGCGCCGCTGCACTAATCTCTTGGCCATGGCAAAGGCTGACGTAGGCGACGCAGCGCCGGACTTCGAGTTGCCGGGCACCGGCGACAGGACCTACAAGCTCTCCGACTACCGGGGCCGCAAGCTCGTCCTCGCCTTCTACCCGGGCGACTTCACCGCCGTCTGCACCAAGCAGTTCTGCTCCTACCGCGACGAAGGCGAGCGGCTCGACGCGATCGACGCCGATGTGCTCGGGATCTCGCCGCAGTCGGTCGACTCGCACGAGCGCTTCACCCAGGAGAAGAGCCTCAACGTGCCGTTGCTGGCCGACGAGGACAAGGCCGTTGCCAAGGCCTACGGCGTCGTCGCCGGGCCGATGGTGCGGCGGGCGGTGATCATCGTCGACGAGGAGGGCGTGATCCGCCACCGCAAGGTCACCCTCGCCGGGCTCAGCTACGAGTCGGTCGGCGACATCGAAGAGGCCGTCGCGGCGATCGCTTGACCCGGCCGGAGCCGCGGCAGTTCAGCACCGGCGGGCGGCCGGCGATCGGCGGCGAGGTGGCGGGGGAGGGCCCGCCGATCGTCCTCTGTCACGGGCTGACGGCGACCCGCAGCTCGGTCGTGCACGGCTCGCGGGCGCTGGAGCGGGCCGGTCACGCCGTCGTCACCTACGACGCGCGCGGGCACGGCGAGTCCGAGCCGGCCCCCGACGGGGAGGGTTATGGATACCCGCAGCTGACCGACGACCTCGAGGGCGTCGTCGCCGAGGCGGTCGGGGAGGGGCGGTTCCTGCTCGGCGGGCACTCGATGGGCGCCCACACCGCGGTCGCCTATGCCCTGCGGCGGCCCGAGCGGCTGCTCGGCCTGGTCCTGATCGGCCCGACCTACACCGGCGAGTTGACGCAGGAGCAGCAGGCCTACTGGGACGGCCTCGCGGCGGCGCTCGAGGCCGGCGGGATCGACGCCTTCGTCGAGTACATCGACCGCGACGGGGATGCCGGTCCGGCCTGGCGCGACTCGGTGCTGCGCTTCACCCGCGAGCGGATGCTGCGCCATCGCCGCCTCGACGCGATCGTCGCGGCGCTGCGCGAGGTTCCGGGCTCGCGCCCCTTCGGGACGCTGCCGGAGCTGCAGGGCCTGGAGCTGCCGGCGTTGGTCGTCGCCAGCAACGACGCGGCCGACCCCGGCCATCCGCGCGAGGTCGCCGAGGCCTACGCCGAGCGCCTGCCGCTGGCGCGTCTGATCGGCGAGGGCGAGGGCGAGTCGCCCCTGGCCTGGCAGGGCGGCAGGCTCTCGCGCGAGATCGCCGCCTTTCGCGCCGAGATCGCTTAAGCCTGCGTAAAGGCCGAGCGCGTAGTCTCCGCCGCATGCGCGCGCCGGCGGAGGGGACGTTACGGAAAGTCGCGACCTTTGCCGCGACCTTCGGCATCGGCGTCGCCACCTACATCGCGATAGTCGAGGCGGGCGGCGGCTCGCCCGTATGTGTCGCCGGTGGCAGCGGCTGTCATACCGTCGCCGAAAGCTCCTACTCGCACCTGCTCGGCGTCAACATCGCCGTCTTCGGCATCGCCGGCTACGTGCTGCTGCTGGCGGCGGCGCTGCTGCGGGGCGACGCGGCGCGGATGGCCGGCTTCGTCGTCGCCCTCGGCGGTTTCGGCTACAGCCTCTTCCTCACCTATCTGGAGATCTTCAAGATCGAAGCGATCTGCCAGTGGTGCGTGGCCAGCGCGGTGCTGATGACCCTGCTCTTCGGCTTGAATGCAGTCCGAATGGTTGGCTACGTTGGGAGACCGGCATGAGCGGCAAGAGTTCCAGAGAGGCACGGCGCGAAGAGCGACTGCGGGCGGAAAGCGAAGGCGATCGCGACGAGCGGCGCAAGCGCCTGCTGCAGATCGGCAGCGCCGCCGCCTTCCTCGTCATCGTCGCGGTGGCGGTGGCGGTTGTCATAACCCAGAGCAGCTCTGACGGAGGGGACACCAACCTGGAGGACGTGGCCCTGGTCAACGGGGAATTCCAGGGGATCCCCCAGAGCGGGCTGACGCTCGGCGAGAAGAGCGCCAAGGTGACCCTGCTTGAGTTCGGCGACCTGCAGTGCCCGGTCTGCAAGAGCTACGCGGAAGGGATCGTGCCGGAAGTGATCGACTCCAAGGTGCGCAGCGGCGAAGCCAAGATCGAGTTCCGCAACTTCACGATCATCGGCGAAGAATCGATCGACGCCGGCGCAGCAGCGGTGGCCGCCGGGAAGCAGGGACGCGGCTGGAACTTCATCGAGCTCTTCTACCGCAACCAGGGCATCGAGGCGAGCGGCTACGTCACCGACGAGTTCCTGACCGAAATCGCCAAGGGCGCCGGCGTGCCCGACATCGCCAAATGGAACCAGAACCGCAAGGATCAGGCGGGCGCGCTGCGAGAGGTCCAGCGCAGCACCGAAGAAGCCCAGAAGCTCAACCTCACCGGCACGCCCTCATTCGCCGTAATCGGCCCCAACAGCGACGGGGTCGAAGTCCTCGGCACGCCCGGCGACGCCGGCACGATCGAACGGGCGATCGAAGAAGCCTCTTAGGGCTTCCGCGCCCGAGTTCACATAACCACCATTATCGTGCGTTGGATCAGCGGCAGTTGGCCACCGGGCTTGAGTACACGCGCCGCCACTACGAGTGGCGCAGTGATCAGGCGTCATAGGCGGCCAGGATCGCCGCCGCGATCGCCTCTGGGGTCGGTGGGCAGCCGGGGATGCGGATATCGACCGGCAGCAGCTCGTCTAGTGACGGCGCCAACTCGGCGGGATCGGCGAGCACGCCGCAGCCGAGGGCGCAGTCGCCGAGCGCGGCGACCAGGCGCGGCTCGGGCATCGCCTCGTAGGCGCGGCGCAGCGCCGTCGCCATGCGCGTCGTCACCGGGCCGGTGACCAGCAACATGTCCGCGTGGCGGGGCGAGGCGACGATGTCGAGCCCGAAGCGCTGCAAGTCGTACTGCGGCGCCGCGGTGGCCGCCAGCTCGTGCTCGCAGGCGTTGCACGATCCCGCATCGACGTGGCGTAGGGCGAGGGAGCGGGCGCCCCGGCGCCGTGGCAGGTCGGCTTCGCGGCGAACGCGCTGAAGGTGTCGCAGGAGGACGAACATGCTCAGCGATCCACGCAGGCGTAGCAGAGCTCGAAGCTCTTGTTGATCAGGGGGAAGTCGGGCAGCAGGTTGCCGGCGCTGGCCCACGCCAGCCCCGGCCAGTTCGCGTAGGAGGCGGTACGCAGGCGCAGGCGACCGACCCCCCGCTCAGCGGGCTCGATCACGCAGACCGTCTCCCCCCGGGCGCCCTCGACCCGCGCCACGCCAAGCGGCGAGCCCTCGCCGCCGGGGCCGGCCGAGTCGCCGCGCAGCGGTTCCTCCAGTAGCTCGTCGAGCAGCTCGAAGGTCGTCTCGAGCTCGATCGCCCGCAACTCGAGTCGAGCCGCCACGTCTCCCTCTGCGACCGCGGGCAGCGCCGGCTCGAAGGAGGACCCGTACCAGAGCCCGGGGCTGTCGGTGCGCGCGTCGGCCCCCACCCCCGCCGCCCGTGCCGCGGGGCCGACCGCGCCGAGCGCGACCGCGGTATCGCGATCGAGCACGCCGACTCCGTCGAGTCGAGCCTGGACCGAGGCGGCGAAGCGGATCTCGCGCCACGCCCGGGCGGCGTCGAGGCGCAGCTCGCGCAACTCGCCGCGTGCCCGCTCTGCCCGCGCCGCGGACAGCTCGAGCCGGCCGGCGCCGACCTCGACCGAGCCGAATAGGAAGCGGTGGCCGGTGAGCTCGTCGTTGAGCCGCATCGCCCGCTCCTTCAAGGCCGCGAAGGCCATGTTCCCGGTTGCGAAGCCGACGCCGGCGCAGATCGCGGCGATGTCGTTGAGGTGGTTGTAGAGGCGCTCCAGCTCGAGCAACAGCGTGCGGGCACGGCGCAGCTCGCGCCCGGGTACATGGCCGAGGACGCCCTCCCACGCCTGGGCGTAGGCGACCGAGTTGGCCACCGAGCAGGCGCCGCAGGCCCGCTGGGCGAAACGCAGCCCGCCGGCCGGCTGCTCTCCCTCGGCCGCACGCTCGAGTCCCCTGTGCTTGTAGAAGAGGCGCAGGTCGAGATGGAGGATGCGCTCGCCGACGACGTGGAAGCGAAGGTGGCCGGACTCGATCACGCCGGCGTGGATCGGGCCGACGGCGACCTCGTAGACCCCCTCCCCCTCCACCGGCACGGTCCAGTCCGCCATGTCGGGCGGATGCGCGACGAGCGGTCGCAGCGGCTCATGGCCGAGAAAGCGGAGGCCGTGGAGGTCGTGGGCCTCGCGCTCGTCCCACTGTGCCGCCGGAACGATGTCGACGATCGTCAGCGCCTCGCCCCCGCTCGGGACCGTGGTCAGCGCCCTGGTGCGGGGCCCGTCGGCGAACAGGGCGCTCCAACGGCGAGCGCCGGACGGGCCCGAGGCGTGGGCGCCGCAGAATCGGCCGCCGTCCTCGAGGGCGCGGCGGCAGGCATCGCGCCACTCGCCGGGGTCGACCGAGAGCAATTCGACGCCACCCCGCTCCACCTCGCCCCGCGCGCTCACCCGCCGCTCCTCGTCAGCGCCTCGACCAAGTCCGAGCCCGGCAGGGCGTAGGCGATCGCGCTCAGCGCCAGCAGCGCAACCGCGGCGGCGCCGGCCAGACGGGCGACCGGGCGCGCCGTTCGGGACGGCGGCCGCTGCGGCCTCCCCCCCTCGCCCAACAACCCCGAGAGCAGGGCGTGGGCAAGCCCGAGGAAGCCGAGTGCGAGCAGTACCGCGGCGATCGCCGAGACGGCCGTGAGGCCGGCGTCCATCCCGCCCAACAGGATCATCACCTCGGAGACGAAGATCGGGGATGGCGGCAGGCCGGCGAGCGTGGCGAGGCTGACGGACATCGCCGCGGCGGTCTGAGGGCTGTCGCGGGCGACGCCGCGCGCCGGCCGCCCGGCCGCGGCCGGGTAGCGGCGCAGCAGCGGAATCGCGACGTAGAAGCCGAGCGCCTTGGCGATCCCGTGCCCGGCGACGTGGAGGACCACCCCGGCGATCGCCAGCGGGGTGCCGAAGCCGATCCCGAGCGCAAGGATCCCCATGTGCTCCAGGCTCGAGTAGGCGAGCAGTCGCTTCCAGGGCAGCGGGCGCCAGAGGAAGGGGACGGCGATCGCCAGCGAGAGCAGCCCGAAGCCGATCAGGAGGCTGCGGGCGGCGTCGCCAAGCGCCGGCTCGAGCGCCAGCTCGGTGCGCCAGGCAATCAACAGCACGGTCGGCAGCAGCGCCGCGGAGAGCATCGCGCTGACCGGCGGCGGCGCCTCGCTGTGGGCGTCGGGAAGCCAGTTGTGAACGGGCGCCCAGCCGATCTTGCAGGCCAGTCCGGCGACGATCAGCACGAAGGCGGCCAGGGTCGCCTGCGGCGGCATCGCGGCCGCCCCCCGGGCCAGCACCCCCCAGTCGAGCCGGTCGAGGCCGGAGGCCGCCCCGTCGGCGGCGACGAAGAGCACGACGATCCCGAACAGGGCGACCGCGAGCCCCAGCGTGGTCAGCACGACGTACTTCCAGCCGGCCTCGAGCGCGTTGCGGCTGCCGCCGAAGGCGACGAGGAGCGCTGATGCCGCCGTGGTCGCCTCGAGCAGCAGCCAGGCCAACGCCAGGTTGTCGGTCAGCGGCAGGGCGAGCAGAGCGGACCAGAAGAGGTAGAAGGCCGCGTAGTACCAGGAGTGGGAACCGCGGGCGCTGAACCAGCCGCGGCCGGCGTGCCGCAGGTAGGCCGGCGAAACCCAGGCGCTGGCCAGGCCGACGACCGCGACCAGGGCCAGGAACACCCCGCCGGCCGGGTCAAGGACGTACCAGCCGCCCCTGGCCGCAGTCTCGGGCGCCGCGGCGAGCGCGATCGCCGCCAGCACCAGCGCGATCGCTGCGGTCAGGGCCGAGGCGACCCGATTGAGGAGGTCGGCGGCACCGGGCGTCGGCATCGGCACGACGAGCAGGGCGGCGGCCAGCGGCAGCGCGAGCGCGGCGAATGCGAGGGCCGAGTCAGTCACGCAGGCCCCGCAGGAGGTCGGTGTCCCCCGTGCCGACCTCGCCGTGGATCTTCTGGGTGAAGGCGGCGGCCACGGTGACGACGAGCACCAGGTCGAACAGGACCCCGAGCTCGATCACGATGGGAAGGCCACCCGGCACCGAGATCGCCAGCAGGTAGATGCCGTTCTCGGCGACGAGGATGCCGAGCACCTGGAGCAGGGCCGGCCGGCGCATCGCGACGATCGCGATTCCCAGCCCCAGCAGCGCCACCGCGCCGTGCTCGGCGGCGGGGTCGGCGAGGCCCAGCGCCGGCGTGGCCGCGACCGCCAGCAGTGCGACGACGGTGGCGACGAGCGTGCGCGAAACGACCGTCGTCGCCGGGGCCACGAGGCCGGGCTCGGGCGTGCGGCGGCGGGTCAGGGCCAGCAGCAGGGGCAGCGCGAAGGCACGCACCAGGAGGATCAGCCCGGCGGCGAGAAACCCGGCGCGGTGCCCGCCGGCCGAGGAGAGCGCGGCCACGCCCAGTAGCAGCGCCTGCGCGGCGACCAGCAGGGTCGCGAGGCTGCGCCTGCGCACCGCCATCACACCGAACCCGAGCGCGATCAGCACCGCGATCGCCGCGGCGCTCACCCGATCCCCCCGGCGAGCCGGCTGGCCAGCCCGGCGAGGGCCAGCAGGCAGCCTCCGAGCAGCAGCGCCGGCGCCCGCAGGATCCGCATCTTCGCCTGCGCGGTCTCGGTCAGGGCGAGCGCCACGCAGAGCAGGGCGACTCCGGCGGCGAGGTAGGCGAGTTGCGTTGCGAACCCTCCCCAGTGGGGCAGGTAGAGCTCGGCCGCGAGGACGAGCACGATCCAGTGGCGGGCGGCCGCGCTCCACTCCAGTAGGGCAAGGTCGCGCCCCGCGTACTCGAGCAGCGCGCCCTCGTGGATCATCGTCAGCTCGAGGTGGGTGTCGGGGTTGTCGATCGGCTGGCGCCCGGTCTCGACCAGGATCGCGATCCCCAGGGCCGCCGCCCCGCACCAGTGCGCCGGCTCGCTCCAGATCGCCGAGCCCGCGGCGCCGCGGGAGATCGCGACGAGATCGGTGCTGCCGGCGGGGAGCGCCGCCAGGACGATCGCCAGCAGCAGCAGGGCCTCGGCGAAGACGGCCAGGGTCAGGTCGCGGCTCGACCCGATCAGCGCGAAGCTCGACCCCGTGTCCCAGCTGGAGATCGCGAGCGCGAACCGGGCCAGGGCGAAGAGGCCGACGAGAACGAGCGCGTCGTTGCCCAGGGGCCAGTCCGGCGCGCCGCCGGCGATCGGGATCAGGAGCAGGGTCAGAAGCATCGTGGCGGCGACCACACAGGGGGCGAGCCGGTAGACGATCGTCGTCGGTCGGGGGTCGGCGAGCGTCTTCCCCCAGAGTCGCCTCAGCTCGCGGTAGGGCTGCAGCGGCGAGGGGCCGCGACGCCCCTGGAGGCGCGCCTTCAACGTCTGCACCGTGCCCGGCAGCAGCGGCGCCAGGGCGATGCCGCCGAGGATTTGGATCGCGCCGGCGAGGACGGTCACCCGATCGCTCCGGTCCGGACCAGGAGGAGAAGGATCAGCACGAGGCCGAGCAGGTAGCCCGCGTAGGCACGCACGCTGCCCGACTGGAGCCGGCGGGCAATTGCCGCGCCGGCCAGGGCGCCGCGTCGCGCCGGCCCGTAGATCGCCGTGTCGAAGAGGTGCGGAATCTCGCTCTGGTAGTGGACGGACCGCACCAGCCCGTGCTCGCTCTCGACCGCGATCTCCCGCTGCGGCCGCAACACCGCCTCGAGCACGAGCCGCAGCGGCTTGGTGAAGCCGGCCGAGCTCCATCGAAGCTCCGGCGAGACGGGCTGGCCACAGGCCCAGGCGGGAACCGGAGCGGCGCGGCGGGAGCCGCGCAGGCGCCAGAGCAGGGCGCTCAGCGCGAGCAGCCCGAACAGCAGCCAGGGGGATGGCAGGGAGCCGGTCGCCGGGATCGCCAGGCCTGGCTCGACCGGCAGCTCGCGCGGCTGCGGAGCGAGCCCCGTCAGCGAGGGGATCAGCAGCCCGGGCGCGGCGCCGAGGGCCACGCAGCAGGCGGCGAGCATGGCCACGGCGAACCGCATCGCGGCGGGAGAATCGACTGCGCGCTCCACCTCGGGCCGGCGCGGCGTGCCGAGCAGCACGAGCCCGGCGACCTTGACGAAGCAGAAGGCGGCGAGCGCAGCGGTTGCGACGAGCGCGGCGCTCGCCACCGCTCCGACCCCGGCCGGCCCCGGCGAGAGGTCGAGGGCGGCGTGGATCAGCGCTTGCAGCGTCAGCCACTCGGAGGCGAAGCCGTTGAGCGGCGGCACCCCGGCGATCGCCATCGAGCCGACCAGGAAGGCGCCGCCGGTCCAGGGCATGCGCCGCAGCAGCCCCCCGATGCGATCGAGCTCGAGTGAGCCGATCGCGCGCTCGAAGCTGCCGGCGGCGAGGAACAGCAGCGCCTTGAACACCGCGTGGTTAAGCACATGGAGGAGCGCGGCGGCGAAGGCGATCGCCGCCCAGGTGCTGTCGCCCTCGGAGGTGAAGAGGATCGAGGCGCCGAGTCCGAGCGCGACGATGCCGACGTTCTCGATCGAGCAGAACGCCAGCAGCCGCTTCAGATCGTGCTGGACGAGGGCGTAGAGGACGCCGCCCAGGGCGGAGAGGAGGCCCAGCGCGAGCACGACGAGGCCGGACCAGAGGGGCGCCGGCGCGGCCCACTCGAAGAGGACGCGGATCAGGCCGTAGAGCGCGACCTTGATCATCACCCCCGACATCAGCGCCGAGATGTGGCTCGGCGCCACTGGGTGGGCGCGCGGCAGCCAGGAGTGCAGCGGCATCAGCCCGGCCTTGGTGCCGAAGCCGACGATTGCCGCGATCACGACCAGCGCCTGCACCGCGGCTCCCTGCGCGACGAGCGAGCCCGGGTCGGAGAGCGCCCCGTAGTGGGCGAGGGCGAGAAGCGAGATCCAGACGCCCGCTCCGCCGAGGTGGGTCACGGCGAGGTAGACGAAAACGGTGTGGCGAGCCGCGGGCCCGCTGCTGCGGACCAGGATCGCCGCGGCGGGCGCCAGGGTCATCAGCTCCCACCAAGCGAGCAGGGTGGATGGGTCGCGCGCCGTCACGAACCCCGCGAGGGAGAGGAGAAACAGGCCGGAGAGGGCGAGCAGGGCCGGGGCACGGTCGGCGCCGCTGAGGTAATCGTGCGCGTAGAGCAGCGCAGGCAGGGCGACGATTGCCAGCGTCGCCAGGAAGAAGCCGCTCAACCCGTCGATCCCGAACGCGGGGCTCACGTTGTCGTGGAAGCCTGCGCCGATCGGGGCGGCGCCGAAGAGGACGAGGGCGCCGCCGAGCCCCAGAAGCCCGATCCCCAGGGCCTGTAAGGCGAGCGTGCGGCCGCTGTTCAGGCCGATTAGAGGGCCGATCGTCCCGGCTGCCAGCAGGACGACTCCGGGCCCGACGAGCCAGTCCAGGGGACTCAACCCGGCGGACCTATCGCGACCGGGGCTTCGCGGTCGCCCCGGCGGTCTCGGGAGTCGATTCCCCGAGCTCTCCGAGCAGGGCGTTTGCTTCCTGCAGGTGCGAGCCGATTACCTGGCGGGCGGCCTCCAGCAGCTGGAAGATGCGCGGGTCGCGCACCCGGTAGTAGACGCTGGTTCCCTCGCGGCGCGCCTCCAGCATGCCCTGTCTGCGCATCGCGCCGAGGTGCTGGGAGGTGCCGCTCGAGTCGATCTCCAGCTCCGCCTGCAGGTCCCCCACGGTCATCTCGCCGTCCCTCAGCAGCTCGAGCACGCGGACCCGGGCCGGATGCCCAAGGGTGCGGAAGAAAGCCGCCTTGAGCTGAGAAAGCTGTTCCATACCTTAAGAACTTATAAGATTTCCACCTTCAACGTCACTGCAGGCTTGCCCGGCCCCAGGCCAGCGGCCTGGTGATCGGCGGCGACTTGGGCAGCTCGCCGCGCGTCACTTCCTCCAGGGTCAGCGGCGAGGCTTCGATGTTGGCGACGGTGTCGCGGTTGCAGCGGCAGCCGTCGGCGAATAGCTTCCAGGGCGTCTCGAGGCGATCCTGCCAGCGCGCGGTCCCGGGCTGCTGGGCGCGTACGTGCTCGACGAAGAGCAGCCGACCGCCCGGCCTGAGCACGCGTGCCGCCTCGGTAAGCGCAGCGTGCGGGTCGGGAACCGTGCAGAGCACGAGCGTGAAGACGGCGGTGTCGAAGCTGTCGTCCTCGAATGGAAGGCCTTCGGCGCCCGCTTCGACCAACTCGACGCCCGAGCCCTGCTCGGCGAGCTTCTGGCGCAGGCGCTTGGTCATGTGCGGGTCGGGCTCGGCCATGACCACGTCCGTTCCTTCCGGGAAGAGGCCGAGGTTGGCGCCGGTGCCGGCACCGATGTCGATTGTGCGCCCCTTCGCCGCCGCGAGCACCGCGCGCCGCCGCTCGCGCAGCCCGGCGTCCTCGGTCCCGCTCAGCAGCGTGTCGTAGAAGGCCGAGAAGACGCGGCCCCAGGTGGCGTCGTAGACCGTGCCCATCGGTCCTATTGAAGCATTTTGGCCCTGATACAGCCGGATTCTGCGACGAGCTAGGCGGCCCGCTGCCGCTCCGGCTCCGCCTCGGGCTCCGCGGCCTCGGCGTTGTGGGAGATCCGCTCCTCGTAGGAGCGCCGTGCGACCGGGTCGACCTCGGTCATCACCGTCTCGACCCCCATGAAGCGTGCGACCGCCTCGCGGGCCCGGCGCGGCAGCAGGGCGGCGAGCGCGACCGTGATGCGCAGCTCGCGCGGCACGTAGATGTCGACCTTGCCCAGCTCGAGGCCGTCGACGATCTCCTTGGCGACGTCCTCTGGCTCTACCCGTTTGACGCCGCGCTGGTCGGCGAGGCCTTCGATCAGCTGCGTGTTGACGGTGATCGGCATCACGTAGGAGAGCTCGACACCGCTGCCGCGGCACTCCGCCCGCACCGCCTCGGTCAGGCCGACGACGGCGTGCTTGGTCGCCGCATAGGTGGCGATCCCGGGCACGCCCGCTTTGCCGGCCGAGGAGGCGATGTTGACGACGTGCCCCTGCCCCCTCGCTTTCATCTTGCGCACCGCCAGCTGGGTGCCGAGCATGACGCCGTAGACGTTGATCTCGAGCTGACGGCGGATCGAGTCGTCGCTCTCGTCCTCGAACGGCGTCACCGGCATGATCCCGGCGTTGTTGACCAGCACGTCGACCGGCCCGAGCTGGCGCTCGGCCCCGTCGAGGAAGGCGGAGAACGAGTCGCGGTCGGTGACGTTGAGCTGGATCGCGACGGTGCCGCCGCCCAACTCCGCCGCCGTCTGCTCGGCCGGCTCGAGGTCGAGGTCGCCGAGTGCGACCCGGCAGCCCTTGCGGACCAGTGCCTGCGCGGTCGTCTTGCCGATCCCGCGCGCGCCGCCGGTGATCGCCACGACCTTGCCGCTGAGTGAGCGTCGCTGCTTCGCCATGCCGGCTCCTCTTCCCCGGCGACCCTCTAGGCCGCCGGCTTGTAGACGGTGACCACGGCGGCGCCGCCGAGGCCGATGTTGTGCTGCAGGGCGGTCTTGGCGCCGTCGACCTGCCGCTTGTCGGCCTTGCCGCGCAGCTGCCAGGTCAGCTCAGAGCACTGCGCCAGCCCGGTCGCGCCGAGCGGGTGGCCCTTGGAGATCAGCCCGCCGGATGGGTTGACGACGACCTTGCCGCCGTAGGTGGTCGCCTCTTCCTCGACCAGCCTGTGCCCCTCCCCTTCCGCCGCGAATCCGAGCGCTTCGTAGGTGATCAGCTCGTTGGCGCTGAAGCAGTCGTGCAGCTCGCAGACGTCGACCGCGCCGGCCTCGACGCCGGCCTCGGCGTAGGCCTCGTCGGCGGCCTGCTTCGACATGTCCGAGCCGACGATCTTCATGCAGTCGGTCTGCTCGGCGAAGGTCGAGCTGAGGTCGGTGACCATCGACTGGCCGGCGATCTCGATCGCCTGGTCGCCGAGGCCGTGCTCTTCGACGTAGCGCTCGGAGGCGACGATCGCGCAAGCCGAGCCGTCGGAGGTCGGTGAGCACTGCAGCTTGGTCAGCGGGTCGTGGATCATCTTCGCCGCCTTGATGTCCTCGAGGCTGTACTCGTCCTGGAACTGGGCGTAGGGATTGTTGACCGAGTGCTTGTGGTTCTTCCAGCCGATCCAGGCGTAGTGATCGGGATTGGAGCCGTACTTGTCCATGTGGTCGCGGCCCGCGTTGCCGAACATCTGCGGCGCCGGCGGCGACTGCTCGGGGTCGCGGATTTCGAACATCCGCATCGCGTGCTTGTCCAGCGCGTTGGTGCGGTCGGTGTACTTGACGCCGAGCGAGCCCGGCTCCATCTTCTCGAAGCCGATCGCCATCGCGCACTCGACCAGGCCGCCCTTGACCGCCTGGCGGGCGAGGAACAGCGCCGAGGAGCCGGTCGAGCAGTTGTTGTTGACGTTGACCACCGGGATCCCGGTCAGGCCGAGCTGGTAGAGCGCCCGCTGGCCGTAGGTCGAGTCGCCGTAGCAGTAGCCGGCGAAGGCCTGCTCGACGTCCTCGTAGGGGATGCCGGCGTCGGTGAGCGCCCTCTCCCCCGCTTCCTTGGCCCAGTCGGGGTAGTCACCCTCCTTGGTTCCCGGCTTCTCGAACTTGGTCATCCCGACCCCGATCACGTACGTGCGGTTGCTCAAAGTCTCTCCCGTGTCTGCGCCGCGGGCGCGCGGCAGTTGGCTGGCTGGCCAAAATCTACCGGGCCGTGGCCACTCGCGCGAGCGAAACCCCCGCTTCCCGGATCCGGGGTCCCGGCCAAAGTACCCTTGGGGGTCGTGATCGTCGCCGAGTTGAGTACCGATCCGACCGCGGGGGTCGGCATCTTCGCCGCGCTCGCGGCGGGGATCGTCTCCTTCCTCTCTCCCTGTGTGCTGCCGCTCGTCCCCGGCTACCTCTCCGCGGTCAGCGGCGTCTCCGCGGCCGAGCTCGACAACGCCGGCTGGCGGCGGGTGCTCGGGCCGAGCCTGCTCTTTGTCGCCAGCTTCTCGGCGATCTTCATCGCCCTCGGGCTGACCGCAACCGCCCTCGGCGCCACCCTGCAGGACCACAAGCAGTTGCTGACCAAGCTCTCGGCCGGGTTGATCGTGGCGATGGGCGTCCTTTTCGTCGCCCAGCTCTTCGTCACCCGGCTCAACCGCGAGTGGCACGTCGACGCCCTGCTAGAGCGGGCCGGCAAGGGCGGCCCGATCGTCGCCGGCGCCGCCTTCGCGATCGCCTGGACGCCCTGCATCGGCCCCACCCTCGGCGCGATCCTCGGCGCCGCCTCGCTCTCCGGCTCGGCCGCCCGCGGCGCCTTCCTGCTCGCCGTCTACTCGGCCGGCCTCGCGATCCCCTTCCTGCTCACTGCCATCGCCTTCTCCCGCATGACCACCGCCTTCGCCGTCGTCAAGCGCCATTACCAGGCAATTGTCGCCACCGGCGGCGCGATCCTGATCGTGATGGGCGTTCTGATCTGGACCGGCGAACTGACCCAGCTCAACATCGAGGCCGAACGCCTTGTCAACGAACTGGGCCTCGACTTCCTGAACGGGATCTGAGGACCCCAGGGCGTTAATTGCTGCTCGGGGCGATGGTCTCGACCAGTTCGCGGCCGACCGCCTCGGTCTCTTCGAGGCCGGTGTCGTCGAGCTCCTGAGAGCAGACGATGCGGAAGCGGCCGGTTCCGATCGAAGAGTCGGGCACAACCGGCAGGCCGCGGATCTCCTCCCAGCCCAGCCGTTCGACCTCGAACGGGTTCATCCGCACTTCGGCCGCCGGGAACGGGCAGTTGCGGTTGTGTTGGTCGATCGCCTTGGAGATCGCCTCCAGGTTCTTCGCCTCGGGAGAAGCCACGGCCCGATGCTACCCACAAGCGGCTCCCCGGGACCGCCGTGAGAGCCCAGTCTGTCCCACTCTGCTCCTACCATCGGACTGTGGCGGAGCGGCGGACGATCGCGCATCTGGATATGGACGCGTTCTACGCGTCGGTCGAGTTGCGGCGGCGGCCGGAGTTGCGGGGGAAGCCGGTGGTGGTCTGTGGGTCGGGGCCGCGGGCTGTGGTGACCACGGCGAGCTATGAGGCGCGCAGGCTGGCCGGGATCCACTCGGCGATGCCGGCGGCGGTCGCGCGGCGGCGGTTGCCGGACGCGGTCTATCTGAAGCCGGACTTTCCCGCCTACCGCGAGGCCTCGGCGCGGGTGATGGAGATCCTGCGGGCGAACGTTGAGACGGTCGAGGTGGTCGGGCTCGACGAGGCTTATCTTGACGTCAGCGACCTCTTCTCGCCGAAGGCTTCGATGCGGCGGATCGCGACCGAGATCCGCGAGGACCTCGGATTGACCTGCTCGGTCGGGATCTCGGAGAACCGGCTACTGGCCAAGATCGTTAGTGAGCTTGGAAAGCCGGCGGGCCTGGTGGTGCTCTCACGGGACGACGCCCTGGAGCGCTTCGCCGCCGAGCCGCCGGGCCTCGTCCCCGGGATCGGCCCCAAGACCGTTTTCAAGCTGGAGCAGATGGGAATCGGCACGTTGGCCGACCTGCGCACCCACGACTCGGACGCGCTGGAGCGGGCATTCGGTCCCCGCATGGGCCGCTGGCTGCCGGCCAGGGCGCGCTTCGAGGACGCGACCCCGATTGCGGTCGAACGCGAGACCAAGTCGCAGTCGGCGGAGACGACCTTCGACGCCGATGTCGCCGACCGAGTCCAGATGGCCGACCACATCGCCTCGCTCGCCAAGGAGCTCTGCCGCCGCCTGCGCTCTCGTGACCTCTCCGGGCGCACGATAGGGATCAAGGTCCGTCTCGACGACTGGACCAACATAACCCGCTCCCAGACCCTCGACGAACCGACCAACGACCCCGAGATCGTCGCCCCGATAGCCCTCGGCCTACTCCGCGCTTACGCCCCCCCACGCCCGGTCCGCCTGCTCGGGGTCCGAATAGCCGGCTTCGCTGAGGAAACCCCCACCGAGTCGTCGGCCCAGATGCAGTTGGGCGTCACAACCTGAGGCCTATCCCGTAGGGCCGGAACGTCTTGTACTTTTTGCGCGGCAACGCCCGCGGACGACCGCCGACTGTCTTCGCAAAAAGTTAAGTGGAGGCCCTGCGGGATAGGCCTCCGTGCGAAGATGACCCAATGAACGGCGATCGACTCACCGGACTCGACACCTCGTTCCTGCACCTGGAACGCGCCGGCGCTCACATGCACGTCGCCTCGGCGATCATCTTCGAGGGCACGCCGCCCTCGCATGAAGAGTTCCGCGACCAGATCGAGTCGCGCCTGCACCTGGTCCCCCGCTTCCGCCAGAAGCTCCGCTTCGTCCCCTTCGACCAGGGTCGCCCGGTCTGGGTCGACGACCCGTTCCTCAACCTCGACTACCACGTACGCCGCACGGCGCTGCCCGCGCCCGGCTCCGAGGAGCAGCTGCGCAACCTCGCCGCACGGATCTTCTCGCAGCAGCTCGACCGCACCAAGCCGCTCTGGGAGCTGTGGCTGGTCGAGGGCCTTGACGAAGACCGCTTCGCCGTCGTCGGCAAGAGCCACCATGCCCTCGTCGACGGCGTCTCCGGCGTCGACATCACGACCGTCCTCTTCGACCTCGAGCAGGAGCCCGACCACCCACCCGTGCGGCCGCCGAAGTGGGCACCCCGCCCGGAGCCGACCGACCTCGGCCTCCTCAGGGACGCGCTGCATGAGCGCGCGACCAGCCCGCGCGAGTTCGTCCGCGGTGTGCGCGCCGCCCTGCGTGGCCCGCGCCAGGTTCTGCGCGAGCTCGTCGACGTGGGCAAGTTCCTCGAGGGCGCCGCTGCGGCCCCGCATACGCCGTTCAACGTCGAGATCGGCTCGCACCGCCGCATCGCCTTCGTCCGGGCCGACCTGGGAGACCTGAAGCGGGTCAAGAACGCCCACGGGGGAACGGTCAACGACGTCGTCCTCTCGGTCGTCGCCGGCGCCCTCGGCAACTACCTGCGCGCCCGCGGCCACGAGACCGACGAGCTGGAGATGCGGGCGATGGTGCCGGTCAGCGTCCGCGCCGACGAAGAGCACGGGGCGCTCGGCAACCGCATCTCGGCGATGATGGCGCCGCTGCCGGTCTCCTCGCGGGACCCGGTCGAGCGCCTGCGCCTGGTCAGCGAGACGATGGGCGACCTGAAGGGCTCCGGCCAGGCGGTCGGCGCCGAGCTGCTGACCAAGCTGACCGACTTCGCCCCCCCGACGATCGCCTCGCAGGCGGCGCGGCTGCAGCCGGCCCAGCGCTTTTTCAACCTCGTCGTCACCAACGTCCCCGGCCCCCAGTTCCCGCTGTACCTGATGGGCCGCCGCATGGACTCGATCTTCCCCCTGGTCCCGCTCGCCCGCCGCCAGGCGCTCTGCGTCGGGATCATGTCCTACGACGGCAAGATCGACTTCGGCCTTGTCGGCGACTACGACGCGATGGCCGACCTCGACAGCTTCGGCCTCGACCTCGAAGCGGCCTGCGCCGAAGCGATCGCGACGGCGCCCCCGGCCGAGGAGCCTCAGCGCAGCGCGCGGGCGCGCACCCGGAACGGCGCGGTGTCGGTCAGGTAGTTCCAATCGAGGCGCCGGGCGCTGAAGCCCTCGGCGCGACTGTCGGCGTTGACGAGAACCGCGGTGACCCGCTGGAACCGTCCGGGGCGGGGCAGGCGGACCACGATCGCGCCGCCACGTCGCTTGAAGCTCAGCTCGGAGACGACGCGGCCGCCGCGCTCGCTGCCGATGCGGCCGACCAGCGCCAGGCCGGCGGCCACACCCCGGGGCGCGACCGCCCGCGCCACGACCGCCCGCCCGCCGCCGGCGGGCACACGCAGCAACTGGAAGGTGGCGTGGTTAAGCGAACGCTGCAGGGGCCGCCCGCTGGGCGGCAGCGTGCCCTGGCGCGGCACGTCGGGGTAGCGGCGACCCTCGCGGAAGCGCCCGCCGGTGCGCCACTCGGCGAGGTCGCGGGCGAAGCGGGCGAAGTCGCGGCTGAAATCCGAGCCGCCGCCGGCTCGGATCGCCGAGTCGTAGCTGGCGACCGAGAAGCCTCCCGGCCGCGTGTGCAGCGCCCGTGACCAGGCGCCGCGGACGATGTCGCGCCCGTATTGGCGCACCAGCCACTCGTTCCAGACCGTGGCTCCGTACTCGCGGATCGAGTTGGCGGTCAGCGGCGTGCGGTAGAGCCGCACCCAGCGGCGCACGTAGCGCAGGTAGTCGTCGATCCCGTTGTAGACCTGGTCCTCCATCCAGACCGCCGTCGACTCGGCCATCCAGGCGTCCTGGTAGGCGTCGTAGCCCATCTGCAGGATGTGGCAGTACTCGTGCGCGAAGGTGACCTCGAGCACCGCCCGGTGCCCGGTGCCGGGATATTGCTTGGGGTCGTAGTCGTTGTCGAGCACCAGGTAGCCGTGCAGGCGCCGCGGCAGCCGGTTGCCGCGCGGGGTCTGGCCGCGATCGGGGGCGGCGTAGCCGAACAGCAGCCGGCCCAGCTCCTTCAGGTAGACGTCGGTCTTGCCGCGCCGGCCTCCGCGGCTCCTGTCCGAGCGCGGCTCCCGCCAGCCGAGCCTGCCGTTCTCGGTCGCGTACACATGCGCCGCCACCCGCAGCACCCGCTCGACGTAGTCGGGGACGCCGTCGCCGTCGGCGCTGCCGTTTGCGTCGGCCAGGTCGGGGGCGTCGATTCCCTCTGCCACCCAGTGCACGCAGAACTGCCCCGCGCAGGCGGGGGAGGCGGGCGCTTCCGGAACCGAGTAGGAGTGGCGAGCGGGATCGGGCCGGTCGGTGGGGCGCGCAAGCGGCTGGCGGAAGGTCCACTGGTCGCCCGCAAGCGCCCCGGACGGTAGCGCCCAGAGCGACGCAAGCGCAGCGAGCGCGAACCCGATCAGCCCCACTCTCGCCCGCATACAGGCAAATCTACAGGCCCGCTCGGCGCGGCCCGGCCGCTCCGACGGCGATACTTCAGGCGTGCTCCCGCCGAGGACCCCGTGCGCATAGCGCTCGCCCAGATCGACCCCACCGTCGGCGACGTCGACGGCAACGCCGCCAAGGTGGCCGAGTGGATCGAGCGCGCTGCCGCCGCGGGGGCCGAGCTGGTCGTCTTTCCCGAGCTGTGCATCCCCGGATATCCGGCCGAGGACCTCTACCTCAAGCGCCACTTCGTCGCCGCCAACCTCGCCGCCGTCGAGGGGCTGGCCGCAGGCCTCGGCGAGGTCGTCGCCCTGGTCGGCTTCGCCGAGCCCGTCGCCGGCGGCGGCGACCACCGGCACGCCCACAACTCCGTCGCCGTGCTCGGCGGCGGCGAGGTGCGCGCGGTCTACCGCAAGAACCGGCTGCCCAACTACGCGGTCTTCGACGAGCAGCGCTACTTCGTCCCCGGAGTCGAGCCGGCGACGGTCGAGCTCGCCGGCGCCAGGGTCGGGCTGACGATCTGCGAGGACCTCTGGGACTCCGGCCCGCCGGCCTCGACCGAGGCAAAGGAAGGAGCGCAGCTGATCGCCAACCCGTCCGGCTCGCCCTACCACCGCGGCAAGGGCCGCGAGCGGGAAGAGATGTTCGCGGCCCGGGCGCGCGAGTACGGCACCCACCTCGCCTTCTGCAACCTTGTCGGCGGGCAGGACGAGCTCGTCTTCGACGGCCACAGCTTCGTCGTCGATCCGAGTGGCAAGGTGATCGCCCGCGCGGCCCAGTTCGAGGAGGAGTTGCTCGTCTGCGAGATCCCGGCCGCCGGCCCGGCGCCCCTCGCCGAGCCGCTGCCCGACCTCGACGAGGTCTATGCCGCGCTGGTTCTCGGCCTGCGCGACTACGTCGGCAAGAACGGCTTCAGCCACGTCGGCCTCGCGCTCTCCGGCGGGATCGACTCCGCCCTCGTCGCGATGCTCGCCGCCGATGCGGTCGGCCCGGAGTGCGTCACCTGCGTGGTCATGCCCTCGCCCCATTCAAGCGATGAAACCCAGGCCGACGCGCGGAATATCGCTGCAAACCTCGGCGCCGAGGCGATCGAGATCCCGATCGAGGCGACGATGGCGGCCTACGAAGAAGGGCTAGGCGAGTCGCTGGCCGGCCTCGCCGCCGAGAACATCCAGGCGCGGATCCGCGGCAACATGGTGATGGCGCTCTCCAACACGCACGGCTGGCTGGTCCTGGCGACCGGCAACAAGAGCGAGATGTCGGTCGGCTACGCGACCCTCTACGGCGACATGGCGGGCGGCTTCGCCGCGATCAAGGACGTGCCGAAGGCGCTCGTCTACGAACTGGTCCGCCGCCGCAACGAGCGCGCCGGCCGCGAGCTGGTGCCGGCCTCGGTGCTCGAGCGGGCGCCCTCGGCAGAGCTGCGGCCCGACCAGCTCGACAGCGACTCGCTGCCGCCCTACGAGCTGCTCGACCGCGTGCTCGAGGCCTACGTCGAGCGCGACCAGGGGCGCGAGGAGATGGTCGCCGCCGGAATGCCCGCCGAGGTGGTCGACGAGGTGACGCGGATGGTCGACCGGGCCGAGTACAAGCGCCGCCAGGCGGCGCCGGGATTGCGCATCACGCCGAAGGCCTTCGGCCGCGACCGGCGCTTGCCGATCACGAATCGCTTCAGCGGCTAATCGTCCTTCGGCAGCGGCCGCACGGCGATCGTCATCTGGGCCAGCGCACAGAGCCTGTCCTCGGCGTTGAGGACCTCGGCGTCCCAGACCCAGGTGGTGCGGCCGCGATGGCGGGCCTGGGCGCGCACCTCCGCGTGGCCGGCGGTGATCGGGCGGATGAAGTTGACGGCGATCGACTGGCCCATCGCCGCCATGCCGTCGCCGAAGACGGCCAGCGCCGTCGCCCGCGAGCAGACGCTCTCGACCAGGCTGGACATCACGCCGCCGTGCATCAGGCCGAAGGGCTGGCGCAGGTCGTCGCGGATCGGGATCCGCGCCCGGGCGTGAGCCGGGTCGTCGTCGAGCCACTCGGTACCGAGCAGGTCGGCGTAGTCGGCGGGCGTCGGGAACCGCTCGTCACTCATCGTCACTCACCGGCCGGACCCTATCCTGGCGACCGCGGTCGAGGTTTGAACCGCTATCCGGCTCAAACCTCGACCGCACATCTGGGCTTAAGACTGGTCGCATAGTGTTCGTGCCCGGGATGGCTTTGAGCGACGACCAGAAGGCGCTGCTGCGCCTGCTCGCGCAGCGCGAGCAGGGCTACGACGACATCGCCGCGCTGAAGGGCCTCAGCGTCGATCGGGTGCGCGAGGAAGTGCGCGCGGCGCTGGACGCGCTGGACGCGCCGCCGCCCGAGCCGCCACCGCCACCGCCAGCACCAGCGCCGCCCTCAACCCCGGAGCCGCGCGCGGAGCCCGAGCCCGCGCCCGCGCCCGCGCCGCCGGCCGCGCCGAAGCCCTCGGCCCCGCGGGCGTCCAAGCCCCGCCCCGGCGTGCCGGTCGAGCGCCGCCGCCTGCTGCTTTTCGCCGGCGGCGCGCTGGCGATCGTCGCAATCGTGCTCGGCGCGATTGCGCTCTTCGGTGGGGATTCGGGCTCCGACGCCGGCACGGCAGCCAATGTCGAAGGGACCGAAATCGCGGCCGGTGAAGAAGACAAAGTCACGCAGGCGGTGCTGACGCCGCCGGGCGGCGGCGACGCCGCCGGCCGGGCCGTCTTCGGCCGCCTCAGCCAGGAAGAAATCGTTCTCGAGGTAACCGCCGAAAATCTCGAGCCGAGCGAGAAAGGCACCCCCTACACCGTCTGGCTCTACCGCAACCCGAAACTCTCGCTGCGCGTCGGCACCGTGCAGGTAGGCGAGGCGGGCGAGCTCGGCGCCCGCTTCCCGATCCCGACCGAACTGCTCGCTTACGTCGCCGGCGGCGCCTTCAATCAGGTCTACGTCTCGCGCACTTCCAACGCCGCCTACCAGCGCGAAGTGGCGCGGGCGAAGAAGAACAACGCGATCCCCCGCTACGTCGGCGAAACGGTCCTCAGCGGCAAGATCACGGGACCGATCGCGAAACAGAGCCCGTCCCGGTAGGGCTTTCACTTAACTTTTTCGGTGAGGCGCGGTTGGGCTGATGCCCGAAGGCGTTGGCGAAAAAGTACAAGACGTTTCAGCCCTACCGGGACGGGCTCAGGCCAGCAACTTCCCGGGATTCATGATCGCCATCGGGTCTAGCTGGTGCTTCACGGCTTGTAGGACCTCGAGGCCGGTCTCGCCCATCTCGGCCTGCATGTAGGGGGCGTGGTCGCGGCCGACGGCGTGATGGTGGGTGATCGTGGCGCCGCTCGCGACGATCGCATCCGAGGCGGCGCGCTTGACCTCCTGCCACTGCTCGACCTCGGCGCCGCGCCGGGCGCGCGAGATGAAGGTGAAGTAGAGAGAGGCGCCGTCGGCGTAGGCGTGCGAGAGATGGCAGAAGACGAGCCCGGGCGTCCCCTGGCCCGCAAGCGTCTCACGGATCGCGCCGCCGACCGCCGCGTGCAGCTCGTGCAGCCGCGTCCACGTGTGCGAGGTCTCCAGCGTCTCGACCATCGCCCCCATGCCCATCAGCGTGTCGCGCAGGTACGGCCCCTGGTAGCGGCCGTGCTCCCAGGAGCGGCCGGCGCCCTGGCCGAGGTAGGCGCCGCCGCCGCGGCGCAATGCCCGCACGGTCAGCGCCCGCCGCCGCGCGACCGACTCCTCCTCGCCCTCGATGCCGACGACGATCAGGCAGCCGCCGCGCCTGCGGCGCAGGCCGAGGTAGCCGCCGAAGAGCGATCCGGCCACCCCGCGCGGGCCCGAGAGCGCCAGCGAGACCTCGGTCTCCTCCTCGTCTGAGAGGCGGATCACGTCGGGCAGGCCGGGGCCCTGGGCCAGCGTCCGCACGATCTCGGCGCCGGCCTCGAAGCTCTCGGCGATCCAGGCCTCGTAGCGCCGTTGCCGCGGCGCCGGGCGGACCCGCACCGTCACCTCGGGGATCACCCCGAGCACCCCCTCGGAGCCGACGACGAGCTCGCGCAGCGCCGGCCCGGCGGCGGTGTGCGGTGTCTCCAGCGTGCGCAGGTCGCCAGCTGGGGCGAGCAGCCGCACGGCGCTTACGAGGGAGTCGAAGCGGCCGTAGCCACTGGAGGCCTGTCCTGCCGACCGGGTCGCGGCGAAGCCGCCGATCGTGGCGTACTCGAAGGACTGCGGGTAGTGGCCGAGCACGACGCCCTCGCCGCCGAGCGCCGCTTCCGCCTCCGGACCGCGCAGGCCGGCGCCGAGCCGCGCCGTCAGCGACCGCCTGTCCACCTCCGCGTCACGAAGCCGTGCCAGGTCGAGGCTGACCACCCGCGAATGCTCGCCCCGCAGCGGCGCCACACCGCCGACCACACTCGTCCCCCCGCCGAACGGCACCACGGCAATGCCCTCCGCGGCGCAGACCTCCAGCACCCGCCGCACGGCATCGGCGTCAGACGGCAGCAGCACGGCATCGGGCGCGGCATCGAGCCGGCCGCCACGCAGCTGAGCCAGATCGGCGTAACCACACCCCGTCGCATGTCGAACCCGATCCTCGCTCCCGCGAAAAACATTGGACTCGCCAACGGCCTCGAACAAAGCCCGGGGTAGCGACTCGGCCGGGGGCATCTCAATCCGATCCAGCTCGGCAGCAAGCGGCCAAGGCTCCAACTCCCCCACCCGCTCCTGTAGCGTCGCCAGAGCCTCATTGTCCAGTGCTGGTTCGACCGCCGGGTCGCCCCAGCCCCACCACTTCGCGTCTCGACGCGGCTGCATCAGGTCAGCGCCCGTTCGATCCCGTCCAGCGCCTCGTCAAGGATCTTGCCCTGGCCGCCGCGCATCATCGGCGAGCCCAGCCGCGACATCCCGCGCAGCTTCTGCTCGGCGGTGAGGCTGACCGCGGTCGCGCCGTCCTCCCCGCGCAGGCCGATCTCGACCCTCGAGCGGCGTAGGTGGCGTTCGAAAGGCGTGCCGGCAAGTTGCTGCTCCCAGACGTAGCGCTCGCCCTCGGCCGAGCTGAGACAGCGGAAGTCGGCCCGCACGCCGCGGCCCTCAGTGGTCTCCAGCACCTTGGTCCACTGGCTGCGCTTGCCCTCCGGCTTGCGGTCGACACTCTCGACCCGGCTCGTCCGCGGCCACCAGCGCGGCAGGCTGTAGGGGTCGGAGATCAAGTCCCAAACCTCGCTCACGGGCGCCGCGATATTCCGGCGGCGGGTCACCTTGGCCATGCCCGGAGCGCCTAATCGCCGGCCAGGCGCCGCAGATCGCGCACCAAAAGCAGGTGCTTGAGGTGGCTGACGGTCGCCGCCAAATTCTCGAGGCTCTCCAGCGCCTCCTTGCGGCGCTCCGGGTTGCGCGAGCGCAGCGAGGGACCGAGCAGCGCTTCCAGCAGGTTGGCCTCGCGGTCGGCGGACGAGCGGAAGACGCGCAGGTTGCGCGCGCCAACGCCGACCCGGGAGAGCTCGTTGGCGGCGCGGACGATCTCGCGGTCGGTCTCGTCGTAGACGGTCTTGCCGTCGCGCTGGGTCGGCTGCACGATGCCGAAGTTCTCCAGCTCGGCGACCAGCTCGGCGCGGGCGCCGGTCTCCTCGACGATCTCGTCAAGGTTGAGGTAGGCGCTGGAGGTGTTGACCAGAATCGCCCGGCGCACCGCTCCGGTCGCCGGGTAGCGCTCACCGCTGCCGCCCAACTCGACGTCGCCGCCGGCGGCGAGCTCCTGGCGGATCACCCGCAGCGGCAGGAACTCGTCCCGCTGCAGGCGCAGGATCGTGCGCAGCCGCTCGACGTCGGACTGGCTGTAGAGGCGGTAGCCGCCTGACGTGCGCCGCGGCGTCAACAGCTTCTGGTCCTCGAGGTAGCGGATCTTCGAGATCGAGATGTCGGCGAACTCGTTCTCGAGGATCTTGCAAACGGCGCCGATCGTCAGCGCCTTGCGCGGTCGCGAGTCGCGCCGGCTCGACTGCTGTTGTTGCTCGGAGACCGCCACCGCCCGTCCTACTTCTCCAGGTAGCTCAGCTTGTACTTGCCGACCTGGATCTCATCGCCGTCGGCGAGCCGGTGCGACTCGATCCGGCGCCGGTTGACGTAGGTGCCGTTGAGCGAGCCGAGGTCGTCGATGTAGAAGCCGTCGCGGCGGCGGACCAGGAGAGCGTGGTTGCGGGAGACGGTGACGTCGTCGAGGAAGACGCCGGCGTCGGGGCTGCGGCCGATGCTGATCCGGTCCTCGGTGACGGTGAAGCTCTCCCCCGCGCGGCCGCCGCCGGCCCGGATCACCAGCGCCGCCCCGCTGGTCTCGAGCACCTCGTCGATGTCGATCGGCTGCATCTCGCCCGTGTCGTCGACCTTGTAGGTCATCGTCGTCGGCTCGTCGTCGCTGTCTTTCGGGCCGCCGAGGTAGGCGCCGCACTTCTGGCAGTAGTTCGCCCCCTCGGGGTTCACGAAGCCGCACTCCGGGCAGTGGACAGCCATCGATCGTCTCCGGCCTCAGGCGGCCGTGTCGCCCTCCGGCGAGGATTGCGCCTTGCCGGCGAGGATGTCGGTCAGCTGCGCGACGTCGTCGCCGGAGATCAGCGAGTCGCCGCTTTCGCGCTTCTGGCGCAGCCTGTTGACCAGCTCGGCCCGCAGGATGTCGATCTTGCCGTGCAGGACCCGGCGTTTATAGGAGATCTCGTTCTCCTCGGTCGTCAGCTTGTCGATCAGTTCCTTCAGCTCTTCGTCGCTGAGTGAACCGAGATCGGGAAAGGTGTCCTCCATCGCGCTCCTTGGTCGGGAGGGCTATGCCTCCGTTGGCCGCAGTCGCTCGATTATAGGTCGCCGGGCCAAAGGTTCAACTGCAGGTTGAAGGTTATGGAGCCTGAGAGCCGGCTTGCGCCTCTTGCTCCCGTACCGTCCGCACCCCGACCTGGGCGTAAAGCACAGTCGCCAGGATCGCCAGGGCGACGCCGCCGATCAGCAGCGCCGCAGGCACCCAGCCGGCCCAGATGAGCGCCGCGAAGATGCCCCCCATGATCGGGAATACCGAGATCCGGCCGGGCCAGTTGACCGCGATCTGGACGCCGTGGCGGAGGCCGTACCAGGCGAGTCCGAGCATTGCCAGCTCGCGCGCGACAAGTAGTGCCAGCGCCCAGCGCGGCAGCAGCTCAAAGTGCCAGCAGACCGCGGCGCCGGAGAGGATCGTCAGCCGGTCGACCAGCGGGTCGAGCATCGTGCCGAGACGGCTGTACTGGCCGGTGACGCGAGCGAGGAGGCCGTCGAGGTAGTCGCCGGCCGCGATCGCGAAGAAGAGCGCAGTCGAGGCGACGCTGCGGCCATCGCCGCAGTCGAAGGCTAGGTAGAGGAAGACGGGCAGCGCCGCCAATCGCAGGTAGCCGACCAGGTTGGGCAGCGTCCACGGGTTGAGCGGTTCGCCCGCCTGCGTCGCAGGCGGCGGCGGGTAGCTGCGGTCGAGCCCGAAGAGGCGGCGAACGCGGCCGCGTCCGAAGGGGGACTTACCGGCCATCCTCGCTGTGCAGCAGCCTCAGCGCCCGCTCGGCGGCCTCCTCGACAGGCAGCTCGTGCTCGGCGCCGGTGGCGCGCTCGCTCGCCTCGACCACGCCCTTGGCGAGGCCGCGGCGGCCGACGACGACGCGCAGGGGGCAGCCGAGCAGCTCGGCGTCGGTCAGCTTCTCGCCCGGGCCGGCGTCGCGATCGTCGTAGAGCACGTCAGCGCCCGCTCCGCGCAGCGCCGCGTAGAGCTCGTCGGCGGTCGCACGCTCCTCCTCCCCGGCCTTGGCGAGCGAGACGAGCTCGATGTCCCAAGGGGCAAGGGCGCGGGGCCAGACGATGCCGTGCTCGTCCGCCCCCTGCTCAATCGCGGCAGCGACGATCCGCGCCGGGCCGATCCCGTAGCAGCCCATCACGATCGGCCGTTCGGCCCCGTGCTCATCGAGGTAGGTCGCGCCGAGCGGCTCCGAGTATCGCGTGCCGAGCTTGAAGATGTTGCCGACCTCGATCGCCGGCTCGACCTCGATCGTGCCGCCCTCGGGGCCCGGGTCGCCGTCGCGCAGCTCGGTCGCCTCGACGTTGGCGGCGAAGCCGGGAGCCAGCGCGACTGCGTCCTCTCCCGCGGCGCATGGCGCCATGTACTCGTGGGCTGCTGAGCCACCCATCATCCCGACGTCGGACTCGACCCGGAACCAGCGCAGTTCGCACCGATCGAGGATCCGCGCGTAGGCTCCGCTCTGGCGCTCGTAGGCCTTCGCCAGACCCTCCTCGTCGCGATCGAACGAGTAGGCGTCCTTCATTGCGAACTCGCGGGTACGCAGGACCCCGGCCCGCGGGCGCGGCTCGTCGCGCTCCTTGGTTTGGATGTGGAACAGCATCAGCGGCAGGTCGCGGTAGGAGCGCACGTCCTGCGCGATGTGGTGAGTGATGCTCTCCTCGTGGGTCATCGCCAGGACCAGCCGCGCCCCTCTGCGGTCCTCGAGCTTGAACATCTCCTCGATCCCATAGCGGCCCGTCTTCTCCCACGGCTCGGCAGGCTGCAGGACCGGCATCAGCATCTCCTGACAGCCGATCGCCTCCATCTCCTCGCGGATGATTGCCTCGACCTTGCGCAGTACCCGCCAGCCTGCCGGCAGCCAGGTCCAGAGTCCGGTGCCGAGCTGGCGGATCAGCCCAGCGCGCACCATCAGCTTGTGGGATACCGCCTCCGCGTCGGCGGGCGGGTCCTTCAGCGTCGGCAGGAAGGTCTCAGACAGTCGCACACGCGAAACCTATCCACTGGTAAGGCGGTTGGCTGGCGGCAGTAGATGTCAAGCGCGACGCTCAGGCCCGGGTGAAGCGGCGGCTCGCGGTCGGCGAGGCGTCCTCGTCGAGCAGCACCTTGTCCGCCTCCCCCTTCTCGACCGCTTCCTTCTCCATCTGCGCGATCTTCTCGGGGGTCAGCTCGCCCGCGTTTTCCTCCTCGATCTTTGCCAGCCACTCGGCGCCCTCGCGAGCCTCGGCCTCGTCGAACTCGACCTTGCCGCGATCGAGCGACTTGTCGATCTCCTCGAACAGGGTGTCGACGAGCTTGGCCTGTGGGACCTTGCGCAGCGGCTTGCCGTGGGCGTAGATCAGGCCCTCGTTCTTGGCTCCGGCAATGCCGAAGTCGGCATGGCTGGCCTCACCGATTCCGTTCACCGCGCAGCCCAGCACCGCGACCTCGACCGGCTCGACGTAGCCCTCCAACCTCTGCTCGATTTCGGCAACGACCGAGTCCATGTCGAACTGCAGGCGGCCACAGGTCGGGCAGGCGATCAGCACCGGGCCGCGCTCGCGCAGCTGCAGCGCCTTGAGGATCTCCCAGGCGACCTTGACCTCCTCCTCGGCATGGAAGGTCGAGAGGCTGATCCGGATCGTGTCGCCGATCCCGTCGGCGAGCAGCGTGCCGAGCCCGACCGAGGACTTGAGCGAGCCCGACCATTTCGTCCCCGCCTCGGTGATCCCGAGGTGCAGCGGGTAGGGGATCTTCTCTGAGAGCAGGCGGTTGGCGGCGATTGTGTTGGGCACGTTGGTCGACTTGATCGAGACCTTGAAGTCCTGGAATCCGAGGCCCTCCATCAGCTCGACGAACTCACCCGCGGCGGCGACCAGCGCCTCGACCGGCGATTCGCGCTCGAGCGCGTGCAGGTGCTTGGGCAGCGAGCCGGAGTTGACCCCGATACGCATCGGGACCCCGGCGGCGGTCGCCTTCTCGGCGACCTCGGCGACCTTGTCGCGGCCTCCGATATTGCCCGGGTTGAGTCGGATGCAGTGGGCGCCGGCGTCGATCGCCTTCAGCGCCAGAGTGTGGTTGAAGTGGATATCGGCGATCACCGGGATCGGCGACTCGGTGACGATCGTCTTCAGCGCCTCGACGTCCTTGTCGCGCGGCACCGCGACGCGGACGATGTCGGCCCCGGCGTCGGCCACGGTGCGGATCTGCTCCATCGTCGCCGCCAGGTTGGCGGTCTCGGTCTTGGTCATCGTCTGCACCGCCACCGGAGCGCCACCGCCGACGGGCACCTTGCCGACAAATATCTGCCGCTTCGAAGCCATGCCTACAGGCTATCTGGGCTGAGCTGTGTGCCCGTCTATCGGACGCCGAAGCCTTCGCCGGTGAGGCGGCCGATGTCGTTGCTGAGGCCGAGGAAGAAGAGCATGATCACGAGCACGAAGCCGACCGCGCTGGCGCGCTCGAGGATCGAGAACGGGATCGGCCTGCCGCGCACCTTCTCGGCCAGGCTCCAGAAGATGTGGCCGCCGTCGAGCGGCAGGAACGGGAAGAGGTTGATCAGGCCGAGCGAGAGGCTGACCAGGGCGAGCAGTAGCAGCGAGCGCTCGGTGCTGAAGTCGATCGTTTCGTTGGCCACGGCGCTGACGCCGACCACACCCGAGACTTCCTCCCGCTTCTCCCTTTCGAACAGCTTGGCGAAGACGGTCGCCGTGCGGCTGGCGACCAGCCACATCGTGTCGCCGGCCCAGCTGGCGGCTCCCGCGGCGCCGAGTTCGGCCGGCTCGGTGCCATAGCCGAAGCCGACCAGGGCGCGCTTCGCTTCGCCGTTGTATTCGGGCCGCACGGCGACCGTCTTCAGCAGGCCGTCGCGGGCGACGGTCAGCTCGACCGGCGTGAGCGCCCGGCAGCCGTCCACCTGCTTGCCGGCGCAGCGATGGGCGGCAACCTCGTCGCGGAAGCGTTCGAGCCGCCTCTCGAGATCGAGGTTGAGGTAGCGGTTGCCGTCGACGGCGAGGATCTCGTCGCCGGCCTTCAGTTTCGCCGCCGCCGGCGTGTCCGGGAAGACTTCGCCGACCGTCTGGTTCGGCTCGTTGACGCCGAACGCGAGCACGAAGAGGATCGCGAAGGCGAGCACGATGTTGACGGCGGGCCCGGCGCCGATCACGACGATCCGCTTCCAGACCGGCTGGTCGTAGTAGCCGCGCCCCTCGGCCTCGGGCGGCAGCTCCTCGTCGGGGTTCATGCCGCTGATCTTCACGAAGCCCCCCGCCGGGATCGCGCCGATCCCGTACTCGGTCTCGCCGCGCTTGATCGAGACCAGCTTCGGGGGGAAGAAGAGGAAGAAGCGCTCGACCCGCATCCCCGTCGCCTTGGCGGCGAAGAAGTGGCCGGCCTCGTGCAGGATGATCAGCAGCGAGAAGCCGAGGAAGATCAGCAGCCAGTTCATACCTTTGCCAACCCCCCGACCCGCTCTTCGGTGCGGCGCCGTGCCTCGGCGTCGACGGCGAAGAGGTCATCGAAATGGGTCACCGGCAGCGCCGGCATGTCCGCCAGCACCGCCTCGATCGCGGTGGCGATCGCGGTGAACTCGATCCGGCCGTCGAGGAAGGCGGCGACGGCGACCTCATCGGCGGCGTTGAGCACGCAGGGCGCGGTCCCACCCACTCGTCCGGCGTCCAGCGCCAGGCGCAGGCAGGCAAAGGTCTCCGGGTCTGGCTGCTCGAAGCTGAGCTCGCCGACCTCGGCAAGGTCGAGGCGCGGCACTGCCACGTCGGCCCGCTCCGGGTAGTGCAGGGCGTAGGAGATCGGCATCCGCATGTCGGGATAGCCGAGGTGGGCCAGGGTCGCGCCGTCATTGAGGTCAATCAGCGAGTGGACGATCGACTGGGGGTGGACGACGACCTCGATCCGCTCGTAGGGGACGGCGAACAGGTGGTGCGCCTCGATCGCCTCGAAGCCCTTGTTCATCAGCGTCGCCGAGTCGATCGTGATCCGCCCCCCCATCTTCCAGGTCGGGTGCGCGAGGGCGTCCTCGACCCCCACCCCGGAAAGGTCCTTGCGGCCGCGGAAAGGACCGCCGGAGGCAGTAAGAATCAGGCGCTCCACCGTGCCCGGCTGCTCGGCGCCGATCAGCTGGAACAGCGCCGAGTGCTCAGAGTCGACCGGCAACAGCCGCGCCCCTGTCGCCTCGGCCAAGGCAGTGGTCAGCTCGCCGCCGATCACCAGGCTCTCCTTGTTGGCCAGGGCGACATCGATGCCCTCAGTGAGGGCGGCAATGGTGGGCGCAAGTCCGGCCGCTCCGACCATTCCGTTGAGAACAAGATCGGGCTCCGTCACCGCAATCAATTCACGAATCCCGGCCTCCCCACCAAGAACCCTGCCATTCCAGGATTTCTGGACCTGGCGCGCGGCGTCGGCATCCGCCAGGGCAGCTACGGGCACACCGTGCTGTCGAGCTTGCTCCAGCAGTTTTTCCCAACTTGTTCCGGCGGCCAGCCCTGCCACCTGCAGCTCTCCCGAGGTGGCAGCGATCTCCAGTGCCTGGACGCCAATCGACCCCGTCGAGCCCAGAATCACGATCTTCTTCATGACGAGAGCATAGGGGTGGGCCGATCCCGGTAGGGGTGGAACGTCTTGTACTTTTTCCGCGGCGAGGCCGGCGGACAGCAGATAGCTGTCTTCGGAAAAAGTTAAGTGGAACCCCTACCGGGATCGGCTCAGTACACGAGTTGGACGGAGAGGTAGTAGCCGACGACGATCGTGAAGAAGACTGCATCGAGGCGGTCGAGCAGGCCGCCATGCGGACCGAACAGCTTGCCGGTGTCCTTGACGCCGAGGTCACGCTTGACCATCGAGGCGAAGAGGTCGCCGACCGGGCCGACCGCCGCGACAGCGGCGCCGATGGTCAGCGCGTCGACCCCGGTCAGCCAGTCCTGGTAGAGCCCGGCGAACCAGAAGGCCATCGTGCCGATCAGGAAGCCACCGACGAGCCCCTCGATCGTCTTGTTGGGCGACAGGTCGGGGGCGATCCGGTGTGAGCCGAACATTCGCCCTGTGGCGTAGGCGCCGGTGTCGGCGGCGAAGGTGCCGACGAGGACGTCGATCAGCAGCGCCGCGCCGTGGTCGGGCAGGTCGCGCAGCAGCACCGCGTGGACCAGCGGCAGGCCGACCCAGATCGTGCCGAGCAGCGTCACGGCCATTGCCACGACGACGCCTTCGCGCGGTTGCAGCCGGGCGCCGAAGAAGAACAACAGCAAGAAGGAAGCAGTGGAGATCAGCAACACGTTGAACGCCGTGCCGAAGTGGGCTGCCGCGATCAAGGCCGGCACCGTGAGGTAGGCGGCGACGCGCAGCGGTCGCAACTCGGCCGTCATCAGGAAGTACTCACGCAGGCAGAGCAGGCCGATCGCGACCATCGCACCGGCAAAGATGAGGTCACCGGCGACGACAATCGCGATCGCAAAGGCGATCCACGGGATCGCGACCAGGATCCGCCGGGCGGTCTCGCCGCCGAGCGCCGCGCCGCGCTGTCGCCGCGGCGGCTCGCGCGGCGTCCGCTTGCGCGGGGGCGGCGCCCCTTCGGAGAACATCTCCTCGTCGAAGAGGTCCCGAGCCACCTATTCCCTCGTCCCGAAGCGCCGCCGGCGCAAATCGAACTCGCGCAAAGATTCCTCGAAGGCCTCGCGGCCGAAGTCGGGCCACAGCTCGTCGCGGAAGACCAGCTCCGAGTAGGCGCACTGCCAGAGCAGGTAGTTGGAGATCCGCTGCTCGCCGCTGGTTCGGATCAGGAGGTCTGGATCGTGCATCTCGGGTGCGTAGAGCCCACGGCGGAACTCCTCCTCGGAATCTCCCTGGAAGCTTCGCGCCGCGTCGACGATCTCCGCCCTACCGCCGTAGTTGAAGGCGACGTAGAGAACAATGCGGTCGTTTGCCGCGGTCGTCTCCTCGGCCCATTCCATGCGCTCGACGAGCTCCGCCGCTACGCCCTCGCGACGGCCGGTGAAGCGCATCCGAACGCCTTCGTCGTTCAGCTCCGGGGTCTCGCTGTCGATCCGCTCGGCGAACATCCGCATCAGGCCCTCGACCTCCTCGCTTGGCCGCGCCCAGTTCTCGGTCGAGAAGGAGAAGACCGTCAGCTCCTCTACTCCGAGCTCGACCGCGTCCCGCAGGCGCGCCTTGACCGTGTCGGCGCCCGCCCGGTGGCCCTCCACGGTCGGTAGGCCGCGTTGCTGCGCCCAGCGCCCGTTGCCGTCGGTGATGATCGCGACGTACCGCGCGGAGGCGCTCACACCTCGAGGATCTCCTCTTCCTTCCCTTTCAAGAGCTCGTCGATCACCGAGATCGCCTCGTCGGTCTGCTTCTGCAGGGTGCTCTCGGCGCGACGCTCGTCGTCCTCGCCCGCTTCGCCCTCCTTCTTCAGGTCGCGCAGGTCGCTCATCGTGTCGCGGCGGACGTTGCGGATCGCGATCCGCCCCTCCTCGGCGACCCCGTGGACGACCTTGACCATCTCGCGGCGGCGCTCCTCGGTCAGTTCTGGGATCTGCAGCCGGATCACGCTGCCGTCGTTGCTCGGGGTGAGGCCGACGTCAGACTCCTGGATCGCTTTCTCGATTTCGCCGATCGAGCCCTTGTCGAAGGGCGTCACCGTGAGCAGGCGGGCGTCCGAGGTGGCGACGTTGGCAAGCTGCTTGAGCGACGTCTGCGAGCCGTAGTAGTCGACCATGATGCGGTCGAGCAGGTGCGGTGAGGCACGACCGGTGCGCACCGTCGCCAACTCGCCACGACTCGACTCGACCGACTTCTGCATGCGGTCTTCGGCGTCCCTGAGCAGCTCGTCGATCAGCTCCAATGGTTCCTCTCCTGTCTCAGGTGGGGACGCTGGCGACCAGCGTGCCCACCCTCTCGCCGCTGACGATCCTATCTATGTTGGTCTCGTCGCCCATGTTGAAGACGTAGATCGGCAGGTCGTTGTCCATGCAGAGCGAGAGCGCGGTCGAGTCCATCACCTTGAGTCCGCGCTCGATCGCTTCGCGGTGGCCGATCTCGGGGATGAATTCGGCCGCCGGATTGGTAGCCGGGTCGGAGTCGTAGACCCCCTCCACTCCGTTCTTGGCCATCAGGATCGTCTCCGCGTGGATCTCCAGCGCCCGCAGCGCCGCCGCGGTGTCGGTGGTGAAGAACGGGTTACCGGTGCCGGCGGCGAAGATCACCACGCGGCCCTTCTCCAGGTGGCGCATCGCGCGGCGGCGGATGTAGGGCTCGGCGACCTCCTTGACGTCGATCGCCGACATCACCCGGGTGTGCTCGCCGTGCTTCTCGAGCGCGTCCTGCAGGGTGAGCGCGTTGAGCACCGTCGCCAGCATCCCCATGTAGTCGCCGGTGGCGCGGTCCATCCCCGCCGCGGCGCCGGCCAGGCCGCGGTAGATGTTGCCGGCGCCTACGACGATCGCCACCTCCACCCCGCGCGCCCGAACCGCCGCCACCTGGCGGGCGATCCGTTCGACCTCCTCGGCGTCGGTGCCGTGCTCGCGCTCTCCCATCAGCGCCTCCCCCGAGAGCTTCAGGAGGATGCGACCGAATTTCGGCTCGGGCCCGGTCAAGCCCCGACGCGGAAGTAGGCGAAGCGGGCAACGCGAATGTTCTCGCCGGTCTTTGCGGCGAGCTCCTGGCGCAGCTCCTCAATCGATTTCGAGTCGTGCTTGTCGGCGTTGACGTGGGCCTGGTCGAGCAGCGCTACTTCCTTCGCCCACTTGGCTAGCTGGCCCTCGACGATCTTCTCGACCACGTTGTCGGGTTTGCCGTCCTCGCGCGCCTTCTCCGCGAAGACCTTCTTCTCGGCCTCGCGCTCGGCCTCGGGGATCTCCTCGATCGTGACGTACTGCGGCGCGGTCGCGGCGACGTGCAGGGCAACCTCGTAGGCGAAGGCCTTGAAGTCCTCGTTGCGGGCGACGAAATCGGTCTCGCACTGCACTTCGACCATCGCCCCGACCTTGTCGTTGGCGTGGATGTAGGAGGCGACGACGCCCTCGCCGGTGCCGCGGCCTTCGCGCTTTGCGGCCGAGGCCTGGCCCTTGACGCGTAGGATCTCAACCGCGCGGTCGACGTCCCCCTCGGCCTCCGAGAGCGCCGCTTTGCAGTCCATCATCGCCGCTCCGGTCTGCTCCCTGAGCGCCTTCACGTCGGCTGCGGTAACGCTCATCTGCCCTCCTCCTCCCCGGCGGGGGCCTTCTCCTCTTTCGCGGCCGCGGGCTCAGCCGGTTTCTGGGGCGCCCCTGCCGCGGGTGGCGGTGGCGGCGCTTCGGCGGCCTTTTTGGCCGCGGCCTCTTCCGCGGCCTTCTTCTCCGCTTCCTCTTTTTCGACCCGCTCTTTCTCTTCTTCCTCGCGCTTCTTGCGCTCTTCTTCCTCCTTTTTGCGCCGCTCCATCTCCTCGGCGATGCGGCGTTCCTCCTGTACTCGCCAGGCCCCAGCGCCCTCCTCGACCGCGCCGCCGATCGTGCCGATCACGAGCTTGCAGGAGCGGATCGCGTCGTCGTTGCCGGGGATGACGTAGTCGATTTGGGTCGGGTCGCAGTTGGTGTCGACCAGGCCGATGATCGGGATACGCAGGCGGACCGCCTCGCGCACCGCAATCTCCTCGGTTTTGAGGTCGGTGACGAAGACCGCATCCGGGAGCCGGTCCATGTCGCGAACGCCCCCGAGGTTGAACTCGAGCTTGGCGAGCTCGGCCAGCAGGCCCATCCGCTCCTTGGTCGGAAGCAACTCGAGCTTGCCCTCCTCGCGCCACTCGGTGAGCTCGTGCAGGCGGCCGATCCGCTGCGAGATCGTGTTGAAGTTGGTCAGCAGGCCGCCGAGCCAGCGCTGGCTGACGTAGGGCATCTTGCAGCGTTCGGCCCATTCCTGGACCGGGCCGCGGGCCTGCTTCTTGGTGCCGACGAAGAGCACCGTGCCGCCGCCGCTGGCAAGCTCGCCGGCGAAGCGCCGCGCGTTCTCCAGCAGCGCCTCGGTCTGGAGCAGGTCGATGATGTGGATCCCGTCCAGCTCGGTGAATATGTAGCGGCGCATATTCGGGTTCCAGCGCCGCGTCTGGTGGCCGAAGTGGACTCCGGCCTCCAGCAGCTCTTTCAGGCCTGCCTCTGGCATCGTCGGTGAATCTCCTTGAATTTTGGGTGAAGCCTCGGCGGCCTTGGCCGGGGACACAGCCTTACGAGGCGGGTCAGGATCCGGGTGGCACGACGAGGGTTGGGTTTCGAACGAAGGGATTGTAGAGCGGTATCCGGGCTCAGGCTGCGCGGGCGGCGGCGAGAGCCGTGGCTAGATCGGCGGGAAGCCGCGAGCTGAAGCTCATCGCCTCGCCGCTGCGCGGGTGGGCGAAGGCGAGCCGGTGGGCGTGGAGGAACTGGCGGGCGAGGCCATACCTCTCCTCACCGCCGTAGGTCGCGTCGCCGACGAGCGGGTGGCCGATCGCCCCGAAGTGGGCGCGGATCTGGTGCGTGCGGCCTGTCTCCAGCTTCGCCTCCAGGTAGCTCTCGGCGGTAAGCAGCTCAAGCACCTCGAAGTGGGTGCGGGCCTGCCGCGAGGCGGCGCCCGAGACGGCCATGCGGGTGCGCTGCCGCGAGGCGCGCCCGATCGGCGCGTCGATCGTGCCGGTGCGCGAGGCGAGCCGGCCGCCGGCGAGGGCGAGGTAAGCGCGCTCCACGTCGCGCTTGCGCACCGCCTCCTGTAGGGCCGCGTGGGTCTCGTCGTCACGGGCGACGACGAGCAGGCCGCTGGTCTCCTTGTCGAGCCGGTGGACGATCCCGGGCCGCTCGGGATCCTCGCCCCCGCCGAGGAGCTCGCCCAACTCGTCGACCAGGGTCGGCCCACGGTGCGAGGGCGCCGGGTGGACGACCAGGCCGGCGGGCTTGTCGACGACGGCGAGGGCGTCATCGAGGTGGACGATGCGCAGCTCGGCGCTCACCTGCGCTCTTCCTCGGCGAAGTAGCTGAGCGCGAGCACGATGACACCGAGCGTGATTGCGACGTCGGCCAGGTTGAACGGCGGCCAGGAGAGCAGGTCGACGTAGTCGGTGACCGCACCGGTCCGCACGCGGTCGATCAGGTTGCCGAGTGCGCCACCGGCGAGTAGCCCGACCGCGACCCAGATACCCGGTCGGGTCGGATGGCGGGCAAAGAGCGAGGCGACGAAGCCGAGAGCGATCAGCGTCAGTGCGATCAGCGCCGTGCCGCCGCCGCTGGCGAGGCCGAAGGCGACGCCGTCGTTGTGGGCCAGGGTGAGGCTGAGTGGCCCGAGCACGCTGATTTGCTCGCCCGGCACGAGGTTGGACTCGATCAGCGCCTTGGCGCCCTGGTCGAGCGCCACGACCAGGAGGCCGAGCGCCCCCGCGAGGCGCCAGGAGCGTGCGGCCCCGGGAGGGCTCACCCTGCGATCAGGCCGACGATCAACGCCCGCAGGACGTAGAGCACGACGATCCCAATCATCGGGCTTAGGTCGAGCCCGAAACCACCGCCCCCGATCGGCGGGATGATGCGACGGAAGAGGTTGAGGTAGGGGTCGGTGGTCTCGACGACGAAGTCGAGCACCGTGCGCAGCGCCGGGTTGTAGGGCATGCGTGGGATCCACGACATCAGCACCCGGATCAGGATCAGGATGATGTAGACCAGGAAGAGAGCGCCGACGTAGTCGGCGACGTCGTCACGCGTGATCGCCGCGATCAAAGTCACCCCCGCATCCTCTCCAGCGAGGCGCGTACCGCGGCTCCGAAGGCCTCCCGCGCCCCTTCGCGCTCGAGCGCGTCCAGCCCGGCTTCGGTGCTGCCCCCCGGCGAGGTGACCGAGACCCGAAGCTCGGCCGGGCGGCGAACCTGCATCAACGCCCCGGTGCCCGCGGCTGCCCCGACGACCAGCTTCTCGACCAGTTCCTCGCCCAGCCCGGCCTCGACCCCGGCCTCGACCAGCGCCTCGGCCACAAGCGCGAAATACGCCGGTGAGCAGCCCATCAACGCGGTGGCGAGATCGAACTGCGAGTCGGGCAGCTCGACGACAGCTCCGAGGGTGTCGAGCCTCTCTCGTACCTCGGCGCTGAAACTCCCGGTAATGCAAAGAACGCCCGCACCCACCTCGACGGCGAGGTTCGGCATGATCCGCCCGACTTCGGCTTCGCGAAATGAAGCTTCGACCATTTCCAGCGACGTCGCCCCCAGGATCGAGATCACCGCCCGCGCTCCGGCCAGTTCACCGGCCGCTTCCTCGAGAGCACCCGGCTTCACCGCAAGCACGACGACATCGGCCCGCTCGGCAAGCTCGGCATTGGACCCAGCGACCTCCCCCTCCAGCTCCCCGGCCAGCTTCCGAGCCTTGTCGGCGTCGGCATCGAAGAAAAGCATCCGGTCTCCAGCCCCGCCCCAGCCCCGCGCAATGGCCGCAGCCATGTTTCCCGCTCCACAAAAGCCGATGATCATCAGCGGGAGCCTAGTAGGACGGGCGGGTGCCCCTCTCCCGGAGGCTCATGGACCCGCGATTGAGCCCAGACCGGCGACCCAGCTGCGCGACGGCCTCAGGGAGAGGGGCACCCGCCCGTCCCCCACCAGCTAAGACTGGTTGAAGAAGCCTTTGTCCAGCAACCGAGCCTTCTCCTCAGCCGAAACCTCAACATTCCGCGGCGTAAGCAAGAAAATCTTCTCGGCGATCCGCTGCATACCGCCGTCCAACGAGTAGGTCAGTCCCGAGCAGAAGTCGATCATCCGCTTGGAGAGCTCGTGGTCCGTCGTCTGCAGGTTGAGAATGACCGGCACCGAGCGCTTGAACTGGTCGGCGACCTGCTGGGCGTCGTTGAAGTTGCGCGGGATCACGAGGTGCACTTTGACGTCGCCGTCGTCGCCGACAGGGCGCAGCGTGCGCGTGCGCGAAGCCGAGATCGGCTCGTCGTCGGCGAAGATGTCGTCGATCTCGTCGCGGCGCGAGCGGCGCGAGGTCGGAAGTCGCCTCACCTGCGCCGACTCGCGGCGCGCCTCGATTTCCTCTTCCGAGGTATCGGGGAAGTCCTCCTCGTACTCGGGCCCGTAGTCGTGGTCTTCTGCAAGCCCGAAGTAGACCAGCGCTTTATGCCAAGTGTCTCTGAAAGCCATATTTCGGCTGATTCGGCCCTGAAGGCACGATTCCTCCACGCATTATGGCCCCGGCCGGCGGGTCCTGTCGGGAGGTGGGTGGGTTGGCGGACTCACCCGTCCGAACCCACCCCCACCTGCCGCCACCCGCCGGAGGAGCGCTATGCGTACAGCGCGGTGCCCAAGCGGATGACCGTCGCACCCTCATCTAGAGCTACGGGCCAGTCTTGTGACGTGCCCATCGAGAGTCTTGTGAGGTTGTGGTCGGCGGCCAGTTGAGCCAGGTGGGCGAAGTGCGGGCGCGAGTCCTCGGGGTCGGTGCTGAACGGGGGCATCGTCATCAGGCCCACGACGGGCACCGGACTGCGGGCAATGAAGTCGCCCAGCTCGGCCGGGGCGATCCCGGCCTTGCCCTCCTCGCCGGCGACGTTGACCTCAACCAGGATCTCGGTCGTCTCCCTTGCATGGCGCTCGAGCTGTGCGAGGGCGGACTCGGTCGCGACCGAGTGGATCAGCCGGCAGAGCGGCACGATCCGCCTCACCTTGCGGCTCTGCAGGTTGCCGATGAAGTCCCATTCGAACCTTTCCCCCCATTGCGCGTGCTTGGCCTCGAGCTCCTGCAGGCGGTTCTCGCCAACCAGCTCGATGCCAGCCTCGGCCAGGGCGCCCATCTCCTCGATTGGGACGTACTTGGTCGCGGCGAGGATCTCGACCTCCTTTCCGGCACGCTCGCGCGCCTGCGCCAGATTGGCGGCGATCTTGGCCGGGTCGAGACCGTGGATCAGGCCGGGCATCGCTCAGCCATCCGCCTTGATCCAGGCGATCCCGCCCTGGCGCCCGGGGCCGGCGTCGCGCCGGTGCGAAAAGAAGCGCTCCGGGTTGCAGCAGGTGCAAAGGCGCGCCGAGTCGACCTCGACCACCCCGGCGTCACGCAGCAGACGCCGTGCGACCTCGGCCAGGTCGAGCATCCTTCCGACCGCGATGCCGTCGCCGAGGGGCGCGAAGGCCGCGAGCACCTCGCCGCCGACCTCGTAGCAGCAGGGCCCGATCCCCGGGCCGATCGCGGCGTGGCTCGCATTGACCGCTTCGGCGCCGCGGGCCACGATCCCGGCGTCGAGCCCGCGCCAGCCGCAGTGCAGCAGCGCCAGCCCGTCCGGTCCGGCGAGGGCGACCGGGAGGCAGTCGGCGGCGAAGACGAGCGCCGCCGATCCCGGCACATTCAGGATGTGACCGTCGGCCTCACCCGGATCGCCCGGCGCCTCGCTGTGGAAGACGAGCCGGTCGCCGTGAACCTGGCGGTTGATAGCGACGCGGCTCGGGTCGATCCCGAGCGCGCCGGCAATAGCCGCGTGACCCTCCTTCAGCGAACCGGCGGAGCGGGTCGGGAAGGCAACTCCACCGCCGGGCAGCTCGCTCTGCAGCCACTCGATCCCATCAGCGCTGCGCCACTCCATCACTCGCCGCCGTCCCACCGTGCTGCCGCCAGCGCCGTCTCGAGCTCCTGATCGCGCCCGGAGATCTCGCCGTCGAGCTTGCGGACGAGGGCCTCCTTGAGGCCACGGCCGATCGCC
>Ga0210085_1000077_pt1 | contig 43689 bp, 30 predicted proteins | sample China_Galinas_PW_5_FD_184866 | JGI IMG/M metagenome (GOLD analysis project Ga0210085, IMG submission 184866) | Wetland microbial communities from San Francisco Bay, California, USA, that impact long-term carbon sequestration - China_Galinas_PWC_D1... | ecosystem: Environmental > Aquatic > Marine...
CTACTTCCGTGGAGCTGACCGTATAGCCGTAGGGCTTGGCGATGGCCTCGTACCTGGGTACCCGCGCGTGGAAAAGCCGGGGGAAGACCCAGCGGGTGAAGTCGTTAGGGTCGATCTCGGCCACGAACTCCAGACGATTCAGATCCAAATAGTCCCTTACCGCGGCCTCGAGGAACTTCGGACGATAGTAGAGCGGCTTGGGATCGGCCTGGGCACGCTCGATGAGCTTGATCTCGTCCACCTGCGGGACGCGGATGTAGAGGATCAGGCTGTTGCGCGCGAGCAGGTCGATCACCGCCGGCTCCTCGAGCTCGCAGAGGCTCCCGCCCACGTCATTGACCAGCTTGCTGTAGCCGTAGATCTCCTGCGCCTTTTGGACGAACTTGGGCAGATCCATCATTGCCTTGATCTCCGCATCCCGGTACAGGGCCTGGCGGCGGTTGAACTCGCAGAGCGGCAGTCCGCCGCGCTCGGGGTTGCCGAGCTTGCCCACGAAGCTCAGCACCGGGCCGAGATCGTCCACCTTGATGTTATTGCGCACGAAGATCCAGTCACGCCGCAGCAGATCCTTGAGAAAGGGCACCTGCATGGCTTGCTGCTTGATCAGGTCGAGGATGTGCTCGTCCAGGTAGCGGGTACCGATGCGGTAGTCACCCGAATAGTGGAACCAATCATGGCGCCGCAGCAAGGTCGACAGATGGGTCTTCCCCACCCCGGACATACCCAGCAGGGTGACACACTTGTTCTTCCAGGCACGGAGCTCGTCTATGGTGAGCTTCAAAGCGGACCCTCCTCAGGCAGAGGCGACGGATCAGACCGGAGAATACTACCCGATCCGGTTGCACCGGCTGAGGACCTGATCCCGACGCCGCACCACGCCCTCGGGCAGGACGGACGCTCTCCCGTGATATACTTCAGATTTATTTCCGATTTTGTTGTACGGCGCCCGCAATACCCATCCAGGCGGCAGCCCGATAATTCCTCATGCGGAGCTCGCGATGAGCAAAGTATACGGTCCCTACAAGACGCGCCCCGGGCGTCGGCATCCGGCCGGAGCCACGGTTGAAGACGATGGCGTCAACTTCTCCGTCTACAGCCGCCACGCCGTCGGTGCCGAGCTGCTGTTGTACGAGGATGCCCGCAGCCCGGAGCCTTTCCAGATCATCCGCCTGGATCCGGATCTCAATCACACCTTCTTCTCCTGGCACGTACTGGTGGTGGATCTGCCGCCGGGGACCCACTACAGCTGGCGGATGGATGGACCAAACGACCCCCAAGGCCACGGCTGGTGCTTCGACCTGAATGTGGCGCTGGTCGATCCTTGGGCACGCGCCGTGACCACCGAGAGCTGGGACCGTTGGGCCCGCATACGCGAGGGCACCAAACCCCACGACTCTCTGCGGGCGGTGGTGATCGCCGACGACTATCCCTGGGAGGGGGACACACCTCGGTATGTGCCCGGGGAGCAAATGATCATCTACGAGATGCACGTGGGGGGCTTTACCCGTCATCCCTCCTCCGGCGTGGGCTCTCCCGGCACCTTTGCCGGCGTCATCGAGAAGATCCCCTATCTGCAGTCCCTCGGCATCACGCACGTCGAGCTGATGCCCGTGATGGCCTTCGATGTTGAGGATGTCCCCGAGCAGGTGTGGGACAAGGGCCTGACGAATTACTGGGGCTACAGTACCCACAGCTTCTTCTCGCCCCATCCGGAGTATTGCGTCTCACCCGGTGCGGGTACACATCGCACAGAGTTCAGGGACATGGTCAAGGCCCTGCACCGGACCGGAATCGGGGTGATCCTGGACGTGGTTTTCAACCACACCGCCGAGGGCGGCAACGGCGGGCCGATCATGAGCTTCAAAGGGTTCGGGAACGAAACCTTTTATATCATCGATCAGATCGATAAAAGCAGGTACCTGGACTTCACGGGCTGCGGGAACACGGTCAATGCCAACCATCCGCTCGTCGCCAGCTTCATTATCGAGTGCCTCGAATATTGGGTACGCGAGATGCATGTCGACGGCTTTCGCTTCGATCTCGCCAGCGCCCTGGCGCGAGACGAGAACGGTCTCCCCCTGCACAACCCTCCCCTGCTCTGGGGAATCGAGCTGTCGGACGTGCTCGCCAGCACCAAGATCATCGCCGAGGCATGGGACGCGGCGGGACTCTATCAGGTGGGGACCTTTCCCGGATACCGCTGGATGGAGTGGAACGGACGCTATCGCGACAGCCTGCGCCGTTTCGTGCGTGGCGACCCCGGCATCATCGGCGAGGTGGCCAGCCGTATCGCCGGGAGCAGTGATCTCTATCAGGCGAACCTTCGCCTGCCCATAAACAGCATCAACTTCATCACCTGCCATGACGGCTTTACCCTGCAGGATCTGGTGAGCTACGAGCACAAGCACAACGAAGCCAATGGCGAGCACAACCGCGACGGCTGCAACGACAATCTGAGCTGGAACTGCGGGGTCGAGGGCGAAACGGATGATCCGCAGGTACTCGCATTGCGCGGGCGCCAGATCAAGAACTTCCTGAGCCTTCTGTTTCTGAGCCAGGGCATCCCCATGCTGTTGGCCGGCGACGAAGTGTTGCGTACTCAGGGAGGGAACAACAACAGCTGGTGTCAGGACAACGAGACCGGCTGGTTCGACTGGACACTCGTCGAGCGCAATGCGGACATGTTGCGTTTCGTCAAAGAGCTGATCGCCCTGCGCAAGCGCCACCCCAGTCTGCAACGCCGGCGCTTCCTGAGCGGTCGTCCGAAGGCTGAATCTGCAATGCTGCCGGACATCAGTTGGCAAGACTCCGACGGCGGACTTCCCAAGTGGGATGATCCCAGCAGCCGGACCCTGGCCTTTACGCTGGCCGCCACACAGGAGGGCGAAGGAGACATGCAGATCCTGATCAACATGAGCGATGAGCCGCGGGCGTTCGTGCTGCAGGTATCCCACGGACGCACCTGGCATCTCGCATTGGACACGGCCCGGGCCGAGCCGGAGGACATTTCCGCCAAGGACGAGCAAGAAATCTGGATGCAGGAAAGCTATCCTGTCGAGACCCGATGCGTGGTGGTGCTGGAAGGCCGCTGAGGGGGAGAAGCCTCCGACTTTAATCGCTCGGGTTTTCAACAGGAAGGGATGGGGATTAGGGGAGCCATCGAAGATCGAGCGCCAATGACAAGAAATCGCGAGGCTCACCACCCGAAGCTTGATACTCGAAGCCATTCATGACGGGGACCAATCTATACCACGCGTTGGGGCTGCACATGCATCAGCCCCCGGGGAATCTCGAACGCCTCATTCAGTCCAGTCCCGAAGACGCGGAACAGATCATCCGCTGTTACGAGCGGGCTGCCCATTACACCCGGGAGTACAGAGACTCGGCCCACCTTCACCTGGGCTTCTCGGGCATCCTGTTGGAGCAGCTTCTCGACCCCGGAATCGTCGACGCCTACCGGCACATCGTCGACATCCCCCAGATGCTGGAATGGTATCGCGAAGCGACCAATATCGAGCTCGTCGGCATGGGCTATTACCACCCCATCTTCCCGCTCATTCCCAAGGCCGACTGGGAAGAGCAGTTGACGCGTGGGCGTGTCATCATCGAGCGGGCCTTCGGACGAGCACCCCGCGGATTCTGGCCCCCGGAGATGGCCTTTTCGATGGAGATGATCCCAGCCCTGGTGAAGGCCGGCTACGCGTACGTGGTCGTCGAAGGCATCCATGTGTGGCCGCAGGATGGACTCAGCGACATCTATCGGCCCTATCTCGCCTGTCATGAGGGTGTCTGCATCACCGTGGTCCCGCGGGACCGGGACCTCTCCATTGCCCAGGAGAACGGGACGGACCCGGACTGGTTCGCAGGCGAGTCCCTGCGGCGTGTCCAGAGCTCGCCGCGGCCGGCACAGGCCCGACTATTGACCACCTGGTCCGACGGCGAGAATACCGGCTGGTTTCGCACGCTTCCCGAGGATCTCGGCTTCTTCGGGCGTTTCTTTGCGCCCTTCATGGAGCGGGCACGAACGGGCGAGACGAGCCTGACTCCCATCGCCCTGTCCGATTACCTGGAGAAGAACCCGCCGGCAGCGCGTGCCCGGGTCCAGACGGGATCCTGGAGTGCGGGCTCGATGGCGGGGCAAGAATTCAGCCGGTGGGCGGGCTCGGAGGCCCAACAGAAGGCCGCTGAGCTCATCTGGGATCTCAGCCGTCGCTATTGGGATCTCGCGCATGAGCAAGGCTCGCTGGGAGAGAAAAGCCGGCAGGCATTGGCGCACGCTCGCACTCTTATCCTGGAAGCCCAAACCAGCTGCTTTCTGTTTTGGGGCGATGCCTGGATACCCCATCTCTACAAGCGCACCATGCCGGCAGATCGCGATCTGGCACAGGTCGAGGACGACTTGCTCTCCAATCGGAGGAGCAAATGACCCCGAGCAGGAAGTCGGATCTCGGATCGGCATTCGAGCCCGCCCGGCAACCGGAGGCTGGAATCGGGAGATCCCCCAACGCAGGCTCCGGTGCCGGACAAATAGACCTGGATTCACAAGCACTGCGCACCTTCTCCGAGGAAATCTCCCGCGACTTCGCGCCCCAATTGGAGCACACGGCTCTGGTGCTCTACGATCGTGATCCCGAGCATCTCCAGGCTCAGTGGTACGTGACGCCTGAGGAGCTGGCACAGGCCCGCTGCCTGTTTCACGACCAAGCGGCCAGCGCGCGCCAAGTCCTGCGCCTGCGCCGCCTGACCCGGGATGGAAAAGCCGAGGTGGTTGCGAGCGTTCCTCGGCCAAAGGCAGAATCTAAGAGAGACGGCCAGGAGAGCTTCGCCCTCCAGGGAGATGGCAGCGAGTACGAGTGCGAGCTCGGCCTCGAATCGGACACCGGGGGTTGGCTTCTGCTCGCGCGCTCGAACCGAATCACCCTGCCCGATGGGAGCCCGCAATCGTCAAGCATACCGCCAGCACCCGGGAATTCCCGGATCCGGGAATCGTCGCAGGGCGGCGAAGCTCTGGGCCCATCCGAGGCTCAGGACATGCCCGTCGAAGCTGCCCTGGCAGCCGTCGGCAAGCCCCTCTATCCGGTCTTTCCAAATCTGGAGCTGAAGCCGGAGGACTCGCAGCCATTGCTGCGTCCCTCCCCCTCAGGGGGAAACGCACCAGGCGCGGAGACGCGGGGCGGGGACGCGCAATTCCCGAACGGTGCCGTTCCGCTATCGGGACTGGATGGACAAACCGCGGCCAGCGCCCTCCCCGTCACGGGCTTGGAGGCCCTGCCGCCACCTTTGCTGCCGTCGACTCCGGACCGTGAAAGACCGCCCGAGCTGGCCGGGACGCTCTACGATCCGCGTGCTGCCCTTTCGAGCGCGGCGCCGCGTTGGGGCCGGTCCGGGCGGCTCGAGCTGGAAATCCATGCGGAGCTGATTGTCGAGGGGCGCGCCAATCCCGGCTCGACGGTGGAGCTGTTCGGTCATGTCGTTCCAACCGGTGAGGACGGCCGATTCTTCATCCGCCGTCCGATAGAAGACCCTGTGCTGCTCTCGCTCGCCATCGTCCATCCCCCGGTGCAGGGAGCGGGCGAGCTCGAGCCCGAGTGAGGACGCACGGCCATCTCGCGCTGCTGCTGCACGCGCACCTGCCCTTTGTGCGCCACCCGGAACATGCCAGGCACCTGGAAGAGCACTGGCTCTTCGAGGCCATCACCGATTGCTATCTGCCCCTGCTCGCCCTGCTCCGTGAGGCAGCAGCACGCGGGTCCCGGTTTCGCTTCACGGTCTGCCTGTCACCGACTTTGCTCTCGATGCTCGCGGATCAACTGCTGGCGAGCCGCTACCTGGACTACCTCGACCGGCTCGAGCGTCTGTGCGAAGCCGTAGCCATCCAGGGGACTTACGATCCTCCACGCCGATCGCTTGCGCGCTTCTATCGGCAACGCCTCGATCGCCTGCGGGCCCTCTACCTCGGAGAGCTCGGGGGTGACTTGATTGCCGCCTTTGCCGGGCTCGCAGACGCGGGCATGGTCGAGCTGATCACCACAGCGGCGACCCACGGCTATCTGCCCCTCCTGCGCAGCCAGCCTGCGGCGGTGCGTGCCCAACTGCTGGTCGGGCGCGATTTCTTCGTGCAGACCTTCGGGAGTGCGCCCAAGGGAATCTGGCTGCCTGAATGTGGCTATTATCCCGGTCTCGAGGACGAGGTGGCGGACGCCGGTTATCGCTACTTCGTCCTCGATGCCCATGGTCTGCAACAGGCATCTCCTCGCCCGACACATGGCGTGTACGCCCCCCAATCGGCGGGAGGGGTAGTCGCCGTCTTCGCCCGCGATCCGGACTCCACACGCGAGGTCTGGTGTCCTCATACGGGTTATCCCGGCCACCCCCTGTACCGGGATTACCACCGCGATCTGGGCTATGAGGGAGACGCAGATCTCCTCGCGGATTTCCTACCGCCGGGGGTCCCTGCCGCCCCGACCGGTCTCAAGTTCCACCGTATTACCGGGGGGACGGACCCCAAGGCACCCTATGAGCCTCGCGCTGCGCGGAGTCAGGCCCGACGAGACGCGCAGCGCTTCCTCATCGGCCGACTTCGGCTCCTGAAGTCGCTGTCAATCGGCTCCCGTCCGCCCGTCGTCGTCGCACCCTATGATGCGGAGCTGTTCGGGCATTGGTGGTTCGAGGGGCCTGCCTTCCTGGACGCCTTGACTCGCTGCATCGAGAAAATCCCGGAGATCCGACCGGTGACCTTGAGCGAGCACCTCGAGCTCCATGGGGTCGCCGGGGATATTCGACCCGCAGCGTCCAGCTGGGGCGAGCACGGGTACAACGGTGCTTGGCTCCGTCCAGATATGGGCTGGGTCTACCTGCACCTACACGAGGCAGCGGGGGAGCTGCAGGAGCTCGTGAACGGGTGTGACAGGAGGACGGATCGCGCCGAGGCATCGCGCCTGTTGCGGCAGGCCGCGCGCTCCCTGCTGCTGGCCCAGAGTTCGGATTGGACCTTCCACATAGGCCTAGGCAGCGGATCCGACTATTGCGAGTGGCGCCTTCGAAGCCAGCTCGCCCGTTTCCGCCTGCTGACGCGGGCATTGCGCAGCGGGCAGATTCCATTCGAGCATCTCAGGGCGGTGGAGCAAATGGACAATCTCTTCCCGGACCTCGACTTGAGACACTTCGGCTGATCCATCCGCTCCGGTACTATTCGAGCGATCGGTATCCGAACGAGGCGAAGCTAGATGTACATCACGACAGTAGGCGCCGAGTGCGCACCGGTCGCAAAGGTGGGGGGTCTCGCAGATGTCGTCCGGGGCTTGTCCCGGGAGCTGATGAGACAAGGAAACGAAGTCGAGATGGTCCTGCCCGAGTACGATTGCCTGCGTTTCGACCTCATCGAGGATCTCCACAGGGTCTACGAAGATCTCCCGGTCCCCTTCTACGATCATCGGGTGTCATGTAGCGTCGACTGCGGCCTGGTGGACGGCATACGCTGTTTCTTTATCGATCCCCATTCGGAGCATGAGCTCTTCAACCGTGGCCTCATCTACGGTGAGGTGGATGATCCGGGACGCTTCGCCTTCTTTTCCCGCGCCGTACTCGAATTTCTCCTAACGCGGGATAAGCAGCCGGACATCATCCACTGTCACGACTGGCACACCGGGCTGGTGCCGGTGCTGCGTTGGGAGGTGTTCGAGGCATTGGGTCTGACACACCCGCATCTCTGCCACACACTACACAATCTGGCCCATCAAGGGGTCAGCGGGGACTATGTGCTGCGCTCGGTGGGTCTCGACCCGGTCCGGCTACTGACCCCCGATCGGCTGAGCGATTGGGCAAACCCCCAAGCCGTAAACATCCTCAAAGGCGCGATCGTCTACTCCGACTCTGTCACCACTGTGTCCCCCAGCCATGCCCGGGAGATCCTGAGCACGGATCAGGGGATGGGGCTACAGGAAACGCTGCACAGGCACCGGCACAAGATCCACGGCATCATCAATGGGCTCGACGAGGAAGTATGGAGCCCGCAGACGGATCGGAATATCGTCCAGACCTACGGCCCTGAAAACCTGCCCGGTAAGGCCCGGGACAAGCAGGCTCTGCGCCGGAAGCTCGGACTGCAGGATCGTTCGGCACCAATCGTGTCCATCGTAAGCCGATTGGACCGCCAGAAAGGCGTGGAGCTGTTGCGTCACACGATCCACTACGCGCTGGAGAACGGCTGCCAGATGGTCCTGCTCGGAAAGGCCTCGGAGGCATGGATAGACGAGCTGTTTCAGGAGATCAAACGCCGGACCGATGGGAGCCCCGATTGTCACCTGGAGCTCGGGTACGACGAGGAGCTGTCCCATCAGATCCACGCCGGCGCGGACATCATCGTCATCCCGAGTGTCTATGAGCCCTGCGGACTGACGCAGATGATCGCCATGAAGTACGGCGTGGTGCCGGTCGTGCGCCGGGTCGGCGGATTGGCGGACACCGTTTTCGATGCCAATTATTCCGACAAGGCATTCAAAGAGGTCAATGGTCTCGTGTTCGACGAGCTCACTCCCGCAGGGCTCGAGTCCGCTCTGGGGAGGGCAATCCGGCTCTGGCTAGAGTACCCGGAATATTTCCGTCAGCTGCGCTTGAACGGCATGAGCACGGACAGCTCATGGTTCGAGCCAAGCCGACAGTATCTGGACATCTTCGATAGCATCAAGGCATGAACCTGGGCATCTCCGCCCGGTGACGAGCCTTTCGTGGGCTCTACAAGCTCGCCATTATGGCGAGAGCCTATCCGCCTTTGGGCAGCGGCAGATCGCAACCACTGTCGGTATGAGAAAAGGTCGAAAAACCGGCCCATGGTCCTCGATTGGGATTGAGCAATTCAGATGGGCTACCCACTCATTCAGCGGGATTTCCGAGCCGAAGCGACCAGCTCCGATCTTTTTTTCTTACCTTTTTTTTGCCATAACCTTGACTTTGCAATATGTTGTTATAAATTATGAGTTGGTTGATATGTGTTAGGTCTTCGACTACCTTTAACGTCAAAACTGAAGAACGAAACGACCCGGAGGCATAAAGTGGGAATTGAGAGCTTGAGCGTCGATCAAATCCAGCAACAATTACAGGAGCTAGCTCAGAATCGGGCGGACTTGGAGCACGCGTTGGCGGCACGCCAGCAAGAGGCCAAGTATGACCTCGCACACGAGATCAGGGATCTCATTCAGGATAGAGGCTACGATGTCGCCGAGATCCTTTCCCTCATAGGCCCGCGGCGAAGGCGATCAGTTGCTGCCAAGAAAAGCAGCTCACGTCAATACACGAAATACGTCGATCCGGATGACCCGAAAAACGTATATGTTCGTGGTGTCCTCCCTGGGTGGATGAAGCAGAAAATGCAAGATCAAGGCTACGATCCGGGCTCCAAGAAGGATAGAGAGGCATTCAAGGCCGAATCTCTGCAAGTGCTGGAAGATTGAGAGGCAGGACATCCGTTTCTCTTTTTTCCTGTCTGATCCATTTTCGCTTACCTGACGAAGAAGAATCAGACCGGATCTACATCCGCTGATACGTGTCCGAGGAATGGTTGGCGACCGGGGTTCTTGGCCGCCGACCTTGCTCAGTCAGTTTCCTATAAGATATATCTCCACGCGGCGGTTTTCGCGACGACCTGCTGCAGTGGTATTGTCAGCAATGGGCCGAGCTTCGCCGAAACCTTCAGCAGTCAAGCGCGTGGGATTTATTCCGCGCCCAACTAGCGCTTGCTTCACTGCAGCCGCTCGCCTCTGGGAAAGCTCCAGGTTCGTCTCCGTCCGTCCGCTGCTGTCAGTATAGCCTTCGATTTTGGCCGTCAGCTTCGGATACTCGAGGAGCAACTCGGCGATTCGATCCAAGGTCGGAACATCACCTTCGGGCAAGGTGGCCTTTCCGGATGTGAATCGCAGATCTTTATCCGCCATGCTGAGCAGGATGCCCTGTTTCGTGTTCTGTGGTCCGAGATCGCGAAACTCCGTGAAAAGTCCGTGAACATCGGCGGGAGACTCCTTACCCTCATGTCGATCTGCTGCCAAATCCGGGGCTTTTTGCCCTGCCTGCTCCGGGCTTTGCTCGGGTGTGACCTCGGATTGCGCCATTGGCGCCTCCTCGGTGCCCTCGGCTTCCACGCCGGTACTCTCATCTCTCAAGACCGGTTGCCCCGAGGTATCCAACTGTGAAACAGGCTCGGTAGCACTGCCCTTCGAGGTTGGTCCAAGGGACGCGATCCGTCCCTTGGTCTGATGCTCGAGCTGTTGCGTCTCGGTCTCGTGCTCGGCTTCGATCGCGGCCATGCTGGCCTCTTCCCCGGTCTTCGCCTCCGCAAGCGTCTTCTCTTGCGCAGTAGCGGCATCTTTTGGCGCCTGTGGCGCCTGCTCGTGCCCCTCCACTTCCGTTGCAAGGGCGGTTTGGACCTGCTGTGCCTGCTGGGCCTTCATGTCGCCCTGCGACGTCGAACGGGCTGCTTCGGCGGTCTTCGCCTCGGCGCTGGACGCCTGATCCTGCGCACGCGGAGTCTCCGAAGTCTCCTTCGATTGGGCCAACGTCTGCTTGGCATTCTCCGTCTTCGGAGCCGGCTGCACGGCTTGGTCGTCCTTCTGCGCGAGCGTCTGGTGCTCGCTCCTGTTGTACCAGATATACAGAGCCGTCATACCGATCAGGAGGACTGCCGGGAGAACCCAGCTGATCGTCTTGCATACGGAAGAGGTCGATTCAGACATTTACATCTCCTAGTAAGTTTGATGGGCCTTATATGAAGGGCTGACACTACGATCACTCACGACGGCAAAGTGTTGTGCGATCGAAAGCTCCAATTCGCATGGATGGCTCCAGCCAGGGCGGATCAGGAATCCCACATGACGAGCTTCTTTTCCGACTCCGCAGCCGCCAGAAGCTCGATCAGCGGCAGCGCGCGATGGGCAAGGGAAATGTGGACGCCCTCATCTTCCCTGCCCTCATCCTGTTTTCCTTTCGGATCCAACGGCGCGTCGGGATTGGCGGCGACACCTGCCCTCAGCCGTTGTAGGGCCTCCGGAATGTCTTCGGGCATCAAGGCACCGGGTACGGTACCGCTGTGGCCCATGAGCTCGAGCAATGCGATTGCCACGTCGCCGAACATGGTGATGCTCGCGTAGGCATCCGTTTTGAATGTGACCAGCATCTCGTCCTCTCGTTCCTGGGTGACATCCTCGGCATCGTGGGCATCGCCATCACTGCCACCAAGAGCGCACCCTTACTCTATGGTTTGTTACTATAAAGGTGGATTCATTTCCGGAAAAGCCCCAACAACTGCATGACCCAGAGACCGGCTCTGGTGTTGACTTTCGAAGCGATTTCTTCTAGGGTCGGGGCCAGTACTCAGGTGCCTTTCGAGCTTAATAGGGAACCCCGTTGAAATCGGGGGCGGGCCCGCCACTGTAACCCCATCCTTTCGAAATCGAGCGAAAGGGAGCCCTTCGGCCAGCGTGTGCCACTGTCTCGGCGAATCGGGATGGGAAGGCCGCCGAAGCGGTCGGGAAGCCAGGAGACCTGCCTGAGTCGAGCAGGTGCGCCCGCGTGGAAAACGGCCGCCCTTGAGTCCCTGGGATAAAGTCGGGAAATCCCGGGCCGATATTCAATCGGTCCGGGATTTTTGCTTGGGCCGATGTCTCCCGCTTTATCTCCTCGGAGGGGACATCAATGAAGCTCACCGACATTGCGCACATGTGCTTATGGGGCGCGTTCTTTGTCACAACACCGGCAATGGCGGACGAGCCTCTATCGGAACCGGCTGATCGAGAGTCCACGACAATGCTCGACGACGTGGTGGTGACGGCCACCCGTTATGAAGAGATGCTAAAGTCGGTGCCGGCCAGCGTCTCCGTGGTCACGGAGCAGGATATTGCGACTTCCACCGCCCGAGACGTTCCAGATATCCTGAAGACCGAAGTCGGCCTTCACGTCTACGACATTACCGGAAACGGCCAGTCCTTCCACGTCGATCGAAGCGGTTTCGGAGCAACGGCGAACCTCAATACGCTCGTCCTCGTCGACGGCATGCGGATCAACAACCCGGATTTGTCCGGACCGGACTGGAAGCTCATCCCGCTGGACCGTGCCGCACGCATCGAGATCGTCCGCGGCAGCCGGGGGAGCGTCCTGTACGGAGATAATGCGACCGACAGTGTGATCAACATCATCACCAAGCGCGGCGGGGATACGCTGAGCTTCGGAGTAGAAGGGGCGGGCGGCAGCTATAACACCAGGAATCCCAGTGCCTATGTCAGAGGGACGTACCAGGATATGTCCTATGCCCTCTCGGGCCGGTATTACGAATCCGACGGCTATCGGGAGAACAGCGCCACGACAGTGGGCGACGTGGGCCTCGACCTGGATTACGGCTTCGGTGATCTGGCGACGGTGAGTTTGAACGCCGGATATCACGAAGACAACGCCGGCTTGCCGGGTGCACTTCGACAGAGCGACCTGGACGCAGGTCTGAGCCGACGCGATACCACCCACCCTTTCGATTTCGCCGACACCCGAGATTACTACGCTCAGCTGAGCCCGGAAATCTATTTTCTGACGAACAGCTCTTTCAAGTTGCCGCTCGCCTATCGCAAGCGGGATCAGAGCTATTTCGCGTCCTTTGTCGGCGGAGAATTTCAGGGCGATACCGGGATCGACTTCGTAAACGCTTCTCCCCAGCTCCTGCTGCAGGAGCCGATCGCCGGACTCGACAACACCTTGACCTTGGGATTCGATTATTACTACGCGGATGAGAACATAACCAACAAATCCCTGTTCTTCGAAACCCTCAGTGTTGGACGTTTAGACCTGACAAAGAAAAACTCCGGCATCTACATTCAGGACGATATCTCCCCCATCGAGCGACTTGCACTGACGGCCGGATACCGCTGGGACAGGGCCCGTTACGAGTTCTCGCCGACTACACCAGGTACCAAAGACAGGGCCGACTACCATGAAAACGTCTTCACGGGAGGGCTGAGCTACCGACTTCTCGACGAGTCCTATCTTTACTTCAGCTTCGCCCAGGGGTTTCGTTATCCGGTGCTCGACGAGATCTTCAGCTTCTTCACCAATACGATCAATCCGGATCTGACGCCTCAGACGACCGAGGATTACGAGATCGGTTTTCGGCACCGCTTCACGGACAACATCCACGCGAACCTGAACCTCTTCCGCCTGGACACCAAGGACGAGATCTTCTTCGACCCGATCACCTATGCCAATGAGAACCTGGATGCAAAGACCAGACGCCAAGGTGTAGAGATATCGGCCGGATTCGATTCGGACCGCTTCAGCCTCACTGGAACCTACACCTATCGGAAAACGGAAATCCTCGGCGGCATCTACTCCGGCAACCAGGTGCCCAATGTGCCCCGCCACCAGGCCAGTATCGATCTGGTTTGGCGCCCGCTCGAAGGCCTGATGCTAGCCTTGAACGGGATCTACGTGGGCGAGAGATACCTGGAAAGCGATTTCGCCAATGCGTTTCAGCAGCAGGACAGCTATCAGGTGGTCAACCTCAAGGCGGAGTACGACTGGGAGAAATACAGTCTGTTCCTGGATCTGAACAACCTCTTCAACGAGAAATATTCATCATACGGTGTGCTCAGCACATTCCCCGTCGAGCCTGCCTACTATCCATCGCCGGAATTCAACTTTTTCGCCGGGCTTCGCTTCGACTACTAGCTTCTACCACTGGGAGCTCATGGGTACGATGGGGCCGACTCGCACCCGAGCTCGCCTGTTCGCTATGCTGGCATTGTGCGTCTGGGCAGGGATGCTCCAAGGGGCTGTCTATACCGATGCCCTCGGACGGAAGCTCATACTCGACCAGGAGCCCGGGAGGATCGTCACCCTCGCACCGAGCCTGACGGAGATCGTCTATTTCCTGGGCCTCGGTGATCGGGTGGTCGGGGTCACGCAATTCAGCTCATATCCACCGGAGGCGCAAAGCAAGCCCAAGGTGGGAAGCTACGTCAACCTGAGCGTCGAGCAGATCATCAGTCTTGCACCAGATCTCGTAATCGGCACGGCCGACGGCAACCGACCGGCAATCGTCGAGCTGCTCGAGAAGGCCGGCATCCCCGTATTCGTCGTGAATCCCCGCAACACGCGTGAAGTCATCCAGACCATCCGGGACATCGGGCACCTTTGCGGCGTCGCCGAAAAGGCGCAGGTCCTGGCGCGCGAATTGTCGACTCGCGTGGACAGGATCGTCGCCAAGACGTCCGGGTTGGACAGACCCCTAGTCTTTCTGCAGGTGAACACAAGGCCCCTCATGACCGTCAACGCCGACACCTTCTCCAGCGATCTGATCCGACTCGCCGGCGGACGGAACCTGGCCGACCAAGAGCCGATCCACTACCCCCGACTGAGCATCGAAGAGGTCATCGGGCGGGAGCCGCAGGTGATCATCGTGTCCTCCATGGAGCGAGGGGGGGAATTCGAGGAGGTCAGACAGCAATGGCTGAGCATGCCGATGATTCCCGCGGCGAAGACGGGGCGTGTCTATCTGGTGGATTCTGACCTCATCGATCGTCCATCGCCTCGGATCGTCGAGGGTCTGGAGCTCCTGGCGCGCGATATCCACCCGGAAGCGGATTGGGGGCATTGAATGGGGGATAGGCCCCTGCGCAGGCCACTGACCCCTGCCCGTGTCGCCGTCGTCTCCCTCGGCATGGGATGCCTTCTTGTCCTGGTCGGCTGTGTGGCCCTCTTGGTCGGCACGGCCCACATCTCCTTCGATCAGGTGCGTGCACTTTTTCACGCCGGCGGCGACAGTCAGGTGGAGACCGCGAGGCTGATACTGCTCGATATCAGGTTGCCGCGGATCATTCTGGCAGCCCTCGTCGGCTTCGCCCTGGCCCTAGGCGGCGTGGTGTTTCAGGCGCTACTGCGCAATCCCCTCGCCGATCCCTTCATCCTCGGGGTGTCCAGCGGATCGGCCTTCGGCGCAATCATCGGGATACTCCTGGGTCTGGGCACCGGATTCGGTGTGCCAGCGATGTCCTTTGCCGGGGCCCTGTCTACTCTGGTGCTGCTTCTGTCATTGGGTATCAAGCGGATCGGGATGGAGTCCTCGACCATCCTCTTGACCGGGGTAATCATCAACGCCTTCTTCACGGCGATGATCATGTTTTTCGTTTCGGTCTCGGCCGATGCCAAGCTCCATTCGATGCTCTTTTGGCTATACGGGGACCTTTCACAGACCAGCTATTCCCACGTATCCCTCATCGCCCCGGTGGTCCTCGTCTCCTCCCTCCTGGTCTATTCCTTTGCCAACCGCCTGAACCTGCTGACGGCGGGAGAAGGCTCGGCCTTGCGCATGGGCGTGGATGTGGTCAGGACCAAGCTGGTGCTGCTCGTGGTCGTGTCCCTGATGATCGGCACGGTCGTGGCCTTCTCCGGGCTCATCGGGTTCGTCGGGCTCATCGTCCCCCACTTGGCCAGAATGGCCTTCGGATCCGATCATCGCCTCTTGATACCGGCGGCCGCGCTCGGCGGGGCAACCTTCCTCGTGGTAGCGGACACCCTGGCGCGAGCCCTGATAGCGCCGAGCGAGCTCCCCGTGGGCGTCATATCCGCCTTCGTAGGAGCGCCCTTCTTCCTGTATCTCCTGCTGGCAAGGGGCAGCCGATGGAGCCGATCCTGAGCCTCCAGGGTGTCGGATTTCGCTACGGGCGCCAGTCCGTGCTCGCGGATATCGACCTGCGGGTGGCACCCGGACAGATGCTGGGGATACTGGGCCCGAACGGCTCCGGCAAGAGCACCCTCCTCAGCCTGATGGACGGAACACTCTCACCCGAGCCCGGTGTCGTCCTGCTGGACGGGGCCCCGATGGAAACCCTGTCCCGATCGCATATCGCGAGGCGGATCGCAACGGTATCCCAGGAGGAGCATTTTCGCTTCGACTTCTCAGTACTGGAGGTGGCCCTGATGGGGCGTTTCCCCCATATGGGCAGGCTCCAGTTCGAGGGAGAGCGGGACCTGGAAGTCGCTCACCGCGCCCTGGAGGCTACCCGCTGCCTGCAGCTCGCAAAACGCTCCATCCACGAGCTCTCCGGCGGAGAGAGGCAGCGGGTGCTGATCGCGCGGGCGCTGGCGCAGGAGCCGAGCCTGATGTTGCTCGACGAGCCGACCTCCTTCCTGGACCTGAAGTTTAAACGGGAGATCTTTCAGCTGATCGATCGGCTACGTACCGAGAAGGACCTCGGCGTTGTGGTGGTCTCCCACGATATCGATCTAGTGGCCCAGTACTGTACCCAGATCCTTCTTCTGGAGGGCGGCTCCATCTACCGAACCGGAAGCCCTTCAGAGGTGATCACCGCCGAGAACATCGAAGCCGTATTCGATTGTCCGGTTCGGGTGGACGAGGATCCGGAAACGGGAAAACCGCGAGTCAGCATTACCTAAGGAGGCACCGATCCCACTCAGGGATTGACCGTTGCCACCTCGGGATCCAGGTGCGCGTCCAGCCAATCCCGCACCTGAGGTGTCGAGCGTGAGCCGCTGAAGCGTCCGCGCTCCCGCCCTCCCTGGAACAGGATGACCGTGGGAAAGCCGCGCAAACGGTAGTGGCCGGCCAGTTTCATGTTCTCTCCCTCGTCCACCTCGACCTTTGCCAGGCGCACGGAGCCCTCCTGCTCATCGGCGACCCGCACCAGGTGGGGGGCGAGGGCATGGCAGGGGGCACACCAATCGGCCCAGAAGTCCACCAGGATCGGCTGCCGCTGCGATGCATCGAGGACATCGAGCTCGAAGCTCGCGTAGTCCACGTCGAAGATATGAGGATTCGGATGCTCGACTCGATACATGGTATATATCAGTGTTTGCTAACTTTCTGTAATTCTATCAGCGTCCGTCCCACTGGAAAATCCTCGATCCCTGCCGACGGCTGTCTTTTCTGGAGACGACAGTGGCCCTGGGTTATTTTATGGACCGGGCCACCGCAGCGACCCGCTGTTTCCCTAGCATCCCGAGTGAAACCATGACCGCCAAGAGCCCCTCCCCCGCCCGCTTTCCCTCCACACGCATGCGGCGCATGCGCCGCGACGACTTCTCCCGCCGCCTGATGCGCGAGACACACTTGTCGCCGGACGACCTCATCTACCCTGTCTTCGTTCTCGAAGGGGCCGACCGGCGCGAGCCTGTACCCTCCATGCCGGGGGTGGAGCGGATGAGCATCGATCTGCTGGTGCAGGAGGCGCGCGAGATCCAGACCCTGGGTATCCCGGCGATGGCCCTGTTTCCGGTCACCCCGGCATCGGCAAAATCCGAAGATGCCCGCGAAGCCTACAATCCCGAGGGTCTGGCCCAGCGTGCAGTGCGGGCACTGAAGGACGCCCTCCCGGATGTGGGCATAATCACCGACGTCGCCCTGGACCCCTTCACCACCCACGGGCAGGACGGTCTGATCGACGAGACCGGTTATGTCATGAACGACGAGACGGTGGAGGTGCTCACCCGCCAAGCCCTGTCCCACGCCGAAGCGGGGGCGGACATGGTCGCACCGTCGGACATGATGGACGGGCGCATCGGCGCCATCCGGACGGCGCTGGAGGAGGCGGGTCGCATCCATACCCGCATCCTGGCCTACTCGGCCAAGTACGCCTCCGCCTTCTACGGACCCTTTCGCGATGCCGTAGGCTCCGCGGCCAACCTTGGCGGCGGCGACAAGTACAGCTATCAGATGGACCCGGCGAATTCGGACGAGGCCATACGCGATGTGGCCCTTGACCTCGCAGAAGGTGCCGACATGGTCATGGTCAAGCCCGGTATGCCCTACCTGGACGTGGTGCGGCGGATCAAGGACCGCTTCGGCGTTCCCACCTTCGTCTACCAGGTCAGCGGCGAGTACGCCATGCTCGAGGCCGCGAGCCGCAACGGATGGCTCCAGAAACGGGCCGTCGTCCTCGAGTCCCTGGTCGGTATCAAGCGCGCCGGGGCGGACGCCATACTGACTTACTACGCTAAGGAAGCCGCCCGCTGGCTGCAGGATCGGCCGTGAGCGACAAGTACGCCGTCATCGGCAACCCGATCGCACACAGCAAGTCGCCGCTGATCCACGCCGAGTTTGCCCGCCAGACGGCCCAGGACATGGAGTACGGGCGCATCCTCGGCAATCCGGAGGGGTTCGCCGCGGACGTGCGCCGCTTCTTCCATGCAGGCGGACGCGGCATGAACATCACAGTCCCCTTCAAGGGGCACGCCTGGGAGCTCGCCGACGAGCGAAGCCCCAGGGCCGAGAGCGCGGGTGCGGTCAACACCCTGATCCTGCTCCCGGATGGCCATCTGAGGGGGGACAACACCGACGGCGCAGGCCTGGTACGCGATCTCGCCGAGAGCCAGGGCTTCGAATTCCGCGACAAGCGAGTGCTCCTGCTCGGGGCCGGCGGGGCCTCACGCGGCGTCCTACACCCCCTTTTGGAGACCGGGTTGGCCACCCTGGTCATCGCCAACCGCACTGCCTCCAAGGCATTGGAGCTGGTCGCTGCCGCTTCGGATATTCGCGTTAGTGGGTGCGGGCTGGACCGGCTTGCCGGCTGGCGCTTCGACCTCATCCTCAACGCCACCTCGGCCGGTTTGGACGGGGATGTACCCGCGCTTCCGCCTGATTGCCTGGCCCCCGGCGGCTGGACCTACGACATGCTCTACGGCGATGAGGCGACCCCTTTTCAACGTTGGGCCGGCGAGCATGGCGCCGCCCGCGCCCTGGACGGACTCGGCATGCTGGTGGAGCAGGCCGCCGAGTCCTTCTTCCTGTGGCGCGGTGTGCGCCCCTTGACCGCCCCTGTCATCGCCCTGCTTCGAGACGGCGAAACGCAGCCCCGAGCCTGAAGAGTCGGCTTGAAACGTGGTGCGCGTCAGCAAGCCGCGTGACAAACTTCGTCAGGCGCAAACAAGTGTCAAATGGCAGCCTCCTTGACCAACTCCGCCAGCTCGAGCCACAACTCCTCGCTCCAGAAACCGTTTGCCGCACCGCTCGTGGACGGAGCGACGAACAACCGAGCTCTCCCGACCATCTCCGACTGCAAGCCATATTCAACATTGTTTCGGCGCAGGTAGACCTGCGCCGCCTTCTTGCCATTGAATGCGAGATACCGCGGTCGATAGTCCAAAACCTTCCGAGTCAACGCAGCGGGCTCAGAGCGACGGAAGTCGATGTCGGAATCACTACCGGACTGCCGCTTCTCGACGTCCGTAAGTCCCAGACCGAACCGTAGCAGGTCCCGATACTCTCCAGGCGCCAGTTGCCGCGGAGTCAGCCCTATCCTGTACAAGGTCGGCCAAAACTTGTTGCCCGGTCCGGCATAGTAGGCCCGTCGTACCGCTGACACTTTACCGACCGCAGAACCGCAAAACAGGATCTTCAAGTCGGGAGCAAGCAAGTCGTCGAGCAACGACCTCTCCTTGTTTAGCCTATTCAATCTACAAAGAGCAGTTGAACCGATTAGCGTTTATTCGCGTTCGTTCGCGGTTAACTGCCGGATCTAGGTTTAACGCTGAGCCGATGATCATGTGGCAAGTCGAGCTATTCCTGACGGTAACCTCAACTCCGCCCCCTGCCCTCCGCGTCACCCCTGGAACCCTCTTCAATCTTCACGCGCAATGCCTCGGCCGTATCCAGGTGCAGGTCCCGTTGCGGGAAGGCGATTACGATTCCGGCAGCTTCGAGCTTTCGGTTGATCACCTTGTGCAGCTCCGTCATCGTCGACAGCTTGTAGTCGATGGAGTCGAGGTAGACGCGCAGGACCAGGGTCAGGGAGTTGTCGCCGAATCCCTCGAAGCTGAGGAGCGGGGCCGGGTCGGCGAGCGCATGCTCCTGCTCCTCGGCCGCTTCCCGCATCAGATCCAGGGCCTTATCGACATCCGTCCCGTAGGCCACCCCTACGTTCACCACGACCCGGGTCGTCCTGTCGGTCAGCGACCAGTTGAGCACTTGGCCCGTGACCAGCTCCTTGTTCGGCACCAGGAGCTCCTGGCGGTCCCAGTTGCGGATCGAGGTAGCACGGATCCGGATCTTGGTCACCACCCCGTCCGTGCCCCCGACGCTAACGATATCCCCAACCCGGACCGGACGCTCCGCCAGGATGATGATGCCGCTGATGAAATTGGCGACGATCTCCTGGAGGCCGAAGCCGACTCCCACGCCCAGTGCGGCAACGAGCCACTGCAGCTTGGACCATTGGGCCCCGACCGTGCTCAGCACCAGCAGGATGCCGAGGGCGACCACGGCATAGGTTGTGAGGGTCGTGATGGTGTAACGGGCACCCGAGGATATCCCCACCCGCTTGAGCAGGATGATCTCCAGCACGGAGGGCAGCTGCTTGGCCAACAGGAAGGTTCCCCCCGTGTAGAGGAGCACCAGGCCTAGATCCGCTAGGGTGAAGGGCTGCACTTGGTCCTGGCCCTTTATCGTCACCGTGTGCTGCCAGAGGTTGACGTCCTCCAGAATGCGGAGGGCGGGCAGCACCCCCGACCAGATCATCCACAAGCCCACCAGTCCCGCCACCACGACGGCCGTATCGATGAGCTTGCTGCTGGTTTCCGTAAGGGCGATCAGGTCCGCCGGCTCCTCTTCCACTTCGGTAGCCGCTTCCCCGTCCGGCGCTTGGCCTTGGTCAGCGGCCTCCTTCGCCTGCAATGCCTTCTGGCGTCGCTCCATCGCCGCCTCGTAGGCGAGATGTCGCCGTGTCACCAGCAGCCAGCGCCGGGCGAGCGCCTCGACGAGGGTCAAGCCCAGGATCATCCAGGTCGTTCGCACCAGGAGGGTCAGCAATGTGCCTGCCGTGTAGACGTAGCCCATCAGGGACAGGACCCCGAGCGCGAGGGGGGCGGCGACCAGGAGCGGATACCAGATGCGGTGCAAGCGCCGGAAGGACTGTCGGTCCGGACGTCGCAGGTAGTCGGCCAGGGCGCCCGAAGTCGGATGCATCAGCCGGTAGAAGGCAAAGGCCAGAGAGGCGACCATGATCACGAAGGCCGATCGTCCGACCACCCAGCCCAGGTTTAGCGGGTCCAGGTGCAGAGCGATGATGGACACCAAGGCGGCAGGCAGATAGATCCAGCTCAGGCGATTCACCTCGGTGCGCACCAGGGCCAGATTCGACTCGCGCCAGCGGAAGTGCGCCGCCGCAAGACCCTCGGGTATGCAGATCAGGTGGAAGACCCGCAGGAAATAGAGCTGGGCGGCGATGGCCAACAGAGACACGCCCACGGCGCTCGAGAAATCCGTGGCCTCCGGAGATGCTTTGAGCTGCCAACCGATCACCGCCATCGCCAAGGGCCAGGCGGAGGCTGCGACGAGCGTGAGCCCGAATGCCTGGAGACTGAAACGGAAATGGTCCGTCGTCGGCTTCCCCAGGTTGGCGCTGGTTGCCCGGACCATGGCGATGAGCCGCCGGCGGCTCCAAAGCAGGGCGCCGAGGACGAGGACGAGCACCACGAGGACCGGCGAGTGGGTAGCCTCATAGGTGAGCACCCGCGTCACCTCGAGCCAACCGGCGGGCGAGAGGATCCGCCACACCTGCTCCGGCAAGGCCCCCAGCTCCTCCAGCTGGGCCCGGGAAGCGCTGCGGACCCAGAGCAGATTCTCGCTCAGGAAGGCATCATAGGTTTGGATCACCTCCAGTAGGCTCCGCTGCGCCGTCTCCAGCGCGGCGAGCCGGCGCAGCTGGAAATCGCTGGACTCGACCGCCTTTTCCAGCAGGGTCCTGCGCTCCCCCGCCAGCTCGAGCAGCTCCTTGCGCACCTCAGGTGGCGTGTCCGCGGGTGCCCGGGCCAGCTGACCGTCTACCCAGGAATTCAGGTCGCGCAGCTGTTTCTGCTCCTGCCGAAAGCGCAGGCGCTGCACCCCGATCTTCGCCGCCTCACGCTCGCGCTCCTCGCTCCGGCGGCGCAGGGAGCGCAGGTCGGGTAGGGATTGGCGCTGCTGCAGCAGCATGTGGCCCAGCTCCTGGCTCAGACCGCCGATGGCGATGGTCTCGCGGGCGCTCTGGTAGTCGTTCCTGATCTGGTCGGCCAGCTTGTCCGCTTCCTCGGTCTGCCTCGCCCGCTCGTCCAGCCTGGACGACATGGCCGCGATCCGGCTGGAAAGATCGGCATTCCGATTGGCCAGGTCGGCCACCAGGGGGTTCTTGTCTTCCGCCTGCCGCTGGGTCTCCTCCGCATCCGCCTTGGCTTGGTCCGCATCTTCCTGGCGCTTGTGGATGACCAGATCCTCCAGGGCCGAGACCCGTGCACTCGCATGCTCCTCGGCGGCGACTGCCTGGTCCCTCTGCGCCTCCAGCAAGTCCAGGCGCACCGGCCGGCTCCGAAGCTCCTGCTCCAGCATCTCGATCTGCGCATCCAGAACCTGGTGGCGGCTCTGGAGGAGCCAGTGCTGGGCCTGGGCAACGGCCGCCCCGCCGTCCGCGTCGGGGAGCGGGAGCCGGAGCTGGCCCGAGCTCTCGTCCAACTGCTTCCTTGCTTCGGCGAGACTCTGCTGGATCAGCTCGGGCAGTCTCTCTTGCTCAGCGTCCAGGCGCTTCTCGATGTCCGCTCGTTGTGCGCTCTTGGCTGCGAGGTCGCCCTTCTCCTTCTGAAGCATCCGGTCGATCTCGCTCAGCGAGGCCGACGCGGCGACGTCCGGCTCCGAGCGGGCACTCGCGGCATGGGTGCCGCCCAGCTCGTCACGCAGCTTGTGCGTCTGCGTAGGCGCGGTTTGGGACGCTTGCCGAAAGGACTTAGCCGCATCCTCGTCCTTTTTCGCCGTCTGCAGATTGCTCAGCGCCTCTCGGTAGAGTCCCAGCAGCTTGGTCTTGGTGTCCACCGCGATATCTGTAGCAGCCTCGACCTCGGAGATCTTGGATTCGAGGATCTTCGTACTGACCTGAGCAGAGGCGGTCTGAGGAAGCGACTGCTCGCCCAGTGCGGCCATGGCCCAGGTGAGCGCGGCGAGAAAGACCGGGAGGATCGAGGCAAGCTGTCGTTTCATCGCTATCTCTGGCAGCGCGGGCAGAAGAAGCTCGAGCGCTGCCCGATCCGCCGCTGCCGGATCGGCGTCCCGCAGCCCGGACAAGGCTCGCCCGCACGATCGTAGACGCGCAGGGAAAGCGCGAAGTAGCCCGGGCTGCCGTCCTCCCGGACGAAATCCCGAAGCGTCGTGCCGCCCTGCTCGATGGCGTTGTCAAGCACCCCTCGGATCTGCCGCGCCAGGCGACTGTAGCGGTCACGCCCGATCCGTCCGCAGGGACGCGCCGGGTGGATTCCAGCCAGATACAGGGACTCGTTGGCGTAGATGTTGCCGACCCCCACGACCACGCCTGCGTCCATGATAAAGGTCTTGACGGCACATTTCCTGCCGCGGGAGCACCGGTAAAGGTAGTCGCCATCGAAGGCGGGTCCCAAGGGCTCGGGCCCCAGGTGTGCGAGCAGGGGATGTGTAGCGGGCGGATCCGGGGTCCAGAGGAAGATCCCGAAGCGGCGCGGATCTCGAAAACGCAGACAGCTGCCGCCGCCCAGGCGAAGATCCAGGTGATCGTGCTTCGCCGGTGGGATGTCGGACGCCAGCACGCGCAGGCTGCCGGACATGCCCAGATGGATCAGGATGGTCCCTCGCTCCAGAGCCAGCAACAGATACTTGCCGCGGCGTTCCAGTGCCAGGATGCGCTGGCCTTCCACCTGGTCCTCGATTCCGGGAGAAACCGGGTAGCGCAAGCGGCGCTCGCGCACCAGCAGCCGCTCGATGCGCGCCCCCAGCAGGTGGGGGCTGAGCCCGCGCAGCGTCGTCTCCACCTCCGGCAGCTCGGGCATCCGACGTTGCTACCAGTCGAGGTTACCCTTCTCCGGGACATCGCCCTCGGGTCCGACAGCGGCCTCGGCGACCGCCCAGGCAGGCGGTGTCGCCAGGCGATAGCGCAGCCGCAGGTCGAGGCGCGACCAAACCAGCCCGTCCGGCGAGACCAGAAAGCGCAGGGACTGTTTCCCGTCCGCGGAGGTGAAAGAGAGCAGGCGTCCGACCAGCTCCGAGCCCAGGGGCTCGACCGACTCCGCAGAGAGCTCATCCAGTGAGGCGAGCTGCTCGCTCGTCAGGGACTTGCCGTCGAGGCTCCCGGCAGCAGCCCGGAAATCCGCCGGCAGGAGTCTACGATCCACATAGTCCTCCGGACTTGCGAGCAGATGGTAGTAGAGGGCATCGCCGATCAGGTTGACCTGATCGCCGATCGCAACGTACCTGTGCTGAGCGATCGGATCCAGGTCCCCGAAGCGCAGGACCAGGCCGTTCAGGGTCAGGCTCACCCTTTCCGGATCCAGACCGAGCTGCTCCCGACCCGCCCCCCGAGGCAGGGAACGGTAGACCGGCGTGGCCGCGATCCGTGCGAGCTGGGCGATGCGCTCGGCATCGGCAGGGACCCGGTAGGGGGCCTCCATGCGCCAACCGCTCACCCCTTGGACCAGGCGGATGGCAGGATCGCCGGACCGCTCGATGGCGACCTCCGTGATGCTTTCCGGCAGCAGCCCGGTCAGGGTCGCAACCCGGCGCCCCTGCTCCAGGTCGTGGCGCATCCAGATACCGAGGCCGATTACCAGGACCAGAAGCAGCAGGTTTACCAGCCAGCGGTTGCGCATGGAATCAGCCTCGACGACGACGCCAGCGTATGATCAGGCCGGTGAGCAGGAGCAGGGCCGGCAGCACCACGAGGGCTCCGCCGCCGATCACCAGGCTCAGGGTGCGAGTCAGCGTCAGATCCCGGTCCGGGAAGGTGCGTGCCGGCACCGCCGCCGTACCCTCGGGTGCCGTCAGCCACTGGACCGTCTGCAAGGCCAGCGCCCGGTTTCCGGCAATATCCAGGTAGGCGTTGCTCAGGAAATCCCCGTCTCCCAGCACCAGCACCCGCTGCTCGCCGGGACGCTGCGGTGCCGGCCGGGTCATGGCGAGGGCGAGCGGCAGTGGGCCCGGCACCTCGCCGAGCTCCTGCTCCCTGATGACATCACCGCGGATGGGACCCGTCTCGTTCCAGCTGTTCTTCCGGGTCTGGAGCGGCGTGGCCAGGGTCCAGCCCTCAGCAGCCCGGGCGGAGAAGGCGATACTGCCCGGGAAGAGGATGTGCTGCGACAGGTCACGCGTCAGGGGGTGGTCCGGATAATCGGCGACCATGGCAACGGTGGGATCCTCGATTCGCAGCTCGGCCACGTTGGCATCTACCATGAGCCCCGGCAACGCCTCGATGCCCAGGTAATCCGTGATCGGACGCAGGCCTTCCAAGTCCCCTGGGTCGGCAAGCAACAGCAGGTTCCCGCCCCGCTTCAAATAGTCGATGATCGCCTGGTTTTCACCGGGGAACAGGGCGATGGCGGGAGCGGAGAGCAGGAGCAGCCGGATGTTCTCGGGGACGGTGGCGGTCGTAGCCAGGTCCAGGGGCTCCAGGCGGTATCCCCGCCCGCGCAGGACCTCGGCGAATCGCCCGATATCGGGTGCCGCCCCACCCTCGATGCTGCGCTCGCCGTGACCCTCGAGCACGGCGATCCAAGGGCGCTCCTCGCGGCCGATGCGGGCGATCGCGGCAGTGAGCGCTTCTTCGCTCGGCACGCCGACGGTCTCCCGCCGCCCCCGGTACTCCAGCAGAATCTGGCCGGCCAGAGAGACATCCGCCGCCCGTGCCCGCTCGGGAAAGCGCTGGGGATCGACGTATGTCACCTCCAGGTCCGACTTCGCGCTGCGGTAACGGGCGAGTAGCTTGGCGATCTCCTGGCCGATCGGCTGGCTCCTCTCCGCGAAGACGGTGATCTGCAGGGGGGCGCTCAGCCGTGTCAGGACCGCGACGGTTTCCCCGCTCGGGCTGTTGCGCTGGGTCTGGGTCCAGTCCCAGTAGAGATCGTGGCGTGCCCCCAGCCAGCCGGCAAGCACGACGGCCACCGCCAGCAGGACATAGAAGATGCCGTCTACCAGACGGCGCTCGAAGAGCTCATGGCGGGCTCGCTCGGTCACACCGTCAACCGAGACGCCGGTTGGCCAGCCGGCGGTGGGCCAGTGCCAGGAAGAAGGTCGTGAACAAGAGGAAATAGAGCAGATCGCTCATGCGCACGACCCCCTGCAGGAGCCAGAAGAGGTGCTCGTTCCAGGCCAGCCAATCGAAGAGGGTGGCGCCTCCGCTCCAGACGCCGCCGGTGTGGTTGATCACCGACATCAGGAGCAGGATCCCGTAGGATGCCACGGCCGCGAGGCCGGGGTGGGTCGTCAGGCTGGAGGCGAAGAGTCCGACGGCGGCAAACATGAGCCCGCTGAGCCAGACACCCAGGGTGGCCGCCGCCAGCAGCCCCAGGTCCAGGTCGGTGGCGAGGCCGAGCCAGAGGCTGATCTCCAGGGGCACCAGGCCCATCACGATGACGATGGCGGCGAGGCCCAGGAACTTACCGAGCAGGATCTCCGTCAGCCTGACAGGGGCCGAGCCCAGGAGATTGAAGGTGCCCTCGCGGAATTCGCCGCTGAGTATCCGCATGCTGAGCAGGGGCACCGCCAGCAGTACCAGCACCGCCGTGAAGCTGAAGAGGTTGACGGAAAGCTCCAGGGTGATCCCGACCTTGCGCTGGGCGACCTGCAGACCCGAGAAGCCTTCGAGGACGCGCAGGAAGATCCAGGCAAGGATGAGCTGGCTGGCGGCCAGCAGGGTCCAGGCCTGGGCCGAGAGAAAGCTGGCCTGCCACTCCCGGCGAGCAATGACGAGGATCATGCCCACCCCGGCTCCCTGGCCTCTTGCATGGCGCTCCCCGGATCACCACCCCCGGACGCTCCACCCCGAGACTCTCCGCCCAGGATATCGAAGAAGACCCGCTCCAGGTCGGTGCGGTCCGGGGTCAGCTCCGTGAGCCCCCAGCCGGATTCCACGATGCGCTTGGCCAGAAAAGACAGGGAAGCGCCCGGGTGCAGACTGATCCGAAAGCGACCCGCGGCCAGGGGCTCGGCGGCGGCCACCTCCGGAAGGGCGCCCAATGCCCGCAGCTGCGGGGCCCGCTCGAGCCGCACCAGATACCGACCGTTCGGGGTCTGCGCGTCCCGGTCCAGCCGGGTCTGATGGAGCACCCGTCCGTCGCGCAGGATGAGCACCCTGCTGCACACCGCCTGCACCTCCGACAGGATGTGGCTGGAAAGGATCAGACCACAGTCGGCGGCGAGGCCGCGGATCAGCCCCCGGACCTCGCGGATCTGGACCGGGTCCAGCCCCTCGGTGGGCTCGTCGAGGATGACCAGATCCGGCGCATGGATGATGGCCTGGGCCAGTCCCAGGCGCTGCCGGTAGCCCTTGGACAGCTTGATGATCGGCCGCGAGCCGGCGTCGGCAAGCCCGCAGCGGGCCTTGGCCCAGTCCACCGCCTCGGCCCTTTGCCAACGCGGGACCCCGCGCAAGCGCGCGCAATAGGCCAGGTACTCGTCGACGCGCATGTCCGAGTACAGGGGGGGGCGCTCCGGCAGGTAGCCGATGTGGCGTTTCGCCGGGCACGGCGAATGGATCAGGTCTAGACCCAGAACCTGCACCTCGCCCGAGCTCGGAGCGAGGTTGCCGCTCAGAATCTGCAGGCAGGTGCTCTTTCCCGCTCCGTTCGGGCCGAGCAGGCCCAGCACCTCGCCGCGGCGAAGCTGCAGGTCGACCCCGGCAAGGGCCGGATGTGTCCCGTAACGGCGCCCGAGGCCACGGACGCTGAGAAGCTCATCCATGAGCGGGGCTACCCTGCACCCTGCCCGGGCTCGTCCTTCTCGTCGGCACCCGGAAGGCGGATCTCCACGTAGGCTTCATCACGAAGCTGGCGCAGCCACTGGTCGACGGCCTCGTCCGCCTTGCGCGCACGGACTGCTTCCCGCGCCTTGAGCCGCATGATCTCTTCGGTCGTGTCCTGGTTGCGGCGCTCGACGACCTGGACGATGTGCCAGCCGAAGCTGCTCTTGAACGGCTCGCTCACCTGGCTCGGCTGCAGCTCGTTCATGGCCTTCTCGAACTCGGGGACCGTGTCTCCGGGGTTGAGCCAGCCCAGATCCCCCCCCTTGAGTGCGGACCCGGTATCGTCGGAATGCCCGCGGGCCAAGGTGGCGAAATCGTCCCCACCCAGGATACGGATCCGCAGCTGCTCCAGGCGCGTGCGGGCGTCATCGTCGGAGACGATCTCGTTGGTGCGGACGAGTATGTGGCGGGCATGGGTCTGGGTGACGACCTTCGGCTGCGAGCCCTTGATGTCGGCCACCTTGATGATGTGAAAGCCGCTCGGACTGCGCAGGGGATCGGTCACCTTTCCCTTGGCCAGGGAGCGGGCCGCCTCCTGCGCAAGGGAGGGGACCTGACCGATGGGAAACCAGCCGAGGTCGCCGCCCTCCAATGCCTGCCGGCCATCGGAGGAGCGCATCGCCAGCTGTGCGAAGTCGGCGCCGCCGCGCAGGCGCTTTACGATGTCCTTCGCCTTGGCTTCCGCCTTCTTGACGGTCTCGGGCGGGGAGCCTTCGGGAACCGCGACCAGAATATGGGAGAGCCGAACATCCGTGCGCTCCAGCAGCTCGCTGGCGTTGTGGGCGAGGAAACGCTCGATCTCCTGATCCGTGACGCTGATGTTCTTGACCACCTCCTGGGCCTGAAGGCGGGTCTCGATCAGCTGCTGGCGCGTATCCGCGGCGAAGTCCTCGTAGCTCATGCCCCCGGCCTCCATGGTGGCCTGTAGCTCCTCCAAGGTCATGCCGTTGCGGGCCGCGATGTTGGAGATGGCATCCGTCAGCGCCGCATCGTCGATCGTGATCCCCAGCTCTTCGGCTTTCTGGAGCTGCAGCTTCTTCAAGATCATCCGCTCGAGGACTTGATGCTCCAGGTCCTTGTGCGGGGGAAGCTCGGCTCCACGATGTTGGATCTCGGAGGTGGTCAGCGCGATCTGATGCTCCAGCTCGCTCTGGACGATGACGTCTTTGTTGACCACCGCAACGATCGAATCCAGCTCCTCGCCCCCCCATGCCGGCCCGGGGGGAGCCAGGAAACAGATCAAAAGGCCCAGCAGCCCCGAAATCGAAAGGACTTGCCTACCGGTAGCCCTAGTCCGCTTGATAGCCATAGATATTGTGCTCGAGAAGTTCATCGATCCGCTGTCCGATTGCGCCCAGCCCCGCGAGCTCGACCTGGACCATGACGCTGGTGGTGCCCGCGCTGTCCTGCCCGCTCTGCAGATGCTGGCCCACCAGCCGCAGGCGCCAGCAGCAGCGGCCGTACTCGATGCCTGCGAGGGCTTCGACCGTCTGGCTCCAAAGCAGGGAATAGTTCCAATAGCCGACGAGCTTGAGCCGATCGCTCACCGGAAGACGGAACGAGAGGTCGGTGTTCTCGTACCTGTTCGCCTCGCTGGTTCCCAGGTCGAACCGGTAGGCGAGATTGAGCAATCGGTCGTCGTCCGGTGCCTGATAGTGTACTTCCAACGACCGCTTGAGGGAGGGGTTGGTCGCCTCGTTCGGGTCGTACTCGAAGCTTGCAAAGCCCATCCAGGATTGCAGGAACCGGGCGCCGAGGATGCCGGAAATCGGCGAGCTGGGCGCATCTTGCGGCGGTCCCGCGATCTGCACGTCCCGGTCCCGGAAGTACAGCGTCTGAGCGATGCTGGCACGCAGCAGCTCCTGCCCCGAATCCCTCGAGAGGGTTCGCGAGGTAAGGCCCAGGGTGACCTGGTTCGCATCGCCGATGCGGTCCCAGCCCGTGAAGCGGTTCGGCTGAAAGAGGCTGTAGTAGCTCAAGGACAGCTCCGAGCTATCGAAGTCCGGCTGATCGCTCTGGTCCTTGTACGGCGTGTAGAGATAGAAGACCCTCGGCTCGAGCGTCTGCAGCGCCTCCTGATTCAGCCAGGTGATCCCGCGCTCGAAGATCAGACGAGAGTCCAGATTGAAGCTCGGGATCGCATAGGAAGGATGGGTAGCTTTGCCAGGCTCCTGGTTGCGCAGATCGTACCCGCCCAGATAAAGGTTCAGCCGTGGTATCAAGCGTCCCCAGCTCCTGCGTAACGGCCAGCTGACGTAAGGTTGCGTCGCCACCCGCTGGCCATAGACCTTGGTATCGTGGGTGAAGTAGTCGTACTCGGCATCGACACCGAGCTGGAGCCCCGAATCCAGTACGTACGGTGTCGTTGTGAGGGCGAGCTCGGGCAATTGTCCATAGGGCCGCTTTGCAGGCGAAATCGTGTCATCCACGGTCTGGAAGTCCTGAAGCCGGGTCCGCAGTCTCCAGCCATCGCCCCGATAAGTCAGATCACCACGACGCTTGAGATTCCGCTTGCTGGTCTCAGTGATCTGGTTGCCGAAATCCTCGAGATACTGGTCGTCGGAAACAGCGTTGACGTCCAGATTCGTCCGCCAGCGCTGAGCGAAGTGACCCGCCTCCTGCACGTGGAGCGCCCAGCGAGTATCGTTGTTCATCTCGCGATCTACCGGGATGACCTCCCCGTAGATCCTCGCCCCCTGCTGAGCGGAGAGGTGCCTGAATTCGCTCCCGAGCATCAGACCACGCTTGCTCATGATGCGCGGAGCAATGGTTGCATCCATGTTAGGGGCGATATTCCAGTAGTAAGGGACGGTCACATCGATACCGTTCGTGCTCGAGCTGCCGACCGAAGGCACCAGGAAACCGCTCTTGCGCCGGTCATCGATCGGAAACGAAAGATAGGGGGTGTAAAGGACGGGCACGCCCCGTATTCGCAGCTTGGCATCGCGTGCCGTGCCCCACCCCTCGGCCTGATCCAGCTCCAGCTCGGATGCATCGAGCGCCCAAGCGTCCTGGCCGGGACGGCAGGTCGTGTAGACGATGTCCTGATAGCGGGTCAGAGTCGGGTCGACCAGCTCGGCCCGAGCCGCCTCGCCGCGGGCGTTGATCTTTCCCCAGAGTCGATAATGGACATCGGAAAGGTCGCCCTTGTCCGACTTCAGGTTCATCTGCCCCTTCTCCGCAACGAGACGAACCCCCGGATTGGCAAGGTAGACATCTCCCTTGGCCGCCAGATCCGCAGTGCTGCGGTCGTAGACGATCTCATCCCCCGCGATCTGCCGACTCCCTTGTGCCAGCTCGACATCCCCTTTGAGCCAGAAGAGGCCAAGCTCCTGATCGTAGTCGAAGGTATCGGCACTCAAATACAGCTGATCTTGCGCGCCCGGCTCCGGCGGAAGCTTTGTCTGTCCGAGCCTGACCGGCCGCGGCCCGCAGAACTTCCAGTCGAGGCCCTTGTAAAGGCGATCCGTGTTGATCGTCCGCCGGGTCCGCTTATTCGGCTCGGCACCGGCTCGCTTCGCCGCCACACCCTTGGAGCTGCTCTCGGGGTCCGGCGCCGTAGTGGCTTTGCTGACCGGCTTCGTGCTCGCCTCGCTATGGGGCTTTGGTGCGTCCTGCTTTCGTGCCGTCTCTGCAGAGCTTTTATGTGTGGCGGCGACCGGGTCCGTGGTCCGTCCGCTTTTCGTGATAGTCGCCGCGGCGTGCCGAAAAGCCGTTTTCTCCGTCTTACCGCCCCGGGACGGAGAGTACGTCGCGACCCGCCGCTCGGGCGTTTTCCGGCGCGCTTTGGATGTGGCGACTCCACCGCCCCTCTTCCCATCACCCCTCTTCCCATCACCCGGCCTCTTGCTTCCGGCGCCGGGTCGCGTCCTAGTAGACTTGCCCCGCTGGGAATGACTCGTCGCCGGGTGTGCGGTTGCGGCGGCAGCGGCACCAGACCCGAGTTTGGCGGAACCTTTGATGAATGTGCGCTTTGCCGGGCGCTCCTGCGTCCCAGAGGTCTCGTGTCCCTGTCCGGTGCAGGACCAGCCGATACCGCCCGCACCGGGGACGCAGCTCCAGCCTTCGGCGGCACAGACACCGAATGCCGTTGTAAGCAGCAGACCTGAAACGGCAATAGTGGCGCAGATTCGTCGACGTACGGGCACGGTGCTAGTTGCTGGCGGCGGGCAATTCCCGTTCGGGTCGCCGGTAATCGCCAGCGTATCCGGGCAAGGGTGGATCCACTAAAGATCCGTATTCTAGCGATTCCGGCTGCAAATCGGCATTAAATACTCGCAGGAGGGTGGAGATGGAAGAGCGCAACGCTCTGTTGAAGGGCTGGGTGAAGGGCGTCTTGGGCGCCGACTGTCTGTTGGAGCCGGCCTCCGGTGATGCGAGCTTTCGCCGCTACTGGCGGGCCCGCCTCGACGGACGCACCTACGTGCTCATGGATGCCCCCCCTGACGCCGAGCCCATCGAGCGTTTCGTACGAATCGCCGACCGCTTGCGCTCGCTGGGCCTGAACGCCCCCGAAGTCTATGCCGAGGAGGCGGCACAGGGCCTGCTTCTCCTGAGCGACCTGGGGACACGGCTCTATCTCGACGCCCTCGACGAGGACAATGCCGACCGCCTCTACGGGGACGCCCTCGTGGCCCTCGCGGTGATCCAGGCCCGCGCCCCCACTGAGGGACTGCCTCTGTACGATGGACCTTTCCTGCGCCGCGAGATGGACCTGTTTCGGGACTGGCTGCTGGTCCGTCAGCTGGGACTGGAGCTCTCCAGCGCAGAGGATGCGGCACTGACTCGTGCCCTCGATTTCCTGGAAGCGAGTGCCCTGGAGCAGCCGCGGGTATGCGTCCACCGGGACTTCCACTCGCGGAACCTGCTGGTCACGGCCCCTCCCTCGCCGGGCATCCTGGATTTCCAGGACGCCGTGGTCGGCCCGGTGACCTACGACCCGGTCTCCCTGCTGCGGGACTGCTACATCGCCTGGCCCAGGGACCGGGTGGAGGATTGGGCGCGGGGCTACGCAGCGCTGGCGGTGCAGTCCGGCATCCTGCCCGATGAGCACGAAGACAGGTTCATGACCTGGTTCGACCTCATGGGGGTGCAGCGCCACCTCAAGGCCAGCGGCATCTTCGCGCGCCTGAATATCCGCGACGCCAAGCCCAGTTACCTCGCCGACATCCCCCGCACCTTGGGTTATGTGCTCCAGGTCGCCCCGTCCTATCCGGAGCTGACCGGGCTCGCGGAGCTGATCGAAAATGCCGTCCTACCCCGACTCACTGTTGCATCGGCTGATATGGACGAGCCCTCTGAGTCTTCGTGACAGCCGCACTCGAGGCGTCCGGCTCTTCGCTCCCGAAGCTACCTCTCTGGCGGGGCATCTCGAAAAGGTGGACGGCATGCTCCCCTCCCTGCCCGAGTCTACGCACAAAAAGAAACGGGCCGTCGACAATAACTTCCAGGTCGGAATACACCGAAGCCATCGTCTGAATATGGCTCCCCCACGAAACAAAGCCCGTCATCGCCGGAAAGCTGAGCGCCGCGAACGCGAGCCTCGTGTTCAACTACGGCAGAAGCTACCTGATGCAGAAACGCGCGATCTCCTTTACGATGCCGGGATGCATTCGCAACGCCTCGCCCGAAGAGTGGGGAAGGCGTGTCCTGATCAACCGCCTCACCGGACGGAAGCCTTACTGGCCTTGCTGTTCGCCGGAGATGACCGCATGGGCGGGATCGCCACTTGTGCCGATGCCGCAAATCATTATCCTGCTATCACGCGACGACGCACTGACCATCGTCGTGCATCAGTAAGGATATCATCGAGATGAACTGGGCAGCCGTTTGCGACAAAGCAGGCCTGAGTAAAACAGATCGCAATCTCTTCCGGCGCAGACAGTTCCTAAATCCGTATGCGTTTCAAAGACTCAGCGACTGAGAGGGATCAATCGTAAATCATCCTGCATCATCGCTGACAACAACCACGCGGCACCCGCCCTCAGGGGGAAACCAAGTGGAATGGGAGGCGGTGCGGAACATTGCTGTACGTCTCTTTTGCACGCCCGTTCCCCGTGGGAGATGAAGCGGCGAGCGTGACGGACATGGAGGTCGCGACTTCACGGAGTTCGACGTGCCTGGGAAGTCATGACCGTGAGATTGAGGGCATGCCCGAGCCGAGCCGGTGCTCCCTCCCCCTCGGCCGCAAGGGTTGGTGGGACTGTGATGGGAAGCGCATTTCTCGTCGGGACTCATCGGGGCCTTTTTGCACACAAACGCGAGCTGGGAACATAATCTCTCCAACTGCCTGGAAACATCGGGCACACACGATGGAAAAGGAGGGCAGCAATGGACGATGAGGTTTTCGAGAGAGCCGCCCTGCGGTCGTTGGATGATTTCGAATGGCTTTTGGTGCCGAATGGATCGACGGATCTAGCTGAACAGCTAGACCGCGGGGATCCCGCCTTGCTCAAAGCGGCTGCAGCAAGGGTTCAGCAAGAAAAATCGCTTCTCTTCCTGTTTCACGGTGATGGCACTCCGCCACTTATCGAACGGCTCAGCCTGTTTGTCCCTGAGAGTTCTGCGCCCTTGCTCCTTGGGCTCGTGGAAAGCCGGTGGGAACACGCGGTTCGGCAATCATCGGCTTCACGGGTATTGCCCGGCTCCGGCATCCTGTGGTGCGACGTGCAGTTTGGTGACGACGCCACCGAGGAGGCGCGCAATGATGTGGTGTCCCGAATTTTCTCGCGATTTCTCGTCTCGGGACGTCCGCTACGGCACTACAGCTGTACCTTCTTTCTCCCCTTGGACCTGCGACTAGACGGCGAGCTTGAGCACCAATCCGAGCTTCCCGCCTGTCTTCGTGTTCCCGAGGACCGGACTGTCGAGCGTTACCGGGTCAAGGTGCCGCGCGCGCTTCTGGAGGAGCACGGCGATTCGGACAAGATTCCTCGCCAGGACTCCGCCCACGCACAAGCCTATGAGTTCTTCTACACCCACCTCCAGAAACAGCTCTTCGAGACCGAATCCACCGCTACGATTGATACGTCACCTGACCATGACCGGGCGGTAGTACCCATCATCCACCGACGATTGAGCAATGCGATCCTGTCCGGTCTGACGCTCGACCTCATCGAGACGCGGAAAAATCCCGACGGTGTTGAGGAAGCATCGGGAGCCATTTCCGGGGCGGTGGAGGATGTCTCTCTGTATGAGTATTACAATGGATTGTTTCTTCTTGGGATTCGGGTCGGGATGCCCGGCAGCACTTACCTTATGGACCTGATGCATAAGGCGTGGAATGCGCCGGATGCACAGAATGCCCTGGTCCGCGAGGACAAGGATTGGTGGCATGGCCTCGTGTTCACCACGGACAAGCAATTCGAGGAGAGCCGCAAGAGGCAGGTCGAAGACTGGCTGCGTTACACCAAGACCTCTCGCGTCCTGTTTGCCTCCTTTCGCGAGCAGGGCGTGGAGCGCAAAATCGCACGCCAAAAATTACGCAAGGGCGATCAGGTACTGGCCGAGCGCCATATCAACGACCAGTTCTCAAGCGTCGCGCTCCATTTCCTCGGGCATTTCTTCACCAAGTTGCCGCGAGAGGAACTCAGCCGCGACCAGCGTCTCGGACAAGTAGCCGACGATCGGATGTTCGTCCACGTTGCTTACTCCTTGAGCGGCCCCCCGCCTTGTCCCGACACACCGGAGATCGCGGAGTTTGAGCGCCTGTTCAGCTACGCCCTCTATGTGGACCAGCACAGCGACGGGGCCTTCACGCCGGACGGCTGGGCCTGCGACCAGCAATACACGAAGGGCTTGATGAAAAAGGACGTTCTCTATCGCTGGTACGGTGTGGGTAATCTGTCCGGATTCACCAACGCATCGAGCGTTTTCATGGGGTTCGGTGGCTTTTCTCACACGCCCGTCGCTTCTGTGCACGTACCCTACGTCTACGCCAAGATCCAGATTCTCGTTCTGTTTTTTCGTATGACGCTTGAGCTATTTGATCGGCGCATCGGCGCCGCGACACAGCGCTTGGTCGAAGAAAGCCACCGAACAGCGCCATTTCGCGACCTGCGACAGAACTTCATTGAGTTCACCAACAATTACTGGTTCCGCCATCTCACGCCCCAAGTCCAAGGCGAGGAGATCGCAAGCCGTATGATGGTTGTACAGGACCTCGAAGGTGTGTATGAACTGATCAAGGACGAGATGGAAAGGGCGGACGAATACGCTCGCGCCATTCGTGATCACTGGTTCCAGAAACGCGCGGACAAGGCCGGATGGATTGCTGGCGGCTTGGCGATCGCCGCTATATTCTTGACTTTCGTAGAGGATATTTTTAGGGGACCGGCATTGGGCGCTTTCTCGGCCTTGATTGTGATCGCATCGATTGTGTGGACCATCTTCTTCGCGACAAGAAAATTCGATAAGCCATGGAGGATCGAGAACGACGACCCACACCAAAAGCCCTCATTCCACCCACGTCGACCGTCTTAAGCCTTCAGTGATGTAGCCCGGATGGCGCACGGCGGAATCCGGGAAACCGAATAGGAACACTGGATGGCGCTGTGCTGCATCCAGACGACGATCTTGCGGCTGAGAGGCGACAAAGCCGGTAGTTTCGCATTCCTCGGAGGAATCGATTAATTCTAGAGAAGGCAGATTAGGAGGTTGTTTAGGATGTCAAGAGGCAAGCAAGGCAAGAAGAAGCCCCGCAAGGGTCGCGATAGCGGGTCGAAACCGGCCAGCGAGGTAAGACACTCAGCGCCGTCCCCAAACGCCAACCCCCAACCCCCCGCCGATATCACCCATCTGCTTCGCATCGAAGCCATTAACATCGACGGCGTTTGCGACGACACAGACCAGATCAGTATCCGCCGCGGCGGCAGCCTGTTGTTGCGTCAAGCGGTAATCGATGCCGAGGACTGGCTGCGGGCGCTCGCCGAGAAAGACGGCTTGAGCAAAGATTCCGTCAAGCCCATCTCGATCGGTGGCTCCATCGGGATTTACGGGCTGCGGCTCGAGCAGCTCGCCATCACATCCGTCATCAAGCACATCGAGGAAAAGCTCAACCAAGACCCCTTGTACCGCCTGGCTTGCTTCTCGGTCGTCGCCTGCGAATCGGATGGTACGGACTACCAGGGCGCGCGCGAAAGACTGCTCGCCCAAGTTCGCTGGCAACAGCTGCGCCAGCCCAACCGCTACCTGCCGAAGCTACAAGACGGCCTCGAAGAAGTCTGCGATTTCGATCACCTGAGTTCCGCGCGATGTCACGAAAAATTTTTGAGGCGGGAGAACTGCTTCGTCGGCGAAAGTGTTAAGGAACGCTTCGATTATGGCCAAGAGCAACGCGGTCTTTTCTACAAGAGCGAGCTCGGCCAGTGCAAAGGCGAATGGGATCTCGATGTGGATGCCCTTCGGTTTACGTCCGACCTGCACGAGCTCTCGCACAACCCCCGCTTCGGCAACCTGAGCGACAAGATCGCCCTGGTCTATTTCGACGGCAACGGCTTTTCCCGCTATCAGAAGGATCACTGCAGAGAAATAGAGACCCAGTCCCAATTCGACGAGCGCCTCCGCGGCGCTCGATGCGCCTTTCTGGCCGACCTGCTTCAGAAGGCGGTATCGGACCCTGCCTTCAAGAGCCAAAAGGAAATCCGGCTCGAGGTCCTGCTGTGGGGCGGTGATGAATTCCTGCTCGTCGTGCCGGCATGGAAAGGCTGGGAGGTCGCGCAGCTCTTTCTGAAAAATCACGCAACGATCTCGATATTCCCAGGCACCCAAAAGCTGACCCACGCCGGCGGTCTCGTGTTCTGTGGTGCCAAGACGCCCATCGTGCGAGTGCACGATCTGGCCCGGCAACTAGCGGACTGGGCCAAGAGCCAGCCCTCGGGTCGGGACAAGAACAGCCTGGCCTACCTGGTGCTGGAATCCATCGAATATCCGACGCAAGGGATCGCAGACTATTTCGGAGAGCGTTTCAAGGAGGCGGCCGCCGAGCAAAGACCCTTGAGGGTCAGCCAGCTCGATTCGAATAAGCTCAGGGAGCTGCTCGAGCTTGTCCCTTCCCGCCTGTTGCATAATTTCAGCCGCGCCCTGGTACGCCACGGCCTGACCAACGAGGAATACCGACAACGAAGGGAACGCACGCTACAAGTGCTCGGCAAGGTCAACTTTGAAAAGGCCAGTGACCTCTTGCAGCAGTTGTTCACCAACCAAAAGGCGGAGACCGACTGGCCTTGGCTGCACTTTCTGGTGCTGCGCGATTACCTGGCCCCCCAAGCCAGCCCCCAGACCGCCACGGAGGACAACCGATGACACCCTACCTCATCGATCTGGTGCTCGAGCTGCGAGCCCCCATCCTGTCCGCTGCCAATGGCGCCATCGCCCTGGGGCTGGATACCGCAATGCAGCGCGACGACCAGCACCGGCCGGCCCTGCCCGGCAGCCTGATCAAAGGCAATCTACGCCAGGCCTGGCAGACGTTCAAGCAACACGCCGGGCTGACACCGCCGGATGGCTGGCTCGGCCAAGGCTCGGATGAGGGCCCGGGTGAAAACAGCTTCGCTCCCAACCGTGCCCGTCTGACATTCGCCCCCTGGTGGTCTGACCTGGAGTGGCAATCGGCCGATGACGCCCGGCCCCTGTACCGCATCCAGATCGACGAAGACACGGGCGCGGCCAAAGAGGGCGCGCTTCAGATTATCGAATCCCCCTATGCCGTCGGCCGCAGCGTGCACTTCAGCGGCCAGATTTACGCTTGGCTCAAGGCGGAAGAGGACCCCGAGCAACTGCGCCGCTGGCTGGAAAAGGGCCTGCTATTCATGGCGTGCATCGGTGCCAACAAGGGTCAAGGCTTCGGGCGGATCGAAAAGGTGTCGACCAAGTGCCAAATGCACGAAAAAATCGAGCTTACCGATCTCTGCGACCAGGAGCGGCTGGGACTCTCCCTGAAGCCACTCGGCCCCTTCTGCATCGGCAAGCCGGCAATCGGCGAGAACAACCGCTTCGACAGCGAAGACTTCATCCCGGGCGCCGCTATCCTGGGCGCGCTGGCGCGGGCGATGGAGCTCAGTGGTGGCAAGACACGCTGGCCGGCGCTGTATGACCACTTCGCCCAGCTCCGTGTCAGCCATGCCTTGCCCTTCGATCCTGCCGTCCAGGCAGAGGGCCACACTCTCGCCCCCGGTCGCCCCCTGGCCTTACCTTTGTCGCTCACCAGCTTCCAAGCCGATTCCAGAAAACCGCCCGACATCCTGGAACTGTCGCCGTTCAAGAAACCCGGTCTGATCTCGCGTTATGGCACCACCCAAGCGCCCTGTTTCCAACCCGACTGGAAGAGCAAAGATTGGGATACGGCCGAACGGCAATTCCGCTGGCCCGAGATCCGTAAGCGTCTCGACCTGCACACCGCCATTAATCCGGCCACTGGCGCCGCCCAGACCGGCCAGCTGTTCTCGATCGAGTCGGTCGAGCCGAAAAACCTCGTCTGGCTTGCCAATGTCGATTTCGGCCAGATCCCGAACGTGGACAATCGATCCAAGGTCCGAAGCGATCTGCTCGATCTGCTCGGCTGGGGACTGGACAGCATCGGCAAGCTCGCCACTCGCTACCAGGTCGCCACGGCCACGCCCGTCGATTTCACCTTCCCGCAACGAGATCTTGAAACAATCCAGCTGGAAGCCGGCCAGTCCGTCCATCTGCATCTGCAAACCCCGGCCCTGCTCTTGTTGCCGGATACCGATCTCCCGGCCAGCGGCGGAGGCGATGCTCTGCATCGTGCCTATGCTGCGACTTGGGATAAGCTGTCGGAGGGTAGCCTCGAGCTTTCGCACTTTTTTGCCCTGCAGGACCTGCGCGGTGGACGCCATTGGTGGCACCGTTTCCGCAAGGGCCAAGCCCTTTACCATCCCGTCCTGCTGACCCGCGCCGGCAGCGTCTTCGTCTTCAAGATCAAGGACCACGATAAGGCCACCGCAAGGCTCGCCAAGTGGCAGCGTTACGGCCTGCCGCAGCGCCAAGGCGCACCGGGGGGCGAGGACTGGGAACGAAATCCCTGGATTCGCAACAACGGCTACGGCGAGATCGTTCTCGATCCCGTCTTGCCAGTGCCAGCCCTGCCGACCAACCAATGGAAGGAGATCAGCCATGACTGACCTGCGACTTTGCCTGTCCGGTCTGCTGACATGCGAAAGCCCGCTGCATGTCGGTGACGGCAACGAGCTGCCTTGTGTGGATCGCTCGCACGCCGACCGCACCAAGCTGGAAATCGGTCACTACAATAGCGTCTGCACCGACCACCAACCCCGTCCCTACATCCCGGCCAGCACACTGCGCGGTGCCTTGCGCGCGCAGCTGATGGCCGAAGACCCGGACCTGACGCCCTGCCTCTTCGGCCACCAGGAGCGCGCTGGGGTGCTGCGGGTTGAAGACGCTACGTTCAACGCCACCGCATCCAAGCTTGGCGACACCCGATTACCCTACTGGGACGAGCAGCGGTTCACCTACTTAAAGCGCGGCGTTGCCATCGAGCCGGTGACCCGCACCGCCGACGAGCATCTGCTGTTCATGCATGAGCTGGTGCCCCCAGGAGCGGCCTTCGACTTTCGGCTTTGGCTCGAGCAACCGACTTCCGAGCGGGTCGACAAGCTGATCGCCATCCTCGAGGATTGGAACGGCCAGCTGGCGCGGGCCATCGGTAATGGCCGCACCAAGGGCTGGGGACGCCTGCGCTGCGAGCTGCAGCGTGCCGAGCGACTGACGGCGGCGGACCTGGCCGTCTGGCTGCAAAGCGACGACCAGGCCCCGACACTGCAGACCTGGCCGCTACCTACTTCACCAGCGTCCACTACCACCGGGAATGCGCTGAAGCTGGCGCTGAGCCCAAAATCGCCCTTCCTGGTCCACGAGGCTTGGTTCGCCGATCCCGAGGCCAAAGATCCCCCGGATCTGGTCTTCATGCGCAATGCAGAAGGCCGAGCCCTGATCCCCGGCAGCAGCCTCAAGGGATGGCTGCGCCATCGCGCCCACAAGATCGCCGCCACCATCGTCCACCAGCACCAAGAGGCCCCCGCCGACCGGGCCTGGACAAGCGTCGAAGGCTTCATCCAGGACCTGTTCGGCACCGAGAAACGGCGTAGTCGGCTCTGGCTGGGCGATGCGCTGTCGGACAAGCCGGCCCAGTCGGTCGAATTCATGATGACCGCCATCGACCGCTTCACCGGCGGGGTCAGTATCGGTGACTCACCGCAGCTGCGCATGACGCGCGAACAGTGGGCCAAGCTGAAGCTTGGGGACAAGCGCGGCGGGGCCCTGTTCAAGGTCCAGGCCGCCGATTGCGATAACCTCACATGCCGGCTGGAGTGGGACGGGCGCAACCGCCAGTCCGAGCCGGACCCGGCACAGAAAGGCATGCTGCTGCTGATCGCGCGCGATCTGTTGGAAGGCGAGCTGCGGCTGGGCTGGGGCCAGGCAAAAGGGTTCGGCGATTTCGCTGTCGCCTTCGAGCTCGGCGGTAAGAAAATCACGGCATGGCCAGACCTGTTGGACTGGTTGTGCGAGCGCTTCGGCGCCGGTGCGGAATCAGGCACCCCCGAGCAATGGGTCGAGGCCCTGCATCAGCGATTGGCTATTGAAGCTCAACCCAAGGAGGACGCCGCATGAGCGACTTCATCAACCCCTATCAATTCATCGATGTGACCGGGCAGGTCAATGGCGGCGAGCGCACCGATCTGGATTATGACGACATCAAGAATCGCAAGATGCCGTTCGCCCGCCACGATCTGTGGCACAAAAACGGCCACTCCGGTCGGTTGATCTGCCGCCTTAAGCTCGAGACGCCCACCTTCGTCGGCAACGAGCAGAGCGAGCCGGATGATTCCCAGACCCAGGCCGCCAAGCAAGTACAGCCGCTGGAACTGAACGATAAGATCGCCCTGCCAGCCACAAGCCTGCGCGGCATGATCGCCGCCACCGCCGAAGCCCTGAGCCAGTCGGCAATGCGAGTCCTGGACAACATCGATTACGGCGTCCGCCAGGACGCCGAAGAAGGGACGAAGGTCGAGCTGGGCCAGATCTCTCGCGACTCCAAGCCGGGAAAGATGAAGATCCGCCGCTTCGACTGCTGCCATATTCTCACTGATGAAGCCCATGCCTTCTGGAACAGCTCCAAGTCACTCATCCGCTGCTATGCCGATCTAAGTCAATCGCAGGACACGAAGGGCCGCTGCGGTAAGTTGCTGACCAATGCCTCGGCCCTGAGCACAACCGAGACCAAGAACCATACTCAGTTCGGTTTTTTGTTGATCCTGGAATTCACCAGCGAGGAGGCACGCCCGCAAATACGCAAGTACGAAATCTTCGCTTACCAGGACAGCTCCCGCAGCTATCCAACCATGGACATCCCGCAGAAGGCCATCGACACCTACGAGCACCTATTCGCAGAGCGTGCCATCGCCACACGGTATGGCGAGGATCTCCGACAGTTCGAGGATCCATTCCTGTTTCGCGGCTTTCACAGGGACAAGGATCACCCCTGGCGGCTACAGCCTGGCCAATTCGTCTACTACCGAGCTGAGAAATCCGAGATCACTGAGATCCGACCCAGCCAGATCTGGCGCGCCAAGGCCGGCGCCTCACACGATTACTTCGCCCGCATCAATCCCAACCTGCTGCCCTGGGGCGCTCCGAAACGCAAAGGCGGGCTGAGCCCGGTCGAGGCCCTGTTCGGTGTGGTCGAGCGGGAGAAGGCGGACGAAGAAAAGGCAGGGCGCAACCTGGCTGGACGGGTTCGCTTTAGTGCCGGACGCTTCTTCGGCCCCGGCAAGCCGCTGCAACTGCCCGAGATCACCCTCAAGATCCTCTCCTCACCCAAGCCGCCCTCGCCCGCCATGTACTTTCACAACCAGGGAGAGCGCGGCCAATACCTCTCGCGCGCAGACTTGGCAACTGGCTATCGGGAGCAACAAGAAAAGATCCGTCCCAACGGCCGCAAAATCTACATCCATCACCGCGCATACGAGATCGAGCAGGAGCCCTGGAAAGCGCGCAACGAAGAACACAGCAATCAAAAGCTCAAGATCCAACCGCTTAAGGCCGGCCAGGCTTTCTATTTCCACATCGACTTCGACAACCTCTCCAGCCAAGAGCTGGACCTTCTGCTCACCGCCATCCGGCCAGCCACCGACCATCGGCACCGTCTGGGATTGGGCAAGCCACTGGGGCTCGGCACGGTGCGGCTCGACATCTGCGCCTGCTGCCTTCGCGACACCGAGGGACGCTACACCGCCGCGGGTCTCACAGCCCCCCGCTATGGCGAGGTTTGGCAGGAAACAACCGTCGACACCTGGCTCCCGCACTACCCGATCGAGGCTGCGGCCATCGTCAATGCCCCAACCGCGCGCCCGGCGGCCTGGCAGCTCGACGACAATCCCCTGATCGACCGCGAGACCCGGGACCTGATCGCCACCCTGGGCGATCCGGACCAGGTTCGGCTCCCTGTACAGACCCCGCTGACGTTGGAACAAAGCCAAAGCCCCTTGGCTGAGCGGGAAAAAGAAACCTTCAAGTGGTTCGTCCAGAACGACGCCAAAGGTCAGCAGCACCGACAAGCCCTACCCGAGCCCAAGGCCGCCGAGCCGGTGCCGGCAATGGACTTCAGTCGGAAGCCCACTTCGTGAAGACATGACAACGCTGGAGGTTCTGTGGGAAGACGGGGATCTGAAGGCACAGGTCCACGAGGCCGAACGCACATTGACAAGAATCGATGCCGAGAAAATGCCATCCTACACAATTGGCTTCGTGGGTGATGAGGCGGAGCGCGAGAACTCGGAATCAACTTTACCGCGAGGAACGATGATGGGGCTCATCTACACAAGTGTCGATCTTATCAATCCGAGGAATCGTTCGTTGAAGCCAATTTCGGCTAAGGCCCTGGTCG
>Ga0210085_1000078_pt1 | contig 43107 bp, 41 predicted proteins | sample China_Galinas_PW_5_FD_184866 | JGI IMG/M metagenome (GOLD analysis project Ga0210085, IMG submission 184866) | Wetland microbial communities from San Francisco Bay, California, USA, that impact long-term carbon sequestration - China_Galinas_PWC_D1... | ecosystem: Environmental > Aquatic > Marine...
GCTGGGGTTTTCGCCTGGGGAGGAGGCGGGGGTGCGGGTCCCCACTGCCTTCGCCGCCCTATGGGCGGCTCTGTTGTGGGGGAGTCCCGGGGGCGCGGGGTGCTGGCGGGGCGAAAACCGGACGCCGCTGGCACGAGGGGCACCCCGACCCCACCCCTGTCAGCGCTCTGGATGGGTTGAAGCTGCGGAGCGCTTGCGCCGCCTTGGGTGGGCTGCGGAAGCCCGCACCGTTTCCAGTCGCCGCCCAGTCGGCGAGTTCGCCTCTGGCGTCGCATACCGACGCCTGAGGCGGACTCGCGAAATTGGCGTCCCGCGTCCCTCGCAAGCTCCTGGGGCTGCGGAAGCGCGTAACAGCCCCGAGCCATCGCGCCCTTCCTTGGGGCCTTTCGTCCCTTTCCAGCTTCCCCACCCAAGCCCCTGTCGACGCGGGGCTTGCTGGGGTTTCTTGCGGCGAGGGCGGGGCGTCCCTCGTGGGAGCGGCGTCCGATTTTCGCCCGCAGGCGCCTCGCGGCCCCGGGACTCCCCATGCCCCAGCCGCCCATGGGGCGGTCAGGCATGGGACCCGTCCGCCACCCACTCCCCGGCGAAAATCCCAGCTCCCACGAGGGACGCCCCGCCCTCGCCGCCGGCAGGCCCGAACTGCAGAGTGCCGTTACCGACGAAGCAGACCGACCAGCTCGCCCCTCTGCCGCTCCGAAAGCCCCCCGATCGTCTTCGACGGGGAGATCCGGCACTGGTTGAGGATGCGGTTGGTCTTCACGCGGCCGTACTTGGGAACCGCGAGGAGCATGTCGAAGACCTTCGCGGTCATCACGTACTCGGGCGGGTCGAGGAGGATCGCGTGGATGCTGGCCCGGCCCGCTTTCAGGTCCTTCTTCAGCTTGGCGCGGGCGGTGCGGATGTCGTTGGCCCGCTTCAGCGCCTCCATCCTCTGGTCGAGGGACCGCTCCGGGGCCGCGAGGGAGGTCTTGACTGGAGGGGCTGCCATGTGGGCGGCGAGTATAGCCGCGGGTCGGAGAGGCGCAAGGGAGGCGGGCACGATTCCCCGCAAATTCACCTCAACCTCAAGTCGAGGTCTAGTGCCGATCAGGCGGCAACGCCGCGAATGCGGGCTTTTTCCAGCTCGGCGGCGACTCTCGCCCCGGCCCGCGGGTCCCGAAAGCTCTCCGTTCCGACCGCCACCACGGCGGCTCCGGCGGCGAGGAATTCGGCGGCGTCGGCGCCGCAGCGGATCCCTCCCATGCCCACCAGCGGCACCCCCACGGCGGCGCGCACCGCGCGCACCTGGTGCAGGGCGACCGGCCGCACCGCGGGGCCGGAGAGGCCGCCGTGGCCGGCTGCCAGCGCCGGCTCGCCGCTGCCCGGATCGATCGCCCCGCCCTTCAGGGTGTTGATCAGGGAGACCGCGTCCGCTCCGCCCTCCTCCGCGGCCAGCGCGACCGCGGCCGAGTCGGCGACGTTGGGGGTCAGCTTGACGATCAGCGGCTTGGCCGTCAGCGGCCGCAGCGCGCGCAGCAGCGCCTCGGTCTCGGTCGGCTGCTCGCCGACGATCAGCCCCGAGTGGACGTTGGGGCAGGAGACGTTGAGCTCGATGGCGGCGACCTCCTCGCGCGCGGCCACCGCCTCGACCAGGCGCGCGAAGCCCTCCCGCGAGGAGGCCATCGCCGAGACGATCAGCGGCACCGGCAGCTCGGCCAGCAGCGGCAGGTCCTCGGCGAGGAATCCCGCCAGCCCCTTGTTCGGCAGCCCGATCGAGTTGAGCATCCCGCTCGGCGTCTCCCAGATCCGACGCGGCGCGTTGCCGGCTCGCGGCTCCTCGGTGATCGTCTTGCTGACGAAGGCCGAGAAGGGGAAGTCCTCGAGCAGGGCGTCGCCGAACACCCTCCGCGCCGCGATCGCGTCGTAAGTGCCCGAGGCGTTGATCACCGGGTGCGCCAGCTCGATGCCGCAGAGCTCAGCCATACGCCACCTCGGCCACGGCCGCGCCGTCGAGCACCGGGCCGTCGACGCAGAGGCGCAGGTAGCCCCCGTCCGCCCGGGGCACGGCGCAGCCGAAGCAGGCGCCGAAGCCGCAGGCCATCGGCGACTCCAGCGCCAGCCGCGAGGGCGCTCCGGCCTCCAGGCAGATCCGCCGCACCGCGTCCAGCATCGCCGGCGGGCCGCACGAATAGACGACGGCGGAGGCGGCGTCGTCGCCGGCGAGCATCGTCGCCAGGAGGTCGGTGACGTAGCCGCGGTGGCCGGCGTGGCCGTCCTCGAAGGCAAGGCGCACCTCCGGGCAGAGGTCGCCGCCGGCGCCGCAGAAGAGCTCGCGGCCGCCGCTGTGGGCCTCGTCGCGGTAGCCGAGCAGGACCCGCAGGGGGACGCCGCGCCCGGCGAGCCGGCGACGCAGCAGCGCCAGCGGGGCGACCCCGATCCCGCCGCCGACCAGGATCGCGCCGGCGGCGCCCGGGCTGACCTCGCGCGGGCTCGCGAACCCGTTGCCGAGCGGCCCGGTCACCCAGGCCCCCTCCCCCGCCTCCAGCCCGCAGAGCCGCTCGGTCCCCGGGCCGATCCCCTCGACCAGGAAGTCGAGCCGCACGCCGTCCGCGGCCGGCGCCGCCTCGGCGACCGAGATTGCCCGCGGCAGGAAGGGTCGGCCGCCCTCGCCCTCCCAGCCCGTCGCCGCGGCCAGCATGTAGAACTGCCCGGCGCGCGGCTCCGGCCCCTCGCGGTCGAGCAGCGAGAAGACCCGGTAGCCGCCGGAAACCCTGTTCCCGGCGACCTCGCAGAGCCGCCGCCCGAACGGAGCGGGCGTCATCGCAAATCCTCGCGCTTCGCTCCCGGCCCGAAGTACCAGAGATGCACGCTTGGTCGCTCCGCGCTCAACGCGGCTGCGGGGCCCTGGTCTCGTGCAGCTCCTGCAGCGAGAGGACGTCGTCCCGGCCCTCCTTGACCGCGGCGATCGCCCGCGCCGCCGCGGTGGCTCCGGTCATCGTCGTCACGCAGGGAATCCCGTGGCGGATCGCGGCGGTGCGGATCTCGTAGCCGTCGGCGCGGGCCCCCGAGCCCGTCGGCGTGTTGATCACCAGGTCGCATTCGCGCTTGCGGATCAGGTCGACGACGTGCGGCGAGCCCTCGCCGAGCTTGTTGATCCGCTTCACCGGGACGCCCATCTGGGCGATCGCCTGCGCGGTGCCGCCGGTCGCGATCACCTCGAAGCCGAGATCGTGGAAGCGGGCGGCGAGCTGCGTCGCGGCCGGCTTGTCGGTGTCGGTGACGGTGATGAAGACCGAGCCCTCGTCGGGCAGCCGCACCCCGGCCGCCGCCTGCGCCTTGGCGAAGGCGGCCGGGAAGTCGGCGGCGATCCCCATCACCTCGCCGGTGCTCTTCATCTCGGGCCCGAGCACCGAGTCGGCGCCGGCGAAGCGGGCGAAGGGCAGCACCGCCTCCTTGACGCTGACGTGCTCGATCGGCTTGTCGGGCAGCTCCTGGTCGGCGAGCTTCTCGCCCAGCATCAGCCGCGCCGCGACCTTGGCCAGCGGCACCCCGATCGCCTTCGAGACGAAGGGGACGGTGCGCGAGGCGCGCGGGTTGGCCTCGATCACGTAGAGCTCGCCGCCGGCGACCCCGTACTGGATGTTGATCAGCCCGATCACCCCCAGCTCCAGGGCGATCCGCTCCGTAGTCGCGCGGATCTCCTCGAGCATCTCGGCGCCGAGGCTGAGCGGCGGGATCACGCAGGCCGAGTCGCCGGAGTGGACCCCGGCCTCCTCGACGTGCTGCATGATCCCGGCGACGTAGACCTCGGAGCCGTCGCCGAGGGCGTCGACGTCGACCTCGATCGCGTTCTCGAGGAAGCGGTCGAGCAGCAGCGGGTGCTCCTGGTCGGCCTTCACGTTGGCCTTCAGGTAGGCGCCCAGGTCCTCGGTCGAGTAGCAGATCTCCATCGCCCGGCCACCGAGCACGTAGGAGGGCCGGACCAGCAGCGGGAAACCGACCTCGGCCGCGATCACCTCGGCCTCCTCGGCCGAGAGCGCCGTCCCGTAGGGCGGGTGCTTGACCCCGAGCCGGCGCAGCAGGGCGCCGAAGCGGCCCCGATCCTCGGCCAGGTCGATCGCGTCGACCGGAGTGCCGAGCAGCCGCACGCCCGCCTCTTCCAGCGTGCGGGCCAGCTTCAGCGGCGTCTGGCCGCCGAACTGGACGACCACGCCCTCCGGGCGCTCCTGCTCGCAGACCGCGAGCACGTCCTCGGCGGTCAGCGGCTCGAAGTAGAGCCGGTCGGAGGTGTCGTAGTCGGTCGAGACCGTCTCCGGGTTGCAGTTGATCATCACCGCGTCGCGGCCCAGCTCGCGCGCGGTCATCGCCGCGTGCACGCAGCAGTAGTCGAACTCGATCCCCTGGCCGATCCGGTTCGGCCCGGCACCGAGGATCACCACCGAGTCGCGCTCGCCGCGGCGGATCTCCGAGGCGGGCGGCGAGCCGTCGGCGCCGCGGCGCTCGTGGCCCGAGTAGTAGTACGGGGTCGCCGCCTCGAACTCGGCGGCGCAGGTGTCGACCGCCTTGTAGGCGCGGGCCAGCCCCTCACTGCCGTCGCCCTCGCGGGCCAGCGCCTGCAGCTCGCGCAGGAACCAGCGGTCGACCAGGCAGCGCTCGTGCACCGCCTCCACCCCGAGCCCGCGCCGGAACGCCTCCAGCACCTGGTCGAAGCGCTCCGCGCAGGGCATCTCCAGCGCCGCCAGCAGGTCCTCGTCGGAGGCCGGGAGCTCCGGCGCCGAGTCGAGCTCGCGCGAGCGCATCGCCTTGGCGAAGGACTCGCGGAAGGTGCGGCCGATCGCCATCGCCTCGCCGACGCTCTGCATGTAGGTCGAGAGCCGGCCCTCCGAGCCGGGGAACTTCTCGAAGGCGAAGCGCGGGATCTTGGTGACCACGTAGTCGATCGTCGGCTCGAAGGAGGCCGGCGTCGCCCGGGTGATGTCGTTGGGGATCTCCTCCAGGGCGTAGCCGACCGCCAGCTTCGCCGCCATCTTGGCGATCGGGAATCCGGTCGCCTTCGAGGCCAGCGCCGAGGAGCGCGAGACGCGCGGGTTCATCTCGATCACGACGATCTCGCCGGTCTCCGGGTTGACCGCGAACTGGACGTTGGAGCCGCCGGTCTCGACCCCGATCGCCCGGATCACGGCGATCGCCTGGTCGCGCAGGTCCTGGTAGAGCGGGTCGGGCAGGGTCTGGGCCGGCGCCACGGTGACCGAGTCGCCGGTGTGCACCCCCATCGGGTCGACGTTCTCGATCGAGCAGATGATCACCACGTTGTCGTTGCGGTCGCGCATCACCTCGAGCTCGAACTCGCCCCAGCCGATCACCGACTCCTCGACCAGGACCTGGTTGATCGGGCTCGCCGCCAGGCCCTCGGAGACGACCTGGCGCAGCTCGGTCTCGGTGTAGCCGACGCCGCCTCCCTGACCGCCCATCGTGAAGGCGGGCCGGACGATCGCCGGCAGGGTGATCCGGCCGGCCGCCAGCCCCTCGTCGAGCTCGGCGAGGCTCTCGACCGTGATCGACCACGGGATCCGCAGGCCGGCCTCGGTCATCGTCTTGCGAAACTTCTCGCGGTCCTCGGCGCGGCTGATCGCCGCCGCGTCGGCACCGATCAGCTCCACCCCGCAGCGCTCGAGGGTGCCGTCCTCCTGCAGCGCCATCGCCAGGTTGAGGGCGGTCTGGCCGCCCAGCGTCGGCAGCAGCGCGTCGGGGCGCTCCTTCTCGATGATCCGGGCCACCGGGCCGGGCAGCAGCGGCTCGATGTAGGTGGCGGTGGCGAACTCCGGGTCGGTCATGATCGTCGCCGGGTTGGAGTTGACCAGGACGACCTCGAAGCCCTCCTCGAGCAGCACCTTGCAGGCCTGCACGCCGGAGTAGTCGAACTCGGCCGCCTGCCCGATCACGATCGGGCCGGAGCCGATCACCAGGATCTTCTCGATGTCGTCGCGTCTAGGCACCGGCCTTCTCCTTGTTGCGGGTCAGTCTGGCCTCCAGGTTGGCGCGCACCCTCGGCCACTCGTCCTCGACGATCGAGTAGTAGGCGGAATCACGCGGGCCGCTGACCGGCATCCGCATGTGCCTGCGGAGGATCCCCTCGAACTGGGCCGGCAGCGCCTCCATCGCGGCGCGCGAGCGCTCGTTGCGGGCGTCGGTCTTCAGCTCGACCCGCATGCATTCGAGCGCACCGCGGCCCTCCTTCGACACAGCCTCACCATTGGCCCCGGGGGCGCGAAAACCGAGCCCGCCAAGGACGCAGGGAGCGTGGCGTGCTCTGCACGCGAGCGACCGAGGACGCGGGCGGGCGAAGGTTTGCAGCGTCACCGGGCGAGCTCCAGGAAGCGCTCGAAGAGGTGGCGGGCGTCGTGCGGGCCCGGGCCGGCCTCGGGGTGGTACTGAACGGTGGCGCCGGCGACGTCGCGCAGGACCAGGCCCTCGACCGTGCGGTCGTAGAGGTTGAGCTGGGAGAGCTCGGCGACGCCGAAGTCGGTGTCCCAGCGGACCGGCTCGTCGCCCTCGATCCGCGGCTGCCCACCCGGCCCCTCGACCGCGAAGCCGTGGTTCTGCGAGGTGATGTCGATCCGCCCCGTCTCCAGGTCCTTGACCGGGTGGTTGGCGCCGCGATGGCCGAAGGGGAGCTTGTAGGTCTTCAGCCCCACCGCCCGGCAGAGCAGCTGGTGGCCGAGGCAGATCCCGAAGACCGGCTTCGTCCCGACGATGCCGCGCACCGTGTCGACGACGTAGTCCAGCGCCGCCGGGTCGCCGGGGCCGTTGGCGAGGAAGACGACGTCGGGGTCCTCGGCGAGCACCTGCTCGGAGCTGCTCTCGCAGGGCAGCAGGGTGAGCCGGCAGCCGCGCTCGCGCAGCTGCCGGATGATGCTCATCTTCACCCCGGTGTCGATCCCGACCACGTGCGGGCCGTCGCCCTCGAAGCGGACCGGCTCCGGCGGCGTCACCGTGCGGGCGAGGTCGGTGCCCGCCATCGGCGCCTCCGCGGCGATGGCCTCGCGCGCCTCCGATTCCGGTGTGGAGGCCGGGAAGATGCCGCCGCGCATCGCGCCGCGGTCGCGCAGGTGGCGGACCAGCGCCCGCGTGTCCACCCCGCTGATCGCCGGCACGCCGCAGTCGCCGAGCCAGTCGAGCCAGCCGCCCTCGGCGGTGCCGGCGTCCTCGCCGTTCTTGGCGTCGCGCATGACCACGCCGCGGGCGTGGACGCGGTCGGACTCCATCGCCGGCGCGCTGACCCCGTAGTTGCCGATCAACGGGTAGGTGAAGACGATGATCTGGCCCGCGTAGGAGGGGTCGGTGACCGACTCCTGGTACCCGGTCATCGCCGTGTTGAAGACGACTTCCCCGGTCACCGCGTCCCCGTGGCCGCACGCCAGCCCATCAAGCCGCGTCCCGTCCTCCAGCAACAAATAGGCCCCGTTCATCGCGCTGTTCCTTTCCTATGCATGGCAGGGCAAAGGAACAGCGCTGCCTGGTGTGGCTTTTTGGTCATGGGGCTACTCCCAGGGTGAAGGAGCGGAGGCGGAAGGCGATTCGGCCGGCGGCTACGGTCATCTGGACTCGGCCGGTCAGGGTGCGGCCGGCGCACCAGGAGTTCTGGGAGCGGCTCTCGTAGCCGTCCTCGCCCACTGTCCACTCGGCGCCGAGGTCGCAGAGGGCGATGTTCGCCTCGGCGCCCGGGGTCAGGGTCGGGCGCTCGAGCCCGAAGGGGGCGGCGCCGCCGGCCATCCGCTCGACCAGCAGGCCGAGGTCGAGCACGCCGGGCCGGACCAGCTCGGTGTGCAGGGCGGCGAAGGCCGTCTCCAGCCCGGTCACGCCCATCGCCGCCTGCTCGAAGGGGACGTCCTTTTCCTCCGCCTGGTGAGGGGCGTGGTCGGTGGCCACGCACTCGATGACGCCCTCACGCAGCCCCTCGATCAGCGCCTGGCGGTCGCGCTCGCCGCGCAGCGGCGGGTTCATCTTGGCCCGCCAGGGGTCGAGGCCGCGCACCTCCTCGTCGGTCAGGCAGAGGTGGTGCGGGCTCGCCTCGGCGCTGATCTGCACCCCGGCCGCCTTGGCCGCCCGCACGATCTCCACCGACTCCGCGGCGGAGAGGTGCTGGACGTGGATGCGAGCCTCCTCGTGGGCGGCCAGCGCCGCGTCGCGGGCGACCATCGTCGACTCCGAGACCGAGGGGATGGCGGACAGCCCGACCGCGGCCGAGACCGGCCCCTCGTGCATGACGCCGTCACCGGAGAGCTCGGGGTCCTCCTCGTGCAGGGCGATGTTGCCGCCGCAGAGCCGCTGGTACTGGAGGGCGCGGCGCATCACCCGGGCGCTGCGGATCGGCAGCCCGTCGTCGGAGAAGCCGACGGCGCCGGCCTCGCGCAGCTCGACCATCTCGGTCAGCTCCTCGCCCTGCATGTCGACCGTGACCGTGGCGACGAAGCCGACCGGCACCGAGGCGCCGGCGCGTGCCTGTTCGCGCAGCGCGGTGACGTCTGCCGCGGTCGAGATCGGCGGCGAGGTGTTGGCCATCGCGATGATCCCGCAGAAGCCGCCGGCCGCCGCGGCGCGGGTCCCCGTCTCGACGTCCTCCTTGTGCTCCTGGCCGGGGACGCGCAGGTGGACGTGCGGGTCGAAGAAGGCCGGGAAGGCGTGCAGGCCCTCGGCGTCGACCGTCTCGGCCTCCTCGACCGCGGCCTCGCCCGGCGGGCTCAGCTCGGCGATCTCGCCGCCGCGCACGACGACGTCGAAGACCCCGTCGATCCCGGCCACCGGGTCGAGCACCGAGGCGCGGCGCAGGACCAGGTCGACCGGCTCGCCCGGGCGCACGTCGAGGGTGTCGGTCAGCGGCCTCATCTGCCCCGCCTCACGCCGGCTGCCCGATCCGCGCCGCGCGCCCGCTGCCCTCGGCCTCGCCGCCGGAGCCGGGGCGCTCGGAGCCGGCAAGCAGCTCGTAGAGGATCGCCATCCGCACCACCAGCCCGGCCGCCACCTGCTCGGCGATCAGCGACTGCGGGGAGTCGATCACGTCGCCGGAGAGCTCGACGCCGCGGTTGACCGGCCCCGGGTGCATCAGCAGCTGTCGCGAGCCGAGCCGGCGGCCGTCGATCTGGAAGTTGGCGGCGTACTCGCGCAGCGAGGGGACGAAGCTCTCCTTCATCCGCTCCTGCTGCATCCGCAGCGCGTAGACGACCTCGGCCTCCTGCAGCCGGTCCAGCGAGTAGGTGACCTCGCAGCCCAGCTCCTCGATCCCACGCGGGATCAGCGTCGGCGGCCCGCAGACGGTGACCTCCGCCCCCATCTGCTGGAAGGCGATCAGGTTGGAGCGGGCGACGCGGCTGTGCAGGACGTCGCCGACGATCCAGATCCGCCGCCCGTCGAGCGAGCCGAGCCGGCGGCGCAGGGTGTAGACGTCGAGCAGCGCCTGGCTGGGGTGCTCGCGCTTGCCGTCGCCCGCGTTGACGACCGCCGCGCCGGTCCAGCCGGCGACCAGCTGCGCGGCGCCCGCGTAGGGGTGGCGGATCACGATCGCCGCCGGGTCGTAGGCGGTCAGGGTGGCCACCGTGTCCTTCAGCGACTCGCCCTTGTCGACCGAGGAGCCGGCGGCCTTGACCGAGACCAGGTCGGCCGAGAGCCGCTTGGCGGCCAGCTCGAAGGAGCTCGAGGTGCGCGTGCTCGCCTCGTAGAAGAGCGTGACGACGGTGCGCCCGCGCAGGGTCGGCACCTTCTTGATGTCGCGCCGCCCGACCTCGGCGAAGCTCTCGGCGCGGTCGAGGATCGCCTCGATCTCCTCGCGGCTGAGGTCGTCGATCGCCAGCAGGTGCTTCATGAGGGATCCTCCGCTCGCTCTGAGATGGTCACCCGGTCGACCCCGTCGCTCTCCTCGAGGCTGACGTTGACGCGCTCCTCGCGGGAGGTCGGCAGGTTCTTGCCCACGTAGTCGGGCCGGATCGGCAGCTCGCGGTGGCCGCGGTCGCAGAGGACCGCGAGTTGGACCCGGCGCGGCCGGCCGTAGTCGAAGAGCGCGTCGATCGCCGCCCGCACCGTGCGGCCGGTGAAGAGGACGTCGTCGACGAGGACGATCGTGCGCTCGCTGACGTCGAAGTCAATGTGGGAGGCGTGGACGGTCGGCTGGGAGGCGGGCGACTTGGCACCGACGTCGTCGCGGTAGAAGGAGATGTCGATGTCCCCGATCGGCAGCTCGCTGTCGATCAGCTCGCCGAGGGCGGCGTGGAGGCGGCGGGCGAGGACCGCGCCCCTGGTGTGAATGCCGACGATCGCGAGGCCGGACGGATCCGGGTTCTTCTCGGCGATCTCATGGGCGATCCGCTTCAGCGTTCGCCGCAGATCATCGTGCTCCAGCACGACCTTCTCACTCACTCTTGCTTCCTTCCTGGCCTCGCGGGACCGGGTTAAAGGACGGCTGCAATGTAGCAGCGGGGGATGACGGGGCCGCCCCGTTCTGCCAACCTTTGACCCGTGTTGCGGGAAGCAGGGGAGGCGATCGAGGCGCACGCGGCCTCGGGAAGGCGGTTCGACGCCGGCGGCGTCGAGAGCTTCGTGCTCGACCTCGGCGAGGGCGAGCCGGTGGTGCTGATGCACGGCGTCCCGGTCTCCAGCTTCCTCTACCGCAAGGTCGCCCCGGAGCTGGCACGGCGCGGGATGCGCGGGGTCGCCTTCGATCTGCCCGGCCTCGGGCTGGCCGAGCGGCCGCGGGACTTCGACTACTCCTGGAGCGGGCTGGCGAGCTGGACCGGCGAGGCGATCGACGCGCTCGGCATCGAGCGCTGCCACCTGGTCGTCCACGACATCGGCGGGCCGGTCGGGCTCGAGTGGGCGATCCGCCATCCCGACCGGGTGCTCTCGGTGACCGCGCTCAACACCCTGGTCGACGCCGCCCACTTCCACCGCCCGTGGACCATGCACCCGTTCTCGATCCCCGGCGTCGGCGAGCTCTGGCTGCGCGGCACGCCCCGCTTCCTCTTCGCCAGGCTCTTCTACCTGCAGGGCGTCGCCGACCGCGCCGCGGTCCCCCGCGCCGACGTCTACGCGCACCACGCCCTGCTGCGCCGCGGCGACAACGGCCGCGCCTTCCTGCGGATCATGCGCGGCTTCGAGCTGACCGAGGCGAAGGAACGCTTCTTCTTCGAGGGCCTGACCGGCCGCCCGTACCCGGCCCAGGTCGTCTGGGGCAAGCTCGACCCCGCCCTCGGCGAAGAGCGCCGCCTCGCAGTGCAGCGCGCGCTCGGCGTCGACGAGCCGACCCTGCTCGCCGCCAAGCACTTCCTGCAGGAGGACCACGCCGCCGCGGTGGCCGCCGCCGTCGCCGGGCTCGCCGGCTGAGGCGGGATCAGTCGCGCTCGACCAGGTGAGGCCCACCCCGCTCCGGGAACGGGATCTCGATCGTGTCGAAGTCCCTCGGGGCGATGCAGGGCTCGAAGACCTCCCGCGCCTCCTCGAGGACCTTGCCGACGTGGTAGCGGGAGGAGATGTGGACGAGGGCGAGCAGCTTCACGTGCGCCTCGGCGGCGACCGCGGCGGCCTGGCCGACGGTCGAGTGCCCGGTTTCCGCCGCCCGCTGCGCGTCCTCCTCGGCGAAGCTGGCGTCGTGGACCAGCAGCTCCGCGTCCGCGGCGGCGGCGACCGTCCCGGGCGAGGGCGCCGTGTCGCCGGTGATCACCACGGTGCGGCCGGCTCGCGCCGACCCCATCACCTGCTCCGGGGTTACCGGCCCCGCGTCGCCCTCGACCGCCTCGCCACGCTGCAGGGCGGCGAAGGCCGGCCCTTCCGGGACGCCGGCGGCGAGCGCCGCCGCGGGGTCGAACCGCCCCGGCCGCTCCGCCTCGACCAGCGCGTAGCCGTTGGCGCGCACGCCGTGGGCCGCTTCGAAGGACTCGACCGCGTAGCCGTCGTGGGCAACCGCCTCGCCCGGCGGCAGCTCGACCAGCTCGACCCTGAAGCCGAGCCTGCCGATCAGCGGCCGCATCACCTTGAACAGGTCCTTCAGCCCCGGCGGTCCGTGGACCGTGAGCGGCGGCTCGCGATCGGTCAGGTCGTAGGTCTTGAGCAGCCCCGGCAGGCCGAGGACGTGGTCGGCATGGAAGTGCGTGAGGTAGATCTCGTCGACCTGGACCAGACCCAGGGAGCGCTGCATCTGGCGCTGCGTCCCTTCCCCGCAATCGAACAGCAGCCGCTCCCCCCCGCGCGCCACCAGCACGCTCGCGGTCGAGCGCCGCGCCGACGGCACCGAGCCGCCGGTCCCCAGAAAGGTCACCGAAAGATCCATCGGCGGCGAGCCTACGCGAAACCCCGTGACGTAAGCTGGGGATCGAGCGCCCGTAGCTCAGCTGGATAGAGCGCCACTCTCCGGAAGTGGAGGCCACAGGTTCGAATCCTGTCGGGCGCGTTGACAAGGCCCTGGAGCCCAGGGGTGTCATAGGCTTGCGCCGTGCCGTTCACGCTCAGGAACCTCAAGGAGGACCTGGAGGACGTCGGCGCCAATTTCGACGGCGCGCCGAACTTGGAGTTCCGCTTGGCGACGGAAGCGCTCGAACTCGAGAGGTCCGGCCTGGGCTACCAGCGCGTCCCGCCGGGCTATCGCTTTCCGTACGGCCACACGCACAAGAGGCAGGAGGAGATCTACGTGGTTCTGCGCGGGAGTGGGCGGATGAAGCTCGACGAGGAGATCGTCGAGCTCGAGGAGTGGGACGCCGTGCGCGTCCCACCGGGTACGTGGCGAGGCTACGAGGCCGGGCCGGAGGGCCTCGAGATCCTCGTCATCGGCGCGCCCAATCTCGGAAAGGATCCGCGCGAGGACGTCGATGGCCAGCGCGACTGGTGGGCTGACTAGAGCCAGGAGGAGCCGCGCCGACGAACCGAGTTGGATTGCCGTCGGTGTGCGGCGATCCCGCCGGTAGCGGCGGTGGCGCTGCGTGCCAGCGAGATCTGCTTGCCCTCCGTCAGCACCGCGTGGTTCGTCTTGTGCATGGCCGGGCGCGTCGCCCCATGGGCCGCGTGAGGTGACTCAGGCGGCGCGGCGGAGGCGGGACTGCCACTCCTCGCTGTCGAACTCGGCCGGCTCGGTCTCGGCGAGGAAGCGGTCGAGGACGGCGGCGAAGCGGGCCGGCGCCTCGAGTTGAGGCATGTGGCCGACGTCGTCGAAGACCTCGAGCCGGCTGCCGGGGATCGCCTCGTGGGCGGCCTCGGCGTGGCCGGCGGGGATGATCGGGTCGCGGGCGCCCCAGACGATCAGGACCGGCAGCGCCTCGGCCAGGTAGAGGCGGTCGCCGGCGTCGACTCGCTGGCCGCGGGTGCCGACCACGGAGCGCAGGGTGGCGAGGAAGGCCGCGCGCCGGGCGGGGTCCTCCAACGAGGCGTAGCCGCGCGCCACCTCGGCGACGTCGGCGTTGGGGCGCAGGCCGACCGCGCCGAGGCCGCGGCCCAGCGCCGATCCGACCCGGGAGCCGACCCCCGCGGTGGCGGCGATGAAGCGGTCGGCGCCCGGCAGTGCCGCGGCGCGCAGGACCGCGCTCACCTCGGGCCCGAGGCCACCGCTGGAGACCAGCACCAGGCGCTCGACCATCTCCGGGAACTGGTAGGAGAACTGCATCGCGATCCCGCCGCCGAGGGAGTGGCCGACCACGGTCGCCCGCTGGTGGCCGAGTGTGAGCAGGAGGTCGCGCAGCACCGCGGCGAGGGAGCCGAGCGAGTAGTCGCCGCCGCCCGGCTCCGAGCTGCCGTGGCCGGGAAGGTCGGGGGCGATCACCGTGTGCTCGCGGGCCAGCGGCTCGATCACCTCGCGCCAGTTCTCGGCGTTGCCGGCCATGCCGTGGACGAGGAGGAGCACCGGCCCCTCGCCGGCCTCCAGGTAGCGGACCGCGCGGCCGTGGACGGTCGCGGTTCGGTCATGCGTCAGCTGCGGGGAAGGCGGGGCCACACGGGTACAACCCCACAGCGGGGTTTTCGTTACCCGCGCGGGGGCGCTCAGGGGCGCGCCAGGGCCGCGGATTCCAATACTGTCGCGCCTGATGAGCGAGGCGCCGTCCGACAACCGCATCCCGCGCGGGGCGCTGATCGTGGTCGCGGTCGGGCTCCTCGCCTGCGTCGTCGCGGCCCTGCTCGCCACCAACGGCCCCGCCGGCGACGCCGCCCACCTCGAATGGGTCCAGGAAGGCCCGGTCGCCGACTCCAAGCCGGCCGCGATCCCCGGCGGCGGCGAGATGCGGCTGACCGAAGGGGGCATCAAGGCGACCGGGATCAACGTCTCCGGCTACTCGCTGTACCGGGTCGCCGCGGCGCTGCGGATCGACGCCGGATCGCCGGTCGGCGGCGGCCGCATCTTCTGCCGCGTCAAGGGCAGGCACAGCTACGTCGCCCAGACGACCAACCTGCGCGCCTCCTACCCCCGCTCCAGCGACGCGCTCTACAAGCAGGAGACGCCGGAAACCGTCCTCGTCCGCTACAGCTCACACGGCACGGGCCTCGCTGTGCTCGAATTCGACGACCTGTTCAGGGACGGCTTCTCCACCGAGCGGGGCGTCAAGCTCGAATGGCCCCCGTACGAGGAGGAAGCCGAGCACTGGCAGTGGTTCCTGCCGCCGGGGCCGCCCGAGCAGGACCTCGTCTTCCCCTTCGCCACCGTCTTCAAGACCACCGCGATCCCCGCGGCGCGGATCGCCTGCACGCTCACCAGCAGCGGCCGCGACACCACGGTGACGACCGCGGGCGCGCTGCCGGAACGCTCGCCGCCGATCGACGAAGAAGCCGAAGAGATCGCCCAGGAAGAAGCGCGGGAAGCCGAAGCGAGCGAAGAAGAAGAATCCGAATAGGCGCTGGGCACAGGGCACCGCCGCCCGACCGTTCGATATCCGTCAGTCCTTTGTCCCGGTATGCGCGACAAAGGGCTGACGCATCGACCGCGTGCCACGTCGCGGAGTCAGCCGTCCGAGGGAGCGACCAGCAGCTCCGGCCCCTCGGCCATCCCCTTGCCGACCTTGTTCAGCGCCGGGTTGGCGGGGGCGCTCGACATCCGCCGCGCGTCCAGCGGCTCGCACATCGCCACGGCATCCTCGACGCTCAGCTCGGTCCCCAGCCAGGCGGCCTCGGCCTCGGGCCCGGAGAGGATCGCCGGCATCCGGTCGTGGACGCGGGCGACCAGGTCGTTCGGCCGGGTGGTGACGATCGTGGCGCTGTACAGCCAGCCCTCGTCGGCCCCGCGCTCCTCCGGGTCCCCCCACTCCTTGCGCGTGCAGATCCCGGCGAAGGCGAAGGGCTCGCCGCCGTCGACAGTGAAGCGCCAGGGCTGGCGCGGCTGCTTCGGATCCTCGGCCTTCATCCACTCGTAGAAGCCGTCGGCGACGATCAGGCAGCGGTGGCGGAACCTGCCGACCAGCGGGCCGTAGGCGCGGCTCGAGGTCAGGTTCTCGGCTTTCGCGTTGATCATCCGGTAGCCGACCTTGAGGTCCTTGGCCCAGCGCGGCACCAGCCCCCAGCGCATCAGCCGCGCCTCGCGCGCGCCGGCCTCGGCCCGCTCGGGCTGAGGAGAGGAGCGCACCGTGAGGACCTCCTGGGTCGGGGCGACGTTGAAGCGCCCCGTCCCTGCCGGCTCGTCTCCCCCGCCCTTCCCCGCCAGCGCCCGCTCCAGCTCGACCTGGAAGCGGTCGGCGATCTTCTTGGTGTCCTTGGTGGTGACCGTGAAGCGCCCGCACATGACGCCCAGCGTAGCGGCGCCCTACCCGGGGGCGATCAGCTCGACGGTCGGGAAGTAGGTCCGGTACCGGGCCGCGTCGCGGGTGAGGAGGCGCCATCCCGTCACCGCCGCGTGGGCGCCGACGAAGAAGTCGGGAAGCGGCGAGCGTCGCGCGCCCCCGCGCCGTCGGTATTCGAGGAACGCGCGGCCGGCCAGGAACGCGGCGGGCCACGGCAGCGACGCTCGCTGGATCCCCTGCACGTCCAACGCCCAGTCGCAGTCTTCGATCGCGGCGAAACCGACCGAGACCTCGGCGTACACCGCCTGGTTGACGTACAGCTCGCCGTCCGCGGCCGCCAGCGTGAGCGCCTCCCGAGACCACTCCGACCAGTGCGATTCCGGGCCGATCAGGTCGATCAGGACGTCCGAGTCAAGAAGGGTCGCCGTCACCCTCTTCCAAGGACCCGGTGCCCCAATCCTCTCCCCGGGTCAGGCGCATGATTTCGTCGGTCGTCATCGAGAAGTTCCCGCGCCGTCCGGCCTCGCGCAGGTGCTCGACGATCTCTTCCCCGCGGGCTCGATTCGCTCCCGCCTTGACCAGCCTGACCGCACCGTTGTCACGGACGAACTCGACCTCCGTACCCGGCAGGAGCCCGCATTCGTCCCGGATCCCCTTGGGAATCGTCACCTGACCCTTGCTCGTCACCCTCATGGTAAGAATCTTACCGGTATTACGCTTACCGCACGCCCCATGCGCGCCGCTACGGGCGCGCCTCGGGGTGGTCGCGGTACCACTCCAGCGTCCGCGCCAGGCCCTCGGCCAGCTCGACGCGGGGGCGCCAGCCGGTCAGCTCGCGCAGCCTGCTCGAGTCGAGGTACTGGTCGACGATCTCGCCCGGCGGCGGGCCGGGACCGTACTCGGGCTCGACCTCTCCCCCGCCGGCGGCGACGATCAGGTCGATCACCTCACGCACCGAGTGGGGCCTGTCGCCGCCCGCGTTGAACGCCTCGCCTCGCGCCGCCGGCGAGCCCAGCGCGGTCGCCAGCGCCAGGTAGGCGGCGACCACGTCGTCGACGTGGAGGAAGTCCCGCTTCGGGCTGCCGTCGCTGCGGATCTCCGGAGCGCGGCCGTCGGCGACCGCGATCGCCACCTCCGGGACCAGGCGGGTGAAGTTGAGGTCGCCGCCGCCGTAGACGTTGGCGAAGCGGGTGACCGCGACCGGCATCCCGTATGCGGCCGCGTAGGAGCGGGCGATCACGTCGGCGGCGGCCTTGCTCGCGTCGTAGGGAAAGGCGGCGCGCAGGGGGAAGTCCTCGCGGTAGGGCAGCTCCGGGCTCGACCCGTAGGCCTTGTCGGAGGAGGCGAAGACGACGCGCTCGACCGCGGCCTCGCGGCAGGCCTCGAACACGTTCCAGGCGCCGCGCACGTTGACCTCGAAGGTCTGCGCCGGCGCCCTGCCGGCGACGCTGACGATCGTCTGCGCGGCGAGGTGGAAGACGGCATCGCAGCCGGCGACCGCGGCGGTCACCGCGGCGGGGTCGAGCAGGTCGGCCTCGAACAGCTCGACCTCGGCCTCGACCCCGAGCAGGCCCAGACCCGAGGCGCGCGGGCCGCCGAGGTCGGTCTGGCGCGGAGCCGGGCGGTCGAGCACGCGGACGTCGACCCCCTCCGCCAGCAGGCCGGCGGCGAGGTGCGAGCCGACGAAGCCGTGACCACCGGTGACCAGCGCCCGTCTCAACGGCCCTCGACCGGGGCCCGGTCCCACATCCGCCAGGGCGCCTCGCCGGCGCTCCAGAGGTCGTTGAGGACGACCGCGTCCTTGTAGGTGTCCATGCAGTCCCAGAAGCCCTCGTGCCGGAAGGCGCGCAGCTCGCCGTCGTCGGCGAGGCGGGCGAGCGGCTCGCGCTCCAGGATGCTGTCGTCGTCCAGGTAGGCGAGGGCGCCCGGCTCCAGGCAGAGGAAGCCGCCGTTGATCCAGTGCTCGCTGCGCGGCTTCTCGGCGAAGCCGCCGACGCGGTCGCCGTCGAGCTCCGCCACTCCCCACTGCAGGTGCGGCCGCACGACCGTCATCGTCGCCAGCGCCCCACCCGCGCGGTGGAAGCCGAGCAGCGCCTCGAGGTCGACGTCGGCGACCCCGTCAGCGTAGGTGACGCAGAAAGCGCCCCCGCCGAGGCGCTCGCCGAGGCGCGCGACGCGGCCCCCGGTCGGCGTGTCGAGCCCGGTGTCGACGCACTCGACCGCGACCCCCTCCGGCCAGCGCTCGGACGCCGCGAACTCGGCCACCGCCTCCCCCAGGTACCCGGTCGCGAGCAGGAAGCGGTCGAACCCCTGCGCCGCGTAGATCCGGATCACGTGCCAGACGATCGGCCTGCCGCCGATCTCGACCAGCGCCTTGGGCACCGACTCCGTCCGCTCCCGCAGGCGGGTCCCGCGCCCGCCGCAGAGTATGAGGACCGGCGGTTTCAGCCCCCCGCCACCGCCGGCAAGATGGTCACCTCGTCGCCTTCCTTGATCTGCGTCTCCAGGCCCTGCTGAAAGCGGATGTCCTCGCCGGAGACGTAGACGTTGACGAAGCGCCGCAGGTCGCCGTTCTGGGTGATCCGCTCGCGCAGGTCGCCGTGCGCGTCGAAGACGGCGTCGAGCACCTCGCCGACGGTGCTTCCGGCCACCTCGAGCTCGGCCTCACCCCCGGTCGCGGCGCGGAGCTGGGTCGGGATCTTCACGGTGACTGCCATCAGACGGCTACCTCCTGGCGGAACTCGGCCTCGAAGCTGTCGAGGTCGGGGTCGATCTCGTGCATCTGGAACGTATCGCGGGTCGCGTCGAGCGTCTTCAGGCCCTCGCCGGTGATGTAGACGACGACCCGCTCGCCGGCCTTCAGCTCGCCGCGTTCGGCCAGCTTGCGCAGCACGCCGACGGTGACGCCGCCGGCGGTCTCGGTGAAGATGCCGGTGGTCTCGGCGAGCAGCTTGATCGCGTCGCGGATCTCCTCGTCGCCGACCGAGTCGATGCCGCCGCCTGTGCGGCGCGCCTGCTCGACCGCGTAGGGGCCGTCGGCCGGGTCGCCGATCGCGAGGCTCTTGGCGATCGTCTCGGGCTTCTGCGGCTTGCAGACGTCCCAGCCTTCGGCGAAGGCGGTCGCGACCGGGCTGCAGCCGCTCGCCTGGGCGCCGTTGAAGACCGGCTGGTCGCCCTCGACCAGGCCGAGGTCGAGCCACTCCTGGAAGCCGCGGCCGACCTTGGTGAACAGCGAGCCGGAGGCGATCGGGCAGACGACGCGGTCCGGCAGCTCCCAGCCGAGCTGCTCGACCGTCTCGTAGGCGAGCGTCTTGGAGCCCTCCGCGTAGTAGGGGCGCAGGTTGACGTTGACGAAGGCCCAGGGGCGGGTCTCGGCGAGCTGGGTGCAGAGCCGGTTGACGTCGTCGTAGTTGCCGCGCACGCCGACCAGGTTGGTTCCGTAGACGCCGGTGGCGAGCAGCTTCTGCTCCTCCAGGTTGGCGGGGACGAACACGTAGGAGCCGAGGCCGGCGGCCGCGGCGTGGGCGGCGACCGCGTTGGCGAGGTTGCCGGTCGAGGCGCAGGCGACGGTGTCGAAGCCGAGCTCCTGGGCCTTGGCGACCGCCACCGCGACGACCCGGTCCTTGAAGGAGTGGGTCGGGTTGGCGGCGTCGTTCTTGATCCAGATCTCCGCCTCGACCCCGAGCCGCTCGGCCAGCCGGTCGGCGCGCACCAGCGGCGTCAGGCCCGGCTCGAGCGGGTCGTTGGGCCGCCCCTCGAAGGGCAGGAAGTCGGCGTAGCGCCAGATCCCCTGGGAGCCGGCCTGGATCCGCCGCTTCACCTCAGCGGCGCGCAGGTTGGAGAAGTCGTAGGCGACTTCCAGCGGGCCGAAGCAGTTCTCGCAGAAGTAGCTGGCGCCCAGCTCGAAGGTGCTCCCGCACTCCTTGCACTTCAGGTTCTCGATTGACATCCGATCCTCTCTTCGCTTCGAAACAAAAAGACCTCCGCCATCTGTGGGGCAGAGGTCCGATCGGACATCCCCCACATCTTCCAGGCCCGAACCGCATGGACCTGCTGGAGTTGGCACCTCCCCCCGGACCGAGGTCCGAGGTGGTTGCCGGGGCTTCAATGGGCCAGTCCCTCCACCCCTCTAGATGTGGCGCTTATGTTGGGAGAAGCCTACCAGGCGATCCCCGATCCGTTCCATGTATGCGAGGCGGCTAACCTGTCGCGGAGATGATCCTGCACGACGAGAAGACGAGCCCAGGCGATGCCGAACCTTCCGAAGCCGAGGCTACGACGGCCGAGCCGTCGCGGGCAGCTCGTCGAGCGGCAGCTCGAGCCTGAGCCCCAGGAGCCGCGGGTCGAGCAGATCGACTGCGCCGGCCTGCGCTGGATCAACATCGAGCACCCGGGCGCGCTCGAGCGGTCCTGGCTGGAGGAGAACCACGAGTTCCACGCCCTCGACCTCGAGGACGTCCTCTCCCGCAACCAGCGGCCGAAGATCGACGTCTACGACGACTACCTGTTCATCGTCCTGCACCTCCCCGTCTTCGACCGCGCCGCCGGCCGCCTCGGCGCCGGCGAGCTCGACCTCTTCGTCGGCCCCGACTACCTGATCACGATTCCCAACCAGCCGCTGCAGCCGGTCGAGTACCTGTTCGAGCGCTGCCGCAGCAAGGAGGATCTGCGCGAACAGCTCTTCTCGCGCGGCTCGGGGTACCTGCTCTACGTCCTCGTCGACGACAGCTTCGACTACTGCTTCCCGATGCTGCGCAAGATCGGCAACAAGCTCGACGCGCTCGAGGACGACATCTTCGAGGGGCGCTCGGAAGAGGTCGTGCGCGACATCTCCAACGTCAAGCAGGAGATCATCAACTTCCGCAAGGTGATCCGGCCGCAGCGGCCGGTGCTGCGCGACCTCGAGAAGGTCAAGCAGCGCTACCTGACCAGCGACATCGACCTCGAGATCTACTTCGACGACATCGTCGACGCCCACGAGCGGATCTGGGACATGCTCGAAAACTACAAGGAGGTCGCCGAGGCGCTCGAGGAGACCAACGAGTCGGTCCTCTCCCACCGCGTCAACGACATCCTCCGCGTGCTCACCTCGATCAGCGTCATCGTCCTGCCGCTGACCCTGATCGCCAGCATCTGGGGCACCAACGTGCACGTCCCCGGCGAGGCCGACGAAACCGCCTTCTGGATCCTGCTGGGAACGATGTTCGCCGTCCTCGTCGCCATGGTCGTCTACTTCCGCCGCCGCGGCTGGCTGTAGCCCCCGCTCCGCTGTTCCTTTGCCCCCCAGGGCACCGGCAAGGAACAGCGGAGCGGGGCGCAATAGGATGGGCGGCGGTGGCGAATTTTCGGATTTGGGCGCCTTGGCGCCTCGCTTACGTGAAGGACGCGTCCAAGGACATCGAGGAGGAGTGCATCTTCTGCGCCAAGCCGGCGGCGGAGGACGACGAGACGAACCTGATCGTCCACCGCGGCGAGAGCTGCTTCGTGATCCTCAACCTCTTCCCCTACACCAACGGCCACCTGATGGTCGCCCCCTACGAGCACGTCGGGCGCCTGCAGGACATCCCGGCCGGGACGCTGGCGGAGATGATGGCCCTGGCACAGACGGCGATGCGCCGGCTGGAGGACGTCTACGACCCGCACGGCTTCAACGTCGGCTTCAACCAGGGCCGGATCGCCGGCGCCGGAGTCGAGCACCACATCCACATGCACGTCGTCCCGCGCTGGGCCGGCGACAACAACTTCATGCCGGTGATCGCCGACACGAAAGTGATGCCGCAGACGATCGAGCAGAGCTACGAGGCGCTGAAAGGAGCGTTTTGACCGAGCAGAGGACCCTGGCCCCGGCCGGGATATTCAAGGCGTACGACATCCGCGGCCTCTACGGCGAGGAGATGGACGCGACCACCGCGCAGGCGGTCGGCCGGGCCTTCGCCCGGGTGCTGGCGAAGCTGCGCGGCAAGCCGACCGGCGAGCTGCGGATCGGGCTGGGGCGCGACATGCGGCTGACCGCGCCGGAGATGGCGGCGGAGCTGCGCGACGGCCTGATCTTCGAGGGCGCGACCGTGGTCGACGCCGGCATGGTCGCCACCGAGATGCTCTACCACCTGGTCGGCTCGCGCCAGCTCGACGGCGGCGCGATGGTCACCGCCTCCCACAACCCGAAGGCCTACACCGGCGTCAAGCTCGTCCGCGAGGGCGCCCTGCCCCTCTCCGGCGACGCCGGCATCGGCGACGTCCGGGCCGAGATCGAGGCCGGGCTCGGCCACGCCCCCGGCGGCGGCTCGCTGGAGGAGGTCGACGTCTGGGACGAGTTCCGCGCCCACGCCCTCTCCTTCATCGACCCCGACGGGGTGAGGCCGATGAAGGTGGTCGTCGACGGCGGCAACGGGATGGCCGGTCCGATGGTCGGACCGATCCTGGGGCGGCTCGGGCTCGACCTGGAGGAGATGTACTTCGAGCCCGACGGCGAGTTCCCCGACCACGAGCCGAACCCGCTGCTGGAGGAGAACCGGCGGCTGATCATGGAGCGGGTGCGGGCCAGCGGCGCCGACCTCGGGATCGCCTGGGACGGCGACGCCGACCGCTGCTTCTTCATCGACGGCGACGGCGAGTTCTGCGACGGCGACTTCGTCTGCGCCCTGCTGGCGCGCTCGGTGCTGCGCAAGAACCCGGGCGCGACGATCCTCTACGACCCGCGCTCCAGCCGCGCCGTTCCCGACCTGGTCGCCGCCGAGGGCGGCCGCTCCGACCTCTCCCGGGTCGGCCACGCCTTCTTCAAGGCGCGGATGCGCGAGGAGGACGCCGCCTTCGGCGGCGAGGTCTCCGGCCACTACTACTTCCGCGACTTCTGGAACGCCGACTCGGGCACGATCCCGGCGCTGCTGATCCTCGAGCTGCTCTCCGAGGAGGGGCGGACGCTCGGCGAGCTGATCGGCGAGTTCCGCTCCAAGTACTTCATCTCGGGCGAGATCAACTCCGAGGTCGACGACCAGGAGGCCAGGGTCGAGGAGATCGCCGCCCGCTACGCCGACGGCAAGATCAGCCGCCTCGACGGAATCTCCGTCGACTACGAGGACTGGCACTTCAACGTGCGCCCGTCCAACACCGAGCCCCTGCTGCGCCTCAACCTGGAGTCGCTGGTCTCGCGGGAGGACATGGAGGCCAGGCGCGACGAGGTGCTGGGGCTGATCCGCGGGTGAGCGCGACCCCCGAGCAGGCGCTCGAGCAGGCCGCGCTGGCGGGCATCCACCGGCTGCCGATCTCCACCCCGTTCGCGGTCGGCAAGGTGAACTGCTACCTGATCGAGGACGAGCCGCTGACCCTGGTCGACACCGGGCCGAACTCGGGCAAGGGGCTCGACGAGCTGACCTCGATGCTGGCCGAGCGTGGGCACGCGATCGAGGACCTCGGGCTGATCATCGTCACCCATCAGCACATCGACCACCTCGGCCTGGTCGAGATCCTGGTCGAGCACTCCGGGGCCGAGGTGGCGGCGCTCGGCGCCGCCGCCCAGCGGCTCGCCGACTTCGACGAGGACGCCGAGCGCGAGGACGCCTTCGCGGTCGAGGTGATGCTGCGCAACGGGATCCCGGAGGAGGTCACCGTCGCCCTGCGCTCCGTCTCGCGCAGCTTCCGCGGCTGGGGCTCGCACGTGACCGTGACCAAGCCCCTGGAGGACGGCCACCTCCTCCCCCTCTCCGGCCGCACCCTGCAGGCCCTCCACCGGCCCGGCCACAGCCCCTCGGACACCGTCTTCTGGGACGAGGAGCGGCGCATCCTGATCGCCGGCGACCACCTGCTCGGCCACATCTCCTCGAACCCGCTGATCAGCCTGCCCCTGGACGGCTCCGAACGGCGCACCCAGGCGCTGGTCGCCTACCGCGAGTCGCTGGCCAAGACGCGCGAGATGCCGGCCGAGATCGTCCTCCCCGGCCACGGCGAGCCGGTCACCGACCACGCCGCCCTGATTGACACCCGCTTCGCCGCCACCGAGCGGCGCAAGGAGAAGATCTACCGGCTGATCGCCGCCGAGCCGCGCAGCGGCTACGAGCTGGCGCAGTCGATCTGGGGCAACGTCGCCGTGACCCAGGCGTTCCTCACCCTCTCCGAGGTGATCGGCCACGTCGACATCCTCGTCAACGAAGGCCGGGTGCGCGAGAGCCTCGACCACGGCGTCGTCCGCTACGAGACGACCTGAGGGAGGAGCGGCGCCGTCGCCGCCCCTCCCACCGGATCACCTACGCAGACGCACCGCCCGGTTGCGCACGCCCCCGCCGCGCAGCTTCACCTTCAGCCCGCGCTTCTTGGGGGCGTGGCGCACCAGCTTCCTGCCCCTGCGGGTCAGCTTCACCCGGACGACCTTTCGCCTGCCCTTGGCGACGCTGAAGCCGGTCTTGCCGATCCTGACGTTGCGTCGCACCAGCCGCTTGCCCTTGCGGACCTTGAGCCTGACGATCAGGCGGAAGCGGCCGTGGCAGCGGCCCGCGCCGCGGCACCTGAGCTTGACCAGCGCCTTGCCGTGCTTGACCTTCGCGATCGCTGCGGCGATCGCGAACCCGCGCTTCTTCTTGGGCTCGGGCGGCGTGCTCTCCGTGTAGGCGCTCGGCGCCGAGCAGGCCGAGGCGTTGCCGGCGGCATCGGTCGCGGTCGCGGAGAGCGCGATCGTCACGTTGTCGGCCACGGGCACCGCGATCCCCGTCGTCGCGAACGCCGCGGCCGAGCCCAGGCCGGCGACCGCACCGGTGCAGTTCGCGGACTCGAAGACGCGCACCGTCGAGCCGGCCTCGGCCACGCCCTTCACCCGCGGCGCGTTGTCGTCGGCCGGGCTGGCCGGTTCGGTGCCGGTGATCGCCGGTGCGGCGGGGGCGTGGTCGTCGGCGAGCAGCGCGAAGTTGCGCGTCGTCCAGCGCGAGTCTTCGCCGCTCGGCGCCGCCAGGCCCTGGTTGGAGCCCCAGACGACGCCCGGCTGAACCGGGTCGGGGCTGGCGCCCGCGTAGTCGCCCCAGCGACACGGTTCTTCGAGCGAGATGTCGCAGGAGAAGTCGGCGGCGGCGCCGGCACTGACGCCGAGCAGCACTTCGTTGGCCATCAGGTTCGGCGGCACGGCCGGGTCGCGCGACTGCGCGCGCAACTCCGGGAAGAGCGTGGCGCTGCCGCGGTTGTAGTCGATCGCCGCCGCATCGCCCTGGGCGGTCGGTGAGACCGCCCCGTTGAAGACGAACTGGGTGGGGTCGGAGATCGTGCCCGCCTGGCGCACCGCCGGCGCCTGCGGCAGCAGCTCGTACCAGCGCACGACCGAGCGCCCGCCCGGCCCGTCGACCGTGTGCTGGGTCCAGACCGCCTGCTGGCCGACCGCCGGGTCGACGGCGGCGACCGCGTTGGTGAGGCGGCTGTCCAGCGAGTCCAGCACCTCGCTGGTGCCCGGCTGCGGGACGTTGGCCGGGAATTCGTAGGCGGCGACGTTCATGTTGCCGTCCGGCACCAGTACCGCCCCGGTGCCGGCGCCGGTCAGGTGCCAGGCCATGATCTGGCTCGCGGGTCCGCCTTCGGGGAGGTCGGCGGCCACCACGTAGCTGTTGGCGGAGGCGCCAGCCGGGTTGGCCGGGACCGGGGTGAAGGCCGGTTCGGCGTCCGCGGTGAACAGGGCCCCGGTCGAGCCGATGCTCAGGCCGGCGGAGGAGGGGCAGGTCTCCGGCGCCGGCGGCTTGGCGATCGACCAGAGGCGAGCGCCTAGAAAGCCGGATTCGAAGACGTTGGTCCCGATCGTGATGCCGCTGTCGCTGTGACCGAGCTTCGGGTAGTCGTCGAACAGTTCTCCGGTGTAGATGAAGTACCCGCACCAGCCGCCGCCCCCGGACGCGGTCGAGAGGTTGGTCGGATCGGCCGTCTTCGACCAGCCGAAGGCGAGGAAGTTGTCTTCCGGCCCTTCGATGTCGTCCATCACATAGATCCACCGCCCCCACTGCTGGTCCCACTGGATCTGCGGGTCGAAGACCGAGTCGGAGGGGAAGCCGATGAAGTCCTCGAGCGCGACAGGTCCCGCGACCGGATTGAGGTTGCGGTCATAGGCCGTGATGCCGGTGCCGTTGACGAACTCCAGGTAGTGGCCCGGCCCGATCGCCCCCGTCGTGTCCGGCGGGGTGGTGGTCCCGGCCGAGGCCATCCCGGCCTTGTTCAGGCCGGCGAACAGAGCCGCGCGCGGCCCGAAGGACGGGCTGCGCGGGGTCGCGCCTCCGCTCGGGCCGCTGCGCGCCTTCGCGGCCTTGACCGCCCTCAGTTCGCCGGGATGCACCGTGCGCAGCGGGATGCCCTGACGCCCGCTCGGCGCCTTGCCGCCGCCCCCATCCGGGGCGCGCCCGCTGCGAGTCGTCGGCCCGTGGAAGGGCCGCAGGGGCTGGCCGGCGGCGGCTCCCGCCGAGGCGGGCGCGATGCCGCAGACCAAGGCCGCGAGCGCGGCGACGAAGACTGAAGAGAGCACTGACTTGCGCTGCACGAGGACCTCCTGCCTAGCTGTCTCACCTGTTCTCCCACCGGCTAGGCCTGGCCCTCCGAGCCCCTTGATACCCGACCGTACCCATAGACGGCACCAGGTGTCAACCAATCAGGCGAGTTCCCCGCTCCCCGATTCGCAATAGGCTTGCCCTCCGCGCGCCGCCCGAACGAGCCACCGGCACAGCGAACGGCGCACCCGGCACCCGATGACGGCCAAATTCCGCGACCGCCTCCCGCACCGCAAACCGCACAAGAAGCGGATGCTGATCATCGTCAACCCGTACGCGACGACGGTCTCCGACCGGCTGCGCAACCTGGTGGTCTACGCGCTGCAGGGGCGGTTCGACGTCGAGGCCGTCTCCACCGAGGCCCAGAACCACGCGACCGAGATCGGGCGCGAGGCGCGCGACGGGGGCTATGACGTGGTCGTTGCCTTCGGCGGCGACGGGACGCTGAACGAGGTGGCCAACGGGCTGGCCGGCACCGACCTGCCGGTCGGGATCCTGCCCGGCGGCTCGACCAACGTCGTCTGCCGCATGCTCGGCATCCCCAACGACGTGGTCGACGCGACCGAGCACCTGCTCTCGCTCGCCGACGACTGGAAGCCGCGCAGGATCGACCTCGGCAAGGTCAACGAGCGCTACTTCGTCTTCGCCTGCGGGGCGGGGATCGACGCCACCGTGGTGCGCCGCGTCGACGAGCACCCGAAGCTGAAGGCGAAAGCCGGGCCCTACTACTACAGCTGGTCGGGGATCTCCGGCTTCTACCGCAAGTACCTGCTGAAAGCCGTGAAGCTGAGGGTCGAGGTCGAGGGCCGCGAGCCGGTCGAGGGCGTCACCGCGATCACCCAGAACTCCGACCCGCTGACCTACTTCGCCAACCGGCCGGTGCGGGTCTGCGAGGGAATCGCGATCGACGACGGAACGCTCTCGATGGCGGTGCTGAAGCGGGCCGCCCAGCGCGACATGCCGAGCCTGATCTCCCGCCTGCTGAGCGAGAAGCGGACCGCGGTCGGCCACAAGCAGGTCGTCCACTTCGACGACGTCCGGGCCGCCACCGTGACCACGCTCTCCACCCAGAAGGACGACTCGCCCAGGCCCTTCCCGCTCCAGGTCGACGGCGACTACATCGGCGACCGCACCCGGATCGAGCTGCGCGCCGCCCCCGGCGCCCTCACCATCGTCGCCTGAGCAGTCCGCGGTCCCCTCAGTCCAGCAGGCCCTGATCGCGGGCGCCGGCGGCGGCCTGGGCCAGCGTCTCGGAGGCGTCGAACCGCGGCTGCCAGTCGAGCTCCACGCGCGCCTTGGAGGTGTCCATCGGGACCGGGGTCCGCAGGGCGGTCGCCCACTCCAGCTGCGGCACGGCGAAGCTGAGGCGACCGGCGAGGCCGGTGCCGAGCGCGGCCGCGGGGCCCGGGACGCGAAGCGAGCGCCAGCCGATCGAGCGGGCGACGTCGGCGACCCGCACCTCCCCCTCGGCGGCGAGGTTGTAGGCACCCGGGGGCCCGCCGCCGGCGACCGCGGTCGCCAGCGCGGCCGCCACGTCGTCCTGGTGGACGAGCTGGAAGGCGACGCCGGTGTCCGGCAGGACCGGGGGCGGCAGCGGCATCCGCCCGAGCCGGCGTCGCAGGCCGGGGAGCGGGTCGCCGAGCCGGGCGGCGCGGACGGTCTGGCGGATCAGCATCGTCGCCCGCGGCCCGGCGACCAGGCAGGGCCGGAAGACATAGGCCTCGACCTCGCTGCCGGCGAGAATCTCGCTCAGCGCCGCCTCCAGCTCGGCCTTCTGGGCCGAGTAGTAGAACTCGTCGCTGCCCGTCGCCGGCAGGTCCTCGGTGAGCGGCCGCGGCGCGTCGTCGGCGAAGCCGTAGGCGGCGACCGAGGACGTGTATACGAGCCGGGGCACGCCGGCGGCGACGGTCGCCTCGAAGACGTTGCGGCTCCCCTCCAGGTTGACCCGCCGGGTCTGCTCGCGGCCGCCGAAGATCGAGAAGGCGAGGTGGACGACGACGTCGACGCCGTCGAGCAGCGCCGCCAGCGAGCCGCGGTCGAGCACGTCGCCGCGGCGGTAGGCGACCTTGCCGAGGCCCTCGGCGCCCGGGTCGAACGGCCGCCGCGCCATTCCCCGCACCTCGCCGACGGCGGGGTCCGCGTCGAGCGCGCCCAGCAGCGCCCGCCCGATCTCCCCGGTCGGCCCGGTGACTGCGACGGTCAGACTCATCTCTCCCCCCCTCCCGCCGCGCCGTCGATCAGGCGGTCGGGGTCACTCGATACGCGTCAAAGACGCTCTCGACGTTGCGGAGGCGGGAGACGCACTGCTTGAGCTGCTCGGTGTCCCCCACTTCGACGACGAACCGGTTCTTGACCATCGGGTGGTTGGTCGAGCAGGTGGCGCCGATGATGTTGATCCCGGCCTCGGCGAAGGTCCGCGAGAGGTCCTCCAGCAGGCGCGTGCGGTCGTAGGCGTCGATCTGCATCTCGACCCGGTAGGAGGACTCGTTTTCGCCTTCCCAGGAGACCTCGACGAAGCGCTCGGGCGATCTCCTCAGCGACTCCACGTTGCGGCAGTCGGCGCGGTGGATCGTGATCCCGCGGCCCAGCGAGACGTACCCGGCGATCTCGTCGCCCGGCACCGGCCGGCAGCACTTCGCGAGCCGCACGGCGACCTCGTCGACCCCCTTGACGACGATGCCGTAGGTGGAGGCGTCCTTGGTGCGCCGGGCGCGGTCCTCGCGGTTGCGGCCGCCCAGCTCCGCCCCCTCCTCCACCGCCTCGCCGGCCTTGAGCCGCTGCATCAGCTTGTTGGCGGCGGTCTTGGTCGAGACCTTGCCCTGGCCGAGGGCGATGTAGAACTCCGTCGCTTTGCGGAAGCCCATCTCGCGGATCACGTCGGCGAGCAGGGGCGAGCCCGCGATCTTCTGCCAGGGCAGGCCGTGCTTGCGCAGCGCCTCCTCGAGCCCTTCGCGGCCGTTGCGCTCGGCATCCTCGCGCTTTTCTTCTTTGAACCAGGCGCGGATCTTGTTGCGGGCGCGGCTGGTCCGCACCAGCTTCAGCCAGTCGCGCGACGGGCCCCGCTTCTGCTTCGCGGTCAGCGCCTCGACGATGTCGCCCGAGCGCAGCTGGTAGTGCAGCGGCACGATGTTGCCGTTTACCTTGGCGCCGACGCAGCTGTGACCGACGTCGGTGTGAACCGCGTAGGCGAAGTCGAGCGGGGTCGAGCCGGCCGAGAGGTTCTTCACCTCGCCCTTCGGCGTGAAGACGAAGACCTCGTCCTCGAACAGGTCGACCTTGAGCGATTCGAGGAACTCGGTCGGGTCCTGTTCGCCCTCGGCCTCGACCAGCTGCCGCAGCCAGGTCATCTTCTCGCGCTGCGGATCGCCCCCGGCGCCCTCTTTGTAGGCGACGTGGGCCGCGATCCCGTACTCGGCGAGCTTGTGCATCTCATCGGTGCGGATCTGGATCTCCAGCGGCTTGCCCTCCGGCCCGATCACCGTGGTGTGCAGGGCCTGGTACATGTTGGCCTTCGGCATCGCGACGAAGTCCTTGAAGCGGCCGGGCAGCGGCTTCCAGAGCGAATGGATGACGCCGATCGCCCCGTAGCAGTCCTTCACCGAGCCGACGATCACCCGCATCGCGGTGAGGTCGAAGATCTCGTTGAACTCGCGGCCCTTCTTGGCCATCTTGGTGTAGATCGAGTAGAAGTGCTTCGCCCGGCCGGAGATCTCGGCCTCGATCCCGACCTGGCCCAGCTCGTCGGCGAGGAACTCGCCGGCGTCGGAGACGTAGCTTTCCCGCTCCTCGCGCTGCTGGGCGACGAGCTGCTTGATCTCGGCGTACTTGCGCGGGTGCAGGGTCGCGAAGGCGAGGTCCTCCAGCTCCCACTTGATCGCGTGGATCCCGAGCCGGTGGGCGAGCGGCGCGTAGATCTCCAGGGTCTCGTGCGACTTCGCCGTCTGCTTCTGCTTGGGCAGGGCGCCGAGCGTGCGCATGTTGTGCAACCGGTCGGCCAGCTTGATCAGGATCACCCTGACGTCGGTGGCCATCGCCACCATCATCTTCCGGTAGTTCTCGGCCTGGCGCTCGTCGCGGCTCTCGAACGTGATGCCGGTCAGCTTGGTCACCCCATCGACCAGCTGCGCGATCTCCTCGCCGAACTCCTCGCGGATCTCGTCGAGGCTGGCGCTGGTGTCCTCGACCGTGTCGTGGAGCAGCGCCGCGCAGAGCGTCTCGGTGTCAAGCCGCATTCCGGCGCAGATCTGCGCCACGCCGACCGGATGGGTGATGAACTCGTCGCCGGAATGGCGCAGCTGGTCGGCGTGCCGCTCGCAGGCGAAATCGAAGGCGCGCTCGATCTTGGCGCGGTCGACCGTCGCCACCGCCACCGCGGTGCCGCCCCGGGCGCCGTTCTCGCCCGTGGTCGAGTCGAACTCCTCCACGACCGCGAACAGGTCGGCGAGGAGCTCGGCGTGAGCTACGGCAGTTTGCGTCTTTCCAGAAATCGCTTCGTCTCCGAGAGATCGTCGCTGTAGGCACGAAAGGCGCCTGAGCGTTCCAGGTCGGTCCCCTCTGAGGATACGACCCCGACCGATCCCGCGCCGGACTCCGCGTCCCCCCGGACCAGATCGAGCTCGGCGAGGACCCGCAGGGACCGCGCCGCGACCTCGGGCGACAGCGGGTGAGGACCGTCGCCGGCAAGCGCGCGGCGCAGCTCGGCGCCGCCGCACTCGCCCGCCTCGCGCAGGGCGCGGAAGGCGGTGGCCACGGTCTGCCGCGACGGAGCGTCTGCCTCGGCGACCCTGACGGCGAACTCGCGCTCGGCGTCGCCGAAAAGCAAGTGGAGATAGCCGGGGCCGGCCGCGGAGTCCGCGTCCTGACCACCAGGTGACCAACCGACCCGTGGCCGGCCCGCGAGGGCTGCCGCCCGCTCGGAGGACGGCGGATCGACCAATACGACGTGCTCGAACTCCTCGGCGACTCCGGACGCTCTCCGCTCCAGCGTCGCGTAGTCGACCAGCGCCAGGCCCCCGGCCCCCTTGGCCGCGACCCCGTCGAGCGCCTTTGACCCGCAGCGCGCGCAGGCCACCCGGCCGCCGCCGCCGTTGAAGCGCGCCAGCCCGGTCGCCCCGGTCGCCAGCGCCGCGCGCCGCGAGGCGTCCGCGCAGACCGCCAGCACCCCCGCCCCGCTCGAGACCAGCTCCGCCAGCGCGGTCACCACCGAGCCGCCGCGGCGCACAGACTCGCGCGCGGGGCGACTTTCCTCCACACCGTTGAGGAAAGTCGCCCCGTCCTCGCCGGGCAGAGGCCTCCGAAGCTCCGCTTCGAAGCGCACCCACCACTCGGATTCCTCGCACTCGCATGCATGACCCGGCGCGCCGGCGTCGCCGGTCGGCTTCTCGCCCCCCGCGAGCGGGTAGAGCTCGCGCAGCACCACTCGGGGCTCGACCGAGCCGTTCCACTGGTTGACCTCGAGCCGCACCGTGGCGTCGACCGGGTCCTCCTCGCCGACCCCGAGGGAGGAGCGCCCGAAGGCGACCCCGAGCGCCCGGTGGCCGCCGCTGTGGAGACTGAAGCGGGCGTGCTTGCCCTCCCCCATCGTGCGCACGTCGCCGACCCTGGCCGAGGGAACCATCAGGCGCACGCCGGGGTTGCCCATCCCGAACGGGGCGAGCTGTCCCAGCTCCTCGGCCAGCTCCAGGCCGAGGCCGACCCCGCCGACCATCGCGTCGAACCGCTCGGTGCGGCGCAGGTCCTCCGGCGAGAGCACCGAGGCGGCGTGGGCGGCGAACGCCTCGCGGAACGCTTCCACCTTCTCCGCCCGCAGGTTGAGCCCGGCCGCGGCCCGGTGCCCGCCGAACCCCTCCAGGTGCTCCGCGCACGCCTCCAGCGCCCCCAGCAGGTCGAAGCCCGGGATGCTGCGCCCCGAGCCGCGCGCTCCCCCCTCCCCGTCCAGGGAGATCACCACCACCGGCCGGTGGTGGTGCTCGACCAGGCGCGAGGCGACGATCCCGACCACGCCGGGGTGCCAGCCCTCGCCGGCGAGGACGAACCCCGGCGCCTCGCGCAGGCGCTCGGGCAGCTCCCGCAGCGCCGCCGACGCCGCGGCCTCGACCTCGCGCTCGGTCGCCCGCCGCTCCGAGTTCGCCTTGCTCAGCTCGACCGCGATCTGCTCGGCCCGCGCCTCGTCCCCGGTCAGCATCAGCTCCACCCCCGCGTCCGCCCGGTACAGCCGCCCCGCCGCGTTGATCCGCGGCGCCAGCCTGAAGCCCAGGTCGCTCTCGTCGAGCGTGCTCGGGTCGCATTTGGCGGCCGCCATCAGCGCCCGCAGCCCCGGCCGCCGCGTCCGCCGGATCGCCGCCAGTCCCTTCTTCACCAGCGACCGGTTCTCGCCGACGAGCGGGACCACATCGGCAACGGTCGCCAGGGCAACCAGGTCGAGATCCGCCTCGGGCTCGGCACCGAGCGCACACGCCAGCTTCCAGGCCACCGCGGTCCCACAGAGCGAGGCGAACGGGTACCCGCTCACCTCCGGGTGCAGGAGCAGGCACTCCGGCAGCTCCTCCCCCGCCTGGTGGTGATCGGTGACCACCACCTCCAGCCCCAGCTCCCGCGCGCAGCGCACCTCCTCGACCGCGGTGATCCCGCAGTCGACCGTGACGACCAGCCCCGTGCCGCGCTCGGCCAGCCGCTGGACGTTCTCGGCGCTGAGGCCGTATCCGTCGGCGAGGCGATCCGGGATCAGCCAGTCGCAATCGGCGCCCAGGTCACGCAGGGTCGACGCCATTACCGCCGTCGCGCAGACGCCGTCGACGTCGAAGTCGCCGTGCACGGTGATGCGCTCGCCCGCGTCGATCGCCATCCGAACGGTCTCGACGACCTCCTCCATCCCCGCGAAGCCGCCCGGCGGGTGCGACTCCTCGGCGGCGAGGAACTCGCGCGCCGCCTCCGGCGTGCGGTAGCCGCGCCGCACCAGGGTGACGGCGACCGGCTCGCTCAGCCCGAGGCTGTCGGCGACGGCCCGCACCTCGCCGTAGGCGTACGGCTCGGCGGCGAAATCGTTGAGGGTCTCCGGCACCGGTCCAGGCTAGGCGTCATCGCGGCGGAAACGGGTCCGCGGCACCGCCCAAAATGGCGCAAAACGGGATGTCGCTACTCGACCAGGAGCTGCTCGCGCCGGACGCCGATCGCCCAGACGATCGCCAGCCCGATCAGCGTGCCGGGAATCGCCAGCAGGGCCGTGACGACGTCGGTCTCGCCGAGGCCGCGGCCGCTGATCTCGTGCACGATCAGCCCGAAGACGACCGCCCCGGTGACCGCGCCGAGGAACGCCCCGACGATTCCCTGCCAGAAGCGGTCGGGGATGAACACCGTGAAGTGCCAGAGGGCGATTCCCATCGTGAACCAGACGACCAGTGCCATCGCTATCGGTTCCTCCCGTGCTTGCGGCGCGCCTGTCGCCGCTCCCGGCGTTCGGCGTTGCGCTGCCGCCGTTCGGCCGACTCGGTCTCTGCGGCTTCCATCTCGGGGGCCGGGTCGCCGCCGTTGCCGGCGGTGCGCTCAGCGGTCGCCACCGCACCGGCGGCGGGCTCGGCCGCGGCCCCCTCCTCGGCGCCGAGCTCGGGCGCGGCTTCGCCGCCCTCCTCCTCGGCGCCGATCCGGGCGACGTCCATGTCGTCGGCGAAGGCCGGCACCACGCCGCCTTCGGCCTCGGCGATCCGCAGCCGGCGGCGGATGAAGCCGGGCTCGCGCTCCTTCCAGGCGGTCAGCACCGGGGAGGCGATGAAGATCGAGGAGTAGGTTCCGGAGGCGATCCCGACCAGCATCGCGAAGGCGAAGTCCTGCAGGGTCGCGCCGCCGAAGATCAGCAGCGAGCTGACCGCGAGCAGGGTCGAGAAGCTGGTCGCCAGCGAGCGCGTCAGGACCTCGCTCATCGAGCGGTTGACGATCTGGGAGAAGGCCGCGCGCGGCATCCGCGGCACGTTCTCTCGTATTCGGTCGAAGACGATGATCGTGTCGTAGAGCGAGTATCCGAGGATGGTCAGGAAGGCGGCGACCGTCCCGCTCGTCACCTCTTTCCCGGTCAGCGAGTAGACGCCGCCCGTGATCAGGATGTCGTGGAAGACCGCGATCAGGACCGGGACGGCGAACTTCGGCTCGAAGCGCAGGGCGACGTAGCCGCAGATCACCAGCAGGGAGAAGATCAGCGCGGTGATCGCGCTCCTGGCGACCTGTTCGCCGAAGGTCGGGCCGACGCTGGTGCTGTCGAAGCCGTCTTCGACGATCCCGAATTCCTGCTGCAGGGCCGCGCGCACCTCTTTCACCCGTTCCGGTCCGAGTTCCCCGGTCTGGATCTGGAAGACGTTTTCGCCGAATTCGGGGTCGGAGACCTGCTGGATCTCCTCGCCGCTGACCCCGATCCCGCCGAGAGCGTCGCGCACGCCCTGCTCGTCGGTCTGCTGTTCGAGCGCGACTTTGACCCGCGTCCCGGACTCGAAGTCGATGCCGAAGTTGAGCTGCTTGGTGGCCAGCGCCAGGCCGCCGATCAACAGGATCACGCCGGAGATCGAGAAGAACCAGCGGCTCGCCCCCATGAAGTCGAAGTGCCAGCGCTGGCGCTGGCCTTTGACCCCGAGCGCGCCGGGACGGCCGAGCAGTCGGGTGCGGCTCATCGAGCCGACCAGCGCCTGGGTGAAGACGACCGCGGTGAGCAGCGAGACGATCGTGCCGACGCCGAGGGTGAAGGCGAACCCCTTGACCCCCGCGGTGGCGAGGACGAAGAGGATGAACGCGGTCAGGAGGGTGATCACGTTCGCGTCGATGATCGTCCCGATGCCGCGTTTGTAGCCAGCGGCGATCGCGCTCGGCATCGAGCGTCCGGCCCGCACTTCCTCCTTTATTCGCTCGAAGATGACGATGTTCGAGTCGACCGCGACCCCGATCGTCAGCACCAGACCCGCGATCCCCGGCAGCGTCAGGGTGATCGGGATCAGTTTGACCAGGGCGAAGAAGATGATCCCGTAGGCGACCAGCGCGATCGCCGCGATCAGCCCGAGGAAGCGGTAGTAGGCGAGCAGGAAGATGATCACAGCGAGGACACCGATCGCGCCGGCCTTGATGCCGTCGTCGAGCGCCTGGCTGCCGAGCGTCGCCGAGACCTGGGTCTGGCTGACCAGTTTGAGGCTGATCGGCAGGGCGCCGATCTGCAGGATCGTCGCCAGGTCCTGGGCCTCCTGGACACTGTTGAAGCCGCCCGAGATCTGGGCGCCGTTGCGGCCGTCGATCCCGTCCGGGTTTTCCCTGAAGTTGATGATCGGGGTCGTTTTGACTTCGTTGTCGAGGACGACGGCGAAGCGACCCGAGAGGGCGGCGGCTTCTTCGTTGGACGGGAGCCCGATCGCGGAGGCCTGTCCGCGCTGCGCGATCTTCCTGGTCACCTGCTGGAACGCTTCCCGGCCTTTGTCGGTGAAGCCGAAGCTGACGATCGGTTCGTTGAACTGGCCGTAGTTCTGTTCGGGGTTGGTGATGTCCGTGCCCGAGAGCGCCGGGTTGTCCTTCAGCGCGAACCAGCCCGGCTTCGCCGTGTCGTCCGTTTCGCCGTTTTCGTTCTGCGGGTACTCGGAGAGCAGGACGGTCCCCACCGGAACTTCGACCACGATCCCTTCGTGGGGCCGTTCTTTGCCGGTCGGGTCGACGTAGAGGTCTTCTTCGGTCAGCTCCGGGCCGGCGAGCAGCTTGTGCGGCTGGTTCTTTTCGAACAGGTAGTAGCGCGGCTGGTTGACCGAGCAGTTTTCGCAGTTTTCGACCGGTTCCTGTTCGGAGGCGAGCAGGGCCGCTTCGTAGGCGGTCGGGTAGGCGCCGGACTGGATCAGCAGCTGGTTCTCGAAGCTTTCGGTGTTGCGGCCGGCGGCTCTCCAGCGCTTGGTGGATTCGTTGAGGGCGTTTTCCGGCGGCTGCTGGCCGGGATTGCCGCCGATTGCCTTCTCCGGACCGATCAGGTTCGGCTCCCAGTCGTAGAAGTAGAGCTGGGCGGTGGTGCCGACCTGGTCGATCGCGCGCTGGGCGTCGGTGACGTCGGGGAGGCTGACCGCGATCCCGGTCGGGCCGAGGCGCGAGACTTCGGGCTCGGCGACGCCGAGCTTGTCGATCCGCTCGCGGATGATTTCGATCGAGCGGTCGATGTCGGCCCCGGTCACTTCTTCGACCTGGCCGGTCGGCTGGCCTTCGTAGACCAGTTCGACGCCGCCGGCGAGGTCGAGGCCGAGCTTGGTTTCCTTCTTGGCGACGATCAGCGCCGAGACGGCGACCAGACCGAGCACGAACAGCAGGACGAAGAGGTAGCGCCTGCGCGTGCCCATCGCCCGTCAGCCCTCCGGAGTGAGGACGAGCAGCAGCCCGCCGTCGTCGTCGTAGGCGGGAAAGACGTCGGCCACGGCGCGCGCCGGCAGGTCACCCTCCGCGTTCACGGCGACCCGCTTGCCGAGCGAGCGCACGCCCCACTCCAGCGAGGTCTCGATCGGGTCGACGATGCCGTCGCCGTTGGTGTCCGAGGCGGCGTCGCCGTCGCCCTTGTCGATCCAGTCGAGGCCGAGGACCTCGCGCACCGGGCGGCCGATCACGTCCTCGTTCTTGAGGCCGGTCAGCTCGAAGCTCCCTTTGCCGGCCCCGATCACGCGTTCCTGCTGGTCGCAAACGAAAAATGCGGCATTAGGAGCCGGATAATAATCATCGAGTAATTCGAATACGAACCCGAACCCACATTTCGAGCAACCCTTCGGACGGGTGCTGAAGCCGGCGGTGCGATCGCTGGAGAGCTCGCGGTTGCCACAGTTCGGGCAGATGAAAAACGGCATGAATGACAGGCTAGAGCAGCGGCGTCAGAAGAGGCTCGCCGCACCCTCCGGCGCCTGCAGCCCGAGATGGTCGAAGGCGCGCCGCGTCAACACCCGGCCGCGCGGGGTGCGCTTCAGCAGTCCCTGCTGGAGCAGGTAGGGCTCGAGCACGTCCTCGATCGTGTCCTGCTCCTCGCCGATCGCGATCGCCAGGGTCGAGAGGCCGACCGGGCCGCCGCCGAACTTGGTCGCGATCGTGTCCAGCAGGGTGCGGTCGCCGCGGTCGAGGCCGGCGGCGTCGACCTCGAGCATCTCCAGCGCGGCGGCGGCGATCTCGGCCCCGATCTCGCCGCTGCCCTTGACCTGGGAGAAGTCCCGAACCCGCTTCAGCAGCCGGTTGGCCACCCGCGGCGTCCCCCGTGAGCGGGTGGCGATCGTGTGCGCGCCCTCGGCGTCGATCTCGACCTCGAGGATCCCCGCCGAGCGCTCGACGATGCTCGCCAGGTGCTCGGGGCTGTAGTGCTCGAGCCGGTGGGAGACGCCGAACCGGTCGCGCAGCGGCGTCGTCAGCAGCCCGGCCCTGGTGGTCGCGCCGACCAGGGTGAAGGGCGGCAGCGGCAGGGTCACGGTCCGCGCCCCCGCCCCCTGACCGAGCACGACCGGCAGTTCGCCGTCCTCCATCGCCGGGTAGAGCGTCTCCTCGACGGCGCGCCCGAGGCGGTGGATCTCGTCGATGAAGAAGACGCTGCCGGGCTCCAGCGAGGTGAGGAAGGAGGCGACGTCGGCCTTGCGCTCCAGCGCCGGCCCGGCGGTCTGCACCATCGGCACGCCCAGCTCGGCGGCGATGATGTGGGCGAGCGAGGTCTTGCCCAGCCCGGGCGGGCCGGCGAGCAGCACGTGGTCGAGCGGCTCGCCGCGCCGCCGCGCCGCCTCGATGAAGATCGCGAGCTGGTCGGTGACCTGCGCCTGGTTGACGAAGTCCTCGAGGCTGGGCGGGCGCAGCGAGCGGTCGAGGTCTTCGTCGGGGAGCTCGGCGCGGGCGTCGTGGACGCGCACCTCGCTGTCGATCGGAATGCCACCGGCATCTCCTCCGCTCCCGCGAGGGCCGGCAGAGTCAGATACGGATTGCCCCCCGCTGTCGCGTCCGGGGATGCCGGGCATGTCCTCCACGCCCGGGGTGCGGATCCGCCCGCGCTCGCTCATCGCGCCGCACCGGCCTTGCGCAGCGCCGCCGCGACCAGATCCCCGGGCTCGGAACCCTCGACGCCGTCGAGCAGCTGCTCGGCTTCCAGCGGCGCGTAGCCGAGGTTGACCAGGCCGTCGCGGGCCAGCGCCCGCGCGTCGCCGCTCTCGGCGACGGCGACGGCGACCTCCTCCTCCAGCACTCCGGCGACCTTCTCGCGCAGCTCGACGATGATCCGCTCCGCGGTCCGCTTGCCGATGCCCTGGACCGCCTGGAAGCGCTTCGCGTCGCCGGTCGCGATCGCCCGCATCAGGTCGCGCGAGCTGCCGCCCGAGAGCGCCGCGATCGCCACCTTGGGACCGATCCCGCTGACCGAGATCAGCCGCCGGAAGAGGTCGCGCTCCTCCTCGGAGGAGAAGCCGTAGAGGGCGAGCGAGTCGTCGCGGGCGATCAGCTCGGCGTGCAGGAAGGTCTCGCGGCCGGTCGCCGGCACCGCCTTCAGGGTCTCGGCCGAGACGGCGAGCCGGTAACCGACGCCGGCGGCGTCGATCACCACGTGATCGTGGCGGCGGACCATCACCTCGCCCTTGACCGCGGCGATCATCCGGCCACCCGCGTCCGGACCGGGGAGCCGGCGCTCTTCGAGCCGGCCGCCGCGACCGCCTGCCGGTGGCCGCTGCCGCCGCCGTGGCAGATCGCCACCGCGAGCGCGTCGGCGGCGTGGTCCGGGCTGGGCGGCTCGGGCAGCCCGAGCAGGACGCCGACCATCTGCTGCACCTGCTCCTTGCCGGCCGCGCCGGAGCCGCAGACCGCCATCTTGATCGCCTGCGGCGTGTAGGAGTGGCAATCGACGCCGCGCTGCGCCGCGGCGAGCATCGCCACCCCGCACGCCTGCCCCACCTTCATCGCCGAGCGCACGTTCTTGCCGAAGTAGACCTCCTCGATCGCCATCGCGCGGGGCTCGTGCCAGGCGATCAGCTCGGAGAGCTCGCGGTGGATCGTTTCCAGGCGCCGCTCCATCGGGATGCCGGCGCTGGTCTCGACGACGCCGCCGTCGAGCGCGACCATCTGGTTGCCCTCGACCCGGACGATGCCGAAGCCGAGGTTCGCTGCGCCGGGGTCGACCCCCATCACCACTTGCATAAGGGACTGATTCTGGAACCCGCCCCGGATGCCTTCCCGGCCTCAGGCGGCCAGCTTCTGCAGGACGTCCTCGGGAATGTCGAAGTTGGCGAAGACTTCGTCGACGTCGTCCTGCTCGTCGAGATCGTCAAGCAGCTTGAGCAGCCGCTCGGCGTCGTGGCCCTTGAGCTCGACCGTGCTCTTCGGCTCGGTGGCGAGCCCGGCGGAGATCAGCTCCACCCCGGCCCCCTCGAGCGCCTCGCGCACCGCGGTGAGGTCGCCGGGCTCGCAGACCACCTGCAGCTGGTCGCCGTCCTCGCGCACGTCCTCGGCGCCGGCGTCGATCGCGACGATCGCGTCGTCCTCGCCGTAGCGGCCGGCGTCGATCGCGATCAGCCCCTTTTTCTCGAAGATCCAGGCGACCGAGCCGGGCTCGCCGAGGCTGCCGCCGTGTTTGGAGAAGGCGTGGCGGATCTCGGCGCTGGCGCGGTTGCGATTGTCGGTCAGCGCCTCGACCAGGACGGCGACGCCCGCGGGGCCGTAGCCCTCGTAGACGATCCGTTCGATCGCGGCGCCTTCGCTGCCCGCGCCGGTGCCGACGTCGATCGCCTTCTGGATCTTGTCCTTCGGCATCGAGGCTTCTTTGGCCTTCTGCACCGCCGTCGCCAGCGACGGGTTGCCGTCGATGTCACCGCCGCCCTCGCGCGCCGCGACCGTGACCGCCCGCGCCAGCTTGCTGAAGAGCTTGCCGCGTTTGGCGTCGGCGGCGCCCTTCTTGTGTTTGATCGAGTGCCACTTTGAATGTCCGGACATATGCCTGCCATTCTATGAGGAGGGAGATGGCTTCGAACGTTCGAACCGAGCGAGGCGGTGGTGGACCGGCGGCGAGCGCCGTCTTCTTCGCGATGCTGGTCGCGGCCTTCTCGCTGTGGACGGCGGTCCCGCTGACCTGGCTCTACATCGGCTCGAAGGTGTCGCAGACCCAGTTCCCCAGCGGCGGCCCCTATGCCGTCGTCGCGGTCGGGATCATCCTCTCGGTCCTCGTCGTCGCCTGGCTGATCGGGCGACTCAACAACCTCTACGTGCGGATCACGGGCACCAACCGGCTGCAGCCGATCCGCCCAACCTGGCTGCGCAGCATGCGCGACACGGCGCCCAGCGAGAACACGGTGACGGTGGTCGAGGCGGTGCTGATGGCCTCGGTGATGCTCGCTGGCCTCGCCCTGGTCACCTGGTTCTTCTTCCTCTCTGGCTCGCCCTTGCCGAATCAGTGACGAAGTCGTGACGAAACTTTTCGTTTTCGCAGACAACACGACACACGTTTCCGGCTAGGTTGGCATCATGGAGGCGGCGATGACGATGCCGAGGGAAACCTGGACCGACGAGCGGCTCGACGATCTGAACGGGAGAGTCGAACGGGGCTTCGACGGCATGCAGAGGGAATTCATCGCGGTGCGCTCCGAGATGCGCGCCGAATTCAAGGTCGCCCGGGACGAGATGCGGACCGAATTCGCGGCCGTCCGCGCTGAGATACGGGACGTGCGCTCCGAGATGAGGGACGTCCGGTCCGAGGTCCTGACCACGCAACGACTGCTGATCCAGCTCTTCATCCCGCTGACCGTCACCCTGGCCCTCGGTTTCGCCGGACTGATCCTCACCCGGGTCTGAGGGCGCCGGGCCAAGCAGTTCAAGGACGCAGGAGGCGAAGCGTGCTTCGCACGTGAGCCGACGAGGACGCCGAAATGCGCCGGCCCGGCGCCCTCAGACGACGAATTTGCCGTCTTCCTGCATGACGGTCCCGTCGACTTCCAGCTTGCCGCCGAGGCGCAGGTCGCAGACCAGGTCGGTGTGGACGGCGGACTCGTTCTCGCCGCCGGACTCCGGGTAGGCGGTGCCGACCGCCATGTGGACGGTGCCGCCGATCTTCTCGTCGAGCAGCACCTCGCGGGTGCCGCGGTCGATGCCGTAGTTGGTCCCGATCCCGAGCTCGCCGAGCCGGCGCGCGCCCGCGTCGGTGTCCAGCAGCTTCAGCAGGTACTCCTCGCCGCGCTCGGCGTGGGCGTCGACGACCTTGCCGGCCTCGAAGCGGAGCCGCACGCCGGATACCTCGCGGCCGCCGATCACGGCCGGCAGGTGGAAGCTGACCTCACCCTCGACCGAGTCCTCGACCGGCCCGGTGAAGAACTCCCCGTCGGGCATGTTGTGGCGGCCGTCGCAGGGGATGAACTTGCGCCCGGCGATCCCCAGCTTGATGTCGGTGCCGGGCGCCGTCACCCGCACCTCCTCGTGGCCCTCGATCCACTCGGCCAGGCGCTTGGTCTCCTCCGAGGCCCGCTGCCAGGCGCTGAGCGGTTCGCTGTCGTCGGCGAGGCAGGCGCCGTAGTAGAAGTCCTCGTAGTCGGCCAGGCTCATCTCCGCCTCGGAGGCGTAGGCGCTGGTCGGGTAGAGCGTGTAGCACCAGCGCAAGCTCCCCTCCGCGGCGCGCTTCATCGCCCGCGCCATCAGGTCGCCGGTGACCGACTGGCGCAGCGTCTGGCGCTCGGGCGGGACCCCGGAAAGCTCGCGCGTGTTGGTGCTGGCGCCGACCGCGATCCGCACGTCGGCGTTGTCGACCATCCACTCCGCGAAGGGTGAGATCCATTCCAGCTGGGCGTCGGAGGCGTGCTTGAAGTAGGAGGCGATCTGCCCCTCGAGGGCGACGTTCATCATCGGGTTGCCGCCCGCCCGCAGAACCTCCTCGTAGACCGCCAGCAGCAGCGGCGCGGCAGCGCTCTCGCCGTCGATCGCGACGACCTCGCCCTCCTTCACCCCGGTCGAGTAGCCGACCAGGATCTTCGCCAGGTTGCGCGTCCGTGGATCTCCGCTCATCTCAGCTCCTCGCTCCCTCTCGCCCGAGCCTCGCGGGCGCTGGTGGTCATCGCCATGAAGATCGCGTGGAAGCGCGGGTCGTCGGCCAGCTCCGGGTGGAAGGACGCCGCCAGGACGCCGCCTTCGCGGATCGCCACCGGGTGCCCCTGGTAGCTGGCCAGCACCTCCACCCCGGGCCCGTGGCTCTCCACCCAGGGGGCGCGGATGAAGACCGCGCGCAGCGGCTCGTCGCCGGCCCCCTCGACCTCCAGGTCGGCCTCGAAGCTCTGCAGCTGGCGGCCGAAGGCATTGCGCCGCGCGGTCGCGTCGATGAACCCGAGGTGGGCGGAGTCGCAGACGATCAGGCCGGCGCAGGTGCCGAGGATCGGCAGCCCCGCCTCGTGGTGGGCGCGCAGCGCCGGCTCCAGCCCGGCCGCCTCGATCCCCTTGCAGATCGTCGTGCTCTCCCCACCGGGGATGACGAGGCCGTCGAGGCCGGCCATGTCGGTGGGGACCCGCACCTCCGAGGGCTCGGCGCCGAGCTCGCGCAGCGTGCGGGCGTGGGCCTCGAAGTCCCCCTGGATCGCTAGGACGCCGACCCGCAGCTCAGGCCCCGCGGTTCTGAAGCAGTGCGTCCTCGGCCTCGAGCGGCGCGATCTCCAGGCCCGGCATCGCCTCGCCGAGGCCGACGGAGGCCGCCGCGACCCGCTCGGGGTCGCTGAAGTGGGTGGTCGCCTCGACGATCGCCTTCGCGCGGCGCGCCGGGTCGGCGCTCTTGAAGATCCCGGAGCCGACGAAGTTGCCCTCGGCGCCGAGCTGCATCATCAGCGCCGCGTCGGCCGGGGTCGCGATCCCGCCGGCGCAGAACAACGGCACCGGCAGGCGCCCGGCCCCGGCGACCTCCTGGACCACTTCCAGGGGCG
>Ga0210085_1000079_pt1 | contig 42991 bp, 37 predicted proteins | sample China_Galinas_PW_5_FD_184866 | JGI IMG/M metagenome (GOLD analysis project Ga0210085, IMG submission 184866) | Wetland microbial communities from San Francisco Bay, California, USA, that impact long-term carbon sequestration - China_Galinas_PWC_D1... | ecosystem: Environmental > Aquatic > Marine...
AATGGGAGCCCAAACGAAAGGGTCTCTTTATTTCAGCCGGGGCGACCAAAGGCAAAAAACTTTTTAATGGCGTCCTTTTGACGGTCAAATATTTTTTCGACGTGTTAGACATGGAGCTTTTTGGATCGCTATTGTATCGAGGGCTTGAATTTGAAGAGGATGTTTTAACGCATCCGGAATATCTTGAAGAAGCCTACGAGGCTGGGAAAGGTCTTGCCAAGGCACTTTAAGAATGTTTTTTCGGAGACGTTTTCATGGACAAAGAAATGCGGCCTCTGTCAATATCGACGTTGATGACCGTCACCATGACGTTCTGGTTAACCTTTACGATATCCGCCGGATTTTTCACGTACCTGTCCGACAGTTCGCTGATGTGAACCAGTCCATCCTGGTGAACGCCTATGTCTACAAAAGCACCGAAAGCAGTGACATTGGTGACAATGCCCGGAAGCTTCATGCCGGGCTTTAGATCTTTGATCTCTTTAATACCGTCTGCAAAAGCAAATGCTGTAAATGATTCTCTGGGATCGCGTCCCGGCTTTGACAGCTCATCCAGTATATCATTTAGGGTCGGTATTCCGATCGTGTCTGTGACATATTTTGAGATGTCTATTTTTCCTCTGAGTGTTTCATCGGCCATCAAACCTGTTACCTTGCATCCAAGATCGCGGGCCATGGCATCGACGATATGGTAGCTTTCCGGGTGCACTGCACTTGCATCCAAAGGATTGTTGCCTTTATTTATTCTCAAAAATCCTGCTGACTGTTCGAAGGCCTTGGGACCGAGGCGCGGCACATTCTTTAACGCCATCCTGGATAGAAAGGGGCCGTTTTCATTTCTATAGGCCACGATATTTTGGGCCAATTGAGGACCCAGCCCCGAAACATATGTCAGGAGCTGGACGCTGGCTTGATTGATATCCACTCCGACACTATTAACGCAGCTTGTCACCACGTCATCCAGGGCCTGTTTTAAAGAAGACTGATCCACATCATGCTGGTACTGACCGACACCGATGGATTTCGGATCGATTTTGACAAGCTCGGAAAGCGGGTCCATCAAACGTCTGCCGATGGAAATCGCGCCGCGGATGGTCAGATCGAGATCGGGAAATTCTTCACGGGCAATGGCCGATGATGAATAAATAGAAGCCCCGCTTTCGTTGACCAATATGACATGAACATCGTTAATGGACAAATTTTTAACAAAATCTTCGGTTTCCCTGCCTGCGGTACCATTGCCGATGGCAATGGCTTCGATCTGATATTTGTGGCATAGCAATTTGACTGTTTGCGCAGCTTCCCGGGTCTTATTTTCAGACAGATGAGGGTATATGGTTTCATGATGAAGGAATTTCCCTTGTCTGTCCAGACAGACAACTTTACAACCTGTCCTGAATCCCGGGTCAATTCCCATAACCCTTTGAGCACCAAGGGGAGGGGCCAATAGGAGCTGCCGCAAATTATCTTCAAATATCTTAATGGCCTCGGCATCGGCACGTTCTTTTGAGACCAGACGCATTTCTGTTTCCATGGATCGTGAAAGAAGCCTTTTATAGCTGTCACGAACAGCGAGTTTAACCTGTTTTGAATCCTTGCCGTCCCCTTTTATAAAAAGTTTATCTAAAATAGCAACGGCATCTTCTTCGGAAGGCGCAATGGTAAGGTTTAAGATGTCTTCTTTTTCTCCCCGCCGCATGGCAAGTATCCTGTGTGAAGGCGCTTTGGAAATAGGTTCTTCCCAATCAAAGTAGTCTTTATATTTGGCACCTTTTGATTCCATTCCGGATGAAACCACACTTTTAATAATTCCTTTTTCAGCAAATAATCGGCGTAACCAAGCTCTTGCCTTGGAATCCTCATTGATCCATTCCGCAATAATATGTCCGGCACCGGTGAGTGCGTCCCCAGCTGTATCCACTTTTTTCTCAGAATCTACAAAATCAGCGGCCGATTCATATGGGTCTTTACCTGTTTGCTCAAATATCATTTTTGCAAGGGGCTCAAGGCCTTTTTCCATGGCAATCGTCGCTTTGGTCCGACGTTTGGGCCGGTAGGGGAGATAAATATCTTCAAGGATCGCCATGGTTTCAGCTGCTAAAACAGCTTGTTTCAGTTCGTCTGTAAGATGTCCGTGCTTTTCGAGAGATTTAAGAATGGTTCCCCGACGATTGTCCATTTCTTCTAGCTGGTTCAACCTGTCGCGAATTGAGGTCACGGCAATTTCATCCAGGCTCCCTGTTGCTTCTTTTCGATATCGGGCGATAAACGGAATCGTTGCCCCTTGTTCAAGAAGGGCTTCAACCGCCCGAACCTGTGACTCGTTTACAGCGAGTTCTTTTGCTATTATGGATGGGTGTGTATGTTCCATTATATCCCTATCTTTTTGGATTTGGTGAATACAATCTAATGGTAGGTTCAGATTCTTCAATATTAGGATAAAGACATATTCGAGTGAACGACCCTAAATCATTTCTGCCAATGCCTTCAATGCGACCGTATATCCCTTTATTCCCAGTCCGGAAATCTGGGCGGTTACAACATCCGATATCAAAGATTTGTGTCGAAACGGCTCCCTTTTGTAGATATTTGAAATATGTATTTCGATGATTGGAATATCGAGGGCAAGCAGTGCATCGCGGATTGCGATACTGGTGTGGGTATATGCTGCAGGATTAAGGATAATCCCTTTTTGAGTGGCAGCAGCCTCCTGGATTTTTTCGACAATAGCCCCTTCATGATTGGACTGAAAGGTTTCGACAAAAATTCCCAGTGTTGTCCCTAAGTTTTCAAGGTCGGAATTAATGTCAGCCAGGGTTGACTTGCCGTATATCTCTGGCTCTCTTTTTCCCAGCATATTCAGGTTGGGACCGTGGATGACCAGCACCTTCGGCTTGGTTTTATTCTGATTCATCTTATTATTAACTCCATAGTTCATGTTAACCTTTCCTGTTCCAAAGCATAGGAAATAGGAAAGAGAAAAGAGGATAAAGAAAACCACGGATGAACACGAATAAACACAAATTAAAATAATAATATTTATGTTCATTTAAGTCCATTTGCGGTTATCTATATTCTAACAGGGTTGTTATTCGCCGATCAGCTTTCGAAATTTGGAAATGGTTTCTTTATAGTCCGGGCTTTTGAAAATGGCCGATCCGGCCACAAAAACATCAACTCCGGCATCTGAAATATTTTTAATTGTTTTTTCGTTCACCCCCCCATCGATCTCGATAAGTATGGACAGTTCCCGCTCTTGAATCATTTTGCGAAGGGCACGGACTCTATCGATGCTGTTGGGTATGAATTTCTGACCGCCAAATCCTGGATTTACGCTCATAATCATCACAAAATCCACATCCTCAAGGATCCATTCAATGGCAGATAGCGGCGTTGAAGGATTCAGCACCACACCGGCACGCAAATCCAATGATTTTATCAGCTGGATGGTTCGGTTCAAGTGGATACAGGCTTCTACCTGAACTGAAATCAGGTCGGCACCTGCTTTTGCAAAGTCCTCAATGTAGCAGTCCGGATTTTCAATCATCAGGTGAACGTCAAGTGGGAGTGAAGTGATTCGCCGTGCAGCTTCGACGATTAAAGGACCGATGGTGATGTTTGGGACGAAATGGCCGTCCATGACATCCACATGAATCCAATCGGCTCCAGCTTTTTCCACAGATTGTATTTCATCTCCCAGTTTTGAAAAATCAGCAGACAGTATCGATGGTGAAATGTATTTCATTATTTAGACTCCTGTGCCGAATAATTCGAAAAGCAATTAATATCAAACAGTTTTGTTCAAGATATTTGCATGATGAATACCCCGTGTCAAGTGTCAAAAACCTTTCCAGCCGTCATAAACCCGGGTCTTTATCAATTTGTCATCCTCATAAAGAAAAACGGTGGTATTGTTATTATTGGGGATGATGAGCCAGATCTCCTTTCCGGGTTGTACGAATTCATCGAATATGGTGTTCGAAACGCCGAAACTATTCAACACCACACGGATATGTTTTTTTAAAAAACCGTCCTTGACCCTGTACCTGAAAAAACTCCCGCCAGGTGAACCTTCTAAATAACCATGGCCCTTCTTTCCGGGTTTTCTGTTGACGACAAGATCCACAGTGCCGCCTTCAGTCACAAAATATCCGGATAACGGTTCTTGGGCAATGATGGTATTCAAGGGTTTGTCTTGATAAAATACAGACTTTATTTTTCCGAGTATCAGATTGCTGTTTTCGATCAGGGGAATTGCACTGTCAAGAAATCGCCCCTTAAGATCCGGCATCTTGTATTCCTGTGGTCGAACTCCGATGCTAACCAAAAGGTTAACACATTCGCTCCGAGTTATCATCGTGCCGGCAGCAGGAACCTGGGCAATAACCGAATTTTTTTTTATACGATTGCTGTAAATACTGGATATTTGTCCCTGGCACAAGCTGTTTTCTTCCAAAATAATTCGGGCCTGTTGAAGGGGCAGGTTTTCAAGGTTGGGCATCAGGATGGATTTTGGACCTTTTGATATGATGACCCTGACATCCCGTCCCTTTTTTATTTCCGATCCAGGTTCCGGTTCTTGAAAAATGACATTGTTCTTAGGCATATCGGTGCTGTATTCGGAGCCTTCAACTTTTGTATTAAGTCCTAAATCTGTTAATAACTCAAGTGCATAAACAACATTTTTACCCGCAAGATCGGGCACGATCACCGAGTCCTCACTTTTTATAATCATTGTAAGGGTCAGGTAGGCACTTGCACCCACTATGAGGATAAACACAAAAAACAGGATCGCTATTTTTAATGCTCGCGAGATCATTTTGCCCGTTTCATACAGACAGCAAAAAAGCCATCCATATTGTGGAGATGGGGAAACGTTTTTAAATATCCGTTGCCGGTTAAAAGAGAACGTGCTTCTTGAGGTAAACCGTCCGGATGTTTTTTTATAGCAAAATCTTGATGTTTATTCAAAAAACCTTTTATCACGGATTCATTTTCTTCGGGTTCCATACTACAGACACAATAAACCATAAGCCCTTCAGGTTTGACTTGATGCGCCAGGTTATCTAAAAATGTCGCCTGCCTTTTGGCATGACGAATCAGATCCTGTTCCAATGTGCGCCATTTTGTATCCGGATTTCTTCTTAAAACGCCAAGGCCGGAGCAGGGTGCGTCCAATAAGATCCGATCAAATTTTCCAATGGATGTATCGCCGGCAGGATCATTCAAATCATACGTTTGGGGTGTGACCGTCGAGATTCCGAGTCTGACCATTTCAGATTGAAGGATATCCAGTTTTTTTGGATTGTTATCCATGGCGATCAGTTTTCCACGATTTTTCATCATCTGGGAGATATGCCCTGTTTTTCCGCCAAGACCGGCACATGCATCTAAAATCGTTTCCCCCGGTTTCGGATTTAAAAGAAGTGTCACCAGTTGGGCGGCTTCATCCTGAACCTGGAACAGTCCGTCTTCAAATGCCTTCATTTTCGGAATAGATTTTTTTGGATGAGAGAAAAATGCACCGTCCGGTGCATAGTTTGTACGCGCAACCTTTTCCACATCTTTTTCAAGGCGTTTTAACAACGTTTTACGGCGGGTCTTCAGCGTATTGCAGCGTATGGTTAGAGGCGGAATGGTGTTGATTGTATCACAAAGCGCAACGGTTTCTTCCAGGCCAAACCGATCCAGCCATCTTTCAAGCATCCATTTTGGAAATGATTTGTTCACCGCCAATGCAGATGCCGGGTCTTTGCTCACATCCGGAAATAAGACCTGTTCATATTTTTTTGCGGCATTTCGCAATAGTCCGTTGATAAATCGAACAACATAAGGCTCGGCTATAGATTTTGCCATTTCAACGGAAGTGTTTACTGCTGCCGATACGGGTATCCGATCCAAATAAATGATCTGAAAAAGTGCGATCCGCAAAATATTCATCACTTTGGGATCGATACGTTTCAAAGGGGTTTTAGAGAAATAATCGATGATCCAATCGAGTTTTGACCGCCACCGGAGAACACCGTATACAATGGCTTGAAGCAATGCACGATCTTTTTTTAAAAAAAAAGTGTGTTGGGAGAGAACCTCATCCAATATGTTGTCTAAAGTTTTGTTCCCTTGATCCAGGGTGTTCAGGATGTGCAGTGATGTTTTGCGTGGGTTATTTAGCATCAATTTTTAAGATAGGTTCTATTGTAAATGGGTTCCAGGGGGCAATTGATATCCCCGCAGGAAATCCTTAATTAAAAGACGCTTCCCAGACTCACCCTGAATTTCCATAACAGACAGAACACCTTTTCCGGTTGAGATCCATAGTTCATCGGGAAAGCCCTTTATGACGGTACCGGGAGAAGCATCGGTATTCATAACAATGGTCCTGGCCTTGAAAATTTTAAGGCGTTTTTTTTCATGAAAGGTAAAAGCGCCGGGCCATGGCGTCATCCCGCGAATGAAGGCTTCAAGGGATTCTGCCGGCAGTTTCCAATTCATACGGCCGTCATTTTTTTTAAGCATGGGCGCATAAGTGGCCTGGGTATGATCCTGAGAGATCGGATTGATGTTGCCGGTATCAAAATTCTTCAAGGTTTGAATGAGAAGGTCTGCGCCGAGATCAGCCAGTCGGTCATGAAGAGTGCCCGAAGTGTCATCGGGCGCTATTTCAAGTTTTGAAGAAAGGAGAATATCGCCGGTATCCATGCCCTCGTCCATTAACATCGTCGTGACACCGGTCTCTTTTTCTTCATTGATGATGGCCCATTGGATCGGCGCAGGTCCGCGATATTTTGGAAGGAGTGATGCGTGAATATTAATGGTGGCAATTTGGGGTATTGTCAGTATGTTTTTCGGGATAATATGGCCAAAGGCAACCACCACAATAAAGCCAGGGGCATGTTTTTCGATATTGTTCGAGAATTCGGCTGTTCGAACCGAAGATGGCTGAATAACTGAATATCCCAAATTCAAAGCTGTTTCTTTAACCGGAGAAAAAGTAAGTTTGCGTCCCCGACCTTTTGGCCGGTCGGGCTGGGTAATGACCAGCGCGATATTTTGATCATTTTTATGAAGGGCCTTTAAAGCAGGCACTGCAAATTGAGGTGTGCCCATGAATATGATTTCGGCCTTTTTTTTCATTTTTTTCTTAAGTTCTTTTGTATTTTTCTTTTATACATGCCCCTTTTCAAAGAGCTGATGCGGTCTATGAACAAAATGCCGTTTAAATGGTCGATTTCGTGCTGAAGGACCACAGCAAGGAATCCTTCTGCTTCTATCCGTAAAGGTTTCTCGTTTCTATCAAAGCCCTCAACGAGAATAGCGGCTGACCGTTTAACATCGGCTCTGAAATCAGGAACACTCAGACACCCTTCGCCCTCTGATAAGATACTCCCTTCACTCGATATAATTCTGGGATTGATCAACACATGTAAAGATCGTTTTTCGTCTTTGGCTGAAACATCGTAAACAAGAAGACTTTTGTTAATCCCCACCTGTATTGCAGCCAAACCAATGCCAGGCGCCACGTACATCGTTTCAGCCATGTGTTCAATCAAGTCCTGTATTTTGCCATCGATGTTTTCAACCGGTTGGGTCGGCTCACTGAGGAATTTGTCCGGATATGTTACGATTTCCAGTTTAGCCATAGGGTGACCCCTTTCATCTATATAAAATATTAACCCTTATGTGATGTTGGATCGTCCGGGTTAAGGACAGCACTTGTCCTTTCTTTATATGAAACCTGAAAAATGTTTACACTGGTTACCATTGCGGAAATAAGTCCCACAAAAATAACAGGGAATATTTGAATGGCATGATTTGCCAAAGTAAAACCGGCGGCATCTTTGGATGAAACTCCAAAGAGTAACAGGGCAAAGACGCCCCCTGCCTCCCAAATTCCCCAGTATCCGGGAACAGAAGGAAGTGCGATAAAGAAACAGATGATGATCATCACCGCTGTAATTTCCATAAACGACAATTCGATTCCCGGACAGCCCAATGACACCAGATAATATGATAAAGCTGCAAGACCCCAGATAACCACAGATATACCGAAACAGGCACATATCTTCATGGGATATTTGACCAAGGTAAAACCAGTGGCGAAATTTTCGACGACACGCACCAAGGGGTTGCATATTTTTTTTTGTATCTTTTTTTTAAAGTCAGGACCTGCAAAAAAAAACATCCCCGGCATCCGTGTGATGAGATCGTTGATCATCCTCCGGGTCTTGTTGAAAGCTACCATGGCGATTCCCAAAATAAGCAGTAGAAGCAGTTTGAATGTTCCTTCACCGATCGCCATCAGGGTCGTTTTATTGAGATGATACTTGCCAAAAACAATATTAATGTTCGGGTCTATCTCAATTGTGGCAAGAAGCACCGCAAAGAGAATAATCAGCACGCCGACATCAAACATCCGCTCAGCGCCAACCGTTGCAAGACCTGTGGAAAATGGAATATTTTCCTTTTTTTGCAAAATAACAGGTCTGGCTATTTCTCCCACCCTCCCCGGAAGAATACAATTAATCATAAAACCGATCATCAGAGGGTGAAATGATTGCCAGAAACTTATTTTACCCGCCGATTCAAGTATTATTTTCCAGCGGTATGCCCTCAGAGCAAAACTCAATAATATAAACACAACCGCCGGCAATATCCATACATAATTGATAGATGCAAGATAGATGATAAGATCATTAAACGGGACATTTCTAAAAGCCAGATAAAGCGTCAGAATCGAGACCGCAAAGCCCAAAATCAATGAAATGCCTATTTTTTTATTCATTCGAGTATCATCACAGATCGGATCCAAATAAAAACCGAAGACTCACACATCAAGAAAGGATTTCGCGTGCCTTTTCAATATCTTTTTTAATCTGATCAGACAGTTCGGAAATATTCGAAAATTTTTCTTCGCCCCTGATTCGCTGTACAAAATTCACCCGGATATTCTGGCCGTATATGTCTTCATTAAAGTCAAGGATATGGACTTCCACTGAAAAAATGTGATCGTCAAAAGTAGGACTATAGCCGATATTGGCAACGCCTTGAAAAACCCCTCCCATACAGTCCACGGTAACCGCGTAAACACCGTTTTTTGGGCAAAGTTCGTCGTGAAGATTAATATTTGCTGTGGGGCATCCAAGAAGTTTCGCCCCCCTGTTGCGTCCGGCAGTGACAATCCCCCTAAGCTGATAATAACGACCCAATAGTTTTTGAGCCTCATCTACCTTGCCTTCTTCGACAAGTTCACGTGTTCGAGTACTACTGATTCGGCCCGGCCCGTTCTTTGATGTTTGAATCCAGTCGGCAACAACGACTTCAAATCCTAAATCTTTGGCATAGGCTTGTAACAGATCTATATCTCCCTCTCGATTTCTACCAAAGGTATAATCTTCTCCCACGACAATCGCTTTCATTCCAATTGATTTGAGGAGAATGTCTTGCACAAATGTCTTTGCCGATATTGCCGCAAATTCTTCGGTGAAGGGGATACAAATCAAAACATCTATACCCGAATTTTCAATGAGCTCGATTTTTTGCTCATAGAGAGTGATGAGGGGTAAATGTCCGTTTTGTTTCAATACGCGAACAGGATGCGGTTCAAAGGTCATAATGATGGAGGTGCCGTCGATGGCGTCGGCTTTTTCTATTACCTCATGAAAAAGGGCTTGATGTCCGATGTGGACACCGTCGAAATTTCCGATGGTAATCACGGCATTTTTATATGGCTTTTCAATCTTATCAATGTGTTTAATGAGTTCCATTCTAATTTTCCCGTTAACGAATATCGACCTTGACAAAAATAAAAAAATCTATATATAGAGTATCCTTTATCTTAAATCAATAATGATATTTCTCGTGCCGAAGTGGCGGAATTGGTAGACGCGCTAGGTTCAGGGTCTAGTGGGGGTTTCTCCGTGGGAGTTCGAGTCTCCCCTTCGGCACTCTTTGACGATTATAACCTGCTGTAAAAACATCAGGTTATTTTGTGAATTTTGCCAAAAATTTGATCAATTTCATCTGTTACACACTTCGGTAATACACATTTTACAGATGGAGTTGAAAAATGAAGAGCAAAATAGGCTATCCTCATCCTCCTTGTTATAAATCCATACACCTACAGCTTTTGCGTGAATGTTCCAAAAGGTCTTCCATCATACATTGGCATCAAAGAGTTGCGTTACTCCTTAAAAACAGGCTACATAGCTAAATCAGAAAATAAAGCACGATTCACACCCGGTCAAGTCAAAGGTTATTCAAATTCCTCAGGAAAGGTGCGGTCTTTTCGTTTACCCTTGTACGGGCAGTCTTTAAAAACGTTTAGCAGCTCAACCTTTAACGGTCAATGAACTACCCCGGATGAGAGCTGTGATAAATTCTTTAAATTAAATCAATATGTTAATTGTTATTAAAGGGACTACTATATATGGTTAAAAAATTTTCTTGATACAACTTGATTTATAATTTGATTATCCCACGTGCTAATACCACTTTGTATCATACTGACTTTTCAATTAATTCATAAAATTATGTAATTAATGTAATAAGTTTTATGTAATTTACCCCATAATTATATAGTTTTTTCCTTAGGTTTTGCATATCTATTTTTCACCCGATTTTCACAACTAATTGAAAACTCTGCATAACTCCAAAACAATCTAAATGTGTACGTTTTTTGCATATAGCATTTGCATACAAAAATAAATTGATCGTTGTTTTATCCGCATAATATTTGCTACTATGTAGTACATTTTTTTTTCTTGACAAGTCTTCTTTAGGGGTGATACCGGATTATAAACTGAATGATAATCATTCTCCTTCAATATACGACAAAAATTTTGCCGAATCCAAAGGCAAATCGTTATAGATAAAAAACCGGCGATCAAACGCACGCAATTTATTTTTGGAAATTTATTTGTAATCAACGAACTGGCTTAATTGAAACCCTCAAACCGGTAAATCAGTGAGGTAAAAATAATGAAACGAAGCCACTTAAAAAAGGGCGGGTATGCATACTTTTACACCGTTATTTTTTTAGGAACTCTTCTGCTTATTGGCTGCGGCAGCAGTGGGGATACCGGGGCGACCGGACCCGCCGGGCCGCCCGGCCCGACCACGGGAAGTCCGCAGACTCCGGTAACCGCCACCGGTGAAACTTGTGAAGTCTGTCATGGGGCAGGTAAAATCGCGGATATCGCAGTGAAGCACCCCGATCCCACGGGACTGGATGTTACTCTATCGAATATTGCCCTGACCAACACCGGCGGGGTTCTAACGGTGACCTTCCATGCGGCCACCGCCGACGGGCCGGTAACGGATCTCGTCCTTAACGATTTCAAATTCATGATCGCCGACCTCGTCCCGGCTGGTACTGACACCCTGGGAGGCTGGGGAACCTGGGATTCTCCCTACTTCGAGCGCTGGGTTTATGAATCGCCCCCGAGCCCCTACGGTACCTATCCACAAGGGACCTTAACCAATCTTACCAACGGTGATTACAGCTATCTCTTTGACACCAGCTTCGCGGATGCTACTGCTGAAGCACCCGACTACAATGAGGCCGACACCCAGCGGCTGGCCATCGTGGTCAGCGGCAAAAACGACGCCAGCGGCAACGCCGTCACCAACAATGCCGTCGGATTCCTTGACTTTAAAACCGCCGCGGCCGGAGGAGCCGTTACGACGTCTGTTTCCCAGCGTTTGTTTGTCACTGCCGACGCCTGCAAGAAATGCCACAGCCCGTTGTTTCAAAAAGCGCACCATGCAGACTCGTATCTAGATACCCGAGCCTGTGTCATCTGCCATAGCCCCATCGGGCACTATGGGACCGAAATGCAGGACGATGCTGCTTATTTGTCGGTTATGGTTCACCAAATTCATGACGCCATTACCGGCCCAAGGTTCGACTGGAGTGACGTCACTTATCCCCAGAACATCGAAAACTGCGTCGTTTGCCACACCGACAGCGGTCTCACCCTGGGGACCGGTGACCAGATCGACAACTGGAAGACCCATCCGACTATAGAAATCTGCAGCAGCTGCCATGTTAATGTCAATTTCACTACCGGTGAAAACCATCCCGGCGGCATCCAAACGAATGCCGACTGTAATTTCTGCCACTTGAACGGCACCTCTTTCAGCAAGAGCGTGACTCAAGCCCATGATACGACGCCCACCGGCGTGAACGTTCCGGAATTCGACGTGACGCTGAGTATTACGCCGCCGATTAACGGCAGTTATTACGACGTGGGTGAAGCGCCGGAGGTGCTCGTTACATTGAGAAATCATTCGGACGGTTCTAATGTGGATCCCAATCTATACGCCACGCCGCAGGACGCTGCAGGCCATACCGGCGGCGGCTTGAATGTCGCCCTTTTGTATGTGTATGGACCGCGCGCCAAGTCCGTCCCGGTGCTGGCTACGAATACGGTCACCGATCCGAACTTCGACAGCGGAACCGACACGCCGACCCAGGGACACGAGCTCTTTGTAAACGGCTCCGATCCCCAGGTCAAAACCGATAGGACCAGCAACAGCTTCGTCTACCAACTCCTGCCGATCCCTGCAGGCATGACAGCCGGCACCTACATGGTACGCGTCCGAATTGGCGATTACGGCCGGGTGGGAACCGGGAATTACCACATCGAATCGACGGCCTTCACCGACATCCAGATCGACACGGCCACGGTAGAACCTAAGGTGGCCGGAAACGCCTGTATCGACTGCCACGGCACCGGCACTGCGCCGTTCCATGACGAGCGCCATGCAGTGGTGTTCGACACCGATCAGTGCCTGGCATGCCACGACCAGTCGGACAACTTTGCCATACCCATTGCCAACCGGGTACATGCCGTTCACAGCGCCAATCCCGAAGGCGATATCTATGTGCTCGACGGCGGCAACATCAGCAGTCGCGACTGGTCGGATGTAACTTTCCCGCAGAACATTTTATCAACGGTAACGGGTCACGCTGAAGACGACGGGCTTCCCCGATGTGTAGCTTGCCATACTTCTGCTGACGTCACCTACAAGACCCTGCCGTACATGATGCCTTGTGTGGGTTGCCATGCCAACGGAAGCAACACAATAAACAGTATGCCTGATATTGACCATATGCGCCAAAATGGCGGGCCTTTCTAAAGGATGGCCGATTCATTCAAAAACATCAAAAAGCGGGCCGCAAGGCCCGCTTTTTTGAATACCGCACCTGATTTTTCAAACGTTATTTCTCCAACAACCTGTCAATACAAATACTTGCTATTAAATTCATTATATTATATAAAAACGGCGTCCGATACCGATAAGGTCACGGCGAATACAAAGGCTCCGATGGATGCGTCAGCGCCCGGGATCTCGAGCAAGTGCAGCAGTTGCCAAGCTTTTAGCGCCTTGAATTAGAGACATCTCAATTGCTTCGACAAGTAACAGGGTATGGGAAAAAAACTGATATTTTTTCTGATCGTTCTTTCGTTATTTTGGAATTGCCAACCATTGCCTGAGCGAAAGGTTCCCAAAACGGCAGTGCCGCCAGCGGAGCCCGCGGTCATCGATGAGAATACCAACATCCACTTTACCGGAAAGTATTGCAGTGAATGCCACGAAAGAACACCGGTAAAAGGGGGTCCTGTTTATTTGAAATACAACGGCGACTACCAGCGGCTCTGCAACCGGTGTCATCACGGCATATCGCGCGGTTACTGCCATCCCCTGGATATCAATTCTAAGTTGGACCGGAAATTGACCACGCCGCCGGGATTCCCATTGACAAACGGGAGATTCACATGCGACACCTGCCATGATGTATACCGGCAGTGTGTCAAACGCATATTTAACCGGTATACGCTGCGGGGAGCGCCCTATCCCCGGAAAACGGATTTCTGTTACCGCTGCCATAACAGAAAAAAATATCCGGCGTTGAACGCCCATCACCAGGTCCGGACCGATGGCGCGATGGATACCAAGATGTGTCTGTATTGCCATAAAAAAAAACCTGATGAAAAAACTGCAACTTACAGTGAAGTCACGTTTATCGGAGACATGAGAGCCCTGTGCCGGCGGTGCCATCCCATTAAAGGCAACCACCCTGGTGATTTTAACCATATGGCCAAGGCGCCGTCAGCCAAGGCACTGGCGCATATGGCGGTTATGGAAACGACATACGACATTATCCTCCCACTGGCAAAAGACGGAAAAATGACGTGTATCACCTGTCATAATCCTCACGAAAAGGGAGTCATCGCCGCGGGCAAGCCGTCGGCAAAAGGGGCGGGCAGTAAATACCGGGAGAGACTGCCGAAAATCTTGTGCATCGAATGCCACCAAATGTTGAAAACGATGATAAGGAAACCGATCCGGTGAAAAGAAGATATCTCCTGCTGACAATGATATCATTTTTTATTCTGAGCATGGCATTGGCCGGTTATTCAAAGGCGGAGGCCGCGGACCAGGAAAACTGCCTCATGTGCCATAAATATCCGGATCTGGGACGGATCGGTGCAGACGGCCATGTGAAAAACTATTATATCAACGAGCATATCTTTTTGAACAGCCTGCACGGCCAGGTAGCCTGCCGGAGATGTCACACCTACATAAAAAAGTTTCCCCACGATCCGGTGACGCAGAAGGTCAATTGCGGCAATGTCTGCCATATCAAACCGCCTTTTGCCGAAGAGAATTTTTCCCACAGAAAAATCATCGATGTATTTGAATCCAGCATTCATACGATCAAACCCGGCGATTCGGCCTTGATGAAGAAATCCGATCCGGATTGCAAGTATTGTCATCTGAACCCCCTTTACCAAAGGGTTGAAACGATCAACTACGGCAAAACCCTCGATCGCTGTTTGAACTGCCATCAGAGAAAAGGGGTGACACAGGCTTATCACCATATCATGCACCGGTTGCGCCGTAAGACATCGCGATCTTCCCAGGAAATCGTCGCGCTGTGCGGTGGCTGCCATGGCAATGTCCCCTTGATGAAGAAGCTGGGGCTTCCCGAGAGGGCTCTGACTGCGGTGAATACTTACGAAGAGTCGATCCACGGCAAGATGGTCACGCTGGGGTCGGAGAAGGCCGCTGACTGCATCAGCTGTCATGCGTCGAGTCTGCTTCACGACATTTATAAACCCGGCAATCCGAAATCCTCAGTCAATGAAAAGAATCTTCAAACCACCTGCAAAAACTGCCACAAAAAGATCAACAAGTACTTTGTCAAGATTGCCGTCCATCCGAGCCTTGAAGACCCGCATAATCCGTTCCTGTTTGTCCTTAACAACTTTGTGCTCAGGCTGATTTTATACGGTACCGTTTTCGGCCTCATGGGGCTGTTGTTCATGGAAACGTACCGCCGGAAAAAGGACGGCGCGAATATGAAACTTAAATCCGGCACCAGTTGGCGGAAAAAGAAGAAGTGAGATAATGAGAAAATGTGTATCGAGGAGCCGAAATGACAGCCTCCATTGATGAAACCACCCGGCGCGGCCCGATGACCGAAACGCTGCCGGAAGACTATTTTACCTATGTGGCCGGTGTCGGAAACATCCCTCGTGATATTTACAAGTATGTCAAATCCAACCCCTACGGCGACCTTCCCCGTTACTCGGCGCATATCGTGCTCCAGCACATCCTGATTTTTACGACCTTTATCACCCTGGCCTCCACCGGAATCCCCCTGCATTATGCCAATTTGTTCTGGGCACCGTACGTCATTTCTATTTTCGGCGGCATTGACAACGCACAGCTCATTCACCGCAGCGCCGCATTCGTCATGATCGGCGCCTGTGTGTATCATGTTTTGACCATTGTGGGGTCGACCGTTTATAGGATCATTAAAAAAAAATTCGACATCAGAAGAACGCAGGTACCGCTGCCCAAGGATCTTTTCGATTTGATCCATGATGTCAAATACTTTCTCGGGATTGAGCCGTTTCGCCCAAAAATGGAAAAATTCATGTATAAGCAAAAGCTCCATTACCTGGCCATTTTGTGGGGGAGTTTCGTGCTGATATTCGCGGGAACAGCCTTGCTATACCCGGAAAAAATCGTCCTGCTGTGGCCGTTCGACCCGTCGTTCATCCAGGACCTTGCCAGGATCATGCATGCCGATGAAGCTATTTTGGCCCTGATCGTTATTGCCTTCTGGCACCTGTCCAACGTCCACATCGTTCCCGGACGGTATCCCGCACAATGGACCGTTTTCACGGGCAGGATCACAAGGGAACACCAGATAGAGGAGCATTTTCTGGAATATTTGCGAAATCTGGAAGAAATACCCGAAGAACGGGAATACATGCGATTACTGTTGTCCGAACTGGGATATGCGGAAAAGAAAGGGGGCCTCGAATGATCAGAGGGCCCAAAACACAAAAACATCCCAAATCCGTCTATTTGATCGGTATCTTCGTGTGGCTTATCATCCTGTTCGTGGCCGCCGGCGTGGTGAATCATCTGGCTTTCTCCAGTGGCGGCCCGGGGCTGCTGATACCGCTTTTGAAAAAGTTTCAGAAAAAAGAATCGCCCGCACAAATAGCACTCAAAAAACACAGAGCCGACGAAGAACATCAACGCTTTCATCATATCGTTCCTGTTTCCCGGCTCCCTGAGGCACTGCGGCCGACGTGCTATATCTGCCACTCCAACCTGCCGCACATCAAAACAAAGAAGGTCCGGGCCATGTTGAACATGCACACGAATTATTTAACCTGCGAGACCTGCCATCTGAAAAAAAATAAGGGTGAAACCGTCATATACAAATGGTACTCCCCGGAGGAGACGCATCCCAAGGGCCCCTTTTTTGGAACCGCATATAATCCGGAAACCGGCGAACTGGAAATGGTCGATGATCATGCTTCAAAAATCGCGCCTTTTTATGAAAAAGACGGAAATCTGACGCCCGTCGTGTACATGCAGGACGCCACCCTGGCAAAGGATTTTGTAAAGATCCGGGATCAGCTCACTCCCGAACAAAGGAAAGACAAGACCAAACGGTTCCATGTGGATATTCTTCCCAAGGGTCTGACCTGCCAAATCTGCCATTCGACCAAGGGTATTCTTGATTTCAAAGCACTGGAGTTTTCCCCTAAACGAACCGTCGATATCGAGGAGTTGAATATTGTCGGCATCATCACTAAATATGACGAGTTCTATCTACCCGATCTACTCAAAGAGAACATGCAGCCGTAAAGAAAGGGCGGGACGGGCAATGAAACGACATTTTGAGATAACTTCTATATATAAAAATATTCTCGTGGCAGTTGCCGCGCTCGTCCTGCTTCTGATGCCGGCCAGCCGGCTTTTGGCAATGCGATGCGTCCAAAGCAAGGTTTTAGGGTCCATTGCGCCGGCGGGGGTTGACCAGCCCAGCGATATCGCCGTCGGGCCCAATGGCCGTATTTATCTGGTGGACGGGGTCAACAACCGGATAGTGGTCACCGATGCCGACGGCAAGCTTCAGTTCAGCTTCGGCCGCAGCGGCGGCAATGCGGGCGAGCTGAAACATCCCCTGGGTATCGACATCTCAAAAAAAGGCCAGGTCTTTATCGCCGATACCGGCAATCACCGCATACAGGTATTCGATCTGCGGGGCCGCTTTTTATACATGTTCCCGGTCAAAACCTCTCCCGGCGAAAAACCGGCTGCCCCGGTAGATGTGCTGGCGCTGGATCGCAAAAGTTATTTGTATATCTCCGACAGGGACAACCATAAAATAAAAGTTCACAAACAAAAAGGCGCTTTTTTGTTTGAATGGGGGGGGTACGGCGATGTGCACGGCCGGTTCCGGTACCCCGGCATCCTGGCGGCGGATCAATACAACCAGATCTATGTGGTGGACGTTTTAAACACGAGAATTCAGCAGTTCGATCCGGACGGCAATTTTATCACTGCAATCGGCGCCTGGGGCGTTATCCCGGGCGAGTTGTTCCGGCCCAAAGGTGTTGTCGTCGACAAGGCCGACCGGGTGTATATCACGGACAGCTTCATGGGCTGTGTCCAGGTGTTTACGGATGTGGGCGGTTTTTTGGGAGTCGTCTGCGCCGGCGGTAAAAAAAGAGAGTTCACCACCCCAGTGGGGCTTGCCGTCGATGCCGAAAACCGCCTGCTTGTGGTTGAAATGCGTGCCAACCGGATACGCATCGTGAAGGTGGCCCAATGAAATATTTTCGGGCCGGCAAAAACAAGGCCAAGTCGATGATACTTGTGGCGCTTGCGGCATACTTCTTTATGCCGGCATTCAGCCCGGCGGCATTTGCCGCCCTTGAAAAATCATCGAAAAAAGAGTGCGCCTTGTGCCATGTCATGTGGCTGGATGTGTTCAGAACGAACAAGGAGACGCTGATCAAGTGGCAGCCCGGAAATGTGCTGATGAAAAATACCCAGGGGATCGTCAGCTCCGAAAAAATGTGCTACAGTTGCCATGACGGTTATGTGGCGGATGCGCGTTATTCCGTGTGGAAATACAACAACCACCCGGTCTTTAAGAAGCCGTCTAAGGGCATCAAAATTCCCGCTGCACTTACACTGAGCAACAAGGACCAACTATACTGCGGGACATGCCATTCGCCCCATAGTGGGCGGACGGTCGCTCCCGGGTCTTCTCCGGAAGAAACCATACCCGGCCCCCTGTCTTTTCTGAAGCTGCCGAATGTCAATTCCAGTCTGTGTGAGGCATGTCATGTGAACGAGGCCGACTACAAGCGGACCCACGGTCATCCGGTGCATACGGACAAGCTAAAGATTCCGAAAACGCTGTTTGCCGGGGGCAGTGTCAAAGCCCGGAAAAAAAACATGGTGATTTGTGAGACATGCCATATTGTCCACGGCGCCAAAGGCCGCCATATTACCGTCATGGACAACCGCCGGTCGGCGCTGTGTATGGCTTGTCACAGGGAACGGACCATCGCCGGTACGGTGCACGATGTTCGGATGACGATGCCCGATGAGATCAATCTGCTCGGACAACCGGTATCCGAATCAGGACCCTGCGGCGCCTGCCATATCCCGCATAAATCCGCCGGGTACAAGCTTTGGGCCAGAAAAATGCCGCCGGGCAATCCCGCTTCCCAAACCTGTCTCTCCTGTCACAGCAATGCCCCTGACAGTAAAATCAAGGGAGTCGGCCGGTATTCTCATCCGATCGATGTAAGCGCCGTTCCGAAAGTTCAGGGAAAAGTAGCCCCGAGGCCCCTTAGGATCAACCTGCCTGTTTTTTCCCGGGGCGGTCTGGGGCGGACCACAGGATCAATCCAGTGCGCTACCTGCCATGATATTCATCAATGGGCTCCAGGCAACCCCGAGAACAGGGGCGGGAAAAATATCGCCGGGGATGCCTCCAACAGTTTTCTAAGGATCTCCGGCAGCCGTTCATCATCGCTTTGTGTGGAATGCCATCGGGATAAACGGCAAATTTTATCGTTCGATCACAATCTTGCTCTGACCGCGCCGGAATCAAAAAATATCCGGGGCGAAACCCCCGTGCTTTCAGGACCGTGCGGCGCGTGTCATATACCGCACCATGCAGCGGACAAGCGATTGTGGGCCAGAGCGTTTCAAGGCCAAGAGCCCGCGACGCATTACTGTACGGGTTGCCATGGTCCAAACGGAACGGCAAAAGATAAACAGGTCGGAAAGAACGACCATCCGGTCGATGTGGTGTTAAAGGGAAAGTATATTCCGCCGCCCGGCCGGGTCATCAAAATGCTGCCCCTTTATAACACCGGAGGCGATACGCAAAGTGGTGATCGCATCATGTGCCGGACCTGTCATAACCCGCATATCTGGTCGGCTGACGGGAAGATAATCGGCCCATCCTACGACCCCAAGACGATGACGCATGCGACCGTCAAAAGCATAGAAGGAGATGCCAGAAACAGCTTTTTAAGGAGGATCGCCTCTCCCAAACCGGACCTCTGCGTCGTTTGTCATGAAGATACTGCGTTGCTGGTCGGCACCGATCATGATCTTTTTGTTACGGCACCGGAGGCCAAAAACCGGCTCGGCCAGACCATCACCGAATCGGGCCAGTGCGGCGTGTGCCATGCCGTCCATAACAGCCCCAAAGACCGCCTGTTATGGGCGAGGGACTACGGACCGGTAGAAAAAGACCAGCATCCGATGGACGGTTTGTGCACGGGCTGTCATTCAAAGGGCGGGGTGGCAAAAGATAAAATACCCGCTGTGGCGACCCATCCAAAAGGAAAATTGATCGATAATATCTTCACGTTCACTAATCAGACAACAGGCTATATCAAGATATTTGACGATCATTTTAAGGAGGTCCAGGCCGGCAACCTATCGTGCTCTTCCTGTCATTCCTTTTACCAGTGGGATCATCGCATCAAAAAACCCGGTGTCGGCAGGAACGTCGAGGGAAATGCCGATACCAGTTTTCTGCGGACCTCGAGCGATAAAACCGTCTGTATCAACTGTCATGGAAATGCGGCGATCTGGCGCTATTTGTATTTTCATTCGGTGCCAAAACGCGCCATGCTCAAAGGCGTTTGGCCATAGGCCGACATCATGGGTTAAATTCGTGGTAAGAGATTGAAACTGTTAATGAATTGGAATATGAAGAAATTAAGGCCGGCAGCGGCAGCGATGCTGTTGTTTCTTTTTTCGCAAATCGCTTGGGCCGGAACCATCATCGGATCACCCCATGATTTTCGAAAATATCCATGGATTCGAAGCGGAGAGATCTGCTTTCCCTGCCATGTGCCGCAAAAGACAGCGACCGTGCCTGCCCCGCTGTGGAACCGTGAATTGACCACGCAAACCTTTATCATGTATGGCATAACCCATGTCCAGCCCCCAAGAACGCCGGTGATGAGCCAGCCGGACGGGATTTCTAAAAAATGTCTTTCGTGCCATGACGGTATCATCGCGACGGATACCTATGGTCCCAATACCGGTGGAACCGCCTATCGTTTCGACAAGGATTACATGGGCACCATCCCGAACAATAATCATCCGATTTCTTTTATATACGACACCGCACTGGCCGCCAAAGATGCAGACCTCTATGATCCGGCGACCAAGCCTTCGGGCATGACCGGCAGCACCGCAACCATCAAAACGGATATGCTTTTTTCAAACAGGATGGAATGCGTATCCTGCCATGATGTGCATAATACCAAAGCGGTGCCGGGAACGAAGCTGTTGGTGAAATACAGCGCCGGATCGGCGCTTTGTTTGACCTGTCACAATAAATAGAGCGGGCCTGCATTGGTTGCTATATGCGGCAATAACTGAAGTCACCTCAAGGATTGTCACTGTGAAATGAAAAAAAGAGCCTTTATTCTCTCCATACTGATCATCTGCATGGGGTGCGCTTTGATACCCGAAAAGCCGGCTGCGCCGCCGAAAACGATATTTTATCCGGCGCTGCCGCAGCAGCCCCGGCTGCAGTTTTTGCAATCGATATCCGGAGAGAGTGATCTGGGGAAAAAACAGAGCGCGTTCCATGAATTTATTTTCGGCAAACGCCGTGAGCAATTATTGGGGAAACCCTATGATGTCGCCGCCTCCAAGGGGAAAATATACGTCATGGACAGGATGTATAAAAAAATTGTTATCCTAGATCTGGTCGGCAAAAAAATGTCCTTTCTGAATGATGACGGGATCGCGCGCCTCGGCGATCCTGCGGGCATCTGGGTATCAGAAGAGGATATCAAGTATGTCGCGGATATGCAGAGAAAGCAGGTGGTGGCATTTGATAAAAGCGACCATTTCCTGAGAACCTACGGCGGCCCGGAGATATTTGAAAAGCCGGTTGACGTTGCTGTCCATGGGAAACGGATATACGTGATCGACATGGATAAAGAACTGTTGTTTATCATGAACAAAGATACCGGACGGGTGATTAAAACCATCGGCGAGAAAGGTGAATTTTTCAAACCGTCCGATGTGACCGTCGGCCCTTCGGGGAATGTTTTCGTCACCGATGCATTTCACTTTGTGATCAAGAAGTTTTCCCCTGATGGCAAATTCCTCGGCACCATCGGGTTCCATGATAACCAAGTCGGCGGTTTTGCGCGACCCAAAGGCGCGGCCGTAGATAAAAACGGCCGTTTATATGTGGCCGATGCCGCGTTTGAAAATGTACAGATATTTGACGATCAAGGCCGAATACTGCTCTTTTTCGGCGGTCCGGGCAGCGGTCCGGGCAATCTCTACCTTCCGGCCGGGATTGCCGTCGATAACAACAATACAGCGTATTTCCAGAAATTCGCGGATCCGGATTTCAAACTGGAATATATTATTTACGTGACCAATATGTTTGGCAAAAACATGCTTAATGTTTATGGCTTCGGGCATTGGATCGGCACATCCTTACCTGGAGAAAAAAACGATCGGCCCTGATTGTTTGAGACCTTTGTAAATCAACTATAGCTATGGGCGCTAATTGACTCCATGATTCTCATGCGGAATACACGGAAAGCCGTCATCATTTTTATTCTGTTGTGGTTTGTCTTCCAGCCAGCGGTACCGCAGCTCTATGCGCGGGACGACGGAGTCTTTTTTATTGAGCGACCGAAATTGGGGCTGGGTGGTTACTATAAACTGGAGTATGAAGAAAGAACAACCCCGAACCTCAAAACAAAATCCACGAACCAGAAGTTTCGGGAAAAGGTGACAATCGAAACCAACGGGTGGATCTATCACCCCAACCTAACGGAGTTCCACCTTACTCTTGAGCCCGAGTTGCAGCAGGAAACCTTTCGCAAAAATCAAGTCGCAGCGACGCCGACTGAATCCTACAGAAAGGATACATCCATCCTGGCCTATGATGTGGGAGCAACGCTGCTCAAGCACAAACCCGTCTCGCTGAACATCTTTGCCAATCGGAAAACCGGGCAAATCGATTTCAGCAACACCCCTGATTCCGATATTAAAAGCGACACGTTGGGTACTCGATTGCATTTTAACAATCCCACGCTGCCGGTAACCATTGCGCTGATACACCGTAAATTTAACGAGACCGGATTTTATCAAAAAGAAGAGGACCGCGATGAAGCACAGATAAGGATCCGACATAATGCAAAACAGAGTGTTACCCATCTGAATATGCTTTACTATAATACCGAGACGACCAACACTACGTTCGAGACCACGGATATCTCATCAAAGACGATGAGCACGGAACTCACCAATGCCTATTTCATTACAGATGACAACAGGGTAAGGCTCGATTCTCAGATATATAATATGCGGGCCGATTATAACAGCCTGGACCAGAATACATGGATTTTATCTGAAAATCTTTTTTGGGCACACAGCAAAAATCTGCTGACCCGGTATCGTGCCGATTACAACCGGCGCGAATTCAGCGGTTTCGTCAACCAAGAAACACGTCTCAGCGCCGGGTTGACCCATCACCTCCATGATCGATTGACCACGGATCTGGGCGCAGCAACTGTGTTCAACAAGTTTGACGGCGGCAGCGAAGATCTCTATAAATCGAATCTTAGTTTTATATACCGCCGCCCCATCGACTGGGGCAGTATCCAGCTTGGCGCCGCATATGATTATGGAATAACAAACCGCAGCGGCACTGAAAAAATCATTCCAACAGAAGAGCGGCTGACCTTGACAACCGGTACGGAAACGTTTTTGAATAAAGAAAACGTTGATCTTGGATCGATCGTGGTGACCGATATTACCGGTGCCACCGTTTATACCGAAAATATCGACTATCAGGTGACAATGGTGGGACTCAATGTGAGTATCAGCCGTACCTTGCTGGGCGCCATCGCGAATGATCAGCAGGTCAATGTGCATTACAGCTACCAAATCAATGAACCATATGATGATTCGCGTTTCGGACAGAAATACCGACTCAGTCTTGCGCTGTGGTCTTTTTTACATCTGGCATATTCGCACGCTCGTATCGATCAAAACATTCTGTCCGGAGAGCCGCCAAACGATCCCCTGCACGATAGGTCCAACACGGTGCGCATCGGTTTAGTCAAAAAATGGTCGGACACAGAGTTTTTGTATGATAATCAAGACCGGACCAATGGCAATTCAAGCGTTACCAGAAGCGTCACCCAACGCATCAATCTCAGACCCGCGAGAAATTACTTTCTCAATTTGACAGGCAATATCGGAGACAGAGATTTCACGGATTTGGATGAAAAAGAAAGGTTCTACTCCTTTGGGAGCAGGGTGGGCTGGACGCCGAAGCCATGGTGCAATTTGAGTTTGATTTACGTGCGCAACAAAATTTCCGGAGACCAGCGGGACGAGATCGATTCAGAGTTCGCCACGACTGCCCAATTGATATATGGGATCTGGACGGGCAGCGTTTCCTACAGGTTAAGAGATCAGGATGATCAGCAGAATGGAAACCGCCTGTGGCGGCAAGAGTTGATTATTCAATTCACCCGGCACCTCTGGTAGCTGTTTCAGGTAACGGATCCCATGGGAGGTTTCACCAACCGTGTTTGAAAATATAAGCCTGCGAGCACATCGATTGTTTTATACGCCTTGCCGGTATATCATCTTCGCTGCACTTACGGCGGCTCTTTGCATGGGTGTGAGCGGCTGCGCCAGTCATGCGAATGCTCCGGGCATGCATCCGGATATTTTTTGGCCGAATCCGCCGGAAGTTAAGCGGATAGCGTTTGTCAAGGTTGTTTCAAAGCCCGAGGACCTGAATATTCGCCCCGGCATTTTGAAACGATTGGTTAACTATATCGTCGGAAGGGGCGCGGCATCTATTGTCTCCCCGTATGGCATCGCCACCGATTCCAAAGGCAGGCTTTATGTCGTCGATACCATCCAGAAGCGAGTTCATGTTTTCGATACCGCGGGGAATCAATATTTTTTTTTCCCTTCGGACAAAACAATGCTGGCATCACCCGTGGGGATTGCCATTGACAAAGAAGGTTTCGTTTATGTAACCGACTCAAAAAGAGGGCTCGTTTACATTTTTAAGGACAATGACAAAAAATTCCTTTCAACCATCGGCAGCGGCATATTCAAACGGCCGACGGGAATTGCCGTCAATCCGAAGACATCGGAATTGCTTGTGGTTGATACGCTTAAGTCGCGGGTCTTCAGGTTTGATCTTTCAAACCGAATGCCGAAAGGATCGTTCGGCACGGATGGTGCGACAGAGGGCCGGTTTCACTATCCGACGAATATTTTCGTGACATTGACCGGCGATATCGTCGTATCCGATGCCCTGAATTTCAGGGTCCAGGTATTTTCGCCGAAGGGCCGTTTTCTGTTCACTTTCGGCCGCATGGGTGATGCACCGGGAACATTTTCAAGGCCGAAAGGCGTGGCGGCCGACAGCGACGGCCACATATATGTGGTGGATGCTCTTTTTGACAATATCCAGATTTTCGATAAAAGGGGAAGCCTGTTGATGGCATTCGGTGAACATGGCACGGGATATGGAGAATTCTGGCTTCCCACCGGGATTTATATTGATAGCAACGATATGATCTATGTATCGGATTCAAGCAACCGACGGGTACAGATTTTTAAGTACCTGAAAGAAGGTATGACCCAATGATTTCATTTAATACCAAATTGTGGGGTTTGGTTCTGATCCTGTTTTTTTTCGCCACGTCCGCATTGGGCCTGGATATCAGTTCCAGGATAAATAACGCTCCGTCCGACCTGGGCTTGAAAATTCGCTCCACGAAGCACAATCTTTCCATTAGCGGACCCGGCACCATCACCGCATCATCGGAGAGCCGAATCTGCATTTTTTGCCACATCCCCCATCAGAAAGGTTCGGCCACACGGTATCTCTGGAATCGGTCCGACCCGGCGTATCCTTATCTCCCGTATTATTCTTCGACATTACGGGCAGATGTGGGGCAGCCCACCGGGGCGTCGCGAATGTGCTTGAGCTGCCATGACGGTACGATTGCGCTGGGAGCGATCGCTTCTTCCCCAACAGAAATACCGCTTAAGGGCGGCATCCGGCTTATGCCGGAAGACAGCCCGTCTTATTTGGGTACGGATCTCTCCGATGATCATCCGATATCGTTCGTATATGATGAAATGCTTGCACTGGATGACCGGCAGATCAGGGAGCCGTCCGCGCTTCCCCCGCAAGTGAAACTTGAAAATAAGCAACTCCAGTGCACGGCCTGCCACGATCCCCATCATAACCCCTATGGTCAATTCCTGGTGATGGACAATACGGCTTCAGCCCTGTGTACCGCCTGCCACGACATGACAAACTGGATCAATTCATCCCATGCACGGTCTACGGCATTGCTCGACAGAACCGGTGGAGTGTGGTCGAATACCGATTATGCAACCGTTGGTGAAAATGCTTGTGAAAACTGTCACACACCGCATACGGCCAGAGGCAAAGAGCGGCTGCTGATATTTGCATTCGAGGAGGACAACTGCCTCGATTGCCATGACGGGGAGATAGCATCCACTGACATTGCATCGGAAATTACAAAAACATATCGTCACGGGGTTCAGGACTATACGGGCGTGCATGATCCGGCGGAGGATTATACGTTTGGGCGCGTTCCCAAGCATGTTGAGTGCAGCGACTGTCATAATCCCCACCAGGCAAATGGGGACCCGTATCCCGGAGGAGGCGTGGTTTCCGGTGCGAACAAAGGCGTATCGGGCGTGTCCGCGGCGGATCAGACGGTCGCTTCAGCCCATTATCTTTATGAAATCTGTTTCAAGTGCCATGGCGACATCGACAACAATGTGATCAGTACGCTGCCGGTTACCCGCCAGATCAATGAGCTCAATACGCGGCTCTTGTTCGATCCGGCAAACCCGTCGTTTCATCCGGTGGAGACACGGGGAAAAAATTCGGTTGTTCCGAGCCTGCTGTCGCCATATACCGTCAACAACATCATCCGATGTACGGATTGCCACGGCAACAGTGATCAGTTGGGCCCTCCGGGGCCCCACGGCTCTGATTATCCATACCTTCTAACCGACCGGTATATCACCGATGACAATACGACGGAGTCAGCTTCCAGCTATGCACTATGTTATAAATGCCACAGTCGGTCCGTCCTGTTGAACGATTCAAGCTTCGAGCATCGGGTCCATGTGGTGGATCAAAAAGCGCCATGTTCAGCATGCCATGACCCCCACGGGATCAGCGCCATGCAGGGTAATACCCTGAATAACAGCCATCTGATCAATTTCGACCTGTCTATTGTTCAAACGACCTATACAGGACGGCTTGAATATGAAAGCATCGGCCTATTTCGCGGTCGATGCTATTTGACATGCCACGGAAAGCTTCATGATCCGTCGAGTTATCCGGAGTAGATCTATCATAATAAGGCGGGACGTATGAAAAAAAAATATTGCCTCTTGTCATTGTCCATGCTGATACTGCTGGTGGTGACGATTTCAATTGGTTTCTGGCAGGCGGCCGGCCGGGCTGAAGAAAAGTCTGCCGGGGAAACATCCGGGAGACATCAAACCCCTTCAAAAACGCCGAAAGGCATGTCGGACATGTTCAAAGGTACGGTAGTGGAGGTGATCGATGCAGGCAGGCACATTTATGTCCGCATCAACACCGGAGAGCAGCGGGTCTGGGTTGCGGTGCCGTCCTTTAACGGGAAGACCGGTGATAAAGTCCTTGTGCCTCCCGGTGTTCCGGTTGCCGACTTTCAAAGCAAAAAGCTGAATCGAAAATTCAAGATGATGTATTTTGTGGGCGGAATCCGCCGGATAGATAAAAGAACGTCGGAATAGACGACACCAACATTGCGAAAATCCATTCGCCAGTCGATGCACCAGCGAAAAACCGGATGACACATTTTCAGATGGCTTGTAAATTCATTCAACAAATATAAGGTAATATTAGACAAAAAGGAAAAATGTCAACTCTATCAAGGATCCGATTGAAAAACATGGTCAAGAAATATGTCCGAGATTTTACTCATGATTTTGAGCTTATAAAAGCCACTAGTGGAAGGTCATTTCGTTCAGGTATTTAAGGTTGAAGAGACGTCCGAAAAGTTATCTAAAAGATAAAGGGTAACACGTTTGTGTTACCCTTTATCTTTAATAATTCATGATTATTAGCCACAGGCACTTGATGTCGGGCAGGCTGAGCATCCTTCTTCAAAATCTATCCCACAATCAAATTGAAATCCAAATCCCGAAAAATCAACTTTTATGGGTTCTGCTTCTTTCATAAACTTTTTGTCAACGATGTATTTAAAACCGTCAATTTCAAAGACATTGTCTGTATCTTTTGGCTCATCCAGAGCCATGGCAAGAGATGGGCCTCCTCATCCTCCTGCATTTAAAAAAATACGGATCGGTGTGGCCTTTCTACCTGTTAAATATTCAGCAATCTTTTCTGTAGCTGATTTTGTAATTTCAAGCATAATATTCTCCTTTTATAAGAACCATCTGTATGACCGAATAATTTTAAAACCCAATAGAAAGATAGTTACGTCTATTGGATCTGTCAATATGAGTGTGGATTAAAAAAAACTGAACCATTATCCAATTTATTGCGTCTTCAAGGTTAAAGAAATGGGGGTTCAAAATCATCACAGAGCGCTTCCTTAGGGTTGAATCAATAAATTTAGGATCATCTGTTTTTTTCGTATATTTAAGAAAACATGTAAAGTATATTGACAAAGATGACACATTGTAGCAGAAAGACAATTACAAAGGAACGTTAAGCAAGGAATCTTTCTACTGGTGAAGAATTGATGCGGGAACCAGGAAAGGTTGTGCATGTTATTTTTTCTGGAAAGTTGATCGGGAGGATAATTGGGCAAGAAATAGGGCGACCCTTTTGGATCGCCCAGCAAAGGTTATGAAGATCGGTTGACCATCCATCAATGCCCTTGCCAATTTGAAAGACTTCCCTCAATGCCGTCATTATACCCGGTGCACATTTTATTTATTTTTTTCTTTTGCATGATATGCTGGTGACCGGAATATGAAATGCACATGCACCAGAGAATCTTTAGCTTAGATTAATACATGGGATGGATTCTGTCAATAAAAAATGACCCTCGAAAAAGACGAAGACTGTTGACTTCAGAGTATATTATTAAAATCTATAATAAGGAGGGTCTTTTTTTTGACTTCTCGGGTTGTTTTGCTGATATAAAGTACTATCTTGTTAAAATAAACTGGACAACTAAACTAATTTACTTTCCTTGATTTTCAGGGGGTTAAAAATTTTATTCTTTATTTTTTCGGTACTGAAATGGTAAGGTGTAAAAGGATGAAATAAAAATTCATGTAATGATTTGGACTTCAGATTTTGCATCCTTAATTTTGGGTAATCGCCCATAAATGGCGATCATGCCCGGAAATTTATTAAGAGGATATTAATATGGAGGTGAGTTCTGAAATACTCTAATCGTATTTGGAAATTTTTCGTATCTGTGAAGCTGACTGTGGTGTTGTTGCTGTCTATCGCCCTCACGTCGATTGTCGGCACGATCATTCCGCAGAACCAGAACCCGGCGGATTACTTCAAGGCATACGGAGAATTTTTATACAGGCTTTTTGATGTGCTCGATATTTTTGACATGTATCATTCCTGGTGGTTTCAGTTTCTACTCCTATTGCTGACCATGAACATTATTGTGTGTTCAATCGACCGACTTTCCGCTACATGGAAGATTGTATTTGTCAAAAACCCTTCATTTAATCTTTCAAGGTTCAGGAAACTGTCTCAAAAGGAAGAATTTAACGCTGGTTATCCCCCTAACGAGCTGAGAAAAAGATATGAGCCGTTTATTTCAAAAAAGTATGGATATACCAGGGTTGAAGACACTGAGAAAGGACTGAGCATTTTTGCTGAAAAATGGCGGTGGACCCGACTGGGAGTCTACACCGTTCATCTGAGCGTCATCTTGATGTTGCTTGGCGGCTTAATGGGTTCCATCTTTGGTTTTCAGGGATATGTCAATATTCCGGAAGGCGAAAAGGTTGACAGTATTCGAAGCAGAAATACCGGTAAAATTCGACATCTTGGCTTTGAGATCAAGTGCGAGGACTTTAATGTCAGTTTTTACGACAATGGGGCGCCCAAGGAGTATCGATCCAGTTTAATTATCCTCGAAAAGGGACATCCGGTAGTTAAAAAGGATATCATTGTCAATACCCCTCTTCGATATAAAGGGTATAACATATTTCAATCGAGTTACGGCAAAATGGCTCCAAAGGCTGATACTATAGAGAAGGCCGCTGTTGAAAAACCTTCTGACGAGATTACACTTAATTTTGCCAGCAACCAATCAGGAAAGTCGTATCAGATAAAAACCGTTATCGGTAAGCCGGTGGATATTCCCGAGGGTCTGGGTAAATTCGTTGTTGTAGAGTACAAAAAAACTGCCGAGTTTGTCGGTCAGAACATCGGCGATGCTTATGTGGGAATCCTCACACCCAGTGGCAAAAAACCGGTTGAGGTGCTGTTGCCCCTGCATTTTCCGAATTTTGATCGAATGAGAAAGGGTAAGGTGTTTATTTCCGTGGCTGATCAAAGAGCAGAAAAATTTAACCCTAAAGAACAAACCGGCTTCCGGTATTATACCGGCCTTCAGGTAACAAAAGATCCTGGAGTTCTGGTGGTATATGCAGGATTTGTTGTAATGATCATCGGTTGTTTTATCACTTTTTTCATGTCCCATCAAAGGGTATGTATTGACATCATTAAGGGAAAAACAAAAAGCAAAATCATTGTCACAGGCACGGCCAATAAAAATAAAATGGGGATGCAACAAAGGGTTAAAAAGCTTTCGGATCAGTTGGCCGATTTATCACATGGTTCATGAAGACGATTTTTCAAATTTGAAATCAAATAAAAGATAAAACTTTTTTTAGAGCGAAGGTGAAGGGCCGTTCGCAAAATGAGCGGTATAACCGCATTTTATAAAATCATTATATGATTTTTTGTCGGGGGATAAACTATGACCAGTTCGAATGTATTGTCGATTACAACGTTCATATACGGCGCTGCGGCATTTTTTTATTTAGCTCACTTGATCTTTAAAAAACAGATACTGGGCAGGCTGGGCACCTGGACCGCTTTAATCGGTGTTGCCGGCAATATTGCAGGTATTATCATGAGATGGGTTGAATCTTATCGGATGGGTATCGGGCATGCACCGCTTTCAAATATGTATGAATCTCTGGTATTTTTCGCCGGCACTGTTGTGGTTATCTGTCTTGTCATTGAACGAAAATCTAAAAATGCGATCATCGGGGCGTTCGCAACACCCATCGCATTCCTTGCCATGGCATATGCTTCCATGTCTCCGAACGTCAATGATCGCATTCAACCCCTTGTTCCGGCATTAAAAAGCAACTGGCTGATTGCCCATGTCATTGCCTGTTTTTTAGGATATGCCGCTTTTGCCATCGCTTTTGGCATAAGTATCATGTACCTTTTTAAACAAAGGGAAGTGAAGGAAACCAGCACGTTACTCTCTCGTTTTCCAAAAACTCAGGTTCTGGACGAGTTGAATCACCAAATGATTATGTTTGGTTTTCTCTTTTTATCCATCGGTATCATTACCGGTTCGGTCTGGGCGAATTCAGCCTGGGGCAGTTACTGGTCCTGGGACCCGAAAGAGACCTGGTCTCTGATTACCTGGTTCATCTATGCAACCCTGTTACATGCCAGGATGATGCGGGGATGGTATGGCAAACGGATCGCCTATCTTTCAATCATCGGATTTGTGGCGGTTTTATTCACTTATTTTGGCGTGAATCTCCTGCCCGGTTTGCATAGCTATGGTTCAGTATAACCTCAATTGATCGAAAACCGATGATACCCCATATCCTTCGTTATCAAGGGGTTGCAGTAGACCACGGAGGTCTATCCCGCTTCTTACAGCGGGGCTTCATCCTTGATGCCTTTCGTAGTGAAACGAAGATCCCGTTATCGGGGGAATTCGGAGCATCCTCGACTTTCGATCAATTAAGGTTTCAAAGAACGGATAATGAGGAGAAGAACCATGAACATATTTATTTCCGGAGGAACCGGTTTTGTCGGTAGCAATCTGGCCCGATATTTACTGGACAAAGGGCACAGCGTTATTGCCGCCGGCACCTCCCCTATACATAATAGTATCAGTCATGAAAATTTTCGCTACATATCGGCGGATACCACGGAAAAAGGGCCATGGCAGGAATCACTTAAAGACGTTGATGCGTTGGTCAATCTTGCCGGTCGAACGATTTTCAACCGTTGGAGCGAGCGCTATAAAAAGCAAATATACAACAGCCGTATCCTTACCACACGCAACCTGGTTGAAGCCATCCCTGACGATAAAGAAATCGTGCTTTGCAGCACTTCTGCCGTGGGATATTATGGCAACAGAGCAGAAGAAATTTTAAACGAAGAAGCGCTTCCCGGGAATGACTTTCTGGCGACGGTTTCAATTAATTGGGAGAAAGAAGCATTCCAGGCAGAAAAAAAAGGCGCCAGGGTCGCGGTAATGCGCTTTGGTGTGGTTCTGGGAAAAAACGGCGGTGCTTTGGCAAAAATGATTCCGGCGTTTAAATCTTTTGCCGGTGGTCCCATCGGGAGCGGGGACCAGTGGTTTCCATGGATTCATTTGGATGACCTCATTTCAGCGGTGGTGTTCATTCTTGAAAATCAAGATCTAAAAGGACCGGTGAACTTTTGCGCACCGAACCCAGTCAGAAATCGTGATTTTGCCAAAGCGCTCGGTAAGGTTCTGGGCAGGCCGTCTTTTATGAAAGTACCGTCCTTTATGATCCGGACCCTTATGGGGGAAATGGGAACGATTGTAATGAGCAGCCAGCGGACGGTTCCGGATAAGCTCCTAAAAAACGGGTTTGAATTCCAATATCCGGATATTGAAAAGGCACTTGATGATCTATTGGAATAAATAAGCTTTCGGCGAATTTTTCTTATAGATGCCCTACCTCTCAAATACGTCTTTATATTCACGAATAAATGTACGAAGTTTCACTCAATCAGGCTCAAAGGTCATAGAGTGTTTCATCTTTAAAAGGTTCTTTGCGTTGTGTTCGGCTGCGCATGCCTTTTTTGCCGGAAAGGGAAAACGGGTCTTCTTCTTCCAGGATATCTCCCAGTTCAGCCTCAACCTGTTCCGGGTCCTCACCTTTTTCCATCCGTCTTAGCGCCTCATCCATCCCGTCTCCGAGCTTAATTCCCGTCATATCGGAGAGTTTTCGCATCAGATTGGCTGCCTGTTTGGGATCATCCTCATTAATTTTATCTGTTTCACTGGCCAGCATTTGCATGGCCCGTTCCATTTGGCTTTCGTCAAAAGGAAGATCGTCCATATCGCCGCCTTCTTTGGCCCTCCCTGTGAATGCAACCCGGGATATCTGTCTTGAAAGCGTCTTTGTCTTGCACTTCGGGCATTTGGGTTTTTTGTTGGTGTTAACGGTTTTTGAAAAAAAATTAAACAACGTGTTGCAATCCTTGCAGTAAAACTCATAGATCGGCATAATTTCACCTCATTTGCTGTTTTTTCCGTATCTTCGCCCATGTATCCCGCAATGTCACCGTACGGTTGAATACCAGCGCGTTTTCTGAAGAATCTACGGAATCGACACAAAAATATCCGAGTCTTTCGAATTGGTATTTGCTGCCCAATGGTGCACCTGCCAGGCTGGGTTCCACAAGAAAAGGACATATTTTCAGAGAATCCGGATTTAGATGTGTTTTAAAATCAATATCTTTTTCTTCGTCCGGATCTTCCTTTACAAAGAGATGATCATACAAACGTGCTTCGGCGTTGATGGCGTGGGATGCTGAAACCCAGTGCAGCGTTGCTTTGACCTTGCGCCCATCCGGAGATGAACCGCTACGTGTGGCCGGGTCATAGGTGCAGTGAAGTTCAATGATTCGGCCGGTTTCTTCATCTTTAACAACGTCTACACAGGTGATAAAATACGCGTAACGCAATCGTACTTCGCGGCCGGGTGCCAAACGAAAGAACTTTTTTGGCGGTTCTTCCAAAAAATCATCCTGTTCGATGTAGATGACACGTGAAAAAGGGATCTTCCGTGTGCCCATGGTCAAATCTTCGGGATTATTCAGTGCGTCGAGCTCTTCAACCCGGTCGTCGGGATAATTATCGATGACAACCTTTAGGGGACGCAGAACTCCCAAGACCCTTGGTGCTGTTTTGTTCAGGTCTTCTCTGATACTGAACTCAAGCAATGCAATGTCCACCGTACTGTCCCGCCGGGCGACACCGATGCGTTCACAAAAATTGCGGATCGATTCCGGTGTATAGCCCCGTCGACGAAGTCCGCTGATGGTCGGCATTCGAGGATCGTTCCACCCGGACATATGGTCTCCTTGGACCAGTTCCACAAGCTTGCGTTTGCTCAACACAGTATAGCTGAGATTAAGGCGGGCAAACTCGATTTGCCGGGGATGACAATCCACATCCAGTTCGTCGAGTATCCAGTCGTACAATTGACGATTATTTTCAAATTCCAAAGTGCATAGAGAATGGGTAATTTTTTCTATAGAGTCTGAAAGACAATGTGCAAAATCGTACATGGGATAAATACACCACGTATCTCCGGTTCTGTGATGCGGGACCTTTCGAATCCGGTAGAGGGTCGGATCTCGCATTACCACGTTTGGGGAGGCCATGTCGATTTTGGCACGAAGTACGTGGACACCATCTTCGAATTCTCCGGCCCGCATCCGTTCAAACAGGTCCAGATTTTCTTCAACTGACCGTGTGCGATAAGGACTGTCTTTCCCGGGCATGGTCAGCGTGCCACGGTTTTTTCTGATCTCATCGGCGCTCAGGCTGCAGACATAAGCCTTGCCGGCTTTGACCAACTGCACCGCATATGCATACAGTTGTTCAAAGTAGTCAGATGCATAGAAAAGTCGATCATCCCAATTGAATCCAAGCCACTGAACGTCTTCTTTGATGGATTCCACATATTCGGATTCTTCTTTGCTGGGATTGGTATCATCGAATCGTAAATTACAGATACCCCCTTCGTTTTCTCCGGCAATGCCGAAATTGAGACAAATGGATTTGGCGTGTCCGATATGAAGATAGCCGTTTGGCTCCGGAGGAAAACGAGTGACAACACGGCCGTCGTTTTTATTATTTTTTAAATCATTGGCGATGATCGTTCTAATAAAATTAGAAGCAGGGGGGGGTTCGGGCTTGGTCATATCAAAAGTTCCATTATTTTTTTTATATAGGTTTATTTATAAATTTAGGGTTTATCAAAAAGTGCCGGGGCATTGCGCAGGCGATCCACCACACGACGTTGACCGATGGTGATCAAAATATCAAAAAGGCCCGGCCCGGCCAGCTGTCCGGTGACAACGGTTCGAATGCCGTTGATCAACACGCCGGGCTTGACGTCGAGGGTTTCCGCCATATCACGAATAACATTCTCGGCTTCCGGGACTGAAAACTCCTTTAAATCCTTCAGACGATCGGCCAACATCGGAAGCCATTTTTTAAGCTGTGGTTGCTTGACAATATTTTTTTTCAACGCTCTCTCTTCTATGGAAAAATCATCTGAAAAATAAGCCCGGCCCCGTGTGGCAAAATCGGTGGTTGTATGAAACCGGCTTCGAATCAACTCAACGGTATCTAGGAACCACTGGTGTTTGGCATTTTCATATGCCGGGTTCCAGATCCCCTCTTTCTCCAGTTCAGCCCGAACATAAGGTTCGATTTGATCAACCGGCATGGTTCTCAGGTAATGGGCGTTGATGCTGATGGCTTTTGGATCGGTAAAATATTTTGGATCATCTTTTCTGACATTGAAGATGGAGTTGGCGCGATTGATCCCCTGTAAAGAAAATGCTTCGATCAGTTCATTTTTTGAAAAAATTTCTCTCGATTCATGGGTTGCCCAACCTAAAAGGACCAAAAAATTTACCAATGCCCATGGTAAGAATCCATGTTCTTTGTAAAAATGGACAGCCACCAGTTCACCATGTTTTCGTTTCGAGATCTTGGCTTTTTTAGGATCGAGGGTGAGCGACATATGGGCAAACTGCGGTACAGGGGCTCCCAGCGCCTGGTAGATCAAAATCTGCCGGTGGGTATTGGATAGCCCGTCCTGTCCGCGAATAATATGGGTCACCCGGTCACGAATATCATCAACGGTATTTGACAAAAGATAAAGGGGCTGGCTGTTGGAACGGACAATCACAAAGTCCTCAATATCTTCATATTGATATTCAATGGTTCCATAGACGATGTCCTCAAAGCAGACGGAGCCTTCGCCTTTGGGTACTTTCATGCGAATGGTGTAAGGAATTCCGGCGGTTTCCTTTTCGGCAACCTCATCCAAGGTCAATTGACGACATGTACCGTCGTATTTCATATCTTTTTTCTGTTTCAGTGCCTCCTGTCGCTTGTATTCGAGTTCTTCTATGGTACAAAAACACTTGTAGGCATGTCCGGATTCCAAAAGTTTACGGGATGCAGCCAGATGTTCGTGAATAAACTGTGACTGAAAATAGGGCCCTTCATCCCAGGTAATTCCCAGCCATTTCAAACCGTCGACAATTCCCTGGATGGATTCTTCGGTGGATCTTTGGGCATCTGTGTCTTCGATTCTAAGAATCAGTTTGCCGCCGGTCTTTTGGGCAAAGAGCCAATTGAAAATAGCTGTGCGCGCGCCGCCGATATGAAGGTATCCTGTGGGACTGGGCGCAAAGCGTACGATGACGTCTTGTTTCATTTGAATTAACCTTTCTTAACACATAATCTGTCACCCTGGATGAGTGACGTTCAAGGATACCCAAAAAAAATCCAATTTTATTTGCAATGAATTGAGGTATCTTTTTAACGGCTTAGTGGAATCACAAAAAAGAGTTTTTTACAAGCCGTCAATTTTATTTCTTTACAATATCGGCTTGGAGCTTTTCAGCTATATCGAAAACGCTATTTAATGCATCGTTTATTTTAAACAGTTGGACTTTAAATGTCTTGAGGGATGCAGGTGTCGCCATTATCGCGGATTCACTGGAAAGGAGTTTCTGTAGATTTTTTGCTTTATCAGACAACCCGTCGAGCTTTTGGGCAAAGGCACCGATTTCTTCAGCCCATTTTTTTCGTTTATTATCGGGAAAGGCAATTTGACCATGCCCAAACCCCTCTTCCAAAGCCCCAATGGCGTAATCAGCAGGATTTGCAATTATCTCATACATTTTATACTCCTTTAAGTGGAATAAGCCGGATGAATTTGTTATATTAAAACTTTTACACTGTAAAACTGAGAACGTCTACAAAATTTTTTTGCTTTTAAAAATTATTGCAGTATTTTAGTGTATTGAATAAAAATCCTCATTTATGGATGGCCACAATTTGATAATTACAAAAGAAAGTGGGACAAAATGAGCAACGAAATGGAATGCATGTGTCTTGAATGTGGTATGTCGATCCATATGCCTGAAGATCTCATCGCCCTGGATCCTTCCGATTCCGACTCGAAACTCTTAGACATTATATTGGTTTGTGAAAACTGTGGGGGACAGCTTAAGCTGGTGGGCAAAGCAGGGGATGAACCGTCTTATCGCCTCGAGTGATTGGATATTGCCGGGTATTTCCATATTTTTCATGGCAAATTCGTTTTAGAAGAAATAGGTCCGGTATAAATGGAAAATTTCCGCCTCCTCATCTTCATGGAGAACCCTGAGCGGAGCGACTTCCATTTTGCAGCGGTAGTTCGGGGATGTTCCGTATAATCGGCAAATCAAGGGTCGGACAGGGTGAATTGTGCAGCCTGATTCATTTAAGTACGGACAGGTGTTTCCATGGGCTTCTCCGGGTTTCATGTTGTTTTTCTTAAGAAATGCCTTTAGCCGTTCGTCTTCGATCCTGGTTCTTGAGGGCACACCAAAGTTTTGGCAGCATTCATGGCACCCTTTGGTACACATAAACTCCGGAATGAGATTATAAATATCATCGATATCCATTTGTTTATATGGCGCGGGATGCCAAAAAATGTCAACTGAAAAAATAGTGATATCCGTCAATCAGCCTTATTTTTTTCCCTTTGTCGGTTTCTTTTACAAAGCATATCTTTCTGACAATTTTGTAATCTTGGATGACGTTCAGTTTCCAAGGGGAACCACATGGTTGACCAGAAACAGATTTAAAAACGCCCAGGGAAGCCTGTGGATGACCGTACCTGTGATTAAGAAGGGTTTGGGACTTCAAAAAATCAATGCCGTCAGGATATACCATGACTGCCGATGGGCTAAAAAGCATTTGCAAAGCTTGAAAAATGCGTATATCAGAGCGCCATATTTCGGGGAGCATCTAAATTTTTTAGAAGATCTTCTTTCAACGAAATTTGAAAAACTCATTGATTTAAACCTGAAGATTATTCGTTATCTAATGCAACAACTTCGCGTTGACACCAATGTCATCTTATCGTCTGAGCTCGGAATTCATTCGAAAGGGGATAAACTCCTTATAGAAATCTGCAAAAAATTGAGAGCTTCGCAATTTCTAATGCAAAAGGCTTCGAGAAAATATATTAATTCCGATGGATTATCATCAGAAGGGATCAAACTCAGCGATTTTAGACCCCCATCACCGGTTTACCCGCAACTCTGGGGAGATTTTATCCCCAATCTTTCCGCACTCGATCTTATTTTAAATTGCGGGCCTAAAGCACGTGATATTATGATTAACGGTTTATCGGGATCGAGTGGATATGATATGTGAAATGAAATCAAACAAGACAGCTCCATTTCAGAAAGTGGCTCTCATTTCAGCACCCTGGCCGCTTTACAACAGACCTTCAATTCAGATCGGAACGTTGAAAGCACATTTAATAAAAACGTTTCCGAAACTGGAAGTTGATGCACATCACTTCTATTTAAAGGTGGCCGAGGCTGTCGGGTACAAATGCTATCAAACCATATCGGAGCGAACATGGCTGGCTGAAACCGTTTACGCCGCACTGTTATATCCTGAAAATTTAGAGGGCATTAAAAAAGTTTATTCTAAAAAGGCCAAGGGTAAAACGTTGCTGAGAGACATCCGTTTTGATTCCCTGACAAGACAGGTTCAGGAGGTCTCAGAAAAATTTATACAAAGCGTCGACTGGCAAGGATATGGTTTGGTCGGTTTTTCGATATGTCTATGTCAGTTAACAGCGTCTCTTTATTTTATAAAAAAGATTAAAAAATGTTTTCCAACTCTTTTCATCGTTGTGGGCGGGTCGATGTTCACGGGAGAAGCCGTCAGACATATATTTAAAGTGTTTCCTGAAATCGATGTTGTAGTGAACGGAGAGGGTGAGATTCCTTTAAGCCGATTGGTTTCTTGCCTTAAAGACGTTGAGGGGAAAAAAAAGATACCTTCCATAAAAGGGATCGTAATGCCGGGAACCGTTGAAAAAGAGACTGGGATTTCTTTTGATCAAATGAAAGATTTATTCAAACTTACCCCTCCGGATTACAGCGATTATTTTAATCTATTGAGATCATTGGGTCCTGAAAAAAACTTTTTTCCCACACTACCCGTGGAAATATCCAGAGGGTGCTGGTGGCAAAAGAAAAATGAAGACGAAAAATCCAAAGGATGTGCTTTTTGTAATCTCAACCTGCAGTGGGACGGATACCGGACCAAACAACCCGAACAGGTAGTTTCAGAGATTGATAATCTTACCACAACATACAAAACCCTTTCCGTGGCGTTTACGGATAATTTGCTGCCTTTGAAAACATCCGGGAATGTTTTCAGACGGATTATAAAATTGAAAAAGGACGTTCGCCTGTTTGGAGAGATTCGGGCCGTGACGCCAATACAAGACCTCTCTCTCATGCGGGCCGCAGGAATGCAAGAGGTTCAGATCGGTATCGAGGCATTAAGCACTCGTCTTCTTAAGAAATTGAACAAAGGGACAACAGCCATCCAGAATATCGAAATCATGAAACACTGTGAAATGTTGGGGATTCAAAATTCTTCGAACCTTATTGTCCATTTTCCGAGCAGTGATGAAAAGGATGTGGCCGAGACGCTACAAAATCTTGAATTTACCTTTTCACTTCAACCGCTTCGAATGGTTCACTTTTGGCTCGGTCTCGGGAGTCCTGTGTGGCAGGATCCAAAAACTTTTGGTCTCAAGGCCGTGTTTAACCACAAAAATTACGCTGGCATTTTTCCTTCGGATGTTGTTGACTCGATGCAATTTACCATACAGGCTTATAAAGGAGACCTTGGTTATCAGAAAAAACTTTGGCAACCGGTTAAAAAAAAGCTCAAAGCCTGGAAAAGGGCGTATGCCAAACTTCATCAAGGGCTAAGGCATGAAAATATTTTAAGTTTCCGGGATGGCAGAAGTTTTTTGATCATACGCCAGAAAAGGCTTGATGGCGAACCCTTGACACACCGTTTGGAAGGAACAAGCAGAGCCATCTATCTTTATTGTCAAAAGCACCGTGCAATAAAAAGAATCATTGACCGTTTTCCCTCTATACCGTCGGACAGGTTCGAACCGTTTTTAAAGATGATGGTGGACAAAAAGCTGATGTTCAGAGAGAATAATCGATATCTGAGTCTGGCGGTGCCTGAGAAACCGAATACCCTGAAAATTTGACGACGGTGTTGTTTCGTATGATCTAAAATGCTATATAACCTTTCTTTTGTAAAGATTTGAAACAGATTCGATAAGAATCATAAAGGAGAAATTGATGGGAATGCTCGGTAAAATCATCGGAGGGACCATCGGATTCGCTATGGCCGGTCCGTTAGGTGCCATTGCAGGTGCTGCGCTGGGGCATGCATTTGATTCCAACTCTCAGACGTATTACATTGACGGACGAACCCGTCTTTCATCAGGGGAAGAAGCCCAGTTTACCTTTTTCGTTGCAGCGTTTTCAATGCTTGCAAAGCTCGCCAAAGCCGACGGTCAGGTATCCAGAGAAGAGATAGACGCCGTTGAAAAATTTATGATATACGATTTGAATCTGAATCCTGAAAGCCGAAGCCTCGCAACCAATATTTTTCATACAGCCATTGAATCCCCGAACAATTTTGATGAGTTTGCCGCTCAGTTTTACAATCAGTTTCGTGAACAGTACCAGATGCTCGACCTGATGATTGATATCTTACTCCGGGTATCCGTGGCCGATGGTGCGCTGAGTCCGAGTGAAGAAAAGCTCATTTTGTCTGCCGTGAGGATATTCAATTTCGATGATGAAAAATACAATAAGCTCAAATCGAAATATATTCAGAATGTTGAAAAATATTATGCGATTTTAGGGTGTCATAGTAATGATTCAAATGAACACATAAAGAAACAGTACCGGCACCTTGTATCAGACTATCATCCTGACAAAATCGCATCAAAGGGGCTTCCCGAAGAGTTTACAAAATTTGCAAATGACAAATTCCGCGAAATTCAGGAAGCCTATGAGACCATAAAGAAGGAAAGAAACATCAGATAGTTTCCATCTATAAATATTAATTTTATGACCAGACACTCAAAACATAGCAACAGATCCGGTTCGGATTACTGGAAAAATAACAGATGCCTGTCATGCGGTACGACTGAAGATATGGGAAAGCGAAGGTATTGCTCTATCGACTGCCGTCAGAAGTTGCGATATACGCTTGATATGAGGACAGGATTACTCAAAGCACTAAATACACGCTATGGGTCGTTTTATTTTACAGACATGTTAATTGTAATGGATGTTCTTCCCTATGATACCGAAGAAATCTTCAGCTTCATCTATCCGCGTTCTTCAGACAAAAAGCCTGCCGAAGATTACATCAGCATGTCGGATATGTTGGGGAATGAGTGGTGGGAAGAGAAAAAAAAGACGAATCGGCACTACCTGGCCACGCGGTATTTGCTTGAAAAGGCCAAACGTCAAAAGCGATTAAATCGTCCCGTTATACCTGTAGAGTTTAAGATCCCTGTCATAAAAAAATCATCATTAACATGTCTTAAGCTCGTTAAATCACAGTTGAATTCTACTGAACTGGAAAAGATCATTAAAAGCGCCTACCGGCTTCAAGCAAAAAAACACCATCCCGATTTAGGTGGAGATAGCAATACATTTAGAAAGATTCACCAGGCATACCTGGATCTCATCCAATGGGCGGAAAATCCTTCCTTTCGAAGACGCCGTGGGTTCCCGGATAGATGGTTTTACGACGGACATCAGAACCGGTGGCTTCAGCCGGCGCCGTCTATAAAAAAGAATCCGGTCTTCTTTCACGCCAGGTCCATATGAGCGGGATGATTGTACCTCGGGTTCTCCAGTGAAACTTTTTTTTATTAGGCCGGGACCACCTGTTATCCTAATACGTAACCATTCCATGTAGATCGAGAGGCCTTAATAACCCCCCGAGTTTGGTTTTATAACTTGTATTGTTCCATAATGATGCGTTCAACCTCTTCTTCCGTGGGCATGGCATCCCGGTAACCCGCCAGGCATTGGTTACGAATCCATCTATAAAGGGATACCATCTCATTTACTTCGATTAGTTCGGGAATGACATCCTCCTCTTGGGACAGGATGTGTCGACGATACTGGCCCAGCATGCCGACCACATCGTGGAAGGTCGCCGGTTCCCGTTTGACACCTTTTTTAAAGGATTTCCCTTTTGTTGGAAACACCTGGTCCGGTTCCGGGTTGGCAGAGATATCAAGCTTTTGAAACGGTCTTCTCACCTGGATCTGCCAGTTTCTGGCTTCGTTCATCATCCTGGAAACCAATGGGCCCGCATAGTCATGGCTCTGTTGACCCTGCGAGCAGTAAGAGAAAAATTCTACCACCGATGGCCCGCAATAGGCGATGGCCTCCTTTAGTATTTTAATGGCGTAAAAGGGGTTGTCCACGGTGAGCTTGGCTGAATAGACATGTGAAATGGCTGTGGCCTGACTCACAATACGTCGATGGAGTGTCGTTTTTCCTGCAAATTTGGAACCTATGGGTGAGGTCGAACGGTCACACCCGAAACGAGTGGCACCGGATTTCTGTGCACCGGTGTTCATGTAACCTTCGTTGTTGTAAATCACCCAGGTAATATCGAAATTT
>Ga0210085_1000080_pt1 | contig 42852 bp, 41 predicted proteins | sample China_Galinas_PW_5_FD_184866 | JGI IMG/M metagenome (GOLD analysis project Ga0210085, IMG submission 184866) | Wetland microbial communities from San Francisco Bay, California, USA, that impact long-term carbon sequestration - China_Galinas_PWC_D1... | ecosystem: Environmental > Aquatic > Marine...
TCGTTGCCCCCGTCCAGACGCAGCAGCAATGGTGTAGCGGTCAACTGGCGGGCACGCCCAATCACCCGCTGCAGAAACTGCGGCGTGCCTTTTTGGCAGTGCTGCTTGCCTTCGCGCAGCTCCATCTTCAGACAGTAGCCTTCCTGGCCCAGATAAGCCGCCATCGGTGCGTAGCCATCCATGCCCTTGTAGGTGCGCGAGACGCCCTCTTTCTTGCTCTGGGAGTTGTCCAACGGCGTGACATCGCAATCGAGCGGCATCAATCCATTCTCGAGCGGCGTGAACTGCGCACCACTGCGGCGCAGAAACTCGATGGCCGCCTTCTCTACGATCTGCTGGTACCCTGCAGCGTTGGCATCCATGCGTTGGCGCAGGATGCCCTCGGAAGGCACTTGATCGAGTCCCAAAGCCGTGGCGAAGTACTCGTCTTCCCGGAACCCGGTGATCGCCTCAAAGTCGCTTTTACCCAAACACGCCAGTGCAACATAGCTCGCCAGGATGTTCGCGTGTGCCATAGCATCGCTGCGCAATGGCGATACTGCCTCGGCATCCGCCGCCAGATCGGTATATTCATTCAGCGCCGCACCAATGAGTCCGAGACCCGCGTGCGAGGTAAGATCTGCCTCCATTTGGGTAATGATGAGCCGCCGCACCTTGTCACCTATCGAGTGAGTCCAAAGATTGCAGTATTTTAACTCTATCCTACAGTTTATGCGACAGAATTCGGGTTTTGTGGCTCATTTAAATCACGGACTCAGGATGCAATTTTCCTGCTTCCTCAAACTATTTCTGGTTTACGAGCCAATTTTATAGCAAGACCGAGCCGTTTTCCGTGCCTATCGGCCGATACTTATCGCACCTTCCCGAAATAAGTTGCCACTACGTCAATTAGCTGCCGTGAAACGTAACCAAGTTCCGCTACAAAGTCTGATTACCTTCAAGAACAGCCAAGGAGATGCAGCTCGCGGTACTCTGCTGAAGCTTGAGCGAAGTACAGTCGTTTTTGAGGTTTACAATCCCTACTCGATTGTCCAATTGAGCGAGATCCTTAGCGACGTGACCATTCGGAGAGGAAATCGCGTCATCTACCAGGGGCGCGCGGTTGTCAGCAATCTACTGAACACAGGATTGATGTTGATCGTATCAGCAACCTTGATCGATCATTGGCGCCGCGCATTAGAATTTTATGAAAATGCAGATGAGTTCAGGCAGGAAGCATATGAATTTATTGGGCAATGGGCGCATGCGACGAATATACGGGAGGGGTATAGGAATTCTGTAAGCCAATTGTGTAGTTTTCTCAAGGAGCTAAATCAATGGCTGGAGCAGGTTGAGGCAAACGATAACAAATTGCTCAGCGAACGCCTCATGACATATGATCACCTATTCGACTACGCCAATCCTATATTGGATAAACTTGGGGAGTTGATCCGAAAATTTGAAGATGAGGCCGTGAACGTAGAGCCTCGCGACGTCGGCATCCACAAAGCATTTCTGCAACGGGAATTACACCCCTTGACCATGCTCGCCCCTTTTCTTCACAGAACATATTACAAACCATTGGGGTATGCAGGCGACTACGAGATGATGAATATGATTCATCGCAGCAAGCCTGAAGGAACTACTTTGTACGCAAAGCTTGTGAATACAGCTTATGTTTCTCTTCCAATCGCGATCTGCGTTCGGAATCGTGCGCTCATGTTGGAACAATACCTTCTGGAAGGAGCGCAGAGAAAGTCTCAGGAAAACACCCTATTTCGTGTAGCCAGCATCGGATGCGGTCCCGCACTCGAGGTTCAACGGTTTGTACGGAGTTGCCCATTGGCTGAAAACGCCAGCTTCGACCTCATCGACTTCAACGAGGAGACCCTGGATTATGCGAAGAGTCAGATACAAGAGGCAATGAAGATATCAGGAAACCGATTGGAGATGACGACGATAAATCAATCGGTCAATGTGCTATTGAGAACAGCTGTATCAGGAATGCCTCATGAACATCGAAGCAAATACGATTTTGTATATTGTGCCGGCCTGTTCGATTACCTTTCTGATAAGGTTTGCACGAGGCTTATTCGACTTTTTTACAGTTGGCTACGGCCAAACGGCGTTCTGTTGGTTACGAACATGCACGAAGCGCAGCGCGACAAGTACGTCTTAGAGCATGTATCAGATTGGTATCTGATCTATAGAAGTGAAGGGCAGATGGAGAAACTGGTTCCTGACTTGGGCGTTCAAAGAACATTCACCGACGAAACAGGCATAAATCTTTGTCTTGAGGTGCGGAACGTAGATAACAATGCTTTTCTATAATGGCGAGGTATCCTCGGCTTATAACATCTATCGGCATTCCCAGTGGATCCGCTTTTCGGGTATGTCCGCGCTGGTTGCGGGTATACTCATCCCCGTTTTTGGGGTACTGGATTACCTGGTATACCCCGACCGGTTTTGGCTTTTTGCAGGGTTGCGGATCGCTTGCACCATCCTTATCGCCTTGCTGGTGTTTTTATCTGTACATACAGGGAACAGGCATGTAAAGCTGTTCACAATGGCTGGCGCTTTCCTCATCCAAATTATGATTAACTATATGGTGGTCGTTACGGGTGGAGCTGATTCCGGTTATTATGCAGGGCTTAACTTGACGGTTATCGCAATGGGCTTGATTCTTCCTGCTGTGCTTTATGAGACAATTTTCTTTGTCACCGCAACAGTAGCGCTTTACGCAAGCGCTTGCGCTGTAAGTGGCAGCATCAGGGCTGACAATACACTGATAGAGAACCTTTTTTTTCTAATCGGCACCGGCATCATTTCGGCGTTTTCGACGCATTTTCTCGAGCGCCGGAGATATTTGGAGTTTCTTTTGAGCTATCAGTTGGAGCAGAGGAACAAGGAGTTAGATACCTTAAATCGAAAACGAACAGAATTTTTCGCAAACGTCAGCCATGAGCTACGAACACCGCTGACTTTGATTTTGGCGCCAATCCAAGAGCTACTTAGCGGATCGATTCTTCTCTCTGACAAGGTGGCGTCTAGGCTGAGTATTGTCCGGGATAATGGATTAAGACTCCTTAAGCTGGTAAACGACCTATTGGATATAATCCGATTTGAAGAGGGAAAGGGAAAGCTTGACTCAACTCCTTTAAACATTAGTTCCGTGGTCAGAGGAACCGCCGAAGGCATGATCTATTTGGCGGAGACAAAAGAAATCGACCTGACTTGGTCGGTGGCACGGGAGGATATAATTGTCAATGGTGACGTGCGTGCATTGGAGAAGATATTGGCCAATCTGGTGAACAATAGCATCAAATTTACTCCAAAAGGTGGTGCTGTACGAGTAGAAGCAGATGTTGTGGGATGTGATGCAGTCATTCGTGTCAAGGACTCAGGGATAGGTATTTCTATAGATGAGCAGGAGCATATCTTCGACCGATTTCATCAGGTAGACGGATCAAGCACAAGGCAGTACAGGGGAACAGGGCTTGGACTGGCTCTTGTAAAAGAATTGACAGAGCAGCTGGAAGGGAGGGTTGAAGTACAAAGCGAGGTTGAGAAGGGGACCTGCATATCAGTGAGATTCCCGTTATCGTCCGATGCACCTGATTTGCTTTCGGTACCCATACTCGAAAATGAGGACGGGATCGAGCATATGCATCGACAGGCAGAACAGCGGGGAGGCTTGGTGATAGAAGATCCCGATACCTCGGACGAACCGAACTCCTTGGTAACGAATCGTCCAACGCTTCTTATCGTGGAAGACGAGCCGGACATGCGTCGTTATCTAGTGGATCTGCTGGAGGTGGACTATAACGTGTTGCAAGCGCGTACAGGAAATCATGGATTGAGCATTGCGTTGGAAAAGAAACCGGAGCTGGTCTTGCTTGATGTGATGCTGCCAGAAATGGACGGACTGGAGGTATGTCGGCACCTCCGTTGCGCCAGGACCAATACTGGCCTGAAGATCATGTTGCTCACGGCAAGAGTGGACGACGAATTGAAGATTACTGCTTTGAAGTACGGAGCTGATGACTTCTTGACGAAGCCATTTAGCAGCGTGGAGGTACAGACTAGGCTGAGAAACCTCGTGTTCGCTGCTTCGTTGGAGCGAAATTTGGCCGAGCGCAACAGAAGTCTCGAAACGGCGTTGAAGGCGCTTAAAGAAACCCAGGCGCAGCTGATCCAGAGCGAAAAACTTAACGCTCTCGGCAATCTTTCTGCCGGTCTTCTCCATGAGATCAACAATCCGTTGAACTACAGCCTAACGGCACTGCAGCTAATTCGTAAGGATCCAGCGGTTAACAGTAATAATCTGGTGAAGGAAATGCTTGGCGACATCGATGAAGGCGTGCAACGCGTTCGTGCTATCGTCAGCGATCTCCGCGCCTTTGCTTATCCATCAGAAGCTGAGAAATGCTCTCCGTTCGATGTTCGCGATTCCTTGGAGAGTGCGCTACGCTTTACATCTCATGAGCTGAATGGAGTCACATTGGAGTCCGAGTTGCCAGAGAATACCTTGGTGCTTGGATCGAGGAGCCATATTACCCAAGTGTTTGTCAATGTCATATCCAACTCTACCACGGCAATAAAAGCTTCCGACGCTAGGCAACACGGTGAAATCCGCATATGGGGAGAGGTTCGAGACGCGTTCCTTTGGATAACCGTAGCGGATAACGGTGTCGGTATGGATCAAGAAACGCTTGAACGGATTTTCGATCCTTTTTTTACAACTCGGGACGTAGGAGAGGGGATGGGTCTTGGATTGAGTATTTGTCATACGATAATTGCCAATCACGGCGGTCAGCTTCTAGCCCGAAGCAAACCGGGTGAGGGCACGGAGCTGGAATTTTCCCTACCGCTCGCGAGCCAAGCCGAGATCGGTGCCTGATAATCGCCTGCCCATAGGCTGAGGTTCCCCTGAAATTTCATCTTCCAAGGGTGACCTAAGCTGTCAATCACAAAGGGGACGATGTTGCAGAAGATTCCGAAGCGGGAGTACACCGGCGAGTTCAAGGCGCAGGCGGTCAAGGGGGTCAAAGATGGCAAGAGCGCGTGCGCGGTAGCCAAGGAGATGGGCCTGGTCGAGCAGATGGTGCGCACCTGGGTGAAGAAATTCGATGCGGGCAGGCTCAACGGAGGGGGCGCCGTAAGGTGACGCCCGAGCAGTACGCCTAATCGCTGTCCCACCGTCTCGACAAATGGTGGGGGATCTGCAGATGATCCAGCACACGGGCGACCATGAAGTCGATGAGCTCATCCACAGTCTGAGGATTGAAGTAGAAGCCGGGACTGGCGGGCATGATCAAGGCTCCCGCGTGGGCTAGGCGCAGCATGTTCTCCAGGTGTATGACGGAGAAGGGGGTTTCGCGAACGACCAGAATCAGCTTGCGGCGCTCCTTGAGAACGACATCCGCAGCGCGGTCTATGAGGTCCTGACAGATCCCGGATGCGAGGGTCGCCAGGGTCCCGGTCGTGCAGGGACAGATCACCATGGCATCCGGGGGATTGGTGCCGCTGGCGACCGGGGCCATCCACTGCTGACGCCCGAAGACACGCAGCTGCCGCGGGTGTGCCTGGAGCTGCTCGGCGAAGAACTGCTCCGCATGGGCCGGACTCGGAGGAATCTTCAGGCCCGTCTCCAACTCCAGCACCATCCGACCCGCCTGCGAGATCATCAGGTAGACGCTGGCGTCTGACTCAACCAAACATTGAAGTAGGCGAAGGCCGTACCTGGAGCCGGACGCTCCTGTAATCCCTAGTGCGATGGTCGGGCGGTGGGTCAGGGTCGAATCAGGCATCTCGTGCTCGACCTTTCATGATGCATGTGGTAAACGAGCTATACTGCGTATAGGAATTATCTGCCGGTCATTAATTCAGATAACTATCTGTACTACAACAAATATTGATAAAACAAAATCGCAATTTGTACCTATGCGGAGTATAGAAACGGCTCCGCAAACCCAGGACTCCTCAGCGAACGTGTTGATCTAAGGGAAAGTTCACCACATCAGGACGGAACGGAAAAGCCGTCCGTCCTGTCATGGAGACACTGCTGCCCGCCGATGCCCCTGCAGTGGGTGGCATCAGGGGAAGCAGCTCGAGGATGTCCCTAACTCGATCATCTGTCCTTCTTCGGTGGGCCGCATTCAAGGCAATCTTCGGGCTGCTCCTGTCTAACCCATTGGCTTGAAGATTCCGGGTAGCCTTGCTATGCGGACTTGGTCGCCGATTCCGGCGAAACGGACTGGAGCTTCCAGATGTCCTCGTTATAGTCGCTGATGGTGCGGTCACTCGAGAATCGTGCGCAGCACGCGGTGTTGATAATGCTCATCCTGGTCCAACGGTCCTGGTCGCGGTAGGCATCCGATGCGCGTCTCTGGGCATCGATGAAGCTGCGAAAATCGGCCAGCGTCATCCAGGGATCACTGGGACTGCGCAGCGAGCCGATGACGGCGTCGAAGAAGCCGGGCTCGAACTGATTGAAGTGCCCACTGTCGAGCAGCTGCATGACGCGGCTCAAATCCTCGTCCTCACTGATGATCCGCTCCGGATCATAGTCCCTGCGTCTGGATACGACCTGCCCTTCCGTCAGGCCGAACAGGAAGAAGTTTTCCTCGCCGACCTCCTCGAGAATCTCGACATTGGCCCCGTCCAGGGTCCCGATGGTAACCGCCCCGTTCATCATGAACTTCATGTTTCCGGTGCCGGATGCCTCTTTACCAGCCGTAGAGATCTGAGATGACAGATCCGTGCCCGGCGCGATGATCTCCATGGCGGAGACCCGATAGTTGGGAATAAAGGCCACCTTCAGGAGCTCGCCCACGAGAGGGTCGTTGTTGACGACATTGGCCACGTTGTTGGCGAATTTGATGATCCGCTTGGCCAGCCAGTAGCCGGGGGCCGCCTTGCCGCCGATGAAGACGCAGCGTGGTGTCCAGTCGCTCGTATCGCCCCGCTTGATGCGGTCGTAGAGGTGGATCACGTGCAACACATTCAGCACCTGACGCTTGTACTCGTGGATGCGCTTGACCTGAACATCGAACAGCGCATTGGGATCGCACTTCACGCCACAATCCGTCTCTATCATGCGTGCCAGGCGCACCTTGTTTTCGAGCTTTACTTCCCGCCACCTCTGTTTGAAGGCCGCGTCATCGACCTTGGATCGAAGCTGCGTAAGCCTCGTCAGGTCGACCTCCCAGCCTTCACCCACGGCATCCGTAAGCAGGTTACCCAGACCGGGATTCGAGAGCGCGAGAAAGCGGCGCGGGGTAACCCCGTTGGTCTTGTTGTTGAACTTCTCGGGCCAGAGCTCGTAAAAATCCCTGAACAAGCCCTCCTCGAGCAGCTTGGTGTGCAGCGCTGCCACCCCATTGACCGAAAAGCTGCCGACGATGGCCAGATGGGCCATCCGCACCTGTGGATCCACGCCCTCCTCGATGATCGACATCCGCCTCTGGCGCTCTGTATCTCCCGGCCAATGATTCGCCACCTGTGACAGGAAGCGCGCATTGATCTCGAAGATGATGTCCAGGATTCGCGGCAGCAACTCGCGGAAGGTACGCACGGGCCAGCGCTCGAGCGCCTCGGGCAGCAACGTGTGGTTGGTGTAGGCCATGCAGCGCGTCGTAATCTCCCACGCGGGCTCCCACCCCTGGTGTTGCACGTCCATCAAAAGCCGCATCAGCTCGGCTACCGCCACGGCCGGGTGCGTGTCGTTGAGCTGAAAACAGTTCTTTTCAGCAAACTGGGAGAAGTCGGCCCCCACATCCCGCAGCCAGCGTCGCATCACGTCCTGGAGCGCCGCCGACGTGAGAAAATACTGCTGCCGCAGACGCAGCTCCTTGCCGCTCTCGCTCGCGTCATTCGGGTAGAGGACCTTACTGATATTCTCCGCATGCATTCGCCCGGACACGGCCTCTACATAATAGCCCGCGTTGAACTGCGCCAGATCAAACTCCTCGACGGCCACTGCCTGCCATATGCGGAGTGTGTTGACCGTACCGTTACGGTAACCGGGAATCGGGATGTCATAGGGCACTGCCAGCACGTCGTCGGTATCCACCCAACGAATCGCGAGCTCGCCTCCGCTGCTTTCTCCATAGTCTACGCGCCCGCGAAACTTGATGCGCTGAATGAACTCCGTGCGCTCGAGCTCCCAGGGGTTTCCGTACGCCAGCCAATGATCCGGCTGTTCCACCTGCTCGCCGTTCTCGATGAGCTGTCTGAAAATACCGTAGTCGTAGCGAATGCAATGACCCATTACAGGCAGCTGCAAGGTGGCACAGCTGTCCACAAAACAGGCGGCCAAGCGCCCGAGCCCGCCGTTGCCCAAGCCCGCATCGCGCTCGACTTCCATCACATCTTCGAGCTTCAAGCCGAGGGCGCTCACGGCCTCTTCTACTTCATCCTGAATGCCCAGATTCAGCAGCGTATTACCAAGGCTGCGCCCCATCAAGAACTCCAGCGACAGGTACTGGGTACGCTTGCACTCCTGTGCCTGGTACGAATAATGGGTGCTCTTCCATCCCTCCATCAGCCGATCGCGGAGGGAAATGACCAGGGCCTCATACACATGGTGGGCAGAGACCGAGTGCTTATCGCAGCCCAGGGTATAATTGAAATGACGGCGAATATCGGCGGCGATGCTGGCGGCGTCCATTCCCAATTCGCGCTCGTCAATCAACAATGACTTGGGCAAAGGGATACGGCTTTTTCTTTGTAGGGCCATCGGACATTCCTCTTTGGTGCATTATTATGTTTTTCTGGTCGACCATTTGAGGACTCACAGAGCCCCCGAGACATCGGGGCGGAGAGCCATTGGGAGAGCCGACCATGCTGTATAGGGATTTCGGTGATGTTAGCGGTGACGATGGCCGGGGACAAGGCCCCAGAGCCCTGGCCGCTTGGCGGCGCCCCGACTGGCGAGGCACGCGCGGGGGCTTCCCCTGTCATATGCAGACAGGGGAAGCACCGGCTTTCCAGCCGACCCGGGGAGCTGACGCGGCCTGGAACGGCGGATCCGAGGGAGGCAGGACTCCGAGCCAACCAGCGGCCAGGGGCGCAGAGCGAGTCGCAATCCTGGCATGCCTCAGGAATTCAGCGAGCGGGCGCCCTCGATGGCTTTTTCGATGGCGTCGCTGTGAATGATCTTGGAGCCCTTGGGAACAGCCTTTCTCGCGAGCCCGAAGAGCACTTTTCCAGGGCCGATCTCGAAGAAGGTGTCGCATCCTTCGCCAACTGCTGTCGATAGCGTGTCCGTCCAGAGGACAGGGCTGTCGATCTGCCTGATCAAATTGTCGATATCATAGGGCTGCGACAACTTTCCCGTCAGGTTGGCAATGACCGAATGCTCTGTAGGACCCAACGGGGCCTCTTTGAGCTTTGGTGCCATTTTTTCCCGGGCCGGCGCCATCAAGCTGGAATGAAATGGTGCCGATACGGGAAGGGGGGCGCAGCGGACTTTTCCCTCAGCAAGAACCTTTATTATGGCGCCCACCGCATCCTTATGCCCCGAAATGATCTGCTGTTGCGGGGAATTGAAGTTTACGACCTCGACTGTTCCGAATTCGCCGTCGACCGCCCTGCATGTTTCCAACAGAGATTCTGCGTCCATACCAATTACGGCAGCCATAGCGCCGGTTCCTTCCGGAACCGCCTTTTGCATTGCCTGGCCGCGCAGTCTCACAAGCTCGACAGCCCGCATGAAGTCGAGCTTGCCGGACGCAACCAGGGCCGAGTATTCACCCAGGCTGTGTCCCGCAAACAACGCTGGATTCAAGTCCGTTTCACTTGCCAATACCCGCCAGGTGGCGACGCTGACCGTCAAAATGGCCGGTTGTTGGTTAGCGGTCAACAACAGCTCTTCTTCCGGTCCGTCGAAGCAAAGAGTGCTCAGCCTGAAGCCCAGCACCTCATCCGCCTCTGCAAAGGCATTTCGTGCGACATCGAATTTGTCGCACAAGTCTTTGCCCATGCCCACGTATTGGGACCCTTGGCCAGGGAACATTGCCAAGATTTTTGCCATGATGTTGGTCCTAGCTCAAAACTCGAGGTCGTCGTTGTCCGGGCATGCATTGTCGATCGAGCGCGTGAGCCGCCCGTCGACGAAAACCACAAAAAGCTCGTTGCAACATCGCATGCGAAGTCGATAAGGAGAACAACCTAATAAAGCACGCGAGACAAATCTGATCACTCTATCAGTTGCATTCCAACTCAGCAAGCGCCAGTAGCGCGGAAATGCTATTCCACCCCCCTCATACCTCATCATATTCAGGGAAGCGATTTGCCCGGATTCAGGATTCCTTTGGGATCGAACTGGTGCTTGATGTTGCGCATCAGGCCCAGGGTTGCGGGGTCGATCTCTCGTTCCACGAAAGCGCGTTTCAGGATACCCACGCCGTGCTCGCCGGAAATCGTGCCCTCGAGCTCGATTACCAGCGTGAACAGGGCGTCCAGGCAGCGATTGGCCTGCGCCATCTCGTCGGGCTTGTCCGGATTTACGAGGAGATTGACGTGTAGGTTACCATTGCCCGCGTGGCCGAAACTGCCGATTCGGACGCCTGTTTCTCGTGACAGGCGCTCGAGGCCGTCGACCAGCTCGGGCAGACGCGAGACGGGGACCACAACGTCCTCGTTGATCCGCTTGGGTGCGATCTGGCGCAGGGCGGGAGCCAAAACCTGACGCGCCTTCCACAAAGCGGCTGCCTCGGCATCTGCTGCCCAGCTGTGCAGCTCTCTGATCCCCGCGACCCGGGCAGCGGACGCAACTTCGCTCGCCGCATCCTCGATGCAATGTGCCGGACCATCGACCTCGATCATCAGAAGCGCCCCGACACCGCTGAGCAGGCCCGGCTCCTGGTCGCCGTACCCCACGTACCAGCTCGATGGCGGCGCCGTCCATGAGCTCCAAGGAGCAAGGGGTCACGGGCTGCCCCATGATTGCGGAAACGGCCCACGCCGCGGCCCTCATGTCCTTGTAGGTAGCACGGAAGGTTCGCTTGGCCTCCGGTAATGGAGTCAGCTTCAGGGTTGCGCGAGTGATCAGGGCCAGCGTCCCCTCCGAGCCGATGATCAGGCGCGTGAGATCGTAACCGACGACCCCCTTGGTGGTGAGCACGCCGGTGCGGATGACCTCGCCGGACCCCGTCACCGCCTCCAAGCCCAAGGTATTCTCGCGGGTCGTTCCGTACTTGACCGCCCGCGGCCCCGCCGCGTTGCATGCCAGATTGCCGCCGATGGTGCAGGCCGATGCACTGCTGGGGCCGGGGGGCCAGAAGAAGCCCAGATCACCAACGGCATGTTGCAGCGCCTCGTTGGTAACGCCGGGCTCTGCCACTGAGATTCGGTTGGCGGCGTCGATGCGCTGGATGTGCCTCATGCGCTCGAAGGAGAGGACAATGCCACCGCGCTCGGGCACGCTCGCCCCCGTGGTTCCGGTACCCCGCCCCCGCGACGTCACTGGAATCTTCTCGCGGCTACAGAGGGCCAGCACCTCCGCCAGCTGAGCCGGCTCCACCACGAAAATGACCGCCTGAGGCAGCGCCTGCCGCTGGCTGCTGTCATAGCCGTAGGACCAACAATCGGCTGGATCGGTGAGCAGTCCGCCGGGGCCCGAAAGCGCCTTCAGCTCGCGCAGGACCTGTTGGGGAAGCGCAGTCGGGCGATCAGGGCTCGATATACTCAAATACCTTGATCACCTTGACGACGCCGGGTACGTAGCGGGCCTTCTCCGCTGCCTCCTTCCCCTCGCGAGGATGGACCAAGCCCATGAGGTATACGGTTCCTTCTTCGGTAACCACCTTGACGCGAGTGGCATCGAAGCCCGGGATTTCGATCTGCGTCAGGGCTAGCTTCACCCTGGAGGTAATCAGGGCATCTTCGCCTTCGCGGGCAAAGCTCGCCGAGGGGCCTATCGTCACCTCGTTGACGACCTTTTCGACCTTCGGCAGACGGGCAACCATCTGGGCGAAGCGATCGCTGATTCCCTGAGTTTCCGCCTGGCCGGTGAGGAGCACGAGTTGGTCGTAGCTCGTGATGGCGATCCGGCTGTGCATATTGATATCCGGATGATCGATCAACAGTTGGGCGGCGGAATGCTCCGTATGCTCGTCCTGCAATACGGTGAGCGGCCGACGTCTCTCATGGGCCACCGAAGCTCCGGCGGCAACGCCGCCCACCGCAAGGACAGCACACCCTTGCAGCAGGGCAACGCCGAAGCCCAGGATGAGCATCGCCTTTGCCTCCCGGCACATCATCACCCCGATCCCTGTAGAAAGTCGATTTCGGAAATCAAGCCACATCGAATGCGCTCCGGATCCAGTCGATACTGTTTGCGCCGTTGACCGCGACCACGTCGAAGCGGCAGGGCAGTTTGGTCGGATGGCGTTGAAGATAATGCTCGGCGGCGGACGCGAGTCGCCGTTGCTTGTGGCTATCGACGGTCTCCGCCGGAGTGCCGAAGCGCGAGGACGACCGAAACCTGACCTCGACGAATACCAGGGTGTCCGTGTCGCGCATCACCAGATCGATCTCACCTCGGCGACAGCGGTAATTCCGCTCCAGCAGGCGTAGGCCACGCCTTTCGAGATAGGTGCAGGCGAGGCGTTCCTTGTCGCCGCCGACCCGCGCAGGCCGATTAGCGCTGAACGGCCGCAAGGCGTGGCGACCCCTGGCCCACCAAGCGCACACCGATGCCTTCCAGCGACAGGACCGAGACGTATGCCTTCAACTTTTTCGGCTCGGCAAGAGCCATCTTGACGGGGCCGGCGGCTTCGATCCGGGCCAGGGTCAGCTGGCGATAGATCCGGCCCCGGGAATCCATGCCGAGTATCCCTGTCTTGCCCGAAACCCGCGCATCGGAGTGCTCGGATAGCCATTGCAAACGCGAGCCCAGGCGATAGGCGTCCACCCCCATGGCATAGAGCCGCGGCAGTTTTCCGTAGAGACCCTTCGATGAAACCGCATCACCTCTTGCCGGCTCGACGAGCCACGGGATCTCGACGAAATTCAGTCCCACCAAAGCCCGGTCTGCTTGCGGATCAAAGCGCCCCCCGTAGACGTGGGAGGTCGAGTAGACCGGGATTTCCTTGCCCATCTTCCCTTGGATCTGCGGATAAATCTTGCGCGCCGCACCCTCCGTCGCCACCAGGAAGAGAAAGTCCGCACCCGAGCCCCGTTCGGCAAGCTTCGTCAAGGACTCGGAATAATCCGACATGGACGGAGAATAGACCTGCGTGCCCGCCTGTTGACCGCCCGAGCCCTTCCACGACTGGCGAAATGCGCGAGCGATCCGGTTCCCCCAGGGGCCCTCCGGATACAACACCAAAGCCCTGCTGAATCCTGCTTCCCGGGCTTTGGCTGCCACCTCGGACGCCTCTCCTTCCGGCGAGAGGGAGAACTGATAAAGACCGGGAGTCGGCTTCGCAGCCCCGGATGCCTGGTTGAGCGCCAGGACGGGGATCGGCAGCGCAGACGCGCCTGCGAGGTCGTCCACCTTCGACTTCTGCAAGGGGCCGATGACCAAGCTCGCCCCATCCGCGGCCGCTCGTTTCACCAGTGCTACGGCCGAGCCGGACTTGCTGTCATAGAAGCGCAGGTCGGGCCGCGCTCCTTGCGGGTCAGCTTGCTGGGCGGCGACAATCCCGTCGCGGACGATCTGCGCTGCACCGGCGTAGCGGCCGGACTGGGGCAGCAGCACGGCCAGGATCTCGCCACTGTGGTAGCCTCCGGCGACGGCGCGGTCGAGTTGGGAATCCGCACCAATGGGGATGCCGGAACAGCCGCCCAGGGCGCTGGCGATGACTGCGAGCAAGGATGGGATGGAGATACGCGCGCTGGAGGTCGAATTCCTGATCTGGAACATCTTGTTCACGCTGCTCACTTCGGATGGTAGAGGAGATTCAGCATTGAGTGGGGCAGGGATACTATACGTGGTGGCGACACCCATCGGCAATCTCGGCGATATCACTGATCGCGCGCGCCAAGTACTCGCACAGGTCCACAGCGTCGCTGCCGAAGATACGCGCCGCACCCTCCAGCTTCTCACCCATTTCGGCATCAAGGCAAAGCTCTGGTCCTACCAGGATCACAATGAAGACCAAATGGCCGAGCGCTTCCTCGCCTCGCTCTCCCGCGGCGAGGACATCGCCCTGGTGTCGGATGCGGGCACACCCTTGATTAGTGATCCCGGTTTTACACTGGTCCGCGCAGCGCGCCGGCGAGGCTTCCGGGTAGTCCCCGTGCCGGGAGCCAACGCGGCCGTCTGCGCCCTTTCCGCCGCCGGCCTGCCTTGCGATCGCTTCCTGTTCGTCGGCTTTCCCCCACGCTCTACGCTCAAGCGGCGCGAATGGCTGACTGACCTCGGCACCGAGCCGGGGACCCTGGTCGTCTATGAGGCCGGCAACCGGACTCGGACCACCATCGAGGACATGGCCAGCGTGCTCGGCTCAACGAGGCACGCCGTCCTCGCCAGAGAGCTCACGAAACGATTCGAGACCTTCCTCGACGGAACCCTGGGCTCCCTCGCCGAGCGTCTGCGCGAAGATCCGGAGCAACAGCTCGGAGAGCTCGTGCTGCTCGTGGAAGGACGGGGGAAGAGGGATGAAGACGCAGCGCAGGTGGCGGAAGAAGAACGGGTTATGGCCATCCTATCGGATGCCCTTCCCCTCAAGCAAGCCGCCACACTTGCCGCCCGCATCACGGGCGGCAAGAGGAATCGGCTCTACCAGCTCGGGTTGCGGCGACAGGCGAGCTGCGATCGCGAAGAATAGGCCCGTCTTTGCGGGCAGTGTCGACCCATGCGTAGTAAACTCCTGAACGGGAGTCGGCCGGGCAGCCGCTCCCGCGGCTCGCCCGCGGGGGAGGAAAGTCCGGGCTCCGCAGGGCAGAGTGCCAGGTAACGCCTGGGGGGCGCGAGCCCACGGAAAGTGCCACAGAAAACATACCGCCTCTACCCGCTGTCGGCGGGTCGGTAAGGGTGAAATGGTGCGGTAAGAGCGCACCGCGCCGATGGCAACACCGGCGGCAGGGTAAACCCCACTCGGAGCAAGACCAAATAGGGGAACAGGCGGATTCCGTCCGCGACGTGCGGCCCGCACGGGTTCCCGGGTAGGTCGCTTGAGGTGCACGGCGACGTGCATCCCAGATGAATGGCTGCCCCCGACAGAACCCGGCTTATAGGCCGGCTCCCATCTTTCCCACTTTTCACCACGCCCCTCGTCCAAGGGCGACACCCTCCGCTTCATCTCATACGCTACCTTTGGCATGTATCGCCATGAAATTTCGATAATTTCATTAGTCTTCCGCTGTCATTGAAGAGGTCCCTTTAAGTCGCTGACCGACAAGAAAAAAAAACGTAAATACACATTGACTGGTGGAGTTTTGTTGCCTACCATACCAAGGAAGTGGGGAGATGTGGGGAAAAAGGGAATATCCACCTAAGGGGGATGATCGGTGTGTTCCGGGGGGTCTCATTCCTGAATCTGGATGCCAAGGGAAGGCTCGCGATACCGGCGCGGCACCGGGAACGCCTGCAGTCCTGTTGTGACTCCCGCCTGATCATAACCGTCGACCGCGACCGCTGCCTGTTGGTCTATCCCGAGCCCACCTGGTTGGAGATCGAGCGCAAGCTCGACCAGCTCCCCTCCTTCGACGAGCAGGCACGCAGGCTGCAACGGCTCTACATCGGTCATGCTCAGGAGGTGGATATGGATGCCCAGGGACGCGTGCTGCTGCCACCGGCCTTGCGCCGCTTCGCCTCTTTGGACAAACACATAGCCCTGGTAGGACAGGGCAAGAAGCTCGAGCTGTGGGATGCGGATACCTGGAACGGCAACTGTGATGAGTGGCTGACGAAGGCCGATCTGTCGCACCTGGAGTCCAGCCCAGAAATCGCATCCTTGAACATTTAGCCGGGCGGAATGACCGACGCGCCCCATACACCGGTTTTATTGGAGGAAAGCTTGGAGTCATTGGCGATCGACCCCTCTGGAATCTACCTGGACGGCACCTTCGGCCGCGGCGGCCACGCGCGTGCGCTGCTAGCGAGGCTAGGTCCGGCGGGGACTCTGTTGGGCTTGGACCGCGATCCCATTGCCGTGGCCGAAGGCGTTGCTCTGGCTCACCAGGATTCCCGCTTCGCCATCGAGCATACGCCCATCTCCCGGATGGAGGATGTGGCGCGGAGGCGCGGCCTCTTCGGTAGGGTGAATGGGCTGCTGCTCGACCTGGGGGTCTCCTCGCCTCAGCTCGACGACCCGGCGCGGGGGTTCAGCTTCACCCGGGACGGACCTTTGGATATGCGCATGGACACCAGCGCCGGACCCACCGCCGCCCAGTGGCTGGCCCGAGCAAAGGAAGGGGAGATCGTTCGTATCTTCCGCGACTACGGCGAGGAGCGATTCGCCGGCCGCATCGCCCGAGCCATCGTACGGGCTCGGCGCGATGGGCCGGTGGTGCAGACGCGCGCCCTGGCGCAGATCATCGCGTCCGCCAGCCCCAGCCGGGAGCCTGGCAAGCATCCGGCGACGCGTGCCTTTCAGGCCGTACGTATCCATATCAATCGCGAGCTCGAGGAACTGCGGGCCTGCCTGGCATGTGTCTGTGGACTGCTCGCTGCCCGAGGGCGCCTGGTCGTCATCAGCTTTCACTCGCTGGAGGATCGCATCGTCAAGCGCTTCATCCGCAATGAGGCGCGGGGAAGGCAGTTCCCCCGCGGACTTCCCGTGACGGAAAGGGAGACGAGCCCATGCCTGCGGCCGGTGGGCAAGCCGGTACGACCCTCGAGCGCCGAGGTCGGGGCCAATCCGCGCGCGCGCAGCGCCCTCATGCGGGTAGCGGAGCGGCTGGCATGACGCGGACCAATCTGTGGCTCCTGTTACTGCTCATCGCGGGTATCGTCGCCAGCGGAATCGGCGTCGTATACGCGAAGTATCTGACGCGAGCCGAGTTCGTGCGCCTCCAGACGCTGGGTGCCGAGCGAGACGCTTTGGAGGTGAGCTGGAACCAGCTGCGCCTCGAAGAGGCTGCTCTGACGACCCATCCCAGGGTCGAGGCGAAGGCACGGGAGCTGCTCGACATGCATCTGCCCCGAGACGTGGATGTGCGGGTAATCGAAGGAGGCGCGGATGGCGGTTAGAGAGCGGCGACGCAAACGCCTCGAGCGTGACGAGCGCCGTAGCGGCTCGGGACCGAGCTTCGAGGCGAGGCGCCGAATCCTCATCGCCGCCATGAGCCTCTTGCTCTTGGCAGTGACTGGAAGCGCTTTCGAGCGCCAGGTGCTGGACAAGGATTTTCTTCGGAACGAGGGCGAGCGGCGCTACCTGCGGGTGCGCGAGATCCCCGCCCGGCGCGGCATGATCCTTGATCGCAACGGGGAGCCGCTCGCCGTGAGCACACCGGTAGCCACCGTCTGGGGCGATCCTCGCCAACTGGCGGAGGAGCCGGCGGTCGTGCACGACCTCGCCAAGGCATTGAGCCTCGACGCGGGCAAGCTGATGACACGTCTCGAGGGCAAGCGCAAGCGCGCTTTCCTTTATCTGAAACGGAGAATCGAGCCGGAGGAGGCTGCCGCGGTCGAGGCCGTCATGGAGAAGTACAAGTTGCAGGGACTTGGCATGGAATCCGAATATCGACGTTTCTATCCCAGCGGTGAGATCTTTGGTCAAATCATCGGCTTCACGGATGTGGACGACCGGGGTATCGAAGGCCTGGAGCTTGCTTTCAATTCCTGGCTGGGGGCCGAGCCGGGCAAACGGCGGGTCATTCAGGACGGGCACGGACGCATCGTAGAAGAAGTAGAGCGCATCAAGGCTCCGCGTCATGGCCGGGATCTGACCCTCAGCCTCGATAGACGCCTCCAATTCCTCGCCTACCGGGAGCTCAAGCGGGCTGTGACCAAGAACAGGGCTGTATCGGCCTCCGCGGTGTTGCTCGACGTTCGCACCGGCGAGGTGCTGGCGATGGTGAACCAGCCGGGGTACAACCCCAACGCCCATCTTGGCGGAAAGGCGAGTGCCCGCCGCAATCGGGCCATCACCGACGTGATGGAACCAGGCTCTACCGTCAAACCTCTGGTCATCGCTGCGGCACTGGAGGCCGGTCTGGTCGGAACCCACACCCAGGTGAACACCAACCCCGGTCACCTGCGGGTCGGGGGCGGCACGGTAAGGGACATCCACAACTACGGATTGCTGGATACTACCGGCATCATCACCAAGTCGAGCAACGTGGGTGTGGTGAAGGTGGCCATGCGCATGGACAAATCCGTCCTGTGGCAGCTCTATCACCACCTCGGTTTCGGTCGCCCCACCGGGATCGAGTTTCCGGGTGAGGTCCGGGGGCATCTGCGCCCCTACAAGAGTTGGCGTGTGTTCGAGCACGCCACACAGGCATTCGGGTATGGTCTTTCCGTCACAACGCTGCAGCTCGCCCAGGCCTATTCGGTTGTGGCCGCGGACGGCGTCAAGCGCCCGGTTACCCTGCTCGAGCGCTGGGAGCCGGCGCCCGAGGAGCGGATTCTCTCTGCCGATACGGCGCGCAAGGTACGGGCCATGATGGAGACGGTGGTCTCCAACAAAGGCACGGCGAGACGGGCCGCTGTCCACGGGTACCGAGTCGCGGGTAAGACGGGAACGGCCAAGAAAGCGGTACGCGGCGGTTATGCCTCCAGGCGCTATCAAGCAGTCTTCGCGGGCATGGCACCCGCCTCCAAGCCACGCTTCGTCATGGCGGTCATGGTCGATGAGCCGCGTGGAAAGTATTACTACGGCGGACTGGTCGCCGCCCCTGTATTCGCCAGCGTCATGGAAGAGGCCCTTCGCCTTTACAACGTACCGCCGGACGATCCCGACGCGACACTGCTGCTGGCCGGTGTAGGAGAAGGCACGGAGGCTCAGCAATGATGTGGACGCTTTCCGAAGCCGCCGCCTACATCGGAGGTCGCCTCCAGGGCACCGATGTTGCCTTTGACTCGGTCGGTAAGGACAGTCGCGGGGATTGCCGGGGGCAGCTCTTCGTTGCCCTGAAGGGTGAGCGGTTCGACGCCCACGACTTCGTCGGCCAGGCAAGGCAACAGGGAGCGGTAGCGGCCCTGGTGGATCACCCGGTGGATGGCGCGATCCCCCAGTTGGTGGTGGACGATACCCGCCTCGCCCTCGGGAGACTGGCCGCCGCTTGGCGCAGACGCATCGAGGGCAAGCTTATCGCCGTCACGGGCAGCAACGGTAAGACCACCTGCAAGGAGATGATCGCCGCCGTTCTTGCCCGAGCAGGATCGGTGCACGCTACCCAGGGCAACCTGAACAACGATATCGGTATGCCCCTGACCCTACTCGCGGCCCGGGACCAGGACTTCCTGGTCCTGGAGGTGGGCGCCAATCACCCCGGCGAGATCGCCTATATGGCGGAGATCGCCCGTCCGGATGTGGCCGTGATCACCAACGCGGGGCGCGCCCACCTGGAGGGCTTCGGTGATCTCGAAGGCGTCGCCCGTGCCAAGGGGGAGATCGCTCGGGGTTTGCCGACCGACGGGACCTTTATCGTGCCCTCGGACTCGCCCTGGACGGCCCTTTGGCGTGAGCTCGCTGCCAGCCGCCGGGTGCTCACCTGCGGCCCGGACGCCTCTGCCGAAGTGCGAGTCGATACCGATGGCCTGACTGGGATCTGGGACGAGCAAGGGTTCCGCACCGGATTCAAGGTGCGGCTCGGCGACGAAGACCTGAGCCTGGAGCTGGGCCTCGCGGGCATGCACAACGTGCGCAACGCCCTGGTCGCAGTGGCCGTCGCCAGTGTTTTGGGGATCGGCCCCGAGCAGATCCGGGCCGGGCTCGCCGGCCTGAAGCCGGTGGCCGGACGTCTCTATCCGAGACGCGGTACCGCGGGGCTGCGACTGATCGACGACAGCTACAACGCCAATCCGGACTCGGTCCGGGCAGCCATCGATGTGCTAGCCGGTCTGCCTGGTCGCCGCTGGCTCGTGCTCGGCGACCTGCGGGAGCTGGGGCCGGAGTCCGAGGACCTGCACCGCAGGCTGGGAGAAGCGGCGCACGCGGCCGGTGTCGATGCCCTATATACGGTGGGTGACCTGAGCGCACTCGCGGCCCAGTCCTTCGGGGCGGGGGGGAGGCACTTCCCCGATCAGGCATCCCTGATCGCCGATCTTCGAGCTCGCCTGGGTCCGGACGACTTGGTGCTGGTGAAAGGATCTCGGCTCGCCGCCATGGAGCGGGTGGCGGATGCCTTGTGCGAAAGGAGCGGGGGCTGACATGTTGCTCTTGCTGGCCGACTGGCTCGCCCGGCTCGAGACGGCTTTTTCCGTCTTCCGATACCTGACATTGCGGGGAATCCTCGCGGTGCTTACCGCACTGATGATCTCCTTCCTGCTCGGACCGCCCATGATCCGGCGCCTGTCCCGATACAAGATCGGCCAAACGGTTCGGGACGACGGACCTCAAAGCCATCTGTCCAAGGCTGGTACGCCCACAATGGGAGGCGCCCTGATGCTGGTGGCCATTGGCATCCCCACCCTGCTGTGGGCCGATTTGTCCAACCGCTATGTCTGGCTGGTGCTGCTGGTCACCCTGAGCTGCGGGGCCATCGGGCTCGTGGACGACTATCGGAAGCTTGTGCTCAAGGATGCACGAGGGCTGGCCTCCCGCTACAAGTTTCTCGGACAGTCGCTCGTTGGACTGGCCGCCGCCCTCTACCTCTACGCGATCGCCTCCACCCCCGCCGAGACGGCCCTGCTCGTGCCCTATCTCAAAGAGGTTTCCCTTCAGCTCGGACCCTGGTTCGTGCTCCTTACTTATTTGGTTATCGTCGGCTCGAGCAATGCGGTGAACCTCACCGACGGCCTCGACGGGCTCGCCGTGCTCCCCACGGTCCTGGTCTGCGGCGCCTTGGCGGTCTTCGTCTACGCTTCCGGGCGCGCGGACTTTGCCGGCTACCTCAAGATTCCGCACGTTCCCGGTCTGGGCGAGGTGATCATTTTCTGTAGCGCGCTGGTGGGCGCCGGTCTGGGCTTTCTCTGGTTCAACACCTATCCGGCGCAGGTCTTCATGGGCGATGTCGGCGCCTTGGCACTGGGGGCAGCCCTCGGCATCATCGCGGTCGCCGCGCGACAGGAGCTGGTCCTCCTGATCATGGGCGGCGTCTTCGTAGTGGAGACCTTGTCGGTGGTGCTGCAGGTCGCCTCGTTCAAGATGACCGGCAAACGCATTTTCCGCATGGCGCCTCTGCATCATCACTTCGAGCTCAAGGGCTGGCCGGAGCCACGTGTGATCGTGCGCTTCTGGATCCTGACCGTGATCCTGGTGCTGATCGGGCTCGCCAGCCTGAAGATCAGATGATCGCAGATAGGCCCATGCTTTTCACCACCGACATGCGAGGGCTCACGGAAGTCCGGACACTGATCCTGGGCCTTGGAACGACCGGCCTGTCCTGCCTTCGGTATCTGGCGTCCAAGGGCCTCCCCCTGGCAGTGATGGATTCGCGAGAGGCCCCGCCCGGACTGGAGGAAGCGAGGCAGGAAATCCCCGACCTCGACTTGTACCTCGGCGACTTCGATCCGGAGGTCATCAGAACCGCCCAGTGCCTGATCGTCAGCCCCGGCGTTTCCGTGCGGGAGCCTGCGATTGCAGAGGCCGCAGCGCGGGGGGTGCCGGTGATCGGGGACATCGAGCTGTTCGCCCGGGCCGCCCGCGCACCGGTAGCCGCCATCACCGGCTCCAACGGTAAGAGCACGGTGACCACGCTGCTGGGTCAGATGGCGCACCTGGCAGGTGTATGGGTAGCGGTGGGCGGCAACCTCGGGCGACCCGCCCTGGACCTGCTCGATGATGGCTTGGAGCTATATATCCTGGAACTCTCCAGCTTCCAGCTCGAGTCTACTCGATCGCTGCAAGCAAAGGTGGCGGCTGTCCTGAACGTCACGCCCGACCACATGGATCGCTACGACAGCCTCGCCGACTATGCCACCGCCAAGGCTCGCATCCTCGAAGGCGCCCGGACCGCCGTCCTCAACCGGGATGATCCCCTGGTGCGGACCATGACAGGCGTGGCAGGGCAAGACATCGGATTCACACTGGGTACGCCGGAAGAGGCATCGGATTTCGGACTGATCGGCCAGGGCGGGGATGCCTGGCTCGCCCGTGGACGAAGCCCGCTGCTGCCGACCTGCGAGATTGCGATGCGGGGCCGGCACAACCTGGCCAACGCATTGGCGGCGCTGGCCATGGGCCAGGCTTGCGGGCTCCCGGAAATCGCCATGCTGGAGGCCTTGCGGACCTTCCGCGGGCTTCCTCACCGCACGGTGCTAGTATCCGGGAAGGGCGGCATCGAGTGGTACGACGACTCCAAGGGAACCAATCCGGGCGCAACCATCGCCGCCCTCGAAGGCCTCATCGATCCGGCCGGGTCGGCGCGGGCTGTCCTAATTGCCGGCGGCGACTGCAAGGGAGCGGACTTTGCTCCCCTGATCACGGTCGTGGAGCGTGCGGCGCGCGCCCTGGTCCTGATGGGACGCGACGCCCCGATGATCGAGCGAGAGCTGAGCGGTTGTGCCGAAATCCTGCACGCCCGTGACATGGAGGACGCTGTGCGCCTTGCGCTCCATGCGGCCCAACCCGGGGATTGCGTCCTGCTCTCTCCCGCCTGCGCCAGCTTCGACATGTTCGAGAGCTTCGCGCATCGGGGCAGGGCATTCGCCGCAGCCGTGGAGGGACTGGAGCTATGAGCGACGCGACCCGGGTCCAGGGCATCGGGGACCGGAGACGGACCGGGCAAGGTTCCAGGGTGCGGGAGCTGAGTCGGCGGAGCATCGGCAGGCTGCCCGATATGGATTGGCCGCTCCTGCTTTGTGTGCTGCTGCTGTTGGCATTCGGCTTCGTGATGGTGTCTTCGGCGTCCCTGTCCATCGCTGATCGCACCTTCGATGCACCCTTCCACTTCGTTACTCGGCACGCCTTGGCCCTCGGCCTGGCTCTGGGGCTCGGAATCCTGGCCTTTGTGGTCCCGACGGCTTGGTGGGAGCGGTCGGGCACCGTGCTCTTCTTCATCGGCCTCCTGCTGCTGGTACTGGTTCTGGTCCCGGGTATCGGACGCACCGTCAACGGGGCCACCCGCTGGATCCCGCTGGGCCCCTTGAACCTTCAGAGCTCCGAGCTCATGAAGCTCTTCGCCGTCATCTACATATCCGGCTACCTGGTACGCCGACGCTATGAGGTATCCACCCGCCTGTCGGGCATTCTAAAACCCATGCTGCTGATGGTGATCGCTAGCGCCCTGATCATGAGCCAACCGGACTTCGGTACCACGGCAGTCATGTTGGCCACGGTGATGGCCCTGCTGTTCCTCGGCGGTGTTCAGGTCACCCACTTCGCCGCCCTGTTCGCAATGCTGGCCGGGGCAGCGGCCATGCTGGTGATCGTGGAGCCCTACCGGCTGCAGCGGGTGACTTCTTTCATGCATCCCTTCGCCGATCCCTTCGACACGGGATTTCAGCTCTCCCAGGCACTCATCGCCTTCGGACGGGGCGAGTGGCTCGGGGTCGGTCTGGGCAACGGCATTCAGAAACAGTTCTTCCTGCCGGAGGCCCATACGGATTTTCTGATGGCCGTCATCGGAGAGGAATTCGGACTCGCCGGAACCGTCGCCGTCATCGGCGCCTTCGGCTTCATCCTGTGGCGGGCATTTCGCATCGGTGCGCGGGCCGAGCAGGCCGGCCACTGGTTTGCCGCTTACGCAGCCCACGGACTCGGCCTCGGCATGGCACTGCAGGCATTCATCAACATCGGCGTAAACCTGGGCCTGTTTCCGACCAAGGGGCTCACCCTGCCGTTCCTGAGCTACGGGAGCAACAGCATCATCATCGCCTGCCTGGCCGTGGGGATCCTCCTGCGCATCGACCTGGACCTGCGCCGCGAGGCCGTGGAGCAGGGGCCCGTGAGGGGGGCGACATGGACGCGCGTGTAGCCGTTATGGCCGGTGGTACAGGCGGCCATGTCTTCCCTGCCCTGGCCGTTGCCGAGCTGCTGCGGGTACAGGGCATGGAGGTGTTCTGGATCGGCACCAGGCGTGGAATTGAGGCACGCCTGGCCCCCCAGCGCGGCTTTCCGATCGAGTGGCTCAGCATCGAGGGCCTGCGGGGAAAGGGCGTGCGGAAAATGCTTGCTGCCCCCCTTGAGCTCCTTATCGCCCTCCGGCAGGCGGCGGGCATCCTGCTTCGGCGCCGTCCGGCCCTGGCGCTGGGGATGGGGGGGTTCGCCTCGGGACCGGGAGGGCTCATGGCCAAGGTCTTGGGCGTGCCCCTGGTGATCCAGGAGCAGAACCGAGTACCCGGGCTCACCAACCAGTGGCTGTCCCGGATCGCTACGCGGGTCTTCGAGGGATTTCCCGACTCCTTCCCCGCGAAGCGCGGTGCCATCGCCTGCGGCAATCCGGTCAGGCCGGAGATCGCCTCTCTGCCGGTCCCGGGTACGCGGCTCGCGGGGCGGAGCGGTTCCGGCCATCTGCTGGTGTTGGGCGGCTCCCTGGGGGCGAAGGTCCTGAACGAGACGGTCGCCGGTGCCGTGGCTTCTCTGCCGGCCGAGCAGAGGCCGCTGATCCGCCACCAGGCCGGCGAGCTCACCCTTGACAAGGCCCGAGCCGCTTATCGCGATGCAGGCGTCGCAGCGGAGGTGATTCCTTTCATCGCCGACATGGCCGAGGCTTACGCCTGGGCCGATCTGGTGGTGTGCCGCGCCGGGGCACTGACCATCTCCGAGCTGGCGGCAGCGGGCGTGGGCTCCATCCTGGTGCCCTACCCGCACGCGGTGGATGACCACCAGACAGGAAATGCCCATTACCTGGCCGATGTGGGTGCGGCCCTCCTGATGCCGCAGCCCAGCCTGTCACCGGCCTCCCTTGGCACGGCGCTGGCCGAGCTCATTGGCAATAGGTCACGCCTGCTCGTTATGGCGGAGGCTGCACGCGAGCTTGCACGACCCGATGCGGCCGAGCGCATCGCCCAGGCCTGCCGGGAGGTCGCCGGACTATGAGCGTAGCCCTGCGCTTCGGAGCCAGCCGGATGGGGCGGATGCGCCACCTCCATTTCGTCGGAATCGGCGGCTCCGGGATGAGCGGAATCGCCGAGCTCATGGCCAATCTCGGCTATCGGGTCTCCGGCTCCGACAGGCGAGTGAGCGCCGTGACCCGTCACCTCGAGGATCTCGGCGTAAGCGTCTCCATAGGGCACCGGGCGGAGCAGGTGAAGGGCGCCGACGCGGTCATCGTGTCCACTGCCATCGATCCGGACAATCCGGAGATCAGCACCGCCAGAGAGCATCGCATCCCCGTAGTCCGCCGCGCCGAGATGCTGGCGGAGCTGATGCGCTTCTACTACGGGGTCGCTGTGGCCGGGACCCACGGCAAGACCACGACGACCAGCCTGGTCGCGAGCGTCCTGGCAGAGGGCGGGCTGGATCCAACCTTCGTCATCGGCGGTCTCCTGAACAGCGCCGACGCCCACGCCCGGCTCGGCACCGGCCAGTACCTGGTGGCCGAAGCGGACGAGAGCGACGCCTCCTTCCTCTACTTGCAGCCCATGTTGGCGGTCCTCACCAACATCGACGCGGACCATATGCGCACCTACGGCAACGATTTCGACCGTCTGCGCGATACCTTCAAGGATTTTCTGCACCACCTGCCCTTCTACGGTCTGGCGGTGCTGTGCGTGGACGACGAGGAGACCCGCGGGCTGATTCCCATGGTCGCGCGCCCGGTACGCACCTACGGCACGGTCCCGGAGGCGGACATCAGGGCAGAGAACATCCGCCAGGACTGTTTGCGCACCCACTTTTCGGTGCACCGGACGGATGACGCGACGCCTCTGCAGGTGGAGCTCAACCTGCCCGGGCGGCACAACGTCCTCAATGCGCTGGCTGCCATCAGCGTCGGTTTGGAGCTTGGTGTGGACGAAGCGGCCATCCAACGTGCGCTGCGCAGCTTCGAGGGCATCGGACGCCGCTTCGCGGTCAGGGAGGTGACCGTCGGGGGTAATCGCAGACTGATCCTGGTGGACGACTACGGCCATCACCCACGCGAGGTGGCCGCCACCCTCGAAGCAGCACGACACGCCTGGCCGGGCCGCCGCCTGGTGCTGGTCTTCCAGCCCCACCGATTCACTCGGACCCAGGAGCTGTTCGAGGACTTCGTGCAGATATTGTCCGACGCAGACCTCCTGATCCTGTGCGAGGTTTACCCGGCGGGGGAAGCACCGCTGCCCGGCGCCGACAGCCGCACCCTGAGCCGCGCCATCCGCACCCGCGGAGAGGTGGATCCGGTGCTGGCGCGAGATCTGAGCGAAGTGCCCCGGCTGCTGCAGACTCTGCTCGAAGACGGTGATCTCGTCCTGACCTTGGGCGCCGGCGACATCGGCTCCCTGGCCACCCGATTGCCGGATCTTCTGCAGGCGGAAGGAGGGAGCTATGCCTCATCAGACCAAAGCTAGGCTTCACATGGGATGCGGAGAGCCGTTGAGCGGCAGGCTGTGTCGACTTCGCGGGCCGGCACGGTGGCTCCGGACCCCGTTCGGCGGCAAACGTCCGGCGACCGTTTTCGCCGGGGGGCAGACCCATCGATGAGCGCGCCTTGGACCAACACCCCGGGCTTGCGCGGAGAGCTCCGTTTGGACGAGCCCCTCGCCCGTCACACCAGTTGGCGGGTGGGGGGACCGGCCCGTCGCCTTTATCGCCCTGCCGACTCGGCCGACCTGGCGTACTTTCTGCGCGGTTTGGACCCGGAGGAGCCCCTGCTCTGGCTCGGGCTGGGCAGCAACCTGCTGGTCAGCGACGAAGGCTTTCGTGGCACCGTGGTCCAGACCCAGGGCTGCCTCACCACCTTGGCCCACGCCGGGACGCAAGGGATACGGGCCGAGTCCGGCGTTTTCTGCGCCAAGACGGCGCGTTTCGCCGCCAAGCTGGGGCTCACCGGGGTGGAGTTCCTCGCCGGGATCCCCGGGACGATCGGTGGGGCCCTCGCCTTGAACGCTGGTGCCTACGGCGGAGAAACCTGGGCGCGGATTCGGTGGGTGCGCACCATCGACCGACTCGGGGAGGTGCGCGAGCACCCTCCGGGGGACTTTCAAATCGGCTATCGCCAGGTCAAGGGCCCCGCGGGGGAATGGTTCTTGGAAGCGGAGCTGGAGCTGACGCCGGGCGATGCTGCGGAAAGCCTCGAGCGCATCCGCAACCTTCTCGAGCGACGCGGACACACCCAGCCCATCGGACTTGCCAGCTGCGGATCCGTATTTCGCAATCCTCCCGGCGATCACGCAGCTCGGCTCATCGAGGCGGCGGGACTGAAGGGAGTGCGGGAGGGAGGTGCCCAGGTGTCTGAAAAGCACACCAATTTCATCATCAATACCGGATCGGCCAGCTCCCGCGACATCGCTCGCCTCATCGAGCGGGTCCAATCGGAGGTCGAGCGTGCCAGCGGTGTACGCCTAGTACCCGAGGTTCATCGGGTAGGGGGTTGGGGATCGTGAACTCCAAGGTCGACGAGCTCGGCAAGGTGGCCCTGCTGCTCGGCGGGCACTCCGCAGAGCGTGAGATCTCGCTCAAGAGCGGCGCTGCCGTTCTGGCCGCCCTGGAGCGCAAAGGCGCGGATGTCCATACCCTGGACCCGGCGCAGCCCGATACCCTGGAGCGCCTCAGCACGGAGGGCTTCGCTCGGGTGTTCATCATGCTCCACGGTCGCGGCGGCGAGGACGGGCAGATCCAGGGTGCACTGGAGGCCATCGGTCTGCCCTACACGGGCTCGGGGATACTGGGATCGGCCCTAGGCATGGACAAATACCGCTGCAAGCTTTTGTGGCGAGGCTGTGGCCTACCGACCCCGGATTTCGCTCTACTGCGGAAGGAAGCCGACCTGGAGCGGGCGCGCGACCTGGGCTTTCCGCTCATGATCAAGCCCGCCCATGAGGGGTCCAGCATCGGGATGGCACGGGCGGACAATCCGGATGAGCTTGCAGCAGCTTGGCGCGCGGCCGCCGAGTATGACGCCCTGATCCTAGCCGAGCGCTGGATCGAGGGTCCCGAATACACCTGCGCCGTTCTGGGCAAGGAGTCCCTGCCCCTGATCCGCCTGGAAACTCCTCATACCTTTTACGATTACGAGGCGAAGTATTCTTCCGATACCACCAAGTACATCTGCCCCTGCGGTCTGGACGCGGCGGTGGAATCGCAACTGCAAACCCTGTGCCTGGAGGCATTTCAGGCAATCGATGCCCGAGGCTGGGGTCGCGTGGACTTTATGTTGGACGGCGAAGGGCACTCCCACCTGCTCGAAGTGAATACGGTACCGGGGATGACCGATCACAGCCTGGTGCCAATGGCCGCGAAGGCCCAGGGATTGGACTTCGACTCCCTGGTATGGCGCATCCTGGAGACCAGCCTTGAGCGGCCCTGACCAAACGCGAGGCCAGGACCTCAGGAAAGAGGCGCCGGGTCTGGGTAGGCGGCTTCTGCACTGGCTCATGGCACTCGGGCTACTCTCCCTGTTGGCCACCGCCGCTTGGCTGCTGCTTGTCTGGGAGCCCCATCGGCTTCCGGTGCGGGTCGTCACCGTAGACGGGGAAGTCGAGTATCTGAAGCCGGAGCAACTGCAGGCGACGGTGATCGACCATCTGAACGGCGGCATCCTTACTCAGGACCTGGTGCAGCTCAAAGCGGCGGCGGAAGCGATGCCTTGGGTGCGATCCGCGAGTCTGCGCCGTCACTGGCCCGATCGCCTGGAGCTCGCCGTCGTGGAAGAGGTGCCCTTGGCACGCTGGGGCAAAGATGCGCTGGTAGCCGCCGACGGAGTGGTGTTCAGACCGCCGGCCAATGATTTTCCGAAAGGTCTTCCCGAGCTCTCGGGCAGGGATGAGGAATCCCAAAGGGTAGTAGAGCACTTCCAGAGTTGGGAGACGAGGCTCGCAAGCCTCGGCCTCCGCATCGAAGAGCTTACCTACGATGCGCGCGGTGCCTGGACCCTTCACCTGAGCCGGGGCTTCACCCTAGCCTTGGGAAAAGCCCAGGTAGAGGAGCGGATCTCCCGCTTCCTGCGGGTCTACCCGGAGCTGATCCGAGTCGGGATGCCGTCGCTCATCGATATGCGCTACAGCAATGGACTCGCGATTCGTTGGGCGGATCCGGAGAAAGATGGGCATGGCGCCTCTGTCGGGGACGCGACCCGCTCGGCGCAGTTGAATTCACGGCCCTCAGGGCCCTCCAGGAGCTAGACCGAATGTCGAGACGAGGCGAAAAGAACCTCCTGATCGGACTGGATATCGGCACGTCCAAGATCGCCGCCCTCGTCGGCGAGCTGAAGGAGGACGAGCACATCGAGGTCATCGGGATCGGTATTCACCCCTCGCGGGGCCTCAAGAAGGGCGTCGTCGTGGACATCGAGTCCACGGTGCAGTCCATCCAGAGGGCGGTGGAAGAGGCGGAGCTCATGGCCGGATGCGAGATTCACTCTGTGCATGCAGGCATCGCCGGCAGCCACATCCGCAGCCTCAACTCCCACGGCATCACCGGTATCAAGGAACGGGAGGTGTCCCAGGCCGACGTGGACCGGGTCATCGAAGCGGCGCGGGCGGTGGCGATCCCGGCTGATCAGAAGATCCTCCACATCCTGCCCCAGGAATTCATCATCGATGATCAGGAGGGTATCCGCGAGCCCGTCGGCATGTGCGGGGTCCGGCTGGAGGCGCGGGTGCACATGGTCACGGGAGCGGTGAGCGCGGCCCAGAACATCGTCAAGTGCATCCGCCGTTGTGGCCTGGAAGTGGACGACCTGGTCTTGGAGCAGATCAGCTCCAGCTATGCCGTTCTCGGCGAAGATGAAAAAGAGCTCGGGATCGCCCTGGTGGACATGGGCGGAGGCACCACGGACCTGGCGGTCTTCACGGACGGCGCGATCCGACACACTGCAGTGATCCCCATCGCTGGCGATCAGGTGACCAACGACATCGCCGTCGCCTTGCGCACACCGACCCAGTATGCCGAGCAGATCAAGATCAAATATGCCTGCGCTCTTACCCAGCTCGCCCGTAGCGGAGAAACCATCGAGGTTCCCAGCATCGGGGAGCGACCCGCACGACGCCTGTCACGCCAGACGCTCGCGGAGGTGGTAGAGCCCCGCTACGAGGAGCTTCTCGGGCTGCTCCAGGCAGAGCTGCACCGCAGCGGCTTCGAAGCTCTCCTGGCAGGAGGTGTGGTCTTGACCGGCGGCTGCTCCAAGATGGAAGGACTCAGCGAGCTTGCGGAGGAAATCTTTCACATGCCGGTCCGGCTCGGTGCCCCTCAGCACGTGACCGGTCTGCAGGAGGTGACCAGCGATCCCATCTATGCGACCGGTGTGGGTCTCTTGATGTATGCCCAGCAGCACCGTTTCGTCCGGCACCCGGAGTTGTCCGAGTCCGGCGGACTGAAGGCCGTCTGGGAGCGGATGAAAAGCTGGTTTCAAGGCAATTTCTGACTGCGAGGGGTACAGGTCGGGACGTCGCGAGCGCAACCGAGCAGCAACACTTGGGGGTTTTCGTGCGACCCCCGGACAGAGAGCCCAAAGATGTGCAACTAGAGCGAGAGAGGAGAAAATCAATGTTCGAGCTGATGGATACCCAAACCCAGAATGCAGTGATCAAGGTGATCGGCGTCGGCGGCGGAGGGAGCAACGCAATCAACCACATGGTCGAATCGTCCATCGAGGGTGTCGACTTCATCTGCGCCAACACGGATGCCCAGGCCCTGAAGAGCTCCAACGTCAAGACCATACTGCAGCTCGGGTCCGACATCACGAAGGGGCTCGGTGCCGGAGCCGATCCCGAGGTGGGCAAACGTGCCGCATTGGAGGACAAGGAGCGCATCCACGATGCCTTGGACGGAGCCGATATGATCTTCATCACCGCCGGTATGGGTGGCGGGACAGGTACGGGCGCCGCACCGATCGTCGCTCAAGTAGCGCGTGAGCTCGGCATCCTGACCGTTGCCGTAGTGACAAAACCCTTCCCTTTCGAGGGCACCAAGCGAATGAAGGTGGCGGCCGAAGGCATCGCGGAGCTGGGTCGTCACGTGGACTCCCTCATTACCATTCCGAACGAGAAGCTTCTCGCCGTGCTCGGCAAGGAGATGAGCCTGCTGAGCGCCTTCAAGGCGGCCAATGACGTGCTTCTGAACGCCACCCAGGGCATCGCCGAGCTCATTACCCGTCCAGGCCTCATCAATGTCGATTTCGCCGACGTCAAAACCGTCATGTCCGAGATGGGGCAGGCAATGATGGGCACGGGCTCATCCAGTGGAGAGCAACGGGCTCGGGAAGCGGCGGAGGCCGCCATCAGCAGCCCATTGCTCGAGGACATCGATTTGGCCGGCGCCAGGGGTATTCTGGTCAACATCACCGCCGGCATGAGCCTTTCCATCGGTGAGTTCGACGAGGTAGGCAACACGGTGCGCGATTTCGCGGACGATGAAGCCACCGTCGTGGTCGGCACCGTCATCGACCCGGAGTTGGATGACGAGCTTCGGGTGACGGTCGTTGCCACCGGCCTCGGGCAAGGTCATCGTGATCACGCATCCAAGCCCGCGACACAGGAGCCGCCCATCCACCTGGTGGCAAAAGGGGCACATCCGGAGTCCGCAATACCCGATTACCGGGATATGGACCGTCCGGCGGTCTACCGAAAGGGACACGGTGCTGCCGCAGCTGTCCAGGCGCAGGGAGAGCCCGGCTCGGAAACAGACCTGGATTACTTGGATATCCCGGCTTTTCTGCGCCGGCAGGCGGACTGAGGCAATTTTCCGCAGGGCTTCCGCTTTCCGCCCCCGCGTGCCTCGATCTTGTCCACCTTCGACGTCGCGTCGGTAGCCGCATAGGATTCCTGTGTGACTGCCGACGCGCCTTGAAATCCAATAAGATTCGTACGCTATCATCTTCTCCCGCTTTCCCCGACCCTTCAGCCAGGGTAATCACCAAAACGGGATCACGAAGAAAATCAATAGATTTTCTTGCAAAGAAGTTCCGTACCTGATTAAATTACGGGAAATCCCTAAACCGGGCATGCTGGCTCTGCCCAGACGCCATGGCAAGGCGACTGTGCGTCGGGGCATCAGCGGAGCCGGACTAGGATACCAGGGATCCGCAGACCGCTGTCGAGCGGCTGGGGGCTGCGCGGCAAGGAGCGACCCTTTGGGAGCACGAGGCTTTCCCTCGGGTAGTCCGCGATGTACTTGGATCGCGACGGGAGATACGGCAATGATCAGGCAGCGAACCCTGAAGAATGTGATCCGGGCCACCGGGGTTGGTCTACATACGGGCGATAAGGTTTGCCTGACTCTGCGTCCGGCCGAGCCGGACACGGGGATCATGTTTCGCCGCATCGATCTGCCACAGCCTGTGGAGATCAAGGCCAGCCCCGAAAACGTCGGCGATACCAGTCTATCGACCACTCTGGTGAATGGGAACGCGCGAATCTCGACGGTGGAGCACCTTCTCTCCGCCTTTGCCGGCCTGGGGATCGACAATGCCTACGTGGACGTGACCGCCGCGGAGGTCCCCATCATGGACGGAAGCGCAGGTCCCTTCGTGTTCTTGATCCAGTCGGCGGGGATCGCGGAGCAAAATCGGCCGAAGCGCTTCGTTCGCATCAGGCGGCGAGTGGCCGTGGAGGAAGGGGACAAGCATGCCGTTTTCGAGCCTTTCGAGGGGTTCAAGGTGGATTTCTCGATCGAGTTCGATCATCCGGCATTCATCTCGCGGATCCAGGAGGCGAGTATGGACTTTTCGACCACCTCATTCGTCAAGGAAGTCAGCCGCGCTCGCACCTTCGGCTTCCTGCGCGACGTCGAGGCCCTGCGCCAAAAGAATCTCGCCCTCGGCGGCAGCATGGACAACGCTGTAGTGGTAGACGACTACCGGGTGCTCAACGAAGAGGGCTTGCGCTGCGAGGACGAGTTCGTCAAGCACAAGATTCTCGACGCCATCGGGGATCTCTACCTGCTGGGTCATTCGTTGATCGGCGCCTTTCGCGGGCACAAGTCCGGCCATGGCCTCAACAATCGACTGCTGCAGGCCCTGATGGCGGACGAAACGGCGTGGGAGCAAGTCATTTTCGAGGATGCGGACCGCTCCCCCATCTCCTACATGCAGCCGCTGGCTGTTTCCTAGCGGTCGCCGGCTCCGGTCTTCGCGAGCCTGCGCAAGGCCGCTGCAAGTCGGGCATCGGCGATTCCTGCTGCCGCTTCTATCAAATGCTGTACCGCTGCGGCAGAAAGCTTGTGTGTCGGCCCCGTCCGGCGCTCGCCTGCGGAAGGCCGGACTCGAATGCGCCAGGCGGATATGGAACCATAACGTGTATCGAGGCCCAGCTCGATCTCCGGTGCAAAGAATCGCAGACGTGAAGACCAAACAGGCGAGTCAGTCACCAGCGTCAGCACCCGGCCATCGAGCGAGGCATGCAGGCAATGCTCGTCCAGTGGCGACCCGAGGACATCACGGATCTCCCGCAGTAGTCTCCCGTTGCGCTGCACCGCCGCGAGGCTCACGGCAGTTGTCTCGTCAGGGCGCAGGAAGCGGCTGACCTGTTGAAAGTACCTGGGCACGACAGGGAGGGCGGATCGAATGCGCGTCTTCTTGGGAGGGAGGACCGGAGCTTCTGTGCAGAGAGTACGGCAATTTCTTGCTCTGTGGTAGACATAAAATGAATCGATTCTCCTTGCCGAACGAGAGGCGGTGCCAAGGCGCCGCCCGAGCCCTTCTGGGCGTCTTCACCGCAATCGCCGTAGTCGCCGGAGCCGGGATCGGGGGTTACTGGTACGGGCGAACGGTCGCTCCGTCCCGAGAGATGTCGCGCGAAGCGCTCTCCAGAATCGAATCCATGTTGGTACGGGAACGCAAGGCGTTGGACGATGCCAGCCGGGAGTCTCAAGCCCAGCTCGACGCCTTTGCCACTCGCGTCGGCGAGATGCAAGCCGAGATCCTGCGCCTGAACGCATTGGGGGAGCGCTTGGTGGACATGGCCGACCTGGATTCCGAAGAGTTCGATTTCGAGAGCGCCCCGTCGGTGGGCGGACCGGAAGATGTCGGTGTGGCCAGCGCGACGAGCCTGGACGAGCTGATGGGAGATGCGAGGGACATGGTCGCCCTCATCATCGACCGCAAGCGCAAGCTCGAGCAGCTCGAACAATCGATCATGGAGAAAGACCTCGAGAAGCACGCTACTCCGTCCGGGTGGCCGATCCACTCCGGTTACATTTCCTCGAAGTTCGGCTATCGCAGACATCCCACCGGGGGAAGAACCCGGTTCCACTCCGGTGTCGACTTCGCGAGTAAGCGAGGGACACCCGTGCATGCGACTGCGGACGGGGTCGTCGTCTTCAGTGGCTGGCGCTCGGGGTATGGTCGTCTCGTCGAGATACGGCACATGGACGGGATGGTTTCCCGCTATGCCCACAACCAGACCAACTTGGTGGCACAGGGCGAGATGGTCGAGAAAGGGCAGGTCATCGCCAAGCTCGGCTCCACGGGTCGCTCCACCGGTCCGCACGTTCACTTCGAGGTCCGTATCGACGGTCAAGCCGTGAATCCCCTGAAGTACATCCGCACCACTTCGAAAAAGACCAACAGCTGACGCAGGACGGGATCGGCGTCATTCATCCCCCGTCGATGGGGAGGGGATAGCAAAGCCCGAGCCCGAGTTCCGAGCAATTCGACACCTGAGTGAAAAGGTCAGACTTTCCTCTACTTTACATATAGTTCCAAAATATTTCTCTTGAAATTTCTACTTATTCAGTTATACTGATGCTCCCATTCCACGTGCTGATGCAGAAAGGGGGGATTATGAATCGACGCCATTTTCTCGGGTTGGCCTTGTCCACTGCTGCAGCTCCGGTATTCGCCGCAAAACACAACCACACACCACGACATGTTCTCGCCCTCCACAACCTCCATACGAACGAACAGATCGAAGTAGCCTACCGCATCGGTGATTACTACCAACGCGACGCATTGCGAAAGCTCAATCGATTTCTGCGGGATTACCGCACCGAGGAGATCGCCGTAATCGACCCCAAGCTCTTCGACCTCCTTTATGACCTTCAGAAACGCACTAGAAACTCTGACGGCGAGTTCGAGATCTATAGCGGGTACCGCTCCCCCCAGACCAACGCCATGTTGCGCAGACACTCCAAGCGTGTGGCCAAGCACAGTCTGCACATGAGCGGAAAGGCAATCGACCTGCGGCTTTGCGGGTGCTCCATCAGCAGGATCCGGGACACCGCCGTAGCGATGGGTCGCGGTGGGGTCGGATACTATCCTCGCTCGAACTTCGTCCATGTAGATACGGGTCCCTTTCGGACCTGGCGCGCCTGATCTTCTTTCTCCAACAAGCTCCTGATAGACCCCTGATCACAGAGGAGGCCGTGTGCGCGGCTCCGGGTTTTTCTTTCCCGGAGGGGGCAGCTCTTCTGGTCAGGAATGCGGATGAGGGTACATTGCGTTGCCGTGGAAGCGAGCCGGGGACCCCTTAGGCCTTGATGGGCGAGAAAGATCCCTTTGGTAGCCGCCTGTTTTCTACAACCCGAGAGGCCGAGAAATCGCTCCGATAAGCTCGCAAGGTGTGTCGAGCGGGTGGCGAGCCGGGTTGGCCCGCCGCTTCACCTCGCCGGCACAGGGTAAGCGCGTATTACACCTCAGCCGAACACGACGTTAGCGCGGTAATCGTCATTCCAAGCGGCCTTGCGCCGCTTCTGGGATAGGCGTAGCGAGGAAGATTCGCACTCGAACAAGTTCATGCACAGGTGTCGTATGGATGTCATGATCGCCGGGGCATTGCCTCTTTCAGATGCGGCTGGCGTCCTCAGCAGAAGACGACATCGAGGCGCCAATGCAGTCGGTTCTCCACGCCCCAGTGCCCGCGAACGGCATGCGCGAAGCGCCTCGCCTCAGGCGCGATAGAGTTGAGAAAGAAGCGCCGCTCCACACTTTGGGTATCGCCGAGCGTGCACAACCGCTCGACCATGCCGATACTGCGTAGCCCTATCCATTGTGCCGTGTTTGGAAGTGTTCGCAGCCCCTCGGTGATCCAGTAGCGGCGAATTTCCAGGCGTCCGTGATCTGAGGTTCCCTCGGTTTTTCGTCTTCCAAGGGAGTGAGCTGATGCTACCAGATGTTCCTCCTTCCGAGCCGCGCTCCAGTCTTTCAGGAACTGCACGGGTGGGGTGTAGCCGAGGGTAGAGTGCAGCCGCTTACGGTTGTAGAACACCTCGATGTACTCGATGGTGTGGGACTTCATCGCCTCGTGGGAGGCGAAGCGTTCCCCGAAGATCCGCTCGTTCTTGAAGCTATTGAACCAGCTCTCGGTTGGGGCGTTGTCCCAACAGTTGCCCTTGCGGCTCATCGAGCAGAGCATGCCATACTCGGCCAGCTTCCCTTGAAAGGCATGGCTGGCGTACTGGCTGCCGCGATCGGAATGATGGATCAGGCCTGGGGCTGGTTTACGGCGAAAGCACGCCATGCTCAGCGCATCGATAACGAGATCGGCGCTCATCCGTGGCTTGAGCGACCAGCCCACCACTTCGCGGTTGAACAGATCAAGCACGATCACCAGATACAGCCAGCCTTCATCGCTCCAGAGGGACAGGTGATATCTGAGGTCCAGACCTGATTTGGCCCGCTCGGTGTAAACTCTCGCGCCAGCAGGTTATCGGCCACGGGCAGAGTGTGCTTGGAATCGGTCGTGGCCTTGTAACGGCGCTTGTGGCGCCCATGAATGCCGTTCTCACGCATCAGGCGCTCCACCCGTTCCTTGCCGGCGCGCAAGCCCCGTGCGCGCAGTTCTCGGAGCATCCGCGGGCTGCCGTAGGCCTTGAGCTCGGTATGGATGGACTGGATCAGGACCAGCAACTGGGTATCCGCCAGCCCCTGGCGATCGGCGGTGCCGCCACGCTTCCAGGCTCGGTAACCGCTGACACTGACCTCTAAGACACCACACAGCTCGCTCAGGGCAAACTGATCGCGATGCGCATCGATCCAGGCGTACTTCACAGCGCATCCCTCGCGAAGTACGCCGTCGCTTTTCGCAGGATGTCGTTCTCCCGCTTCAGCCGAGCATTCTCTGCCCGCAGACCCGACAGCTCCATCTGCTCGGGACTCACCTTAGCGGCGCCCGCCCCGTTGAGCCTACCCGCATCGAATTGCTTCACCCAGTTGCGTAGCGTCTGCTCGACCAGGCCCATCTCCTTGGCCACCGCACCCACGCTCTTGCCATCCTTGACCCGCTTGACCGCCTGCTCCTTGAATTCGGCGGTGTACTCCCGCTTAGGAATCTTCTGCATCATCGTCTCCTGTGTGACCGATAGTTTACGTCACCCTTGGAAGACGAAATTTCGGAGGAACCTCAAGTCATCGATCAGCCCGACAGGCTCGCCGCCTGAGAGCTGTACACCTGATTTGACAATAACTCATAATATTGGTACTAGCTGAGTATGTTGGGCACCTCGAAAAATCGCCTTTGTTTGCCGAGCACGCACATCTACAAATGGATAAACATAGATCACGTTTCCAGGAAACTGAATTTTTCGAGGTGCCCTATCGATTTCTGCAACCGGAAATCGCAGCTACTGAACCCTAAGAATACAGAAGTCAGTTTAATCCAGCGGGGGAATAGGTCATGCCAAGTATCGATGCAATACCATTTCCGTACGAGTTCGACATAGATCACATCGCCCTGATCTGAATAGACATGCAGCGCGATTTTTGCCTGCCTGGCGGTTTCGCGGAGTCCCTGGGCAACGACATCGGCAATGTTCAACCTTGCATATCCGTCATCGCGGCACTTCAAGCGGCGTTTCGCAAGGCCGGCCTACCCGTTATCCACACCAAGGAATGCCACAAGCCGGACCTGTCCGATCTTCCGACCGCCAAGCGCAACCGCGGCAATCCCAAGATCAAGATTGGTGACGTCGGGCCGATGGGGCGAATCCTGATCGATGGCGAGCAAGGATCGGACTTCATCGAAGAAAACGCGCCCGTCGCGGGTGAGCTGGTGATCTCCAAGCCGGGCAAGGACGCGTTCTACGACACGGTCCTTCACGAGTACCTGATAAGGCGCAATATCTCCAACCTCGTCATCACGGGCGTGACCACCGAGGTTTGCGTTCAGACGACCATGCGCTGCGCTAATGACCGTGGTTATGACTGCCTGCTGGTCGAGGACGGTTGCGACAGCTACTTCCCCGAATTCAAGGAAGTCACGCTGAGAGCCCTGGTCGCGCAGGGCGGTATTGTCGGCTGGACCTGCAAATCTGACAAGATCCTCGCCTTTCTGAACTCGCTTTGAGCCAGCCGCGAACGCTAATTGCTGCACCCCCTCCGATAATCGAATCTCGATTGCCGGGTCCCGGTTGTCATCAATCGGCGACGCGGGGCGGGACCTGATGTGCAAGAGAACAGCAGCGGGCACTCCAACCATGGGCTATCGATGACGCAACCCGTTGATATTGTTTTTTCGCCGGTTCCGCCGGGCGGACGGGTGCCGTACTGGCGCCTCGTCCTTCGGAGCTGCTCGCAGCTTTGCTTTCAGACGAACGAATTGACCGGCCTGTGCTTTCTAGCAGCCGTCCTCGTCGCGTCACCCATCGCCGCCGCTTATATGCTTATTGCTGCGATCATCGCGCCGGGCGGGCGCATGTTGCTGGGAGAACGGGGGCCGGTGCTCGCAACTGGGCTGCCCGGCCTTAACCCTTGCCTCATCGCCGTTTCGCTGCCCGCCTTCTTTCAGACGGGCTGGACCAATTTGGGCATGTGGGGCGTGCTCCTTGCCTGCGTAGCGATCGCCGTCGTTCTGGTGCGCATCCTTGTCGCCGTCCTGCCGTTTCCAATTCTCGCGCTGCCATTCCTGATCATTTTTTGGGTTCTGCATGCGCTGGTGCCGCATATCGACGTCCTCCAGCCAATTGCTTTTGGAGCTACCGAGCCCGCGGCGTTTCACCCACTGACGGCCGTGATCTTCAGCCTGGGCCAAGCCGTATTCTCCCCCACCATTCTGTCCGGCATGCTGTTTATCGCCGGCATGTTTCTGAGCGACCGGCGACACGCCTTGATCGCGCTCCTAGGTGGCGTCATCGGTACGTTCGTTTCCTACTACAGAGATGTCGATCCGGCGAGCGTCAACCTTGGGCTCTACGGTTTCAACGGCGTGCTCACGGCCGTATCAGTGTTCGTGATTTGCGGTGGCAGACTCCGCCTTGCCGTTCTCGGCGCTCTTCTTGCGACGATCATGATGCCGGCGATCGCCGATCTCGGTTTACAGACGCAGTCTGCCCCATTCGTGTTCACCACCTGGCTTGTGCTGGCACTGGGCTGGATCGAAGATAAATGGTTCGGCGTTGAAGAGACGAGCGAACAACCACCTCCCAGGATACCTGAACAAAACATCTAAGGCACCACACCAATAGGAAATTGACAGATGTCCGATCCTATCGCTTCAACGGTCCTTCTCAATTTCGTGCAATACGCTAAGAAACTGGGCCAGACGGACGACTGGAAGCCGTTCCGCCCCGGCGTGACTGCTCAGTGGCTTTACAATGAGGGGAAGGGGGGCGCCGCCGGCGTTCTTCTTCGCTACGAGGCCGGCGCCCGCGTCGCGCTGCACGAGCACATAGGATACGAGAATGTGTACCTCATCGAGGGCGATCAGTTCGACGAATATGGCCACTATCCTGCAGGCAGTTTCGTCATAAACCCGCCGGGTACACGGCATTCACCCGGAAGCGAAGGTGGCTGCGTGGCCTTGTTGATTTACGAAAAGGCTGTGCGCTTTGTCGACGCCGGCTAGCCCCCGAGGCACGAATCTTGGTCGCCACCCCCTCACCCACCGTGGATTGGCAGGTCTTCCCCCCAGGTCTCGACGAGCTTAACCGCCGTCCTGCCCATTGTTTCGTCGGGCGCCGAATAAAGCAGGTACCATGGAACACGCCGCCTGCCGGGTATCTTCCGATTCAAGCGACCGATGAAGATCCGTTTTGGACTAACGCGCAAAGTCTTTCTGGCACTCTTGATTGTTGCGCTAATGTTAGTTGCGCTGCTGGCCAGCGTGTTGCACTGGTCGTTCCAACGTGGATTTCTTGACTATGTGCGCCGCCTCGAGTTGGAGCGGCTCGATCCGCTGGCGACCATCCTGATCGCGGAGTATGAGGAACGCGGAGATTGGGATTGGCTGCTCGAGCACAAAGGGTTGTGGCACGACTTGGTGCGCCGAGCAGCTGGGCGGAATACGCACTACGAGGCCATTCCGGATGGTGGCGGGGAAGAGCACCGCCGCCATCCACACCCGCTTCCTCCACATCTCTTTCCCGGACCTCATCCACCACCGGCGCCTGATCGCGAGCCTCAGGCGGGTACCTCGGATAGGCTACTTCCGTGGCCTCCTGTCCCATTTCAGCCCGGCGACCAGCGGCAAGTGAGTCCCGATGATCGACCCCCGACTTACCCGCCCGCAGCGTCACTTGCGGATCCAATGCCGCCGCGCGCTTCGCAGGCGCGTTTGCTCCCCCCACCACCCGGCCAGGGACTGATGCGCCGCCTCACGCTGCTCGAAGCAGATCGGACACCGGTTATCGGTCCTCCCGAGCCGCACCCGGAGGCACTGCTGCGACCACTGAAGAGCCATGGCAAGACCATTGGCTGGTTGCGCCTCCTGCCGTTACCCGGGCTGACCGACACGCTCGACCTGGACTTCCAACAACGCCAATCGCACATCGTTCAGATCACCGCGTCAGCCGCACTGCTGTTGGCAGCCTTGGCCGCCGTCGTGCTGGCGCGGCATCTGCTTGGCCCGATCCGCACCCTAACCCGCGATATGGCCGCTCTCACCAGCGGGCGCTTCCAAACCCGCACCGAGATCTCGCGTCGCGACGAGCTCGCAGAGCTGGCGAGGGGCTTCAACAAGCTCGCGCAGACTCTGGAGCAGAACGAGACGTTGCGCCGGCGCTGGGTCGCCGACGTCGCCCATGAGCTGCGCACACCGCTGACCATCCTGACCGGCGAGATCGACGCCCTTGGCGAAGGTATCCGCCCATGGAATGAGCGCGCAAGGGCCTCGCTTCAGGCGGAGGTTGAAAAGCTGAACAAGTTGGTCGACGATTTACAGCAGCTCGCCCTCTCCGATCTTGGCGCGCTCGCCTACCGCAAGCGGGAGCTTGCGCTGGAATCCCTGCTGGGGCTGGTTGTCCAGCGGCATGCGGACGACTCCAATAAGGCCGGGCTGCACCTAATCTCTGATCTTTCCGAGCCGCCGAGCATGGTCGTCGCGGACCCGGACCGCTTGACTCAGCTCTTCGACAATCTGCTCCAGAATAGCCTGCGTTACACGGATTCGGGAGGCTGGGTGCGGATTGCGACCCGGCGCCGCCACGACCAAGTCCTGATTGATTTTCAGGACAGCGCGCCCGGCGTGCCGCGGGACGTATTGCCGCGCTTATTCGAGCGCTTTTTCCGGGTCGATGAGTCCGGCAACCACTACGGAGGCGGCGCCGGCTTGGGGCTTGCGATTTGCCGCAACATCGTTGCGGCCCATGACGGATGGATCCGGGCCAAGCCATCGCCTCTGGGCGGACTGTGGATTGCGATCTCACTGCCTTTGCGGCAGCATTAATGACTAGCGTTTCCGGAATCCACCGGCTGCCGATGCAAAACGCCAGGGCCTCGATCCTTATCGTAGAAGACGAGCCGAAGCTCGCCCAATTGCTCGTCGATTATCTGAGCGCGAGTGGCTTTGCGACCCGTGTGCTCGACAACGGATTGGATGTTGTCCGCACGGTGCGTGATGCTGAGCCGGACCTGATACTGCTCGATTTAATGCTGCCCGGCAAGGACGGCATCGACCTGTGCCGGGAGCTTCGCGCCTTCAGCCAGGTGCCCATCATCATGGTCACGGCGCGGGTCGAGGAGGTGGACCGTCTTCTTGGCCTGGAGCTCGGCGCCGATGATTACGTGTGTAAGCCGTTCCATCCGCGCGAGGTTGTGGCACGCGTGCGCTCGCAATTGCGCCGCATCGACTGGCTGCGTGAGCCCGAAGGGGAGCCATTGGGAGGGCTCGTGCTCGAGGAGACCAAGTACGAGGCGCGACTCAATGGCCGTCTGCTCGATCTTACCCCCGTGGAGTTTCGGCTCCTCAGCACACTGTTTCGCCAGCCGGGCCGCGTTTTTTCTAGAGATCAGCTTATCGAGAACGTCTACACAGACCACCGCATCGTCACCGACCGGACCGTCGACACCCACGTCAAGAACCTGCGCCGCAAGCTCAAAGAGCTAGCACCGGACAGCGATTCGATCCGTTCGGTATATGGGATCGGATACAAGTTGGAGCTCTGAGGCATTCTCTAGCATTCGCCGGACAGGCCACCATTGCGCATCCACCACCATCGGCGTCGTCCGTCGTTTTAGAGCGCGCAAGAGCTTCCCTGCAACCGGCTCTTTGCGGCAGCGCAGATATCCTGATCCTATTCCACCATTTCTCCACACTGGCTCCAAGTTAAGAGCTTAGCCTTAGCAGTGCAGAAACATACATGAGGATCAGCCATGAACACTAAACAGAGACTCTTAAATGCCATTTCTCTCGTCCTTTCCGCCTCTTACGCCTTTGCAGCGGCAAGCCCGGCGGTAGCGGCGAGCACCCTGCCTTTGAGCTACCCGGTCGTCGATACCGGCCAGACAGCGTTTTTCAGACCTCTCCATTTCCTCAACAACTCGGCCTAATTTTTGGACACTATCCTACTTCATAGGGCTCTCGCCGACCTCAACCACCAGCCGCTTGCCCATGGGGGTTTGCGCGCCAAGGCTGGTTAACCT
>Ga0210085_1000081_pt1 | contig 42460 bp, 34 predicted proteins | sample China_Galinas_PW_5_FD_184866 | JGI IMG/M metagenome (GOLD analysis project Ga0210085, IMG submission 184866) | Wetland microbial communities from San Francisco Bay, California, USA, that impact long-term carbon sequestration - China_Galinas_PWC_D1... | ecosystem: Environmental > Aquatic > Marine...
CTCAGCGGTCGAACAGGTTCGAATGCGGGTTGAGCGAGCGGGCGCGCGAGAAGTCGCGCACCGCAATCGCAGCACGGCCGCGCTCGGCTTCGATCCGCGAAAGGACGAGCCAGGTTCGCCAGTTGGTCGGCTCGCGTTCGGTCGCGGCGCCCGCGGCGGCGGCAGCGGCGGTCAGGTCCCCGCCCGCCTCCAGCACCAGCGCCTGCTGCAGGCGCGGTGTGGCCGCGCTCGGCTCCACGTTCTCGGCGCTGCGGGCCGCCTCCAGCGCCCCCTGCAGGTCGCCGGCACGGAAGTCGGCCTCGCTCTGACGGACCAGACTGGTCGCCGCCAGCGGGATCGCGATCGCAACGATGGCGGCGATCGCCACCGCCGCGACGCCGAGCCGCGTGCACAGGCCGAAGCCTTCGTCCCCGTCGCCTGACCAGAGCGAGGTGACGAGGATCGCGGCGAGCAGCAGCATCGCCGCCGCGAGCACCGGCATCTGCCACATCCAGTCGAAGGCGGCAGCGAAGAAGAAGGCGACGCAGCCAGCCAGCGCGGCGGCAAGCGCCGGCCGCGCCGGCGGCGCGGCGAGCAGCGCTGCTCTCGCGCCCCCGCCGAGGACGGCCAGCAGGAAGGCCAGTAGCAGGAGCAGGCCGACGATTCCCAACTCGCCCAGGGTCTGGAAGTAGAGCGAGTGGGTGTCGCGGACGATCTCGGGCACGTCGCCGGTGCGCGCCCACCAGTACTCGAAGGTCCCCGAGCCGGTACCGGCGAGGGGCTCGTTTGTGTTCTCCTTCACCGCCGCGCTCCACAGCTGGTAGCGGTTCTGGCCGGCGGCGCTACCAAGGCGGTCGGCGCCCTTGCCGGGGCCCTCGGAGCGCTTGAATTCGGCCCAGGCGTCGGAGGCGCGGCCGGGGCCGCCCGCCGCCGCGAACGCGACCAGCGCCACCAGGGCGACGGCGCCGAGAGCGGCGAGCGTCTGTCCTCGCGAGGCGACCGTCCAGCCGGGGCGCTCGATCCGCCCCGCGCCGCGGCAGATCGCCACCTGTGCCATGGCCGCGAGCGCGCAGACGCCGAGCGTTATCGCCAGCATCCGGTCGCCCTGAGCCGCCGCAGTCGAGTTGAGCAAGCCTTGCTGGAGGGCGTCGTAGCGGTCGGCAACCAGGATCAGCGCGGCGCTGCCGGCCGCGGCGACCAGCAGGGTGGGCAGCTTGGCCACGCGGTCGGCGCTGAAGCCGACGAAGACCGCCGCGGCGATCGCCGCGGCGCCGATTCCGCCGCGGGAGAGGGTGAAGAAGATCGTCAGGGAAAGCATCGGCAGCGCCGCCGCGGCGGCGGCGCGCAGCGCCACCTGGCGGGCATCGGTCGCGACCCCCAGCACGAGCGGCACGCCGATCGCGATCATCGCCGCCAACGCATTCCAGTAATGCAGCGGATAGGAGAGCCTTTCCTGGTTGTTGCTGAGGAAGACGGCGGTCTGGTTGGCGCCGGCGAAGAGGCCCGGCTCGAAACGCGAGAGCAGGGCGACGCCCGCGACGAGGACGATGCCCGTCGCCACCGCGCCGGCGAAGCGACGGGCGCCTTCCTTGCCGATCGCGAAGACCGCGAAGGCGAAGACGCCGAGGTACCCGGCAACCCGGGCGACGTCGGCGGCGGTGCGCTCCGTGCTCTCGGTCCAGGTCAGGCTCAGCGCGGTCCAGATGACGAAGGCCGTAAGCAGCCCGAGCGCGATCCAGGCGAGCCTGCCGGGCCGCCGCCGGGGCAGAGCGCCGACCGCCACCGCGGCGAGGACGACCCACCAGACGGCGATCCCGACCTGGTCGTGCACCAGCGGGTCATAGCCACCCCCCTTCAGCCCGAGGTAGGCGACCAGCGAGAAGCAGAGCAGCCAGATCGTGGTGGCGCCCCACTCGACTCGGCGAGCGTGATCAAGGGGCACCGTGCGCCGCATCGAAGCTGTGGTCATCGGGTTCTATGCTACGAAGCCGGATCGGATGGACTGCGGCGCACGCGGACGGCGCCTTCCCTCGTTGTCGGATCGATGATCGAAACGCTGAAGAACGGGCTCGGGTTGTGCGCGATCGCGATCGCGGCCCTCGTCCTGCCCGCGACGGCGGCCGCCGCCCCCGTCGTCCCGCCGGAAAACTCGGCGGCAACTCAGTACACCGAGGCGATCCCGACTGGCGGCGGCCAGAAGGACGCCGGCAAGGTGGGCGACCGCGGCAAGCGCTCGCCGGCATCCGTGCTCGGCTCGCACAGGGCGAAGAAGCTCGAGGCAAAGGGTCGCGAGGGGCGCGAAGTGGCCGAGGTCGTAGCAGCGACCGCGCCGCGCTCCGAGACCGCGCCGGCGCCCGACCCGGAATCCGCTTCCAAGCCGGTCGGCGAAAAGGCCGCCAACGGCAACGACGACGAGAAGAAGGCCGACGGCGGCGCGGCGAAGAGGAAGGAGCCGCCGAACGGGCCCCAGAGCGCCGCGGCCGAGCATCGGCTCGATATCCCTGCAGGCTCATCCGGTCTGGGAGAGGTGCTCGCCCAGGCGACCGGCTCCTCCTCGACCGGCGAGCTCGGCGGCCTGCTGCCGCTGATCCTGCTGGCGACGATCTTCTGGGCGATCGCTTTCCTCCTGCGTCAGAGGCGGCGGGCGGCATAGTGTCCGCCACTAGCATGCGCGTCTTGCCGGCGCGGACCCGCACCCATGCCAGCCTCGCGGCGCTCGGCCTTCTGTTGGCCGTGACCGCGCTGCTCTTCGCCGGCGCAAGCCGCGCTGACGCTGCCGCACGTCCGCTGCACACCGGCATCTCCTACGTCTACGACAACGACGCCGCCGCCTTCGAGAACGCCAAGCGCGCCGGGGCGACCCTGGTGCAGACGCCGCTGCGCTGGGCCTCGGTAGCGCCGAAGCAGATCCCCGCGGGCTGGGATCCAACCAACCCCGCCGACCCCAACTACGACTGGGAAGAGATCGACCTCTGGGTGGCAAGGGCAGCGGCGGCGGGCTTGGAGCCGATCCTGCAGGTCCGCGGCGCGCCGCTTTGGGCGCACCGCTGCCACAGCGGCGAGACCGATGTCCCCTGCAACCCCGACCCGAATGCGCTCGCCGACTTCACCACCGCCGCCGTGCGCCGCTACAGGGGCGACTTCGGCGGCCTGCCGCGGGTGCGCTACTGGCAGGGGTTGAACGAGCCCAACCTGAGCCTCTTCTTCATGCCGCAGTACGTCAACGGCAAGCCGGCCTCCCCCTACATCTACCGCACCCTGATCAACCGCTTCTACGCAGCGGTCAAGGCGGTCGACCCGGCCAATCTGGTGATCGCCGGCGGCCTCGGCCCGATCGCCGTGCCGAAATACACGATCGGCCCGATGCGCTTCACCCGGGAACTGCTCTGCATGCGCGGACACCGCAGGCCGCGCCCGACCGGCGGCAGCTGCGAAGGCGGCGTGCACTTCGACATCTTCGACATGCACCCCTACACGACCGGCGGCCCGACCCACGAAGGCGGCGTCAACGACGTCCAGCTCGGCGATCTGCAGAAGCTGAAGACGCTGCTCGCCGCGGCCGACCGCGCCGGGCGGATCAAGGGCGTCTTCAAGCGCACGCCGCTGTGGATCATGGAGCTCTCCTGGGACACCAACCCGCCGGACCCGGGCGGGCTGCCGATGAAAATCGAGAGCCGCTGGATCGCCGAAGCGCTGTTCCGCTCCTGGAACGTCGGGATCGAGTACTTCTTCTGGTACAGCCTCCGCGACCCCGAGCCGGAGCCGCTGCCCTGGAGCGAGACGCTCTCCTCCGGCTTCTACTTCCGCGGGCCCACCGTGACCCAGGACCAGCCCAAGGAAATCCTCTACGCCTACCGCTTCCCCTTCGTCGCCTACCCGCACAAGAAGGGCAAGAGGGGTGGCCTCTTTGTCTGGGGCCGCACGCCGAACAGCACGCCGGGCCGGGTTGCGATTCAGATCTTCAAGGGCGGTAGGTGGCGGCGGGCCGCAGTCATGCGGGCCGATCGCAACGGGATCTTCCGCGGCCTGGTCAAGCGGCGTTACGGCCGCAACCGCAAGGGCGCGGCGCGCGCCGTGTACCTGGGCGAGCGCTCGCTGCCGTTCTCGATGCGGCCGGTGCCGGACTTCGCCCACCCCCCATTCGGCTAGAGCCCACCGGGTCCGGCGGCAGCGATGCCTAGACTGCCGCGCGTGGACGCGGGCAGCGCGAAGATCGGAATCGTCGGACTCGGCTACGTCGGGCTGCCGCTGGCCGTGTCCTTTGCCGAGGCGGGCCGCAAGGTCGTCGGCCTCGACGCCGATCCGGGCAAGGTCGAGGCGCTCAACGCCGGGCGCAGCTACATCGAGGACATCTCCGACGACGTGCTCGCGCCGCTCGGCGAGCGCCTGCGGGCGACGACCGACGTCGCCGGGCTGGGTGAGTGCGAGGCGATCGTGATCTGCGTGCCGACGCCGCTGACCGGATCGCGCGAGCCCGATCTCACCTACCTAAACCAAGTTGCGGCAGGGCTGGCCGACGTGCTGCGCGAGGGGCAGCTGGTCGTGCTCGAGTCGACGACCTATCCGGGCACCACGCGCGAGCGCCTACAGCCGGTGCTGGAGAGCGGCTCGGGCCTGCGGGCCGGCAGCGACTTCCATCTCGCCTTCTCGCCGGAGCGGATCGATCCCGGCCGCACCGACTACACCGTGAGCAGCACGCCGAAGCTGGTCGGCGGACTGACGGCGGCCTGCGCCGAGCGGGCGCGGCAGCTCTACGAGCTGGTCTGCGAGCAGGTCGTCGTGCTCTCGACGCCGGAGGCGGCCGAGCTGGCGAAGCTGCTCGAGAACATCTTCCGCTCGGTCAACATCGCCCTCGTCAACGAGCTCTCGCAGCTCTGCGAGAAGCTCGGGATCGACGTCTGGGAGGTAATCGATGCCGCCGCGACCAAGCCGTTCGGGTTCATGCGCTTCGACCCGGGGCCGGGCATGGGCGGCCACTGCCTGCCGGTCGATCCCTTCTACCTCGCCTTCAAGGCGCGCGAGCACGACTTCTACCCCGAGTTCATCGAGCTCGCGGGCAAGGTCAACCGCTCCCAGCCCGCCTACTGCGTGGATCGCATCGGGCGCGCCCTGAACGAAGACGAAAAGGCGGTGAAGGGCTCACGCGTGCTGCTGCTGGGGGTCAGCTACAAGGCCGGGGTCGGCGATATCCGCGAGTCGCCGGCGCTGGAGATCGTCGGCCTGCTGCGCGAGCGCGGCGCCGAGGTCTCCTACCACGACGCCTTCGCCCCCGAGCTGGCTGAGTTCGGCCTGCGCTCGGTCGGGCTCGACGAGGGTCTCGCCACGGCCGACGTGGCGGCGATCGTCACCGCCCACCCGGGGATCGACTACGCCGACGTGGTCGAGCGGGCACCGCTGACGATCGACTTCCGCGGCGTCACGCGCGAGATCGAGTCGCCGAAGCTGACCCGGCTGTAGCGCTGCGGCCGCCGGGGGGATCTCGTGGGACGGCGCGGCGCGGCGTGATCCGTGCCTACGTAGACGGATATACGGCGCCAAATGATCTGGAGACTCTTGACAGTCTGTTTAGGCATTGCCAGGGTCCCGCGTCGCGAGGAGGCATCGACCTGACCCGGCCGTAGCTGGTCGCCTGGCCGTCAGCGAGCCCAGTGGCGAAACCGGCCCGCGACCTGCAACAACGAATCCAGGAGGCTCGATGAGGAAGCAGCTGATGTGCATTGGCATGGCGCTGATCGTGGCGCTGGTCGTCCCGACCGGATTCGCCGCCGGCGCGACGACGGTTCCCGGCCATACCGGCAAGACCAGGATCGACAGCGACGGAAACGGCATTCCCGACAAAGGCGTCAAGGTCAACGGCCACTACACCTCCGTGTACGCCTACGACGCCAACGGCGATTACTACTGGGACCTCGGCGACGGTCGCATCCAGGGCACGGTGGGCTCGATTGACGACCTCGATGAGGCGACGCTGACGACCTGCGACTACGTCGTCAACTACCGCGGGGCGTTCGAAAACGACCCCTTCCAGGACACCGGTGTGATCTTCAACCACATCCGCTGCCACGGCTACGAAAGCGGTGTTTTCCAGTACCAGATCGTCAACGAGTCGGACCCGCGCTACAGCGGCAACCCGGACTGGGCGATCTGGGGCAACTGGGAGTACCACGTGCTGACCGAATCCGGCGCCGGCAACCTCGTTCAGCCGCGCGGCCACGTCGGCTGACCGCCACCTCCCAAGCGATTCAAACGCCACCGGCCCGCGTAACGCGCGGGCCGGTGGCGTCCAGCTCGGCGGCCCGGTTCTTCTCGTCGCCGCGGAGGCGCTCGGCGAGGCGCACGTCCTCGGCCGGCGTCGCGCCGCGCGGGCTGGTCCCCTTGATCGGCTTCAAACGAAGGCGGCATCCGGCAGCGACGAGTCGTGCGGCGCGGCCATCCTCCGTCCTTCGCCCGCGAAAGCGGGGCAAACAAGCGCGCCAAATCGGGAGTGAAATGTGCGCGAAAGCGGTATCGGCGCCGGGCGCTTCCTGCTCACCGGCAGCGTACGCGCGAACCTCGACACGCAGACGTGGCCTGGCGCGGGGAGAATCGTCCGAGGTGGACTTGATCGGCGAGCTGTCGGCGGACAGCGTCGTCGCGATCGAGATCAAGGCCACCGCGGCTCCGGGGCCGTCAGATGCCAGGCACCTCGTCTGGCTACGCGACCGGCTCGGAGAGCGCTTTCTCGCCGGCGCTGTGCTGCACACCGGCCCGCAGCCGTTCCAGCTGAACGAGCGGATCTTCGCACTGCCGATCTGCACTCTGTGGGGATAGCCCTACCAGCCCTCAATCCAGTCACCGCGCACCCGAGCGTCGACTACGGCTCGGTCGTCGCAGCGGCGCCGCTGACGATCGACTTCCGCGGCGTCACCCGCGAGATCGAGTCGCCCAGGCTCGTGCGGCCGTAGGGCAGGACAGGAGAGCAAATCTACGCAATAAAGTTGCAGGGATTTGTATCCTTGACCCATGAATTCCTTTGACAAGGTCGAGGTCATCGAGCTTTTCCATGTCGCCTTTCTCGACGTCCTCGCCAAACGGGTCGACCGCGCTCGCTACGTCCTCAAGGGTGGCGCCAACCTGCGCTTCTTCTTCAACAGCCTGCGCTACTCCGAGGACATCGATCTGGATCTCTGCGGCGAGCAGCCCTGGCGTCTCCAGGAGAAGGTCGACGCGCTGCTGGCCGGCGGCCCCCTTCATCTGGTTCTCAGAGCCGCCGGCCTGAGGATCGCCAAGGTGAGCCCGCACAAGCAGACCGAGACAACCCAGCGCTGGAAGGTGGCAATCGAGCACGCCGCGGGGACTGCGAGAACGAAGATCGAGTTCTCCAACCGAGGTGACCTCGATCCACGCCGCCGTGTCGATGTCATTCCCCAGCGCATCGTCTCCCCCCACGCCCTGCGCGCCCCGGCGGTTCAGCACTACGTAGACGACGCGCCGGCCGGGCAGAAGATCGCCGCCCTTGCCTACCGGTCGGAGACCCAGGCCCGCGACATCTTCGACTTGGATCTGCTGCTGCGGCAAAGGCAATTGGCCGTGGGTGTCGTCGACCCGGAGTTGCTGGGCAAGGCGGCGGAGATCGCCCTTCACCTGCCGTACGGCGTCTTCGAGGATCAGGTCCTTCCCTTCCTCGAGCAGGATGCCCGAGAGCTCTACGAGGGTCCGGAGGCCTGGGAGGCGATCCAGATCTTCGTCGCCGACAGCCTGGAGAGGGCGCGATGAGGCTGACCGACGCCTACCGCAGCCTCAAGCAGCTCGACCGGCCGGTGATCACGACCGAAGAGGCCGGTGCCCGCTGGGGGACGAAGCCCCGTACGACCAGTCACCGCCTGAAAGCGATGTCCGAAAGTGGCTTGATCGGGCATCTGCGTCCGGGGCTCTGGTCGCTCGATCCGGATATCCCCCCGTTCGCCGTCGCGTCCTACCTGACTCCGCCCTATCCGGCCTACGTCTCCTTCTGGTCGGCCCTGGCACATCACGGCCTGATCGAACAGATTCCCCGTCGAATCTCAGTCGCCTCGCTTGGAAGGACCCGTACGGTCAAGACGGCCGTCGGCGCCTATGAGATCCACCGCCTTGCGCCCGAGCTCTTCGGCGGCTATCGCGACACCGGTCGCCACGGCTACGTCGCCACCCCCGAGAAGGCGATCTTCGACACCGTTTACGTCAGGGCGGCGGCCGGCAAGAATGCGTTCTTCACCGAGCTTTCCCTGGGCAGGGACTTCAACCGGAAAGAGGCCGGCCGCTGGGCCGAGCTGATCGAAAGCCCGCGCTTGCGGACGCTGGTGTCGCGCCGCCTGCGCGAGGTCCTATCCGGGGAGAGCGGCGGTAACGGCGGCTGAAGGGACGGCGCCGAGCGCCGCCGCCGCGGCGCTCGCCTTCAGCAGCATCTCCCCGTACTCCTCGTCGGGGTCGGAGAGGGCGACGATCGCGCCGCCGGCGCCGATCGTGGCGGACGCGCCGTCGAGGACGATCGCGCGGATCGCGACGCTGAGGTCGCAGCCGCCGCCGAGGCCGAGGTAGCCGATCGCCCCCGAGTAGACGCCGCGCGGGCCGCCCTCCAGCTCGTCGATGATCCGCATCGTGCGCCGCTTCGGCGCGCCCGTCATCGAGCCCGGCGGGAAGCAGGCGCGGACGCACTCAAGCGGACCCAGCTCCTCGCGCAGCAGGCCGCGCACCGTTGTGACCAGCTGATGCACCGTCTCGTAGCTCTCGACCCCGATCAGCACCGGGACGTGGACGGTGCCGACCTCGCAGACCGAACCGAGGTCGTTGCGCAGCAGGTCGGCGATCATCAGGTTCTCGGCCCGGTTCTTCTCGTCGCCGCGCAGGCGCTCGGCGAGGCGCACGTCCTCGGCCGCCGTCGCGCCGCGGCGGCTCGTTCCCTTGATTGGCTTCGCTTCGACCCAGCCGTCGCGGTCGATGCGCAGGAAGCGCTCAGGCGAGGAGCTGAGCACCGCGGTCTCACCGAAGCGCACGAAGGACGAGAACGGCGCCGGGTTGACCCGGCGCAGCTCACAGTAGAGGTCGAGCGGGGCGATGCCCATCCGGTCCACGGCGATGCTGTTCGTGAGGCAGACCTCGTACGTCTCCCCCTCGGCGAGCAGCCGCTTGCACTCCGCGATCTCCTCCAGATAGCGCTCGCGCGAGCGGCCGAGGCGCAGCCCAGCGCCGGCATCAGCGTCGGCGGGGCGCGTTTCTCGGGACATATCCGAGGAAGGCGCCCCGTCCGGCGGGGTGGGCAGCGATTCGAGGTGCTCGGCCGTCGCCGCGAGCCAACGATCCGCCTCCAACTCGCCTCCGGTCTCGACAAGGGCCAACAGGTAGGTGCGGCGTGCGGCATGATCGAAGGCGATCATCCGACCGGCGAAGACGAAGGCTGCGTCAGGCAGCCCCGACTCGTGCGCTGCGTCCCCCCCGCACTCGGCCTTGAGCTCATAGCCAAACCAGCCCGCAAACCCGCAATCGAACTCGAACGGCAGCTCCTCGGCCACCTCCGGCCGCGCCCGCGCAAGCTCCTCCGCCAGGTAGTCGAAAATCGATTCCGTTCGAAGCTCGACCCCTCCTCGGCGCTCTACCCGAACCTCGCCTGCGGGCACGTCGTAGGAGATCTTCGCCCCCAACGGCCCGTCGTCGTCGCCCATGAACGAGAAGCGGGCATCTCCGTCCGTGCGGCTGCTGTCCAACCAAAAAGCATTCGCGCTCTCCCCGTACAAGCTCACGAACGCACTCTCAGAATCGACCAGCCGATCGAGGCGCTTCACGATGAGCCTCGGTCGAGGGAGCACGGGGACACTCCCGCCCGGACTCGCGGGCTTCGCCCGCTCTGAGTATCCGCCCGTTCGGGAGTGTCCCCGTGCTCCCTTTCGCGAAACGCTCGGCGTGCTCCCCAGGAATCGCTCGCTCAGGTCGTGGAAGTTCGTAAGCAGGCGACGGCCGTGCTGTGCGCAGACGGACTCTGGGTGGAACTGGACACCCCAGAGCGGGCGGTGGCGATGTTCGAGCGCCATCAAAACGCCGTCGCTTGTCCAGGCAATCCCGCGCAGCTGCTCAGGAAGCGGCTGCTCTACGGCCAGCGAGTGGTAGCGGACCGCTTGGAACTCGCGCGGGACGCCGGCGAAGAGCGGCGAGTCGTCGTGCAGGACCGCGCTGAGGCGGCCGTGCATAGGTTCGGGGGCGGGCACGACCGCGGCGCCGTGCAATGCGCCCAGCCCCTGGTGGCCGATGCAAACCCCCAGCAGCGGCGCCGTGGAGTGGCGGATCGCTTCTGCGCAGACGCCGAAGTCCTCGATCCGGTCCGGCCGCCCAGGCCCGGGTGAGATGACGACGTTGTCGAAGCCGAGACCGGACAGCTCGTCCCAGCTCGCCGCGTCGTTGCGGACCACAAGTGGCTCCTCACCGCTGGTCTCCGCCAGCAACTGGAAGAGGTTGTAGGTGAAGGAGTCGTAGTTGTCGATCAGCAGCGTCGTCAAGCGGCCCGAGATTGCCACAATGGCCGCGTGCCCGATCCCCGCTACGGCGTCTTCGAGACCCTGCTCGTTCTCGATGGCCACCCAGTTGAGCTCGACGCCCACCTGACCCGGCTCCGCGGCAGCCTCACCGAGCTGTACCCGGACCGGGCAGCCCCCGAGATCGACGCGTTCGATGCTCCGGAACCGGACTGCGTAATGCGAATCGATGTTCTGCCGAGCGGCGACCGGCTCGAAGCCGAAGTCTCGTTTCGGGAGATCGGACAGGAGTCGGAGCCGACCGCACTACGCAGCCTCCCGGTTCCCGGGGGGCTCGGCGCGCACAAGTGGGCCGACCGCTCGCTGCTCGACCATGCGCAGATGAGCTCGAGCGGGCTCCCGCTCATCCTGGACACCGACGGGAGCGTGCTGGAGGCGGCTCGCGCCAACCTCTTCGCCGTCCGCGACGGCGCCCTCTTCACACCGCCGCTCGACGGCCGCATCCTGCCCGGAATCACACGGGCGCGTCTGCTCGAGCTCGCCCACTCGGCCGCGATCCCCGTTCACGAACGAGTGCTGAGCCATGCCGACCTGCTCGAAGCCGATGAGGTCTTTCTCACCGGCTCAGTACGAGGCATCGAGCAGGTGGACTCGCTTGATGGCACTCCGCTGAGGAAAACAGCAGTCGAGAGTCCCGACCGAAATCAGCGCGAGTCCGGGGAGGTCGATGACCAAGCGGGGCGGTCACGACACGACTCCCGCGTAGCAGCGCTACGTGGGATGTCGGGGAGGGGGCGCATCCGCGCCGGTCACCCGGGCGCATCCGGACCGCGATGAGTTCGGGAGGGGCTCTCTTATAAGGTCCCGCGCCGCGTATGCGCTTTTACGAGTACGAGGCACGCAAGATCGTCGAGCTGGCGGGGATTCCCGTCACCAAGTACGGCTTCTGCCAGACCGCCGACGAGGCCCGTAGGGCCGCCGAGGGGATCGGCGGGCCGACCGTGATCAAGTCGCAGGTGCTGAGCGGCGGCCGGATGAAGGCCGGCGGCGTCAAGTTCGCCGACACGCCCGACGAGGCCGCCGAGCACGCCGAGGCGATCCTGAAGCTGGAGATCAACGGCCACATGCCGCGCGGCGTCCTGGTCGACCCGAAAGCCGAGGTCAAGCAGGAGTACTACGCGAGCGTCGTCTGGGACGGCACCGCTAAGCGGCCGCTGATGCTGTTCAGCGACATGGGCGGGATCGACATCGAGGAGGTCGCCGAGACCCACCCCGACCACGTCGGCCGCGGCCACCTCTCCAACCTCCTGCCGATCGCCGACTTCGAGGCCAAGCAGGCGATCGCGGCGACCGGCGTCACCGGCAAGCAGCTGCAGCGGGCTACGCCGATCCTCGCCCGTCTCGCCCGTCTCTTCCGCGACAACGACATGACCCTGGCCGAGATCAACCCGCTGGCAGAGCTCGCCGACGGCAGCTTCGTCGCCCTCGACGCCCACATGGAGATGGAGAACGAGGCGGTCGGCCGGCAGAAGGGCCTGTTGCGAAAGGCGCTGGAGATCGCCGAGGACGACACCCGCGAGCCCTACGAGCCCTCCGCCTTCGAGCGCAACGTCGCCGCAATCGACGCCGCCGACCACCGCGGCGTGATCCAGGGCAAGGACCACGGCTTCGAGGGCAACCTCGGGCTGGTGATCGGCGCCGGCGGCGGCTCGCTGACGCTGACCGATGCCGTCCGCAACCAGGGCGGCAAGCCGGCCAACTACTCGGAGATCGGCGGCAACCCCTCGGTCGCCAAGGCCTGCGGCCTGGCCAAGGAGGTGCTCGAAAAGGACGGCGTCGAGAAGATCGCCGTGATGATGTCGATCGTCTCCAATACCCGGGTCGACATCGTCGCCCGCGGCACGATCAAGGCCTGCCTCGAGCTCGGCAAGGACCCCGGTGAAACGATCGCGATCTTCCGCATCCCCGGCGCCTGGGAGGACGAGGGCTTCAAGATCCTCGACAAGTACGGCGTCGAGTACTGCGACCGTTCGGTCTCGATGTGGGAGGCGGCCGGCCGCGCCGTCTCGAAGATCCAAGGAGCCACTGCGTGAGCATCCTGCTGAACAAGGACACGACCTTCATCGTCCAGGGGATCACCGGGCGCGAGGCGGTCAACCTGACCCGCGAGTGCCTCGACTACGGCTCCCGGGTCGTCGGCGGCGTCACCCCCGGCCGCAAGGGCCGCGAGGTGCATGGCGTGCCGGTCTTCGACACGGTCGAGCAGGCGGTCGCCCACCACGGCGCGCCGATCGACGGCTCGGTCATCACCGTCCCCCCCGCATTCACCAAGGACGCCGCGCTGGAGGCGATCGAGAACGGGATCAAGCTGATCGTGATCGTCACCGAGCGCATCCCGCGCCGCGACGTCGCCGAGATGGTCGAGCTGGCCGATATGCGCGGGGCGCGGATCATCGGCCCCAACTGCCTCGGCCTTATCGTCCCCGGGGTCTGCAAGATGGGCGGCATCGGCGGGCCTGCGAAGGACGCGGCCAAGGCCTACGCCCCCGGCCCGGTCGGCGTGATGAGCCGCTCCGGCGGGATGACGACCGAGATCTCCTCCTCGCTGACCCAGGCCGGCCTCGGCGTCTCGACCGCCGTCTCGATCGGCGGCGACGCGATCATCGGCTCGACCTACGCCGAGTTGATGCCCTACTTCGAGGCCGACGAGCAGACCCAGGCGATCGTGATCTACACCGAGCCCGGCGGCCGCATGGAGGCGCAGCTCTCCGAATGGGTCAAGGAGAACGACAGCCGCCTGCCGATCGTCGCCTTCATGGCCGGCAAGTTCATGGACGACGAGGAGATGAAGGGGATGAGCTTCGGCCACGCCGGCACGATCGTCGAGGGCAAGGAGGACACCGCGACCGAGAAGATCGCCCGGCTCGAAGCGGCCGGCATCCCGGTGGTCGAGCGGATCGACGAGATCCCCGACGCGGTCAAGCAGAAGCTCGGGGTGACCGCCTGATGGCCGAGACGCTGAACAGGGTCTTCATCGATGTCGAGGTCGACGCATCGATCGCCGGCGACGCCGAGCTGGCCCGCAAGCTCGAGGAAGTCTGCCCCGTCGACATCTTCGCCGCGACCGACTCCGGCGTCGAGATCGTCGAGGAGAGCCTCGACGAGTGCGTCCTCTGCAACCTCTGCGTCGACGCCGCTCCCGAAGGCGCGATCAGCGTCGTCAAGCTCTACGAGCGCTAGCCTCCGCGGTGTGCGCATAGCGGCGGCGACAGCAGCCCTGCTGCTCCTCGCGGTCACGGCCGGGCACGCCTCGGCCTCACCCCGGGTCGCGGTGGTCGTGCTCGAGAACCGCGAGTACGACAAGGTGATCGGCAACGACGCCGCTCCCTACCTGAATGCGCTCGCCCGCCGCAACGCGCTCGCGACGCGCTACTACGGCGTCGCCCATCCCTCGCTGCCCAACTACATCGCGCTGCTCGGCGGCTCGACCCTCGGCATCGACGAGAACTGCACCGGTTGCGTGCTGCGCGGCGACAACCTCGCCGCCCAGCTCAGCCGCGCCGGTGTCGGCTGGCGCGCCTACTTCGAGGGGATGCCGCATGCGTGCTTCGCCGGCGCCGAGCGCGGGGACTACGTGAAGCGGCACAACCCGTTCATGTACTTCCGCCCGGTCTTCGCCCTGGCCCGCCGCTGCCGCCACGTCGTCCCGCTGGCCCGGCTGCGTGCGGACCTGCGCAGGCGCTCGCTGCCGGCGTTCTCCTGGATCGGCCCCGGCCTCTGCCACGGCGGCCACGACTGCGGCCTCGACACCGTCGACCGCTGGCTGGCGCGGCTGATCCCGCGGATAGTGCGCAGGCTCGGCCGGCAGGGGTTCGTCGTCGTCACCTTCGACGAGGGCACCAGCGACCGCGGCTGCTGCGGCCGGCCCGGCGGCGGCCGCGTCGCCACGATCGTCGCCGGCCCGGCGGTCCGCCGCCGTGCGCGCCTGCGCCGCCCGATGAACCACTACTCGCTGCTCGCCACGATCGAGACCGTCTTCGGCCTGCCTCGGCTCCGCCACGCACGCGGCGCGCCGACCCTTCTACCGACCCTGGCTCGCTGAAGCCCACCGGGCGCCGTGTGGGAACGGTCACACTGATCTTGACATCGATCGATGTCCCGATTACGTTACATCGATCCCTGTAGTGGGTATTTGCGGCGGGAGGCTCCCAGCCCCTGCACGCCCTGTTTCGCACTCCAAATCGAAAGGCATCGACGTTGACTGACAGTCCCCGTCGTGTCGCCATCGTCGGCGGCAACCGGATCCCGTTCGCGCGCTCCAACTCGGTCTACTCGCGCGCCTCCAACCAGGACATGCTCACGACCGCCCTCGACGGCCTGGTCGAGCGCTTCTCGCTGGGCGGCGAGGCGCTCGGCGAGGTCGCCGGCGGCGCCGTGCTCAAGCACTCGCGCGACCGCGACCTGACCCGCGAGAGCGTGCTCGGCACCCGCCTCGCCCCCGAGACCCCCGCCTACGACGTGCAGCAGGCCTGCGGCACCGGGCTGGAGACGACGATCCTGGTCGCCAACAAGATCGCCCTCGGCCAGATCGACGCCGGTGTCGCCTGCGGTGTCGACACCACCTCCGACGCCCCGATCGGCGTCAACGAGGACCTGCGCGAGGTGATGCTCGACGCCAACCGCGAGAAGACGACAGCGGGCCGGCTGAAGCTGCTCGCGCGGCTGCGCCCGGGCCACGTCGTTCCCTCGATCCCCCGCAACGAGGAGCCCCGCACCGGCCTCTCGATGGGCGAGCACTGCGCGATCATGGCCTCCGAGTGGGGCATCGGCCGCGAGCAGCAGGACGAGCTCGCCGTCGCCAGCCACCACAACCTCGCGGCCGCCTACGAGCGCGGCTTCATGGACGACCTCGTCAGCCCCTACCTCGGGCTCGAGCGCGACCAGAACCTGCGCCCCGACTCCTCGCTCGAGAAGCTGGCCAAGCTCGGCCCGGTCTTCGGCGGCGAGGACGGCACGATGACCGCCGCCAACTCGACCCCGCTCTCCGACGGCGCCTCAGCGGTGCTGCTCGCCAGCGAGGAGTGGGCGGAGCAGCGCGGCCTGCCGATCCTCGCCTACTTCGTCGACGGCCAGACCGCGGCGATCGACCACGTGCACAAGCGCGAGGGCCTGCTGATGGCTCCCGCCTACGCGATGCCGCGGATGCTCGATCGCAACGGCCTCGGCCTCGGCGGCTTCGACCTCTACGAGGTCCACGAGGCCTTTGCCGCCCAGGTGCTCTGCACGCTGCGCGCCTGGGAGGACGAGCGCTTCTGCCGCGACCGGCTCGGCCGCGACAAGCCGCTCGGCTCGATCGAGCGCGAGAAGCTCAACGTCAACGGCGGCTCGCTCGCCGCCGGCCACCCGTTCGCCGCGACCGGCGGGCGGATCGTCGCCTCGCTGGCCAAGCAGCTGCATGAGCGCGGCTCGGGCCGCGCAGCGATCAGTATCTGCGCCGCCGCCGGCCAAGGCGTCGTGGCGATCCTCGAAGCCCCAGGAAAGGACGGAAAGTGAGCGACCTATACACGCAGATCGTCAACTCGCCGCCCGGCAAGCTGATCGCGCCGCGCGTCGGCCTGCCCCAGCCGGTGGCGCTGAAGCGCCGCACCGACGGCGCCGAGGAGGCGCCGACCTCGGTGCTGAGCGGCGCCGCCCCCGGCGGCCGGCTCGAGCAGGAGCTCGAGCGTGTGCTGGGTGAGATCGGCTCGCCACGACCGGCGAAGTCCGACAGCCCGGTAGGAGCGCTCGTCTTCGACGCGACCGGGATCTCCGACTCGACCGAGCTGGTCGAGCTGCAGCGCTTCTTCCACCCCGATGTCAAGCGGGTCCAGCGCTCCGGCCGAATCGTCGTGCTCGGCACGCCGCCGACCGGCCTGCCGGCGCGCGCGGCGACCGCGCAGCGGGCGCTCGAGGGCTTCACCCGCTCGCTCGCCAAGGAGGCCGGCCGCGGCATCGCCGTGCAGCTCGTCTACGTCGCCGCGGGCGCCGAGGGCCAGATCGACTCGACCCTGCGCTTCCTGCTCTCGCCCCGTTCGGCCTACGTCTCCGGCCAGGTGGTCCGTGTCGGCCCCGCCGTGGCGGAGGCGCCGACGGTCGAATGGAAGCAGCCGCTCGACGGCGTGCAGGCGCTGGTCACCGGCGCCTCGCGCGGTATCGGCGAGGCGATCGCGACGACCCTGCACCGCGACGGCGCCGAGCTCGTGCTGCTCGACGTGCCCGCGCTCAGCGAGGACCTGAAGGCGGTCGCGGCGCGGCTCGGGGCGGAGACGATCGAGCTCGACATCACCGACTCCGACGCGCCGGCGACGATCGCCGAGCGGCTCGCCGACGGCATCGACATCGTCGTCCACAACGCAGGCGTCACCCGCGACCGCACGATCGCGAAGATGCCCGAGGACCGCTGGACCTCGCTGATCGAGATCAACCTCTCCAGCGAGGAGCGGATCAACGACGAGCTGCTGCACCGCGACCTGCTGCGCGCCAACGGCCGCATCGTCTGCGTCTCCTCGATGAGCGGCATCGCCGGCAACTCCGGTCAGACCAACTACGCGACCTCGAAGGCCGGCGTGATCGGCATGGTCGAAGCGCTCGCCCCCGAGCTGGCCGAGCGCGGCGCGACGATCAACGCTGTCGCCCCCGGCTTCATCGAGACCCAGATGACCGACGCGATGCCGATCGCGATCCGCGAAGCGGGCCGCCGCATGAACAGCATGTCGCAGGGCGGCCTGCCGGTCGACGTCGCCGAGACGATCGCCTGGTTCGCCAGCCCGGCCTCGGCCGGAGTCAACGGCAACATCGTCCGCGTCTGCGGCCAGAGCCTGCTGGGGGCCTGACGGTGGCCACCCGCACGCTCGACAGCCCACCCTCGATCCTGCCGCTCTACGCCCGCGCCGCGGCACCGCTGATCCCCGGCGCCTCGCACCTGCCCTTCGTCCCCGGCGGGGGCGGCGAGATCCCCGAGGGCGAGCTGGTGCTGGAGGGTGTGCGGCCCGACCCTGACGCTGTTGCCGCCTATTCCCGCGTCTGCGGCTTCTCCCTGCGCGACCACCTGCCGCCGACCTACCCGCACGTGCTCGCCTTCCCGCTGCACATGGCGACGATGGCCGACGGCGGCTTCCCCTTCGGCGCGGTCGGCCTCGTCCACGTCGAGAACCGGATCGAACAGCGGCGGCGGATCGGCCTCGGCGAGGAGCTGAAGCTCGTCGTCCGCCCCACTCCCCTGCAACCCCACCGCAGCGGCAGGACCTTCAGCCTGATTTCCGAGGCCAGCGCCGGCGACGAGCTCGTCTGGCAGTCCGAGAGCACGATGCTGCGCCGCGGCCCCAGTCCGGACGCGTCCGCCATTGGTGGGGCTGAGCCCGACAAAGGGCGAACGCAGGGGGATGGAGAGGGTGACGACGAGGGATTGACGCCGAGCGCCAGCTGGCGGCTCGGCGGCGACCTCGGGCGGCGCTACGCCTCGGTGTCGGGGGACCGCAACCCGATCCACATGCACTCGCTGACCGCGAAGCCGCTCGGCTTCCCGAGCGCGATCGCGCACGGGATGTGGACCAAGGCGCGCTGCCTGGCGGCGCTGGAAAGCCGCCTGCCCGAAGCCTTCGCGGTCGAGGTCAGCTTCCGCAAGCCGATCCGGCTGCCCGGCAGGGTCGAGTTCCTCAGCGACTCCGGCAACGAGCAGATCCACTTCGCCGTACGCGACGCAAGGCAGCAGATACCCCACCTCGACGGGAGGACCAGCAAGTGAACGGAAATGGCAACGGAAGCGTCGCCGAGCGCAGCATGGGCGTCGGCCTGCGAGCGCTGAACTGGCTCGCGGGCTCCGACCTGCTCGACCGGATCCGCGTCCGCAAACAGGTTGAGCGCGCCCTCTTCCAGGGCACCAAGGGCGGCTTCCGCACGGCGACCGCCGCCGGGCGCACCTTCAAGGCCGCGCAGAAGCTCGGCAAACCGGCGCGCCAGGCGACCGGCAAGCCGCGCAGCCTCTTCGACGTCACCCCCGACGAGGAGCAGCAGATGTTCCAGGAGGCGGTGCGCGACTTCGCCGCGGCGAAGGTCCGTCCCGCCGCCCAGGAGGCCGACGCCGAGCGCAAGATCGCGCCGGAGCTGCTCGCCCAGGCGAACGAGCTCGGCGTCAACATGCTCGGCATCCCCGAGGAGCTCGGCGGCGTGATGCACGAGCAGGCGGCGACGACCGCAGCCCTGGTCGGCGAGGCGCTCGCCCACGGCGACATGGGGGTCGCCTACGCCGTGCTCGCCCCCGGCGCCGTCGCGACCGCGATCGGCCAGTGGGGCAGCGCCGAGCAGGAGGCCGCCTACCTGCCCGCCTTCGGCGGCGAGAACCAGCCCGCCGCCGCGCTGGCGCTGCTCGAGCCGCGCCCGCTCTTCGACCCGCTGAAGCCGCAGACGACGGCGCGGCGCGATGGCGAGGACTGGGTGTTGAGCGGCGCCAAGTCGCTGCTCGCCCGGGCCACCGAGTGCGAGCTGTTCGTCGTCGCGGCCGACGCCGAGGGCATCGGGCCGGCGCTGTTCGTGGTCGAGTCCGGCCAGGACGGCCTCTCGGTGCAGGATGAGCCGGCGATGGGGCTGCGCGCCGCCGCCACCGGCCGCCTGCTGATCGACGACGTCCGCCTGCCCGCCGGCGCGCTGCTCGGCGAGGGTAAGCGCGAGGACTACGTCGAGTGCGTGCAGCGGGCGCGGATCGCGTGGTCGGCGCTGGCGGTCGGCGCCGCGCAGGCGGTGCTCGACTACGTGATCCCCTACGTCAACGAACGCACCGCCTTCGGCGAACCGGTCTCCAACCGCCAGGCGGTCGCCTTCGGCGTCTCCGACATCGGCATCGAGACCGACGGGCTGCGGCTCGCCGTCTACCGCGCCGCCGGCCGCGCCGACCAGGGCCAGGACTTCGGCCGCGAGGCCGCCCTGGCGCGCAAGCTCGCCGCCGCCAAGGGGATGGAGATCGGATCGGAAGGAGTGCAGCTGCTCGGCGGCCATGGCTTCGTCAAGGAGCACCCGGTCGAGCGCTGGTACCGCGACCTGCGTGCAGCGGGCGTCATGGAGGGCGCCCTGCTCGTCTAGGCCCGGCCTGAACGAACGAAAGGCAGAACGATGATCAATCTCGAGATACCGAAGAAGTTCAAGCCGCTGGCCAGCCAGGCCAACCAGGTCGCGACCGAGGTCTTCCGGCCGATCTCGCGCAAGTACGACGAGGCCGAGCACTCCTATCCCAAGGAGCTCGACATGCTCGCCTCGCTGATTGACGGGATGAACGAGGGATCCGACATGGGCGGCGCCGGCGCCGCCGGCGTGCGCCGCGAGTCGAGCGAGGACGGCGACTCCAACCGCAACGGCTCGAACCTCTCGACCGTGCTCGGCATCATCGAGCTCTGCTGGGGCGACGTCGGCCTGCTGCTCTCGATGCCGCGCCAGGGCCTCGGCAACTCGGCGATCGCCTCGGTCGCGACCGAGGAGCAGCTCGAGCGCTACGGCGGTAAGTGGGCGGCGATGGCGATCACCGAGCCCGAGGCCGGCTCGGACTCGGCCGCGATCCGCACCACGGCCGAGCTCGACGGCGACGAGTACGTGCTCAACGGCGAGAAGATCTTCGTCACCTCCGGCGACCGCGCCGACCTGATCGTCGTCTGGGCCTCGCTCGACCGCTCCAAGGGCCGTGCCGCGATCAAGTCGTTCATCGTCGAGCGCGACAACCCGGGCCTCAACCTCGACCGGCTCGAGCACAAGCTCGGCATCCGCGCCTCCGACACCGCCAACTTCACCCTGCAGGACTGCCGGGTGCCGAAGGAGGCGCTGCTCGGCGACCCCGAGGTCAAGGAGAAGGGCTTCGCCGGGGTGATGGAAACCTTCGACAACACGCGGCCGCTGGTCGCGGCGATGGCGGTCGGCGTCGCCCGTGCCGCGCTGGAGCGGGCACGCGAGTGCCTCGCCGAGGCCGGGGTCGAGATCGACTACGCGGTGCCGGCGCTGTCGCAGCCGGCCGCCGTCGCGCGCTATCTGGAGATGGAGGCCGACTTCGAGTCCGCCCGCCTGCTCACCCTGCACGCGGCCTGGATGGCCGACAACAGCAAGCCCAACTCGCTACAGGCCTCGATGGCGAAGGCCAAGGCCGGGCGCACCTGCGTCGACGTCACCCTCGGTTGCGTCGAGCTCTGCGGCGCGGTCGGCTACGGCGAGGACGAGCTGCTGGAGAAGTGGGCGCGCGACTCGAAGATCCTCGACATCTTCGAGGGCACGCAGCAGATCCAGCTGCTGATCGTGGCCCGGCAGCTGCTCGGCAAGAGCTCGGCCGAACTGCGCTAGGTCAAGGCTAGGCGGCTGCGGGCGCTGCCTGGGCGGCGACGGCGAGTGTTTCCTCGCGCAGCTTCTCGGGCAGCGCGATCATCGCCCGCAGCCGCGTCAGAGCGGCGCGGTCGCCCTCGATCTCAATCCCCGCCTCGGCCGCCTCGCCGGCTACCAGGGCGACGAGGACCGCGGCGGGCCCGCCGCTGAGAACCAGGTCGGCGTTCTCGGCAGCGCCGCGGGTGGCGGCGACCCAACCGTCGGCGATGCGCAGCGTGTAGCTCAGATCGCCACTGTGCACAACGACCGCCATGCGCGCATCGACCGGCGGCCGGAGGATCAGCCGGACCGCATTGGCAAGGTGGGTCGGCGGCAGGTCGGCGACATCCTCGGCCCGTTCGAAGTGCATGCCCCAACGGCCCAGCTCGAGCATCGCCGGCTCGAGGTCCCGACCGATCTCGGTCAGCTCATAGACGGACCCGCCGGCCGGCGGGTCGAGCGGGCGGCGGCGGACGATGCCGTGCTGCTCGAGGTCGCGCAGGCGCTTGGTCAACACGTCGGTCGGGGCGCCGCCGACGTTGACGACGAGGTCGGAGAAACGCAGTGGCCCGAGCGAGAGCTCACGCACGATCAGCAGCGACCAGCGCTCGCCGATCCGGTCGAGCGCGCCGGCGAGGCTGCACGACTGGTCGTATTCACGTCTCCCCATCAATCCGATGGTAGTGATCGTAGCAAGCTTAATTTGATTTCCAAAGTATGCGCTTTGAAACCTGGTACGGTGCCGCCGATGTCACGTCTCCTCCCCCCGGCGCGTTTCATTCCGCGATGAACCGCATCGCCGACCTCACCTGGAAGCGCCCCAAGCTGATCCTCGCCGCCGTCGCCGTCTTCGTCCTGCTTGCCGGTTCGATCGGCAGAGACGTCGAGAGCCATCTCAAGGCGGCCGGCTTCACCGACAGCGCCTCGGAGAGCGAGCGCGCCGGGGTATTGCTCCGCGACGAGCTCGGCTACTACCCCAGCCCGGCGATCGTCTACGTCGTCCGCTCCCCCGGCGGCGGCAGGCTCGACACGAGCAGCCCGGCGGTGCGCCGCGAGGTCGGGCGGCTGAGCCGCGAGCTGGCGCAGGTCGAATACGTCGGTCGGGTCGTCAACCCGCTGCGCGACCGCCGCGCCGGCGCCAAGCTGATCGCCCGCGACGGCGAATCGGTGGCGATCACCGGCTATCTCTCGACCCCCGACCTCGAGGACGCCGGCGGTTACGCCGCCGAAGGCGCCGCGCCGATCGCCGCCGCGAGCACCCTCGACGTCGGCATGGGCGGCTTCGCCCCGGGCTTCAACGAGACAAACGACCAGACCCGCGAGGACCTGACCAAGGCCGAGCTGATCGCCTTCCCGGTCCTCGCGCTGTTACTGCTCTTCGTCTTCCGCGGCGTGATCGCCGCCTCGATCCCGCTGCTGCTGGGAGTGATCTCGATCGCCGGAACACTGCTCGTCCTGCGGGTGATGGCGAGCTTCACCGATGCCTCGGTGTTCGCGCTCAACATCGCCACCGGGCTCAGCCTCGGCCTGGCGGTCGACTACGCCCTGCTCATGGTCTCGCGTTACCGCGAGGAGATCGGCGGCGGCGGTGCACCGCGGGAGGCGCACCGCCGCACCGTTCTCACCGCCGGCCGCACCGCCGTCTTTTCCGGGCTCACGGTTGCGGCGGCGATGGCGGCGCTGATCGTGATGCCGCAGCGCTTCCTCTACTCGATGGCGGTCGCCGGCGCCTCGGTCGCGGTGCTCTCCGCGCTGATGGCGATCCTCGTCGTGCCCTCGCTGCTGGCCCTGCTTGGGCCGCGCATCGACGCGCTCTCGATCCGCCGCGGGCCGGCGGTATCGGACGCCTCCGACGGTTGGTACCGGCTCGCCCGCGGCGTCATGCGCCGCCCGGTGGCGGTGGCGCTGGCCAGCTCCGTCCTGCTGCTCGCCGCCGCCGCGCCACTGCTGTGGACGACGCTGACCGGCCCCAGCGCCGAAGCGGTGCCGCCCGACCAACCCGCGGCCAAGGCCTACGACTACCTCGAAGCGCACTACCCGCGCGACGTCACCGAGGCGGTCACCGTCACCGTTCAGGGCGACGCCGGCCGGGACCAGCTGGCCGGCTTCCAGCGCGAGGTCGAAGCGATCGACGGGGTCACCGGCGGCGCCCCGTTCGTGCCCGCCGGGGATGGAGTCGCGTTCGCCAACTTCGCCCTCGCCGGGGCGGCCCTCGACCCCGGCACCCAGGACGTCGTCCACCGGATTCGCGACCTCGACCCCCCAGGGGCCTCGGCGATGCTCGTCTCCGGCAACACGGCCGGCTTCATCGACCAGAAGCAGAGCCTGATCGAGCACGCGCCGCTGGTCGTCGGCATCGTCGTCCTGACCACGCTGATCATCCTCTTCCTGCTGACCGGCTCGGTGCTGCTGCCGGTCAAGACGCTGGTGATGAACTCGCTGACGCTGGGCGCGACGCTCGGCATCCTCGTGCTCGCCTTCCAGGCCGGCTGGCTCGACGGGCCGCTCGCCTACACCGGCCCGGCGGCGATCGAGACGACCAGCCTCGTCTTCCTCTTTGCCGTGATCTTCGGCCTCGCCACCGACTACGCGGTGCTGGTGATGGCGCGGATCAAAGAGCGCTACGACCTCGGCGACAGCAACGAGGAGGCGGTCGCGACCGGGATCGGCCGCACCGGCCGCGTGATCACCGCCGCGGCGCTGGCGATCGCGATCGTCTTCCTCGCCTTCAGCGTCAGCAGCGTCTTCTTCGTCAAGCAGATCGCGATCGGGATGGCCTTCGGGGTGATGCTCGACGCGACGGTCGTCCGCGCCCTGCTCGTGCCCTCGCTGATGCGCCTCTTCGGCGACTGGAACTGGTGGGCGCCGCGGCCGCTGCGCCGCATCCAGCAGCGCTGGGGCTTTTCGGAGGCCGAGCCGCCAAGCCCGGACCCCGCCGCCGAGCCAACCTGACCGGCTCGCGTTCGCTGTTTGTCGCGCATAGGGCAACAAACAGCGAACGGCACGCTGCGGCAGACTGCCGCGGGTGAACTTCGTCGAGGATGTGATGGAACGCTCCCCCGCCTCGCGGCTGGGAATCGTCGCGATCGACGCCGAGGGCGAGCGGCGCGATTGGCACTTCGGCGAGTTGATCGCGCGCTCGGCCGGGCTCTCGGGGGCTTTCGCCGCGCGCGGCGTGCAGCGCGGCGACGTGGTGATGACCCTGCTCGGCAACCGGATCGAGTGGGCGCTGACCCTGCTCGCCTGCTGGCGGATGGGCGCCGTCGCCCTGCCCTGCACGCCCCAGTTGCGCCGCCACGACCTCGAGTTGCGGGTGGGCACCGCCGCGCCGGCGCTCTGCGTCGCCGACGAGAGCCTGCTCGGCGAGCTGCCCGACGGGGTGCCGGCGATGACCCTGGCCGAGGTCGCCGCGACGCTCGACGAGGATCGCCCGCAGGAGACTCCGGCGGCGATCGAGCCGATGGAGGCAGAGGACCCGGCGCTGATCGTCTTCACCTCGGGCACGACCGGCGAGCCGCGCGGCGTCGTCCACGCCTACCGCTACCTGGCCGGGCAGCACGCCCAGGCCGAGCATTGGCTCGCCTCGCGGCCCGGCGAGCTGGTCTGGTGCACGACCGCTCCCGGTTGGTCGAAGTCGGCCCGCAACGTCTTCCTTGCCCCCTGGCTGACCGGCGCCGCGGCGACGATCCACGCTGGCCGCTTCGACCCGGCCGAGCGGCTCGAGATGATCGAGGCGCTCGGAGTCAACGTGCTCTGCCAGGCGCCGACCGAGTACCGGATGCTGGCCAAGCGCACGGCGCTGCGCCCGCTGCCGGCGCTGCGCCGCATGGTCTCGGCCGGCGAGGCGCTGGGGGCAGAGACGATCGCGGCCTTCGAGGCGGCGACCGGCCTGCAGCCCGCCGACGGCTACGGCCAGACCGAGACCGGGCACATCAGCGGCAACCTCGAAGGCGAACCGGTGCGCCCCGGCTCGATGGGCAAACCGCTGCCGGGGATCGACGTGCGCGTGGTCGAGGGCGAGCTGCAACTGCGCGCTTCCTCCTCCCCCACCTTCTTCTCGCGCTACCTCGACGGCGAGCGCTTCGAGGGCGAATGGTGGCCGACCGGCGACCTCGTCCGCGAGGAGGAGGACGGCCACCTCTTCTTCGAAGGCCGCGGCGACGACGTGATCGTCTCCTCCGGCTACCGGATCGGCCCGGTTGAGGTCGAGGCGGCGCTGCTCGCCCATCCCGCGGTCGCCGAGGCCGCCGCCGTCGCCGCCCCCGACCCCGAGCGTGGCGCCGTAGTGCGCGCGATCGTGGTGCCGCACGAGCGCGAGCCGAGCGAGCAACTCGCCCACGAGCTGCAGCAGCACTGCAAGCGCGAGACCGCCCCCTACAAGTTCCCCCGCATCGTCGAGTTCGCCGCCGAGCTGCCGAAGACCGCTAGCGGCAAGGTCAGGCGCGCGGAGCTGCGCGGCTGAGCATTTTCGGTAGCCGCAGATGGGCCGATCGGCCCATGGGATCGCAACCCGCGGCTCCGGCTCCTCGCCCGGGTGGTCTAATCGTTTGTGTCCAAACTCGGCCGTCGATCCGCGGTCACGAACAAGGAGATTTCGCGTGAAACGAACCATCTTGCTCGCATTCGTCGCCGCTCTGGCGCTGGCGATCGGGCTCAGCTCTGTGGCCATCGCCGGCCAGGACGGAGCCGCCGTGTCGGCCAAGAAGTCGAAGGGCAAGAAGGGGAAGCGCTGTAAGTCCAAGTCCAAGTCCAGGGGCAGGGGCAAGGGCCGCAACAAGGCGCGCCGCCCGGCGAGCGTCCGCCGCAAGAGCAAGGGCCGCGGCTGCAAGGGTGGCGGCGCCAACTGGCTCGAGCCCGGCCAGTACGAGGGCCAGGGCGGCTTGGCCTCGATCGAAATCCGCAGCCGCACGAGGGTCAGGTTCGGAGCGGACAGAGTGTGTCCGGTCTTCCTCTCCATCGAGGTCGAGGACGCGAAGCTCACCGCGAACAAGCTGACCGCGGTGTACGCCGCCCTGCCCGGCCAAAAAGGGATCCTCAAGCGCATGAGCCTGGTCGTGACGTCGGACTACCGCTACAAGCTGGTGATCGAAACCTCCGACATCGGCGCCAACCTCTCCTGCAAACCGAGCGCCACGTTCGAAGGCAAGCTGAAGAAAGTCGGCTGACGCGCCGACGAGTCGCTGCACCGGGGCTAGGCCCGGCGCAGCGACTCGTCGATGTCCTGCGGCCGGCCCAGGTGATAGCCCTGGGCCATATCGACGCCGTACTCGCGCAGCATCTCGATCGTGCGGTCGTCCTGGACGTACTCGGCGATCGTCGTCTTGCCCAGCCCGCGGGCGATCTGGACGATCGCCTTCACGGTCAGCTGATCGGCGTCGTTGCGCGGCATGTCGCAAACGAACGAGCCGTCGATCTTGATCATGTCGAAGGGGATCGTCTTCAGGTAGTGGAAGGGGCTGAAGCCGGCGCCGTAGTCGTCAATCGCGAGCTGGCAGCCGAACTCGGTCAGCCGGTCGGCGAAGCCCGAAGCGGCCTCGTAGTCGTAGACGTTGGCCGTCTCGGTGATCTCGAATGTGCACTGCGACGGGTCCGCGCCACCTTCGTCGAGCCGCCGCTCGATGAATTCGAGCACCGAGATGTCGGTCAGTGAGGCGCCGGAGAGGTTGACGTGCAGCGAGAGCGGCCGGCCTTCGCGCTCGCGCTCGACGAGCAGCTCGAGCGCCCGGCCGACGACCCAGCGGTCGAGCTCCTGGACCATGCCCGAGCGCTCCGCCGCCGCGATGAAGTCGGCGGCCGGCAGCAGCTCGCCCCCTTCGCTCGTCATCCGCAGCAGCAGCTCGTAGCGTTCTATCCCACCCCCCGAGGCGAGGCTGTGGATCGGCTGCGTGTGCAGGCTGAGGCGGTCGTCGGTGAGCGCGTCGCGGATCCGCGAGGCGACGGTTTGACGGCGCTTGTCGCCGCGCTGCGGCTCGCTCGGGTCGCGGAAGAGGGCGATCTGGTTGCGGCCGCCCTCCTTGGCCCGGTACATCGCCTCGTCGGCGGCCGCCAGCACGGCCTCCGAGCCGCCCTTGCCGCCGCCGAACATCGCGATTCCGACGCTGATCGTCACCCCGTCGAACTGCGGCGCAGGCCGGACGCTCTCGGCAACCTGGGCACGCAGGTCTTCGCCCAGGTGCAGCGCCCCCTCGGTGTCGGTCTGCGGCATCAGGATCGCGAACTCGTCGCCGGAGAGGCGGGCGACGATGTCGGTGCCGCGCACCCGTTCGCGCATCGCGGCGGCGACCTGGCGGATCAGGTTGTCACCGGCGTGGTGGCCGAGCGAGTCGTTGACCGCCTTGAGGCCGTCGATGTCGACGATCATCACCGCGCCCTGGCCGCCGTAGCGGGCGCTGAAGGAGACGTGCTGGTCGAGCTCGGCGCGGAACCGGCGGCGGTCGAGCAAGCCGGTCAGCGAGTCGTGGTCGGCGAGATAGCGCAGCTCGGTCTCGGTTCGCTCCGCCCGCTCCAGCGCCGCGAGGACGATGGCGCGATCGTCTTCCTCCAGCTTCTGCAGAACCGCCGCGATCGCGGGCTCGCCCTGCGCGGGAAGTCGTTCGTTCGCCACTTGAGGAATGTAGGAATATCCGGAGGCGAGTTGCGTGACGGATGGCCGCAAACCCTGATTGCGACCCACTTTCGTCTATCCCCTTCACCCAATAATTGGCCTGCCCGATCCGGGGATAGTGTGGGGACATGGCGAACCGCCTCGCGCAGGAGACCAGCCCGTACCTGCTCCAGCACCGCGACAACCCTGTCGACTGGCACCCGTGGGGCGAGGAGGCGCTGGCGCGGGCACGCGAGCTCGACCGGCCGATCCTGCTCTCGGTCGGCTACTCGGCCTGCCACTGGTGCCATGTGATGGAGCGCGAGTCCTTCGAGGACGAGGCGACCGCCGCCTACATGAACGAGCACTTCGTCAACGTCAAGGTCGACCGTGAGGAGCGCCCCGACGTCGACGCCCTCTACATGGAGGCGGTGCAGGCGATCAGCGGCCAGGGCGGCTGGCCGATGACGGTCTTCTGCGACCCCGAGGGCGTGCCGTTCTACGGCGGCACCTACTTCCCGCCCGACGAGAGCCGCGGCATGCCGAGCTTCCGGATGGTGATGGAAGCGGTGCTCGATGCCTTCGAGAACCGCCGAGACGAGCTGCGCGAGCGGGCGCCGGAGACGCGCCGGCGGCTGGGCGCGATCGGCGCGATCGAGCCCGCCGCAGAGGCGCCGGGCGGCGAGCTGCTCGACGGGGTCGTTGCGGCGCTGCGCGAAAACGCCGACATGCAGCGCGGCGGCTTCGGCGGGGCGCCCAAGTTCCCGCCCTCCTCGGCCCTGGAGCTGCTGCTCGCCCAGGGTGTCCATGAGCCGGTCGAGCGCACGCTCGACGCGATGATGGCCGGCGGCATCCACGACCAGATCGGTGGCGGCTTCGCCCGTTACTCGGTCGACGCCGCCTGGCTGGTGCCCCACTTCGAGAAGATGCTCTACGACAACGCGCAGCTGGCGCGCGCCTATTTGCACGGCTGGCAGGCGCTCGGCCACGAGCGCTACCGCGCGGTCTGCGAGCGCACGCTCGACTGGGCGCTGGCCGAGATGCGTGGCCCCGAGGGCGGCTTCTACTCCGCCCTGGACGCCGACTCGGAGGGCGAGGAGGGGCGCTTCTACATATGGACGCCCGGGCAGCTGCGCGCCGTGCTCGGCGACGACGCCGAGCAGGTCGCGGCCTACTACGGCGTCAGCGAGGCCGGCAACTTCGAGGGCAGCAACATCCTCCACCTCGCTGCCGGCGCCGCCGCGCCGGAGCCCGGCGGCCTCGCCGCGGCGCGGCTGGCGCTGTACGAGGCGCGCGCCGAGCGCGTCCGGCCGGGGCTCGACGACAAGCGCCTCACCGCCTGGAACGCGCTGATGATCGGCGCGCTGGCCGAGGCCGGCGCCGTCCTCGGCCGCCCCGAGTACCTCGACGCCGCCCGCTCCTGCGCCGAGTTCGTGCTCGACCGGATGCGCACTCCTGCGTTCGCTGGTAGTCGGCCTGAGCCCGACAAAGAGCGAACGCGCCGGCTGCTGCGCACCTACAAGGACGGCGAAGGGCGGCTCAACGGCTACCTCGAGGACCACGCCTTCCTGCTCGAGGCGCTGCTGACGCTGTACGAGGCGAGCTTCGAGCCACGCTGGTTCGACGAGGCGAGGGCTCTCGCCGACACGACCATCACCCGCTTCGGCGACGAGGAGCGTGGCGGCTTCTACTCGACCTCCGACGACCACGAGCAGCTGATCGCGCGGCGCAAGGAGATTGGCGACCACCCGATCCCCTCCGGCAACTCCGCTGCTGCGCTGGGCCTGCTGCGGCTCGAGGCGTTGACGGGAGAGCGCCGCTACGGCGAGTGGGCCGACGGCGTGCTGCGGCTGTTCGCCAAGGCCGCCCCGCGCCAGCCCAACGCCTTCGCCCACCTGCTGCGCGCGCTCGACTTCCGGCTGGCGACGACGAAGGAGGTCGCCCTGATCGGCGCGGACGTGAGCGAGCTCGCGACTGTCGTCCGCGACGGCTACCGCCCGCACGTCGTCCTCGCCGGCGGCCGCGAGGGAGGCGAGCTGCCGCCCATTCTCGCCAATCGCCCCACCGTTGACGGCAACCCAACTGCCTACGTCTGCGAACACTTCAGCTGCCGGGCTCCCACCACCGACGCGGACGAGCTGGCGTCCCTCCTCTCACCCGCCGCATCCATTTGAAAGGATTCCGCGCGATGCGCGGCTCCAGCTTCACCCTCGCCTCCGGCCCACGAGCCAAGTGGATCGTCTTCGCCCTCTGGTTCCTGGCGATCTTCATCGCCGCCGGGCCGGCCGAACTGCCGACCAGGTTCGAAGACGCCGAAAACAACGAGTCCTCCTCCTATCTGCCCGGAGATGCCGAATCGACTGCGGCGCTGGAGGCGACCGAAACGCTCCAGGGTGGCGAACTGGCGCCGGCCGTGGTCGTCTACCGTCGCGACTCGGGCCTGACCGGCGCCGATCGCCGCTACATCGGCACCAGCATGGCCGAACTGGACGAAGCGAGCGGAGAGTTCCCGGGTGTCGTCGAGCAGGACGGCGGGGCGTTCAGCGGGCCGGTCCTCTCCAAAGACGGCAAGGCGGCGATCGTCACCGCGAACATCGACGCCGAAGGCGAGGGCGAACGGATCCTCGACCCGGTCGAGGCCTGGCGCGAAGTTATCGACGACCCGCCCCCGGGGCTACAGGCGAAGGTCACCGGCGGCGCCGGCTTCTCCGCCGACGCGATCGAAGTCTTCGAAAACATCAACGGCACCCTGCTCCTGGCCGCGCTCAGCCTCGTGATCTTCCTGCTGATCGTGATCTACCGCTCGCCGATGTTCTTCTTCATCCCACTGATCGCGGTCATCTTTGCCGAGCTGCTCTCGCGCTCGATCGGCTACGGAGTCTCCGAGCTCGGGGTGACGATCAACGGCCAGTCGAGCTCGATCATGTCGGTGCTCGTGCTCGGCGCCGGCACCGACTACGCCCTGCTGCTCGTCGCCCGCTACCGCGAGGAGCTGCACAACACGACCGACAAGCACGTGGCGATGCGCACCGCGCTGGCCTCGGCCGGGCCGGCGATCTTCGCCTCTGCGGCGACCGTGATCGCGGCGCTGCTCTGCCTCACCCTGGCCAAGGTCAACGGCACCGCGGGCCTCGGCCCGATCGCCGCGATCGGGATCGCCTGCGCGGCGCTCTCGATGCTGACCCTGCTGCCGGCGCTGCTGACGATCTTCGGCCGCCGCGCCTTCTGGCCCTTCGTCCCGCACACCGCGGACACCGCGCCGACGGCCGACGAGGTCTCGGAGCGGGCACGACGGAGGATCGTCGAGGGCGGCGGCGCCGGGGCGCTCGTCCGCGTCGTGCTCGCCTGCCTGCTGGTCCTGGTCCTGCTGCCGCTTGTCCTGCTCAACTGGCTGCTGCGCCGGCTCAGCGGCCGCCGCATCCCCTCGCTGATCGTCGGTCCGCTGGACCGCGCGGTCTTCAAGCCCTACGAGGTCCGCCGCCACCGGCTCGAGCACGCCGCCGACGCCACCCACGGCTTCTGGAAACGGGTGGGCGACCGAGTCGCACGCGGGCCGCAGCGGGTGATGGTTGGCTCGCTGGCGATCCTGCTGATCTTCTGCGGCGGCTTCGCCTTCTTCTCCACCGACCTGACCGCCGAAGACAGCTACACGACCGAAGTCGAATCGGTCGAAGGTCAGAAGCTGCTCAGCAAGAGCTTCCCCAACGGAACCACGGCACTGACCGACATCGTCGTGCCGCAGGCCTCCGAAGTGCCCGCCGTGCGCGAATCGGTCGCCGCGGTCGCCGGCGTCGAGGCTGTCTCGGGGCCGGCCGCGGACGGGCCGCCGGGCATCCTGATCCAGGCGACGCTCGGAATCGAACCGTACTCGACCGAGGCTTTCGACCTGGTCGAACCGATTCGCACCGCGACGCACGAAGCCTCACCCGAAGCGGTGGTCGGCGGGCCGACCGCGATCGAATTCGACGTCCGCGACGCAGCCGGCCGCGATTCACTGGTGATCCCGCCGATCGTGCTCGTCGTCGTTCTGCTGATCCTGATCGGACTGCTGCGGGCGCTGGTCGCGCCGCTGGTCCTGATCGGCACCGTGATCCTCAGCTTCCTCGCCGCGCTCGGCGTCGGCTACTTCGTCTTCGACGTTATCTTCGGCTTCCCCGGCTCGGACCCGTCGCTGCCGCTGTTTGCCTTCGTCTTCCTGGTCGCGCTGGGCGTCGACTACAACATCTTCCTGATCGCCCGCGCCCGTGAGGAAACGATCGCCCACGGCTCCCACCAGGGCATCCTGCGCGCGCTCGCCGTCACCGGCGCGGTGATCACCAGCGCCGGCATCGTCCTCGCCGGCACCTTCTCGGTGCTCGGCTCGCTGCCGCTCACCTTCCTCACCGAGCTCGGCTTCGTCGTCGCCTTTGGCGTCCTGCTCGACACCTTCCTCGTGCGCAGCATCCTCGTCCCCGCGATCGCGCTGACCCTCGGGGACAAGTTCTGGTGGCCCTCAGTGCTGTCTAAAAAGTCCTGACGGCCGACGGGCCGCCTATCGGCCGTCAGAGCACGGGGAGAAAGTTCTCGATCTCGTAGGGGGTGACCTGGACGCGGTACTCGTCCCATTCCTGCCGCTTGATCTCGATGAAGCGGCGGAAGGTGTGCTCGCCGAGCGTGCGCAGGACCAGCTCCGAGTCGGCGGCGATGTCGATCGCCTCGCCGAGCGTCTCCGGCAGCTGCTCGATCCCCCGCTGCGAGCGCTCCTCGGGCGAGAGGTGGTAGAGGTTCTGCTCCATCGGCTCGGGCAGCTCGTAGCCCTTCTCAATCCCCTCCAGCCCGGCCTGCAGCATGCCGGCGAAGCACAGATAGGGGTTGGCGGCGGGGTCGGGACAGCGCAGCTCGGCCCGTGTCGCCCGCTCCTGGCCGGGGTGGTATAGCGGCACCCGGATCAGCGCCGAGCGGTTGCGCCGTGACCAGGCCAGATAGACCGGCGCCTCGAAGCCGGGGACGAGCCGCTTGTAGGAGTTGACCCACTGGGCGAAGAGCGGTGAGATCTCACGCGCGTGGCGCAGCTGGCCGGCGATGAAGGCCTTCGCCGTGGACGAGAGGTAGTAGGGGTCCTCGGCGTCGAAGAAGGCGTTCTTGCCGTCCTTGCTGAGCGACTGGTGGACGTGCATTCCCGAGCCGTTCTCGCCGAACAGCGGCTTCGGCATGAAGGTCGCATGCCAGCCGTATTTCATCGCGTACTCCTTGACCACGATGCGGTAGGTCATGCAGTCGTCCGACATCCGCAGCGCGTCCTTGTAGCGCATGTCGACCTCGTGCTGGGAGGGCCCGACCTCATGGTGGGTGTACTCGACGTGGATCCCCATCTTCTCCAGCGCCAGCACGGTGTCGCGGCGCACATCGGAGCCGGCGTCGAGCGTGGTCAGGTCGAAGTAGCCGCCCTCGTCGAGCACCTCCGGCACGCCGCCCTCGGGCTTGGCCGAGCGGAAGTAGAAGAACTCGAGCTCGGGGCCGATGTTGTAGGCGTCGAAGCCCATCTCCTCAGCCCGTTTCAGCGCCCGCCGCATGATCCAGCGCGGGTCGCCCTCGTAGGGGTCGCCGCCGGGCACGCGGATGTCGCAGAACATGCGGGCAACGGCGTTCTCCTCTTCAGGCCGCCAGGGGATCAGGGCGAAGGTCGAGGGATCGGGCATCGCGATCATGTCCGACTCCTCGATCGGGTTGAAGCCGGTGATCGAGGAGCCGTCGAAGCCCATGCCGCCCTCGAACGCATCCCCGAGTTCGGAGGAGTTGATCGAGAAGCTCTTCAGCTGGCCGAGCACATCGGTGAACCAAAGCCGGATGAAGCGGACGTCGCGCTCCTTGACGATCTCGGCTACATCGGCGGCACTCGTCGGCTGGTCTGCCATTCCCCGGTCTCCTTCGTCGCTGTTTGGGCGCGGTGAGGGGCAAAGATAGGCGAAGTGAACCGGCGAGGTGCGAATCGACGTATTACGGGTATGTGACGCATGCCGCAGAGGAGTTGCGGGAGCGTCCGATACTCGCTATAACTTACTTCTCGTAAGTTAATGGCTTAAAGTAAAGTAAAGGCCACATAACGGCTCTGTGAAGCGGAATCCGCCAGATCGAGCCAAAGGCGGGATGCAAGTGACGGTTAAAACGGCAGTAAGCAGATTCCAGATCCACGACGAGCTGACCGCTCCGGATGAGAGCGCCCCTCTGATCAAGAGCATCCAGGCGGCCGGCGGCGCGGTGACCAAGTTCGTCGGCGTGCTCGCCGGCGCCCCCGCGGTGCTGCGCGCCTACACGCGGATGCGCTCGGAGTTGCGCGGCGGTGTCCTCCCTCTGGCCACGCGCGAACGGATCGCGCTGGCGGTCGCCGAGTACCGCCACGACGAGTACTCGATCGCCCAGCACGCCAAGTCGGCGCGGCGCGCCGGCCTCGGGCTGGACGAGGTCTCGCGGGCGCGCGGCTTCAACTCTGGCGACGAGAAGGAGGCGGCGCTGCTCGAGTATCTGCACGCCACGCTCGACCCCGAGGGTGTTCCCCCCCACCACCTGCACGAGGAGGCGCGGGAGATCGGCTGGAGCGACGAGGAGATCCTCGAGGCGGTCGGCCAGCTGGCGCTGAACGAGTTCCAGAGCCTGATCGCAAGCGCGGCTGCTCTACCCAGAGACCAGGCGACGCCGGAAGTGCTGCCCTCGGCCGCTTAGTCGAGGACTACGGTTGCCGTGTAGAGCAGGCGCGCGGTGCTGTAGCGGCAGCCGTAGGTGGCTCGCCTGTTAAGGCGCTGCTGGGCCTTGCCCTGGCGGACGTCGGTGGTGTTGGTGCAAGCGCCGGGCTCGCGGCTGGCGCGCCAGGCGTTGCGCGCGCTTAGGTCCTGCGCGAAGGCCGGAGCCCAGGTGGGGATCGTCAGGCCGACGATGTCGTTCTTGCGCACCCGCAGGTTGGCGCCGAACCTGACCGTCCGGCCGAGAAATGGGCTGAGCACGTGGACCGAGCTCTGGCTGCGCAGGTTGTAACGCGGCGGCTTGGTGCGGGGAATACGGCGCAGGATCGCCAACCGCGCCTGCGGCGGCGTGCCGAAGAAGCCGTTGAAGAAGGAGCGCTGGCGGTTGGTCGGCTGGGCCAGGGTCAGCGTCCAGGCCTTGACCTTGCCGTTGCCCGGCACGCGGTAGGGCAGGCGCGACTGGTTGGTGCTGACCTGGAAGCCGGTGACGCTGCCGACCGCCTGGCAGGGCAACTCGGGGCAGGACGGGTCCGGGGCGTTGGCGGTGCTGCCGAGGACGACGGTCGTGCGCGCCGTCGTCGCGGCGCCGGCGCCGGCGGACATGACGACCACGGCCGCCAGGCAGGCGACAACCGCAACGATCAGAAAAGACCTCGACATGCCGATGCTCCTCTCGTAGGAAAAGTCCTGCTGGGACGGGAAATACTAGCCGCCGGGAAGGCCCTCAGCGGGCGCTGCGGCGCTTCGCGTGCAACTTGCGCGCGAACTTGCGCGAGAGGGCGAAGCCGACCCGGTCGGCGCCGACCCGGTCAAAGCGCAGGGCACGGGCTGCGGCCAGGGTCAGATCCCAGTCGTTGCCGTGGCTGTAGGGGCCGCGATCGATCACACGGGTGACGACACGGCGCCCGCGGTAGACGAACTTGACCGGCGTGCCGCAGGGCAGGCTGCGGTGGGCGACGCCGAGGGTTCGCGGGCGCAGGGTCTGGCCACATGCGGTGCTGCGACCGTAGAGCCCGGGGCCGTACCAGGTCGCGCCTCCCCAGCGCAATGTGGTGAAGGCGAGCCCGCTCCCCAGCTGGGCACCGCTGGACGCGGTGGTCATGGCGCCCCCGGTTGCCGCCTGGGCGGGTCCCGGCGCGCAGGCCAGCAGCGCGGCCACCGACAGCAGGGCCGCAGACAATCGATATTTCCGCCAGAGGCGGTCGGTTCCAGTCTTCATCGCTCTTTCGGACGCTTACGGGGTTAGCTGTCGGGCTCGCGCTGGAAAGAGCTGCGCTACGCGGCGGATGCCGGCGATTCGCCCCAACTGCATTGGGTCCCCCGCTCTCCGCGATATGTGGCGGAGATTCAGCGGAAGTTGGCGGCAGGTTAGCAAACGCTAAGACAGAAAAAGGTGCAGAGATCGGAGAAGCCCCCCTCTCGCGAGGGGAGCCCCTCCACAGCGGGCCTGTAAGCCGGATCCTGTCGGGAACGACCATCTATCTCGCCGGGACCGGAGCCCCGTCGGAGCCGCCGAAGCGGCCCTGCGGCCTACCTGGACCTCGCCGGGCAGGGTCGACGATCCTGTTTGGCCTTGCACCGGGCGGGGTTTGCCTGGCCGCCGCGTCGCCGCGGCGCCGGTGCGCTCTTACCGCACCATTTCACCTTTGCCTGTACGCAGCTCACGTGTGGCTGCGCCATCGGCCGTATGTTTCTGTGGCACTTTCCCGCGGGTTTCCCCGGGTGGGCGTTACCCACCGCCCTCGCCCTGTGGTGTCCGGACTTTCCTCGAAGGGTTGTCTCTCCCTCCGCGGTCGCTCGGCCCGCTCGCGTATCGTAGCCCCCAACGCGCGGGACGGCCAGGGTCGTCGTCAAACCTTGCGGACGACGCCGATCACCTTGCCGAGCACGGTGACCTCGGCGCTGCGGATCGGCTCCATCGTCTCGTTCTCGGGCTGCAGGCGAATGTGGTCGTGCTCGCGGAAGAAGCGCTTGACCGTCGCCTCCTCGCCGATCATCGCGACCACGATCTCACCGTCGGCGGCGTCGTCGGCCGGGCGGACGACGACGTAGTCGCCGCCGAAGATGCCGGCGCCGACCATGCTTTCGCCGCGCACGCGCAGGACGTAGTCGCCTTCCTCGCCGCCGATCACGTCGGGAATCTCGATGTACTCCTCGATGTTCTCCTCGGCGAGGATCGGCGCGCCGGCGGCGACATGGCCGACCAGCGGCAGGCCCGCCTGGTCGGGCAGGATCGTCTTCTTGGCCTTGTCCAAGAGCAGCTCGATCGCCCGCGGTTTGGACGGGTCGCGGCGCAGCAGCCCGATCTTCTCGAGGTTGGCGAGGTGCGCATGCACGGTCGAGGAGGAGTGCAGGCCGACGGCTTTGCCGATCTCGCGCACGGTCGGCGGGTAGCCGGTTTTGTCGGCGTAACGGCGGATGAAGTCGAAGATCTCCTTCTGCCTCTTGGTCAGGTCCAAGTCCACCAAGCGATCCTCCTAATCGACGGTGCAGCGCACACAAACAGTTCGAACGTCTGTTCGCAGGGTACCGCCCGACCCGGACACGCGCAACCGGCGAGCCTCGCCGCAGCCTCCCTCCCACCACCCGCAGCCCCCGTTCCCGCCGAACATCTAGAATCGAGCGCCCCACGCGGCTGTGGCGGAACTGGTAGACGCGCAAGGTTGAGGGCCTTGTGCCCCTAACGGGGCGTGATGGTTCGACTCCATTCAGCCGCACTCGGAAGCCCCCGCAAGTCGGGGGTTTTCGTTTAGGGGCCGCTTCTGACGGCCTCCGAAACTTGTGGTCTGACGAATCGGGCGTACCATTCAAATACCGTGAACTTTTTGTCCGACGACGCTGAGCCGGCGCGGCGCGGCTCTGACAGCTCCGCTGAGCGCCTATCTCGCAGCTACGAGGGGAGTATTTCCGTTGCCGACGCTGCGGGCGCGGAAAGGGTCGCGCGGGCGACATTGAACGAGGGCTTCAGCGTCGCAGCCCTGTATCAGCGAGTGATCGCTCCAGCGATGTGGCGGGTCGGCGCACAATGGGAGCGGGGAGACATTTCGGTTGCCGATGAGCACATCGCAACCGCCCTCACCCACCAGGTCATGGCGGCCGTCTACGGGCCGAACCTCGGTCATGATCACATGCCCGGCCGACTGCTCCTCGCTGCGCTGGAGGGCGAGCGACATGCCCTCGGGCTGAGGATGGCTGCCGACGTGATCGAGCTCGCCGGCTACGAGACGATTTACCTAGGGGCCGATATCCCACTCGACGATCTGCTCCAAACGATCGAGGGGCGCAACCCCGACCTGGTCCTCCTGAGTGCCACGATGCCGGACTCAGGCTCCGCGCTGGAGGAATGCATCGGCGCGATTCAGCGCCTCGACCCCAACCTCCCCGTCCTCTACGGCGGCCAGGGAGCGCAGCAGCTCGCGGAGAACCGGCAGGCGGTGTTCGTCGAGGGCCTCGAGCCCCTGCTGGGTGCGGTTCGGTCCGCGCTCGGAGGCCCCACATCGAACGGGGGGTCCGCGGCCGGGCCGGGAGCCACCGTGGCTGGGCAGCCCACCGCAGCGGCCCCAGACCCGAATGGCCGTTCCCCGGCCGAGATGGAAAACGGGGACGACTCTGTCAAGCAAGGCCTCTCCGGGATCGCGGCGGATACCGCCGACCTCGCTCGGGTCTTCGCCCGTCAGGCGAACACCTACAAGGATCTCGCCTACACCGACATGCTCAGCGGACTTCCCAACCGGCGGGCATTCGAGGACCGCGCGATCCAGATGACGGCCGGCGCCGAGGCCAACCCGGTGGCAGTGTTGATGATGGACCTGGATCACTTCAAGCGGGTGAACGACTCGCGTGGCCACGAGGCCGGGGACCAGGTCCTGGCGCTGATCTCCCAAACCATCGCCGGGTGCCTTCGGGAGGGCGACTTCAGCGCCCGCTTCGGCGGCGACGAGTTTGTGGCTCTCTTGCCGCGGACCAGCCTGAAGGAAGCGGAGACTGTGGCGGAGCGGATACGGAAGGGTGTCGAGGAGGCGGGATCGGCGGACTCCATAACCATGAGCATCGGCCTCGCGATGCTCGAGAAGGACATCCGGGGGGCACTGCTGCAGGCGGACGTCTCCCTGTATGAGGCCAAGAGGATGGGCCGCAATGCCGTCGGGCTCAGCTCGCAGGCGACCGGATCGGGGATCGCAGCGTCGGATTCGCCCCCAGAGCCAGCTGTTGTTCGCATCCTCGTCACCGACGACCGCCCCGAGGTGGAGCAGCTGGTCGGGCGTGCACTGGGCGACCGTTTCGAGTGTCGGTTTGCAAGCAGTGTCAGACAAGCTCACGCGAGGCTTGCTGCCGAGACCTTTCACATCGCGCTATGCCACCTCGACGGCGCGGACGCGTCAGAGTTGGAGCTCACCGCGGAGATCGTCCGCGACTACCCCTCGACGGCGCCGGTGGTGCTGGTCACCGGGGAAGACGACCCCGAAGCCGCGCAACGGGTATTTGACCTCGGCGTCTACGGCTATCTGGTCGAGCCGTTCTCACCCGGCCAGCTTCTGATCGCCGTTCTCAATGCCCTGCGACGTCGCCAGCTCGAGATCGCAGCCAAGGCCCGCAGCCAAAACCTGGAGGACAAGCGACAGATGATCATCGACATGGTGCCGGTCGGCGTCTACGCAAAAGACAAATCCGGCCGCTATATCGTCGCGAACAAGATGGCGGAGGAGCTCGCCGGGCTGCAACCGGGCGAGCTGGTAGGGCTGACAGACGACGCATTCATGCCCGCCGAGCAGGCGCACCTCGGCCCCGACAGCGACCGCCAGGTGTTCGAGGGGGGAGCTGTCCACGAAAGAGAGGACTCCGCCGTCGTCGGGGGGGTGGAAAAAACCTTCAAGACGATCAGATTTCCGCTCCTTGGCGAGCAGGGTGAGATCACCGCCGCCGCAGGGATCTCGGTTGACATCACCGACGAGCGCGAGGCGCTCCGCCTCCGCGATGAGCTGGCGGATGGCCAGCGGAAGGCGATCGAGGAGCTGCGGCATTCCCGCCAGGAGACGATCGAGGGACTCGCAAAGGCGATGGAGCTACACGACTCCCCGACCGCGGGTCACGTCAGGCGGATGGGCGCCGTTTCCGCCTTCCTGGGAGCCCGGCTCGGGCTCGACTCCGAGCAGGTCGAGATCCTGCGCGCCGCCGCCCCGATGCATGACATCGGAAAGATCGGGACTCCCGCCGAGATCCTTCGCAAGCCCGGGCCCCTGACCGAGGATGAGCGCACCGAGATGGAGCGCCACACGGTGCGCGGGTACGAGATCTTCAAGAACTTTGAAAGCGACCTGGCGCAAACGGCCGCGGTGATCGCCTTCACCCATCACGAGCGCTACGACGGCAGCGGCTATCCCCGTGGGCTGGCCGGCGAGGAGATTCCAATCGGGGGCCGGATCGCGGCGGTCGCCGACGTCTTCGATGCCCTGCTCGATGACCGCAGCTACAGGCCGGCGATGTCCGTGGACGAGGCGATAGAGGTGATCAAGGAAGGGCGGGGGACCCATTTCGACCCGCAGGTCGTCGACGTCCTCCTCGGCAATCTCGAGGATGTGCTGCGGATTCGCGCCTAGAGGACCACTAGCCTCCGCCGTAGACCACGACCAGATCGGTGAGGAGACCGATCAAGAAGCCGGCCGACAGCATCCACAGGCCCAGGACCCGGTGCCCGTAGCGGCGCATCCCGGTCCAAACCTCGCCGATCACATAGAGGATGGCGCCGCCGGCGAGCCCGTAGAAGGCGAGCTCCAGCGGCACTGAGGAGACGTTGTAGCCGACGAGCGTTCCCAGGAAGACCGGACCGCCGCCGATCAGGCCGGCCAGGCAAAGCCATGCCCACGACGGGCGCACGTCGCCGAGCGGGCCGATGATCCCGAAGCCCTCGGTTGCGTTGTGCAGGGCGAACCCGATGATCAGGACGGTCGCCAGGGCGATCTCCCCGGTGCTGGCCGAAACGCCGATCGCGAGACCCTCTGCGAAGTTGTGTAGCCCGATCGCGGCGGCAATCGTCAAGCCGGCCCGAAGCGCTCTCCCCCTCGGGTCGGACGCGGCCTCCAGCCGCCGGGCATCCTCGGCGGTGAGAGTGTCCACCGCGCCTCCGGCGATCGGCGGCATCGATGGCGCCTGGGGACGAAGCCACCGCTCAAGCGTGGCGAGGCCCGCCGTGCCGGCGACAAAGCCGGCGGCAACCAGCGCCACGTAACCGAGCGGCTCGGCAACCCCGCCCGTACCCTCGCCAAGGGCCTCGACCGGCCCCTCGACGATTCCGAATGCGTGCTCGAAGATGTCAACGAACAGGAACGAGAGCACGCCGACGGCGAACATCGCAAGCGCTACGCGCGCGCGGTTGCCGATTACCGCGATGCGACCTGCCGGGAGGCCGAGAAAGATCGTGAATCCAGCCAGGGCGCCCAACAACGCCGTTTCGGGAAAAGACAAGCCGCCTCCTTGTTACGGGGGTTCCTGAGAGCATTTGCCCAGTCGGGCTTAGGGCACCCTAACTACTTTCCCCTATCTTCGCACGCAGCCTCAATGCGGACCGTGAGGTTCCGGCGCGGTCATGCGCCGGCCGCGGACGGCGGAGGCTCGGGACCGGCCTGCAACTCGTCGAAGCGCTGCGTCGGCAGGCGCCTGCTCGTCCAGAAGGCGGCGATGACGAGAAAGCCGGCGAAGAGGAAGGCGGTCTTCAGCGCGGTCAGCTGTGCGTCTTCGTAGTTCTCGACCAGGGCGTCGACCGTGCCCGAGTCGAGCCCGGCCGCCCGTGCCCCCGCCCGCACCTCTTCAGAGGCGACGAAGCTGCCGCCGGCGCTGAGCCTGACCTCGACCTGGCGGCTGACGTCATTGGAGATCGTCGGGTCGTCGGCGACGTTTGCGGTGAAGGCGCCGATCAGGCCGCTGATCACGATCGCGCCGAGCAGCGCCGTGCCCAGCGAGGAGCCGAGCTGCTGGGCGGTCGTCTGCAGGCCGCCCGCCTCGCTGCGATCGTCGTCGCCAACCGCGGACTGGACGACATTGCCGAGCTGAGAGACGATCAGACCCATGCCGACGCCGAGCACGCCGGTTGCGACAAGGAAGGCGATGCTGTCGAGCTCGGGCTCGATCGTGCCCAGCAGCAGGACGACGGCGAGCAGGACCACGGCGAGGCCGGTACGCACGAGTAGCCGCGGCGGGAAGCGAGAGGCGAGGGCCGAGCCGACCAGCGCGGTGAGGAAGAGGCCGACCGAGGCGGGCAGCATCTGCACGCCGGTTTCGAGCGCATCGAGGCCCTGGACGATCTGCAGGTAGAGCGGGATCGTGAAGAAGATCCCCATCAGGATCAGGTTCTGGGCGAGCAGCATTCCCACCCCGCCGCGCAGCGCGCGGATGCGCAGCAGGCCGAGGTGGACCAGCGGCGGCAGGCCGCGCCCCTCGCGATGGCGCTGCCAGGCGCTGAAGCCGGCCAGGACCAGCACACCGGCGGCGACGACGAATGGAGTCAGGGAGAAGCCGAACGGCTCCAGCGGTGAGTCGCGCGGCTCCAGCCAGCCCCAGTTGCTCGCCTGCAGCACACCGAAGACGATCAGCGCCAGGCCGAGGGCCGAGAGCACGCCGCCGACCCAGTCGAGCCGCGGCGCCGCGCCCTCCCGGGGCGGCTCGTGGATCACCCGCGTGCCGGCGAGGATGCCGAGCGCGACGACGACCTCGCCGACGAAGACAAGGCGCCAGGTGAAGTCGGTGGTCAGCCAGCCACCGAGGATCGGGCCGACGGCGATGCCCGCCCCGGCGACGCCGCCGAGCACGCCGTAGGCGAGCGCCCGCTGCGAGCCCCCGTAGTTGGCTGCGACGAGGGCGAAGAGCGCGGGCAGGACCAGCGCGGCGCCGATGCCCTCGAGGATCGACCAGCCCAGCGTCAGGCTGGGGACGCTCCAAGAAGCGGCGGTCAGGGCCGAGCCGGCGCCGTAGATCACGAGGCCGGCCGCGAAGGCGCGGCGGCGGCCGAAGATGTCGCCGAGCTTGCCGCCGGTCAGCATCAGCCCGGCCATCACCAGCGCGTAGAGCGCGATCACCGCCTGGATCGTGGTGACCGTGGTGTCAAAGTCCTCGACCAGCTGCGAGATCGCGACGTTCATCACCGCCTGGTCGAGGACCATCAGGAACTGGGCGGTCGCCAGTACGGCGAGGACTCCCCATTTGGCCACGCGTAGAAGCTAGCGCGGTCCGCCCCCGGTCGACCTGCTCGGGCTCACCCGGCAGCTGAGCGCACCGGAGGAGGCCGAGCAGGGCTGAAGTCGATCAGGCGGCCTGGGCGTTGAGGCTGAACTGGACCT